>Ga0335069_10006720_pt1 | contig 16686 bp, 15 predicted proteins | sample Lox_Sample_11_FD_206714 | JGI IMG/M metagenome (GOLD analysis project Ga0335069, IMG submission 206714) | Soil microbial communities from Loxahatchee National Wildlife Refuge, Florida, United States - Lox_Sample_1.1 | ecosystem: Environmental > Terrestrial > Soil > Wetlands | place: USA...
CCCGGCCTCGAGCACGGTCTTGCCGCGGAGCGCCTCCTGGTCGAGGCCGGTCTCCTGCCGGAGCCGCCGCTCCGAGTCCGGGAGCGCGCCCGAGTCGAGCTGGGTGCGCGAGAACGTCCGCCACTGGAGCCCGAAGGACTCGGCGTAGGCCTCCCGGTCGACGAAGCGCGCCACCCGATCGCACGGGTACGTGGCCTTGCAGCCGCCGCACTCGAGACCACCGCTCGAGCGCACCAGGCCGCCGCCGCACCCCGGGCAGGCCAGGATGGGAAGCGCCCGCTCGATCACCGGGGCGACGTCGCCCCGCTTCGCTGCCGCCTGCGTTGCACTCACGTATGGATGCTCATTCTGGTCGCCTGTGGACGGCCGCCCGCGACCGCCGCGGGAAGATACCAGCCGCCCCGGTGGGTGGGAAGTTCGCCGGCGCCCGGATCGGTCAGGACGAAGCTGGTTCGTCCATGGCCGCCTTCAGACGCCGCAGCGTCTGGAGGGTCGCGTCCATCCGCACCAGCGCGTCGACCAGCCGCTGGGTCTGCTCGGAGGTCCACGCGATCTCCTGCCGGCTGACCGCTCCGAGCGCCCGCTGGAGCCGCTCGTAGAGGTGCATCAGGTCCGCCACGTCCCGCACCCCGGCCGCCTCGAGCCGGCGCCGCAGCTCGGCGTAGTACCGGACCAGCTCCTCGGCCTCGCGCTGCACGTCGATCGACATCGAATCCCTTCCGTTCTCCCTGGCGCCGAGCGAGGGTCTACCTCTGCGTTCGGCCGCGACGCAACCACAAACTTCGCGGCACTCGACGCAGCGAGACGCGTGCGGTTTGCCCACCCGGGGGCGCGGTGCTAGCAGACGGCCGAACGTCGTGCGCGCGCTCCTCCCGGTCACAGCGCTCCTCGTGCTGCTCTCGCCTGCCGGCGCGAGGGGAGCGCCGCCGCAGCTCGCGGTGCCGCTCCTCCTCGACGAGAGCGCGGGCGTCGCGCGTCACGCGGCCCCGGTCTCGGCGAGCGTGCCCCTCCCGCGTGGCCGGCTCCCGACGGGCGCCCCGATCTGGGTGGCGGGGGCGAACGGCCGCGCCGTGCCCTCGCAGCCGACGGTCCTCGAGCCCTGGCCCGACGGCTCGGTGCGCTGGCTGCTGGTCGACTTCCTGGCCGACGTCCCGGCGCGCGGCCACGCCACCTACACGCTCCACGCCGGCGCGCCCCCCGCGCCGGTGAGCGGCCCCGGGATCGTCAGCACGACCACCGCCGACGGCGCCCGCACGCTCGACACCGGCGCGCTGCGCGTCACCCTGCCGCCCCACGGCGATGCGTGGCTCGCCCAGGTCGCCGCGGGCGGCGCGGCGCTGTCGGGCGGGGTCCCGCTCCCGGCGCTGACGGTCGAGGGCGGCGCGGCCGGCGGCGCCGCACCCGCCGCGCGCACCGTCGAGACCGAGGGCCCGGTGCGGACCGAGGTCGTGCTGCGCGGCCGCTACCCGGGCGGGCTCGCGTACGAGACCCGTCTCGCGGTGTTCGCGGGCCAGCCGCTGGTGCGCGTCGAGCACACGCTCACCAACATGACCGATCCCGACTACGCGCACATCCGTAGCCTCACGCTCCGCGTCCCCGGACCGTTCGCCCACGGCGCCGCCGGCGTCGACGGGCGACCGAAGGCGCTCGAGCCCGGGGCCCACACACGGCTCCTCGTGCAGGAGACCGCCAACGAGATCCTGCTCGACGGCGCGCGCGTCGGCCGCCGCGGCGACGGCTGGGTGCGCGCCGCCGACGATCGCGTCGCGCTCACCGCCGTGCTGCCGCGCTTCTGGGAAGAGTACCCGGCCGCGTTCGGCGTCGCGCGCGACGCGCTCCAGGTCGACCTGTTCGCCGGCCGCGACCGGCCGGTGGCGCTCGGCCGCGGAGCCGCCAAGACCCACGAGCTCTGGCTCGCGTTCGAGAAGGCGTCGACGGCGACGTCCGCCGACGCGCTCGCCGCCGCGCTCCGCGCGCCGTTGATCGCGTTCCCGCCGCCCGAGTGGATCGTCGCGAGCGGCGCGCTGCCGCAGGCGCTCGCGCCCGACGCGCCCGGCGCGCGGAGCCTGCTCGCGCGGCTCTCGACCGCCTTCGCGGGCTACCAGAAGCGCGCCCGCACCGAGCGCTGGGACGACGGTCCCCCGGTCCCCTGCCCCGAGCGCACGACCGAGAACCCGCGCACCGGTTTCTACGGAGTCCTCAACTGGGGGGATTGGAACTTCCCCGGCTACCGCGACCAGGCCGAAGGCTGCGACGGCTGGGGCAACCTCGAATACGACCGGTCGCAGGTGCTGGCGCTGGGTTTCGTCGCGACCCGCAACCGAGAGCTGTGGGACGCGTTCACCGCCGCCGCGCGCCACTACCGCGACGTCGACGTCATCCACTACATGCCGGAGCATCCCGACTGGGTCGGGCTCAACCACCCGCACAAGGCGTCGCACTTCGCACCCGAGTCGCGGTCGAAGGTGGACCTCGGGCACACCTGGGCCGAGGGGCTGATCACCCACTACCGTCTCACCGGCGAGCGCCGATCGCTGGAGGCCGCGCGCGCCCTCGCCGACGCCCTCATCCCGCGCGTCGAGAAGGCCGGCAACCCGCGCCAACGCGGCTGGCCCATCATCGCGCTCTCCGCCGTCGCCGCCGCTACCAACGAGCCGCGCTACCTGGACGGCGCGCGCGCCTTCGCGGCCGGCGTCCTCGCGAACGTCGCGCCGACACCGGCCTCCGGCGACTGGAAGATGGGCATCATGGCCGACGGGATGTCCTACCTCCACGCGGCGCGCGGCGAGGACGACGTCCGGCGCTGGCTCCTCGCGTACGCCGACGCGCTGCTGGCCGAGCCGGCGCGCTTCACGGACCCGCGCTACGCGCTCCCGCTGGGATACCTGGCGGTCCTGACCGGCAACGACCGCTACGAGCGACTCGCCCGTCAGGTCGCCGACGGGCTCAAGCTCAGCGACTGGGGCAAGCCGATCGCCGCCATGGGACGCACCGGCTTCCGCCTCCTGGCCCCGCTCGACGCCCGCCCGCCGGCGGGCAGGTAGCTGCCCTCACCCGACGCGGCCGCGGCGCGCCTCCTCGGCGGTCGGCCGGCGCACCGCGACGATCGTCACGGTCGCGACCAGGTCCTGTCCCGCGTACGGCGAGTTGAAGTCGGCCTGCACCTCGGTCCTGGTCAGCGCGAGCACCCGGAAGCGGAGCGCACGCCCTTCCTTGGCCTTGATGCGGTAGTCCTTGCCAACCTCGAACGCCACATCGGGCGGCAGCTTCGCGCGCGGCAGCGCACGCACCAGCGCGGGGTCGCGCGGGCCGTAGGCCTCGTCGGGCGGGATGCGGAACTCGCGGGTGTCGCCGGCGCGGAGGCCGTCGATCCGGCTCTCGAGCGCCGGGAAGAGCTGTCCGGCGCCCTGCATGACCGCGATCGGACCGCACTGCCCGGTCGAGTCGACCATGGCACCGTCGGCGACCCGGACGGTGTACTCGAGCGTCACGACCCGCCCCTCGGCGACCTGCATCAGCGTCCTCCCCCGAGCTGCCGGACGATCGCGCCCAGCAGGTCGTGCGCGCCCGCCGAGCCGCCCTTGGTGACCAGCGGTAACCCGCCGTAGGGCCCGGCCGTGAGTCGCGAGCGCACCACCAGCGGGCTCAGCCGCGCTTCGAGCGCGAGCGGCGGATGGCCGAGACCGTCGAGCACCTGGAACGCGGTCTCGCCGCCGATGAGCGCGAGCCCCGCCGGCCGCGCGCGCGCGAGCGCCGCCAGCGCCGCGCTGCGGAGCGCGGCCAGCACCTGCGCGCTGCCGCCCGCCACCGGGGCTGCCGGCGGCACCAGCGCCGCCGCACGGCCCGCCTCCACGCAGCGCCCTGCGGCCACCGCCGCGTCCTGCGGCGACGCGCCCCCGTCGCCGACCACGATCGGCGTGAGGAGCCCGCGCGCCGCCGCGCGCTCGACCTGCGCGTGGGCCGTCGGGTGGGCGCTGCCCATCACCGCCAGCACACCCGCCGTCGGCGCCGACGACGGACCGCCGGGGCGCAGCCGCGCCGCCTGCTCGGTCCCGAGCACGCGGCGGAGCGCACGCGCGAGGGCGGTCGAACCAACGAGCAGCAGCGGCCGCGCGCGCCCGAGCAGCCCGCGCACGGTGCGCTCGATGTCGGCGTCGGTCTCGGCGTCGCACACCAGCACCGACGCGCCCGCGGCGCGGGCCGCGTCGACCGCGGGGAGCAGCCCGCCGGGATCCCGCACCGCCGCCAGCCCGATGCCCGCAGCCCAACGGCGCGCCGTCGCCTCGATCGCCGACGGCACGTGCGACTCCGCGATCGGGTTCTGCGGGTCGCGCGCGAACGCGGTCTGGTCGACCGGCACGCCGGCGATCATCTGCCGCCCGCCCTCGGTCGTGCGACCGACCTCGGGGATCGCGGCCAGGACGAACGCCTCGCACGCGTCGAGCGCGTCCATCGCGGCGTCGATCTCGGCGCCGAGCGCACCGCGGAGACCCGTGTCGATCTTCTTGAGCACGATGCCCGACCACCCGGCGCCGACGTCGGCGAGCGCGGCGGTCACGCGCTGCGCGGCCTCGGCCACCGGCAGCGTGCGGCTCTGCGTGTTGCGGACGCACAGCGCCTCGGCGCCCGGTCCGACCGGCGCGGCGCCGCTGAAGAGCGGCTGCACGACCACGCCCCCGGGCCACGGCAGCAGCTCTGCGCCGACGTCGCACGCACCGGTCAGATCGTCGGCGATCACGCGGAGGGCGTCCATGGCGTCAGGCGGTCAGGCGAAGAGGATGGCGCGCGCGGGGGCGCCGTCGAGGGTCGGGAAGTTGAGCGGCAGGCAGACCAGGGTGTAGCGGCCGGGCGCGACCTGGCGGAGGTCGAGCCCCTCGATCACGAATACGCCGGCGCCGAGCAGTATCTTGTGGACGGGGAAGTCGGGGCTGCCGAACTGCTCGATCGAGAGGTAGTCCATCCCGATCGCGCGCACGCCGGCCGCCACCAGGAACGTCGCCGCCTCCTCCGTGAGATAGGTGAAGTCGCGCTGGAACCCGGGCTTCTCCCAGCGCCGCGAGTTGTCGGTGAGGCAGAGCACGATGTCGCCCGCCTTGATGGCGCCGCCGGCCAGCGCCGCGCGGTCGACCGCCGGCCGCCCGCGCAGGTCGAGCACCAGCGCCTCGCCCACCATCCGGTCGAGCGGCACCTCGCCGAGCTTCGGCCCGTCGGCGAGGAAGTGGTACGGCGCGTCGACGTGGGTGCCGGTGTGGCTGCCCATCGTCAGCAGCGAGAGATTGCAGACGTCGCCGTTGGCGATCGCCCGGACGCCGTCGACCTTCGGCTCCGGGTCGCCCGGGTAGACGTGCTGCCCGGGTCCGTTCGGGACCGAGATGTCGAACACCTTCATGCCGCGCGCCCGAACTCCGCCGCCAGACCGCGGCGCCTGGCCGCGCGCCCGCCACGCGCGACCTCGGCCGCGACCCGGATCGCCTCGAGCAGGTTGCGGTGGTCGGCGATGTTCTTGCCGGCGATGTCGAACGCGGTACCGTGCCCCGTCGACGTGCGGATCAGCGGCAGCCCGATCAGCAGTGTCACGACCCGGCCGAACCCGACCAGCTTCACGGCCATCAGCCCCTGGTCGTGGTAGAGCGCCACCGTGAGGTCGTACGCACCGTCGCGCGCCTTCAGGAAGGCCGTGTCCGCCGGGAACGGGCCGAGCGCGTCGATGCCGCGCGCCCGCGCCTCGGCAATCGCAGGGATGATCTCGTCCTGCTCCTCGCGGCCGAACACCCCGCCCTCGCCCGCGTGCGGGTTGAGCCCGGCGACCGCGATCCTCGGCGTGGCGATCCCCATGTCGCGCAGCGCCGCGTCCGCCAGCACGATCCGCTCGAGCACGCGGTCCTTCCGGATGTAGTCGCACACCGCGCGCAGCGCCATGTGGTTCGTGAACAGCATGAGCCGCATCTTGTCGACGACCATCACCATCGCCGGCCTGGAGTGCGTCAGCTCGCCCAGGATCTCGGTCTGTCCCTCGTACGGGTAGCCGGCGGCGTGCATCGCCTCCTTGTTGAGCGGCGCGGAGACCATCGCGTCGACCGTTCCCTCGAGGCACATCCGACCCGCGTCCTTGGTGTAGCGCACCGCCGACGCGCCGAACGCCGGGACGATCTCGCCCCAGCGGTGCAGCCGGAGGTCGATGTCGGCGTAGTCGACGATCTCGATCACGCCGGGCGTCCCCTCGGCATCGGCCGGCCGCGCGACGGTCCGGATCGGGACCCGGACGCCGGTCGCGTCCATCGCGCGCTCGAGCACGCGCGCGTCGCCGAGCACGACCGGCACGCACCAGGCGGCCGCCTGCGGGTCGGCGAGCGACTTGACGATGATCTCGGGGCTGATGCCGGCCGCGTCTCCCATGGTGATCGCGACCCGTGGACGATCGGTCATGTCGGTGTCACTCCGACACCGCGACCGGCACGAGCGCGGGCTCGGCCCGTGCGAGGACGCGGCGGTAGATGGCTTCGATGTGGTCGAGGACGCCTTCCCAGGCGTCGGGACGCTCGACGCTCCGGCGCGCGGCGCGCCCGAGCCGTGCGCGCTCCGCGCCGTCACGCAGCAGCCCGACGACCGCGGCCGCGAAGGCGGCCTGGTCGTCGTCGGGCACGACGCAGCCCGTGTGGCCGTCGGTCAACCCTTTGGCCGAACCGGCGGAGGCGACGATCGCCTTTCCGGCAGCCATGTAGTTCAGCAGCTTCATCGGGAACCCGGAACGCTCGGTGCGTGGACAGACCGCCACCGCCGCCGCGTCGAGGCGACGGCGGACCTCATCGTACGACTGTGCCCGCACGATCTCCACCCCGATTCCCAGACCCGCCGCCTCCAGCCGGGCGGCCCGGCGGTGCGCGTCGCCGTGGGTCACGAGCACCAGGCGCGCACCCGGCATGGCGGCCCGCACCCGCGCGAACGTCCCCAGGAGGAAATCCAGGTTTTGATACCCGTCGAGGTTGCCCGCGTAGCAGACGAGCGCTCCGCCGTCGGCCGCCGCGGCCGGCGCCCGGCCGACCTCGTGGGGGACGCCGGTGGGCGCGATGCACGCGAGCCCGTCCGCGGTGACGCCGCTCGCCCGGAGCGTCGCCCCCAGCTCGTCGGTGACCGCGATGCAGAAGTCCGCCCGCCGCGGGATCTCGGCATCGAGGAGCGCGCCCAGCCGCTGCAGCACGCGACGGGTGCGCGGCCGCGTCGCGTAGAGCGGCAGCTCCTGCGCGAGCGCGCTGTGGCCGTGATAGACCAGCGGCCGCCCGGTGAGCCGTCCGACGATCAGCCCCGCCATCGCGCCCTCGTAATTGTGGGCGTGCAGCACGTCGATCCGGTGGCGGCGGACGGTGCGCCAGAGGCGCGCCACCAGCGCGACGTCGAGCGCCAGACGCGCGAGGCACGGCTCGGGGCGACTCGCGAGCCGTCGTCCGAACGTCACGACGTGCACGGCGTGGCCGCGCGCCTCGAGGCCGTGCGCGAGGTGACGGACCAGCACCTGCGACCCACGGAGCGCGGGATACGGGCCCGCCATGACCAGCGCGACTCGCATCACGACTCCGGCTCCAGGTAGCCGAGCGCCGCGAGCCGGGCCGCGACGTCGCGGGTCTCCTCGCCGTCGAACGGGCGCGGGACCGCGGGCGCCGGGGCCAGCGGGTCGGCGTCGATCGTCGGCGACGCAGCGAGCGCGGCGGCGATCGGGCGCCCGTCGAGGCCGTCGGGGACCGGCAGGCCGGCGAGCGCTATGAGCGTCGGCAGGACGTCGGTGATGTCGCACCCGGGCAGCGCGCCGGCCGGCCGCACGCCGGCGCCGGCCAGGATCAGTATCCCATCGCGCCGGTGCGCGCCGTTCATCCCGCGCCCGCGTCCGCCGCCGTGCTCCTCGGGCTCGAGCGTGCGGAGCGCCGGTCCCGGCCCCTCGCTGTGCAGGCACGACGGGCTGTAGCCGTCGACCAGCGCGGGCTCGAGCAGGAGGTCGGGCGCGCGCTCGGCGTACGGCCCCTGCACGCACTCCTCGCGCCGCCACACCCGCGCGATCACCGGGCGGCCGGTGTCGTCGCACCAGTCCTCGAGCGCAGCCGCGACCCGCTCGCGGGTCGCCAGGTAGTCGACGGGCGCGACCGTGCCCTCGGGCTCCCGTCCGCGCACGTTCAGCCAGACGCTCGGGTGGTAGTCGAGCTCCTCGGAGAACGCGATCGTGCTCGTCCAGTCGATGCCGCCGAAGCGGTGCTGGCCTTCGAGGCGGCCCGCCGCCCCCTGCGCGCGCCGCAGGATCGCCCCCTGAAGGCGCGTCGGCACGCCGGCCAGCGCCGCGCGTCGCACCGCACCGCCGAGGCGGCTCCCGGCCGGACGGACGGCGAGGAGTCCGCACGCCGCCAGCCGGCGGTTCACGTGCAGCGCGCGCTCGCCGGCGCCGCCGCTGCCGTGGTCGGACACGATCGCGACCGCCGCGTCGGGCGGCGCCGCGGCGACGAGCCGGCCGACCGCCGCGTCGAGCGCCTCGTAGACCTCGCGCACCGCGCCGCCGAACTCGCTCGCGACGTGCCGCGGCGAGCGCGGGTCGTGGAAGCGCCAGAAGTGGTGCGACACGGTGTCCGACTCGCCGAACACCACCATCAGCGCGTCGGGCCGCTCGCGCCCCAGGAGATGCGCCGCCAGCGTCGCGCGGCGCTCGACGCCGTCCAGCAGCCGCGCGCGCGCGTCGGCGTGCCAGCCGGGTCCGGTCGTCATCTCCTGGAAGTCGGCGAACGGGAGCCGGCCGACGAGCCGGCGGATCTCGGGCCAGAAGCTCCGCGGCGCGACGAACGAGCCGTCGATGGCGGTGGCGAGCGGGCTGTCGAAGCCGCTCACCATGACGCCGTTCACGGCCTCCGGCGGGTACGTCGCGGGTACGGTCAGGACGGCCACCCGACGACCCGCGGCCGAGAGCCGCGTCCAGAGCGCCGGGACGCGTCGATAGCTGCCGTTCAGGAAGCGCACGCGGTACGTGCCGGGCACGCGCTCCGTGAAGTCGAGCACGCCGTGCCGCCCCGGGTTGACGCCGGTGACAAGCGACGTCCAGGCCGGGAACGTGGCGGCCGGCATCGTCGAGCGGAGCCGCGCCGTGGCGCCCCGCGCCATCAACGCCTGGAGCGCCGGCAGCCGCCCCTCCGCCGCCCAGGGCAGCACCAGATCCAGCGTGGCGCCGTCGAGGCCGATGACGAGCAGGGGAGCGGCGCCGCGCGCGGTCACTTGTCCCCGACGTACCCGAGCGCCTTCAGGCGCTTCAGCGTCACGTCGTCCATGTTCGCCGACGCGCCGGCGCCGGCGTGCTCGCGCGCCTCCAGCACCGTGCGCCCGTGGGCCGCGCGCATGGTCTCGAGCTGCGCGGCGTCCTTCGACGCGACGTTCGTCATCTCCTTCGGGTCCTGCCCGAGGTCGAACAGCGCCTCGGGCGGGAGGCCGCGTGGATTGTCCTGGTTGGCGGTCATGTACTTCCAGTCCTTGGTCCGGACCGCCGAGAGGACGTTGCCCTCGAAGTCCTCCTCGGAGAACACCCGCTCGCGCGGGATGCCCACGCCGGGGACGAGCGGCAGCGGATGGCCCGGCATCTCGCCGGGCACCGGAATGCCGGCCGCAGCAAGAATGCTGGGCGCGATGTCGAGGCTGGTCGCGAGGCCGTCGACGACGTGCGGCGCCCCGCCCCGCATCGGCTTCACGATCAGCGGTACGTGGGTCTGCTCGTCGTAGAGCGTCGTGCCGTGCCACCAGCCGCCGTGCTCGTGGAACTCCTCGCCGTGGTCGGCGGTGACGATCACCATCGTCGAGTCGTAGAGGCCGCGCCGCTTGAGCTCGGCCAGCACCGCGCCGAGGTGCTGGTCGAAGTAGCCGATGCCGCCGTCGTAGAGCGTGCGGAGCTTGTCGGCCATCTCGGGCGGCGGGTTCGGCATCGCGACGCGCGCGTAGCCCTCGCCGTTGAACGGGTGGACGAAGTACGGGTCGTGCGCGTCCATGTAGTGCAGGAACAGGAAGAACGGCCGCGTGCCGTCGACCGACGCGAGCCACGACACGGCCTTCCCGCTCACGACGTCGGCCGGTTGGTAGTAGTTGTGGACGTCCATGGTGCGGGAGAGGAACCGCTCGTGGACGAGGCGGAGCCCGTTGTAGAGCGTGAGCTGCGCCGCCGGCTCGTTGGCCCAGAAGAAGAAGTCGGGCGCCAGGTAGAAGTACTCGCCGAAGCCCTGGCCGAAGTTGAAGGCGGGCGAGACGTTCACGTTGTCGGCGAGCCCGGCGGTGCGGTAACCGGCGCGCGCCAGCACCTCCGCGAGCGTGTCGATGCGATCGGGCAGCGCGTCGGCCTTGTGGATCGCGCCGTGCGAGGACGGGTACTGCCCGGTCAGGATCGTCGCGATCGACGGCCGCGTCCAGGACGCCTGCGAGAAGGCGTTCGCGAACCGCACGCTCTCGGCCGCCAGCGCGTCGATCACCGGCGTGTGCGCGCTCGCATAGCCGTAGCAGCCGAGGTGGTCCGCCCTGAGCGTGTCGGCGACGATCAGCACGACGTTGGGCGCGTTCGCGGGCGGCGCGGCGGCGGTGGTGGCGGGAGCCGGAGCCGGGGGGGGCGCCAGCGAGCCGCTCGCGGCCGTCCACGCCGCGGCCAGCACCGCGACCAGGCCGGCCGCGACCAGCGGGCGGGTGATGAACGCGCGCCGCGCGTCGGCGCCGCGGAGCCGCCACCAGATCGTCACGGCGACCGCGACCGTCGCCAGCAGCGCCGCCGCCTGCACCGCCATCGCGAGCCCGCCGTGCGGTGCCTGCTCGAGGAAGACGTCGCGGATCACCCGGAAGCGCCCGACCACGAACCCGAGCCCCGCGAGGATGCCGGCCAGCGCGAGCCCGAACCCGTCGGTGCCGAGCACGGCGGCCACCACGCCGGCGCCGATACCGCCCAGCGCGCCGAACCCGCCGTACGCGATCATCGCCCACGCCAGCGCCGGCAGCTCGCCGGCGCCGTGTCCGTGCGCCCAGGACGCCATCGCCTCGACGGCGCCGACCAGGGCGCCCGCGAGCAGCCCGCCCGCGAGCCCCGCTCCGATCGCTCGACCCTTCATCCGGCCCCCTCGAGGAGCGCATGCCCCTCCAGCTCGGGCGGCACCGGCACGCCCAGGAAGGTGAGCACCGTCGGCGCCAGGTCGACGATCGCGGCGTCGCCCGGTGCGAGTGCGCGCGACGACAGGATGATGCCGGGGGTGTCCGTCACGTCCGAGGCGGCGTGGTCGCCGCTCCATTTCTTCTTGTTCGGCTCGAACAGCTCGGCGGGGATGCCGCCGAGCGGCGTGCGCCACGACGTCCGGTAGCCGTCGCGGAAGGCGACCTGGAGATCCGGGACGCGTTCCGGGTCGGCGCCGGGAAAGACGTCGGGCGCCTGGTAGACCTTGCTGACGAAGCGCTCGCCGGTCGCCGGGTCGACCTCGCCCTCGAGTGCGCGCGCAATCTCGGCGAGCAGCGGCTTGTACTCCGTCCCGGGGACGATGCCCTTCCCCTCGCGGGCGCGCAGGTTGAGGTAGATCTGCCCGGTGCCGAGCGCGTAGGCGCGCGTCCGGCTCCAGTCGACACCCGGGAAGAAGTCGCCGTTCGGATCCGCCCCGGGCGCCTGCGCCAGGTAGCCCTTCGCGCGCAGCCACGTGTTGACGTTGAAGCCCATGCGATAGCTGTGGAAACCGTGGTCGGAGATCACGAGCAACGTGTCGTTCGGCCCGAGCCGCTCCTCCACCTGCGCGACGATCGCGTCCATCCGCTGGTAGACGCGCAGCACGGCGTCGCCGAACTTGGCGGCCAGGATCGGATCGTACCGCGGGTGCTGCGGGTCGAGGAAGCGGTAGAACATGTGCGCGACGCGGTCGGTCTGCGTGAAGACCGAGATCAGCAGCTCCCAGTCGGGGCGGCCGAGCGCGGCGATCGTGCTGGCCTGCACCTCGTCCATGGTGTGGTTCAGGTCGTCCAGGAACGCCTGCTCGTCGATCCGCTCGGCGTTGAGTCCGGAGGTGTCCTCGGACCAGCCGACCGTCTTGTAGAGGCCGAGGAGGGTCGCCAGCTCGCCCGCAAAGCCGAACGGGCTGCTGATGGCGGCGAACGGCCGCGCGGGCGCGTAGTTGAGCGGCGAGAGGTAGAGGCGGAGCGGCTCCAGCGAGGCCACGTGCAGCCGGCAGATCCCCGAGACGCCCGAGAGCGGGATGCCGAGCGGTGCCGCCACCGGCAGGCGGAAAGGGATCCAGTCGCTCCACCCGCCGCGCGGGATCCTCACCTCCTTGCCGACGAACCGGACGATGGCCTGCTCGCCGGCCCGGTCGACGCGCACTTCGAGATGCAGCGGGAGCGGCGGGCGGCCGCCGCCGCGCGGGTCGGGGGGTCCCGCGAAGTCCGCGCTGGCGACGTCGCCGTTGGTCGTGAGGCGAACCAGCCGGCCACCGCCGGGCTCGCGGCCGCTCCCGGCCTCGAGGTCGGTGGCGAGGTACGTGAACGTGCTGTTGGTGCCGAGCAGATCGGGCACGCCGAGGCCGGAGAGCATGCGCCCGCCCGGCACCGGATCGGGCGGGAACGCGTACGGCACGCGGAGCACGGTGACGCGCTTCCCCGCCTCCGCCGCGCGCTGCCAGAACGGCACGCCCTGCCGCTTCGTGATCCCCCGGGCGTGCGCGGTCTCGATCAGGTTCCAGAGATAGCGCGGCGGCACCACGCCGCCCGTGCCGACGTCGGGCAGATACGTCTTGGGATCCCGCTCGACGAAGTCGAAGACGCCATGGCGCCCGGGGCTGGTGCCGGTCGCGAACGTCGTCCAGGCGACCGGCGATTGGGGCGGGTTGGTGGACGCGAGCGGGCGGAAGTCGCCGCGCTCGCTCAGCGCGCGGAGGCGCGGGAGCTGCCCCTCGTCCATCCAGCGGCGCAGCAGGCCGGGGTCCACGCCGTCGAAGCCGAGGATCACGAGGCGTCGAGCGGGAGGGGGTTCGCTCTTCTGGCCCCCGCAGCCGCTCATCACCGCTCCCACGAGGAGCAGCCCGAGCCCGAAGCGACGCAGCGGGCTACCCTTCCGGGAACTCGCGCTCGAACTCGGCAGTATCGCCGGTCACGCGCACACCGCGCGGCGAGAGCTTGTAGAGGTCCTTCGCCTTCCAGTGCAGAAAGCGGTTCTGCTCCAGGTCGCGGACGTGCGGCTCCAGCTCCTCGTACGAGACCCCGAGCCGCCCGGGCAGCGCGTCCCGCGCGTGGAGGAAGGGCACGTCGGGATTCGTGTCGTGGACGCGCCGGTACTCGAGCATGATCTTGCGCTTGAGGTTCACGAGAGGCCTTCCGTCGTCCGTGCGCCCCCCGCACGGCCAGCCTGGCTTACCGTGGCGGGTGGAGACCCGCAAGAGCGAGCGCCGTGCGCTCGGCTCATCCCCGTCGCGGCGGTCCGAGGACCCATCCCTGCCCGGCTGGATCCCGGTACCAGCCACCCGCGGCGTGCGTCCCGCCGTCGACGTGGAGGGTCACACCGGTCACGTAGCGACCGAGCGCCGAGGCCAGGAACAGCGCGGCGCCGGCGACGTCGTCGGGCACGCCCGCCCGTCCGAGCGGCACGATGCCCTTGAAGCGGGCCTCGTCGGCCGGCGGCACCAGCGACCGGAGCCCCTCGGTCATGCAGATGTCGGGGGCGATGGCGTTGACGCGGATGCCATGCGGTCCCAGTTCGAGCGCCATGGTCTGCGTGAAGTTGATGACCGCGGCCTTGGCGGCGGCGTAGGGCGCGTAGCCCGGCGCGGCGCGGACACCTTCGATCGAGACCACGTTCACGATGCTGCCGCCCCGGCCGCGTGCGATCATGCGCGGCGCCACCACGTGCGTGCCGTGGAAGACGGTTTTGAGATTGGCGCGCAGCAGCGCGTCCCAGCCCTTCTCGCTGCTGTCGACGAACGCCTGCGGGAACACGCCGCCGACGTTGTTGACGAGCACGTCGACGCTCCCCAGCTCCTCCACGGTGCGCGCGACCGCCGCCTCCACCGCCGCCCGCTCGCGGACGTCGCACGGGACGGCGAGCGCGCGGCCGCCCGCGGCGACGATCTCCGCCGCCGTCGCGGCGCCGGTCTCCGGCGTCTTCTCGAGGACCGCGACCCGGGCCCCGAAGGCCGCGAAGGCGAGCGCGATCCCCTTGCCGATGCCCGCTCCCGCGCCGGTGACGACGGCGGTCCGGTCGGTGAGCAGCGCGTCGGCGGGTGTCATCGCTCAGAGCCGGATGACGTTGTCCCCGACGTAGCCCTTGAGCACGTTGCGCGTGTCGACGAGCAGCGGCACGCTCTTCGCCACCGTCGGGTAGTCGATGTCGCGGTGGTCGGTGAGCACCACCACGCAGTCGATGCCCGAGAGCGTCCCGTTCTTGAGCGGCTGGGCGTCGAGCGTGATGCCCTCCTCGCGGATCGCTGGGATGAAGGAGTCGGTGTACGAAAGGATCGCGCCCTTGTCCTGGAGCAGCTTCATCACGTTCAGCGCCGGCGACTCGCGGAGGTCGTTGACGCCCGCCTTGTAGGCGACGCCCAGCACGTGGATGCGCGCGCCGCGCACGCTCTTCGAGTGGCGGTTGAGCGCGTCGGTGATCTTCTCGACCACGAAGCGGGGCATGCCCTCGTTCACGTGGCCGGCCAGCTCGATGAAGCGGGCCTCGTAGCCGTTCATCTTCGCCTTCCACGACAGGTAGAACGGGTCGATCGGGATGCAGTGCCCACCGAGCCCCGGCCCGGGGTAGAAGGCCATGAAGCCGAACGGCTTGGTCTTGGCGGCGTCGATCACCTCCCAGACGTCGATGCCGAGCGCGTTCGACATGAGGGCGATCTCGTTCACGAGGCCGATGTTGACGCTGCGGAACGTGTTCTCGAGCAGCTTCACCATCTCCGCCACGCGCGTCGACGACACCGGGACGACCGTCTCCACCGACGCGGAGTAGAGCGCCACCGCGACGTCGGTGCACGCCTTGGTGACGCCGCCGACGACCTTCGGGATGTTTTTCGTGTTGAAGCGTTGGTTCCCGGGGTCGATGCGCTCGGGCGAGAACGCCAGGTGGAAGTCCTTGCCCACCTGGAGCCCCGAGGTCTCGAGCGCGGGCTGGACGACCTCCTCGGTCGTGCCCGGATACGTCGTGCTCTCGAGGATGATGAGCTGCCCGCGACGCAGGAAGCGCCGGATCTCGTTCACGGCCGAGACCACGAACGTGAGGTCCGGGTCCTTGGTCTTCCGGAGCGGCGTCGGCACGCAGATGTTGATGGTGTCGAGGTCCTTGATGACGCTGAAGTCGTCGGTCGCCGTGAAGCGGCCGGCCGTCACCTGCTCCGCGATCTCGGCGTCGCCGGTGTCGACGATGTACGACTTCCCGGCCCGGAGCGCCTCGATCTTGCGCTTGTCGACGTCGATGCCGGTGACGCGCAGGCCGGCGCGCGCGAACTCGAGGCCGAGCGGCAGGCCCACGTATCCCAGTCCGATGATGCCGCAGCGCGCTTCCTTGCGGCGGATCTTGTCGATGAGGTCCTGCATCCTGCCCCCTCCGGGCTACTCGACGTACCCGAGGTCCTCGAGGCGCTTCTGCACCTCGGCCTCTTCCTCTTCGGTGTAGGCGCTGTCCGGCTTCTGCTCCGGCGGCGGCGTCTTCTCGGGCTCGCCGGGACGACGGTCAGCCATGGTCGACTCTCCTCTCCTCGTGCCGCTCGCAGCGCTCGAGGGCGGCGCGGAGCCGAGGCTCGTGCTCGGCGAGGTTGCGGCCGATGAAGACCGCCTGGCTCTCGCCGCCGGCCGGGAGCTTCATCCAGGTGAGCTCGCTCCGGCCGCAGGTGACGTTGAACAGACAGTGCCAGTCGCGCCCGACGAACCGCACGATCCCCTTGGCGCGCACGACTTCGTGCGGGAGCCGGGCGAGCAGCGCTTCGAAGGCGTCCTGATCCAGCAGGCGGTCGGTGCGGTAGACGAAGCTCCCGATGCCGTCCTGGTGGAGATGATCCGACTGGTTCCGCGCCCGCTCGCGGTAGGCGGCGACGCCGGTCGCGAACAGCAGGTCGCTGTCGAGCGCGCCCCGCACCGTCGTGAAGCGCTCGGCGCGCGGGTTGAGCTTCCGGAGCCGCTTCTCGAGCTTCGCCGGCACGGCGTCGCCCACCAGGTCGAGCTTGTTCACGACCAGGAAGTCGGCAGCCTCGACCTGCGCGGTCGCGACCTCGGTCTCGGCCAGGTGCCGTTCGGCGTTGGCCGCGTCGACGACCGTGATGATCGCGTCGAGGCCGAGCCCGGCGGTCTTCACGCGATAGGCGAGCGGCTCCGGGTCCGCGAGGCCGGTCGACTCGATGATGACCAGGTGCGGCTTCGTGGTCTCGACGATCTCCTGGATCGCGAGGTCGAACTTGTAGTCGTCGATCGCGCAGCAGATGCAGCCGCTCGACAGCTCGACCATCTTCTCGACGTTCGAGAGGCCCGTGACCACGCGCCCGTCGATCCCGACCTCTCCGATCTCGTTCATGATGACCGCGACCGGCTTGCCCTTGAGCCCGTGGTCGAGGACGTGGCGCAGCAGCGTCGTCTTCCCGCTGCCCAGGAACCCGGTCAGGATGTCGACCGCGACCGTCCGCATCGTCGGCTAGACCAGCGACTTCCCCGCGAGCCCGTCGGGCACCGGCTGGCCGAGGC
>Ga0335069_10006722_pt1 | contig 16684 bp, 15 predicted proteins | sample Lox_Sample_11_FD_206714 | JGI IMG/M metagenome (GOLD analysis project Ga0335069, IMG submission 206714) | Soil microbial communities from Loxahatchee National Wildlife Refuge, Florida, United States - Lox_Sample_1.1 | ecosystem: Environmental > Terrestrial > Soil > Wetlands | place: USA...
CTTCGCGGCGAGCTGCCGCGCGAGCTCGGCGCCGATGCCTTTCGAGGCGCCGGTGATGGCGACGACGTTGTCTTTCACTGAATGACCACCCATGGGAACGCAGAGGACGCAGAGGATACACAGAGGATACGCAGAGGAAAGGCAAATCCTTGTGGAATGCCCGGATCCACACCGTCGTCAAGATATCGATGAAGCATCTGATTTTCCTCTGCGTATCCTCTGCGTCCTCTGCGGTCCAGACCACCGTTCGAGTCTCGCGCCGCTCACTTGTCCGTCTTGGGATCCGGGATGTGGTTGAACGCGATGTGCAGCCCGCCGCGGTCGCGGGCCTTGTGGGCGCTCGCGAAATACACGGCCTGCTTGCCGAAGCGGGCGTTCAGCTTGTCGAGCGTGGAATAGAGCGCCCGTTCCTTGTTCTCCGAGGCGAACAGGGAACCGGTGTGGTCATCCTCGGCGACGAGATCGGAGTACGCCATGCCGACGCGCAGGATCGTGCGGTTCGACTTGGGCCGCTTCGCCCAGAGCTTCTCGAGCGCGTGCAGGAACGTCTTGGTGTCCTGCGTATCGACCAGTCGCATCTCGTTGGCCCAGTGCCCGCCGTCCAGGTACTTGAGGTCGATGGACAGGCGCGCCGCGTAGTACTTCGCCTTGCGTAGCCGCATGGCCGCCTTCTGCGTGAGGCGATTGAGGACCGCGAAGGCGTGCTCGGGATTGCGGTTGTCGGGCCCCAGCACGCTCGAATGCGAGATCGAGTGGTTGCCGGCCGTGCGCTCGTGCTGCTCCTCCCCGCGGATGCGGCTCCACATGATGTCGCCGCCCACGCCGCCCCAGATGGCGTGGAGCTCCTCGCGGGTCTTGCCCGCGAGGTCGCGCACCGTGCGGATGCCGTGGCGATGCAGGCGGCTCTCCATCTGCTTGCCGATGCCCGAAAGCGCGCGCACCTCGAGGTCGAAGAGGCGCTCGGGCAGCTCGCGCTGCTCGATCATCACCAGGCCGTCGGGTTTCACCATGTCGGAAGCCGTCTTGGCGATGAACGTGTTGGGCCCGATGCCGATCGACGTGCGCAGGTATTCGCCCACGTTCGCGTGGATGGCCGCCTTCACATCCTTCGCGATCTTCATCGCGCGCTCGGGCTCGCGCCACCGGCCGGTGAGCTCGCAATCCATCTCGTCGATGGAGAGCACCGCGCGCACGGGAACCACGGAGTCCACCACCTCCACGGCGCGGTGGTGGTAGTCGATGTAGATCTCGTGGCGCGCGACGACGAACTCGATGCCGGGGCAGAGCTTCTTCGCATCCCCCACCTTGGTGCCGGTCTTCACGCCGAAGCGCTTCGCCTCCACGCTCGCCGCGATGCACACGGTGGTGTCCGCCAGCATCGGCACGACCCCCAGGGGCTTGCCGCGCAGGCGCGGCTCCACCTGCTGCTCCACCGAGGCGAAGTAGGAATTGAAGTCGACGAGGAGCGATCGAAGGGTCATGGCGCACGTCATTGCCGGTGCATCGTCACGGGGCGGTTGGTGGCCTCCATGAACTTGCGGCGGAAGACGAGCGGATCCGCGATGCAGAAGCCCTGCTCGACGCGCAGCGACTCCACCTGGTCGATGTTGATCTCGATGGTGCTGCGCTTCACGAAGCCGAACTTGGCGATGATGCGCCGGTTGGTGATGGCAATCTCGGTGGAATGCACCTTCACCCACGCGATGCCGAGGAAGACGAAGCCCAGGAGGAACCAGAAGGTGGCGAGGCCCAGCACCAGGTAGCCCGCCTGCGACCACCACGACATGCGCGCGCGGTGCACGATGGTTTCGCCGGGCACGAGCGACTCGTCGATGTACGACATCGCGCTAGGCCGGCAGGTCGGTCGCTTCGATGAAGGCGGCTACGATCGCCTCGAGGCCGCGCCGGTCCTCGGCGTCGAAGCGCGCCAGCACGGGACTATCCACGTCCAGCACGCCGAGCGCGCGGCCGCCGCGCACGATGGGCACCACGATCTCGCTGCGCGAGGCGCTGTCGCATGCGATGTGGCCGGGGAACGCATTCACGTCCTGCACCACGATCGTTTCCCGCGCAAGCGCGGCGGTGCCGCACACGCCCTTGCCGAGCGCGATGCGCACGCACGCGGGCTTGCCCTGGAACGGGCCCAGGACGAGCTCGCCGCCCTTCATCCAGTAGAAGCCCGCCCAGTTGAGCTCCGGCAGCGTGTGGTAGACCAGCGCCGCGAGGTTGGCGGAATTGGCGAGCGCGTCACGCTCTCCCTCGAAGAGCGCGCGCGCTTGCGCGAGCAGCTCGTCGTAGAGAAGGGGCTTGGAATCGGGTCGGGCGCTCGCCGCGGCGAACATGGGAACCTCGCGAGGGTTCCCGTGATTTTACGCGAGCGGCGAGGCCCGGGTTCGGCTCAAACCTTCGGGGCCACCTGCGCTTCGTGCTTCGGGGGCTTGGCTTTCCGGCTCTTGCGGGGCGGCTTGGCCTGGGCCTTGGTGGCCTGCGCCTTCTTGGGCGATGCGCCCTCCGGCTTGGCCTTCGCGTCCATCTTCTCGACCTTGGCTTGCGGCGCGGGGGTGGCGGTGGCGGGGTCGGCCGCCGCGGCCGGAAGGGCCAGCGCGGCAAGGGCGGCGGCGACGAGCAATTTCGTCATTGAAAACTCCTTGATTTTATGGGGTTGAATTTCGCGTGCCGGGGCACAATCTCATCAACGGAACTTCCCGGGCGGGGTTGACGTCTTGTGCTTGTAAGATGCCGCCCCATGCGCGCCGTCTTCTTCCCCCTCGTTGCCGCCATGCTGCTGTCGCTTCCCTTTCCCATTACGTCGCAGGCGGTGGCCGCGGAATCCGCCACGCCCCCCGTCGCCGCGAAACATACGGTAACAAGCACCCACTTCGGTGAGGCGTTGGTGGATGACTACGGGTGGCTGAGGGACAAGGGCAATCCCGCGGTCACCGAGTACCTCGAGGCCGAGAACCGCTACACGCATGAAGTCATGAAGCCGCTGGAGGGCTTCCGGGACAAGCTCTACCGCGAGATGCTCGCGCGCATCCAGGAGACGGACGAGAGCGTTCCCTATCCGCGCCACGGCTATTGGTACTACCAGCGCGAGGTCGAGGGCCTGCAGTACCCGATCTACTGCCGGCGCAAGGGCTCCATGGAAGCGCCCGAGGAAGTGATCCTCGACGTGAACGAGCTCGCGAAGGGCCACGCGTTCACGTCCGTGGGCCTGATGGACGTGAGCCCCGACAGCGCGAGGCTCGCCTACACCGTCGATTTCACCGGCTACCGCCAGTACACGCTGCACGTGAAGGACCTCGCCTCGGGAGCGCTCGCCTCCGAGACGGCGCCGCGCGCCACCTCGCTCGCCTGGGCGGCCGACAGCCGCACGCTCTTCTACGTGCAGGAGGACGAGGTCACCAAGCGCAGCAACCACCTGCGCCGGCTCACGCTGGGCGAGCCGGGCGATGCGCTCCTCTACGACGAGCGCGACGAGCAGTACGACATCACCGTGGGCGACACGCGCAGCGAAGCGTTCGTCGTGCTCACCTCCACGAGCAAGGACACTTCGGAAGTCCGCGTGCTTCGCACCTCCGACCCGCAGGGCGAGTTCCGCCTGGTCGAGCCGCGGCACCCGGGGCGCGAATACTACGTCGAGCACCACGGCGACGAGTTCCTCATCCGCACCAACGACAAGGGCCCCAACTTCCGCCTCGCGCGCGCGCCGGTGGCGGATCCCGCGCGCAAGAACTGGCGGCAGGTGGTCGAGCACCGTCCCCACGTGATGCTCGAGGACGTGTACGCGTTCAGGGATTTCTGGGTGATGGTCGAGCGCGACAAGGGCCTCATCCGCCTTCGCTTCACGCGCTTCGCGGACGGCGAGTCGCACTACCTCGCCTTCGACGAGGCGGTGTACTCCGCGCATCCGGGCGCCAACTACGAGTACGACACGCCGCGCTTCCGCTACGTCTACGAAAGCCTCGTCACGCCGCGCTCCTGGTACGACTACGACGTCCCCGCCCGCACGAGCGCGCTGCTCAAGCGCCAGCCGGTGCTGGGCGACTACGATCCGTCCGACTACCAGTCGGAAGCGCTCACGGCGGTCGCCAAGGACGGCACGCGCATCCCGGTCTCGCTCGTGTACCGCAAGTCGCTGCGCACGAAGGATCCGCAGGCGATGCTGCTGTACGGATACGGCTCGTATGGCATCCCGCTCGACCCCTGGTTCTCGACCGCGCGCATCTCGCTGCTCGACCGCGGGATGATCTTCGCCATCGCGCACGTGCGCGGCGGCGGCGACCGCGGCCGCACCTGGTACGACGCGGGCAAGCTCCTCGAGAAGAAGAACACCTTCACCGACTTCATCGCGTGCGCCGAGTCGCTCGAGCGCCGGCACTACACCACGCCCGCGCAGCTCGTGATCCAGGGCGGCAGCGCCGGCGGGCTGCTCATGGGCGCGGTGGCCAACATGCGCCCCGACCTCTTCAAGGCCGTGGTGGCGCAGGTGCCGTTCGTGGACGTGATGAACACGATGCTCGACGCGTCGCTGCCGCTCACCACGGGCGAATACCTCGAGTGGGGCAACCCCAACGAGGAGAAGTCCTACCGCTACATGCGCTCGTATTCGCCCTACGACAACATCGGGCGCCACGCGTATCCCGCGATGCTCGTCGAGACCTCGCTCAACGACAGCCAGGTCGGCTACTGGGAGGCCGCCAAGTACGTGGCAAAATTGCGTTCGCTCAAGACCGACCGCAATCCCCTGCTGCTCAAGACGATCATGGAAGCCGGCCACGGCGGCGCCTCGGGGCGCTACGACGCCCTGAAGGAAACCGCCTTCACCTTCGCCTTCGTCCTCGACCAGGCCGGGCTCGCGCGTTAGCGTGGGCAACCTGAGGCTGTTCGCGGTCTGCGTCGCGATCTGGGGCTCGACCTGGCTCGCGATCAAGTACCAGCTGGGCCACGTGGCGCCCGAGGCGAGCGTGGCCTACCGCTACCTCGTCGCTTCCCTCATCGTCTTCGCCTATTGCGCGGCGCGGCGCCTGCCGCTGCGTTTCCCGCTTCGCGAGCACGCGTGGATCGCGCTTTTCGGCGCGCTGATGTTCTGCGTGAGCTACATCTTCGTGTACTACGCCGAGGAACATCTGGTCTCCGGGCTCGTGGCGGTGGGCTACTCGGCAAGCCCCTTGCTCGGCGCGGCGGGGCAGCGGCTCTTCTTCGGCACGCGCATGTCCCGCCGCGTGATCGCCGGGTCGCTGCTTGGCGTCGCGGGCATCACGCTCGTGTTCTGGCCGGAGTTCGCCCATGTCCGGGGGGACGGCGACACGGCCCTGGGCGCGCTCTACACGGTGCTCGCGGTGGTGATCTCCACGCTGGGCAGCATGGCCGCCCACCGCAACAACGACGCGAAGCTCCCCCTGTGGGGAACCATGGCCTGGGGAATGCTCTACGGATCGCTTCTCTCGTTCGCGGCGGCGCTCGCCGCGGGCAAGGCCCTCACCTTCGAGGCGACGCCCGGCTACGTGATCTCGCTCTTCTACCTGGCGATCCTGGGTTCCGTGGTGGCGTTCGCCAGCTTCCTCACGCTGCTGAAACGGATCGGGGCGGCGCGGGCGGGCTATATTGGCGTGATGGTTCCCATCGTCGCGCTCGTGATCTCCGCGGTTTTCGAAGGCTTCCACTGGGCTGCGCTCACGTGGGCCGGCATTGCCGTGTCCGTGGCAGGCAACGTGATCATCCTGCGCAGGATCTAGCCGCGGCCCAACGCTCGTCCCGTGCGACCGTCCACCCGCAGGATCATCGCCTGGTCCATCGTCTCGATAGCCATCCACGGGCTGTTCATGGCGATCCCGATGCGCAAGCCTACTGAAACCCTCACGGCGGTTTCATCGGGTCCGATGACAGTCAACATCGTCGAGGCGGAGGCGAAGCCCGCGGAAGCCCCCACGCCGCAGCCCACGCCCGCCCCGCCGCCGCGCCCGCGGCCGCCGGTGGCGCCGCCGCGCATCATCGCAAGGCAGGTGCCCAGGTCGCCGGAGAAGATTCCGCTGCCCGAGCCCACGCCGCCCCCGCCGCCCACGCCGCCGCCCCCCATCAAGGAGCCGCCGGTGGACATGCTGGCCGCGATCGACGCGCGCCGTGCCGCGCGCCACGCGGCCGAGGAGGCCATGGCGCGCGGGCCGCACAACCCGACGGCCGCCGAGCTCGCCGAATCGAACATCAACCGCAACCTCCAGTTCACGCCGGGCGACGGCACGGGCGGCGTCTTCCAGATCCTCAGCAAGGGCACGCGCACGGCGGAGTTCGCCTTCAACGGCTGGCAGCCCACGAGCGACCGGCGCTGGCGCGAGGTGATCGAGGTGGACGCGGGGCTGGGCGGCGACGTCGACCGCGCGATCGTGAAGCGGATGATCGAGCTCATCCGCACGCACTACCAGGGGGATTTCCGCTGGGAGTCGCGTTACCTCGGCAGGGTCGTGGTGCTCTCCGCGCGCCCCGAGGACAACGACGGGCTGGAAGACTTCCTCATGAGGGAATTCTTCGGCAACCCCATGGTGCGCGGGGCCCGGTAACCGTCGTCGAGGGTGCGCAGGAACGCGACCACGTCGCGGATCTCGGCTTCGTCGAGCGCGGGTCTCGCGCCCGGCTTGCGGCCGAACGGCGGCTCGCGGTTCACGTTGGCGCGCAGCCCCGGCGGAAGGTCGTCGAACACGTCCACGCGGCCGTCGGCTCCCCGCGGATACCATTTCGCGGGATTCGTGTCGCGCTGCGCGTAGAAGCGCACCACCTCCGCGAGATCATGGAACGCCCCGTTGTGGAAGAACACGGAGCGGCGCGCCACGTTGCGAAGCGTGGGCGTGCGGAAACGCCCGCAGTACTCCTCGCGCGACGAGAGGTCGGTGCGCAACGGGCCGCACAGGCCCAGGTCGGGCTTGCCGCCGGGCATCCTGAGCGTGCGGTTGCGCGGCACGCCGAGCGCGATGAAGCCCCAGTCGCTGAACGCCGGCAGCGCGCGCTCGCGCATCGAGCTCACGTGGCAGGCCGCGCAGTTGCCCTTCGCGGGATCGTTGAAGAGCCTGAGGCCGCGCTCCTCGGCGGGGCTCAACGTGGCCTCGCCGCGCAAGTAGGCGTCGTACTTGCTGTCGTACGGGTAGAACTCCGCCGGATCCTGCTGGAAGACTTCCAGGCTCATCACGATGGCGCGAAAGCCGCGGTCCGCATCGTCGAGCACGTGCTCGCCGAACGCCTCGCGCAGCAGCCCGGCGCTCGGTGAGCGGCGCGCGCGCGCCACCACTTCGGCCGGGTCGCGATTGGCCATCTCGAGCGGCGAGGTGAGCGGCAGCGCCGCCTGCTCGTGCAGGTTGCGCGCGCGTCCGTCCCACGTATGGCCGCCCGCGGGGCCCTGGTCTTCCCCGTCGTTGCCGTCGGACTCGAAGAAATGCTCGGTGAAGGCCGGCACCTTGTGCAGGTAGCGCAACGAGGGCACCGCCCGCAGGCCCGGCGTCTTGCCGTCGGGGCCCGCGAGCTGCACCGCGCGCGCGTTCGGCGGCCCGTAGGCATGCGCGGGGTCGTGGCAGCTCGCGCACGACGTGCGTCCCGAGGCCGACAGCGACTTGTCGAAGAAGAGCGCGCGGCCCGCGGCGGTCATCTGCGGGACGCCGGGTTGCCGTTCGAAGGGCGTCGAGTAGAAGGGCATCGCCGCGGCGAGCGCCGCGGCAGCGAGCAGCGATTTCACGGGCGAAGCAGACCCGTTTTCCGTTTCAATCGCGTGACGGCGCCGCCGCGCAAAGTGTCATGTTCGGACCTTCTAATCGGCACCTTCCTTCCTCCAACAACGAAACGGTGTTCTCCATGCGAATGAATCCGCTCGCGCTCCTGATTCCCGTCGTCCTCGCGGCCTGCTCGGGAAGCGGCGACAGCAGCTTCTGCGACGACGCGTGCCAGGCCTCGCGCCTGCAGAAGGTCACCAACATCGTGGTGATCTACGCCGAGAACCGCAGCTTCGACAACATGTTCGGCCTCTTCCCGGGCGCGAACGGCATCCCGGGGCTGAACCCGAGCGCGGTGGGCGCCCTCAATGCGCAGGTGGACCGCAACGGCAGCGCGCTCGCGAAGCTCCCGCAGACATGGGGCGGGGTGACCGCGGCCGGCCAGGCGCCCGTCATCACGCAGGCGATGAGCGACAACCTTCCCAACCAGCCCTACCAGCTCGACGCGAAGTACGGCATCACGAAGGACACCATCACGCGCGACCTGTACCACCGGTTCTTCGAGAACCAGATGCAGATCGACGGCGGCAAGAACGACAAGATGGCCGCGTGGGCCGACTCCGGCGGCCTCGTGATGGGCTACTGGGACGCGTCGAACACGAAGCTGGGGCAGCTCGCCAAGCAGTTCGTGCTCGCCGACAACTTCTACCAGGGCGCCTTCGGCGGCTCGTTCCTGAACCACCAGTACCTCATCTGCGCGTGCGCGCCCGAGTATCCCAACGCCGACACCGCGGCCGCCCATCCCACCATCGCGGTGGTGAACATGGATGCGAACGGCAAGTTCACCCCGAACCTCACGCCGTCGGCGACTTCGCCGGCTTCGGCGATCGACGGCCCGCCCGGCTTCCAGCTCTCCGGCAACGTCGCGCCGAAGAACTACTTCGGCGACGGCACCTTCCGCGCCGTGAACACGATGCAGCCGCCCTACCAGCCGAGCGGCAACGCGCCGGCGGCGAGCGACACGACGAGCCTCTACGCCAACCCGGCCGCGGCGACGACGCTCCCGCCGCAGACGCAGAAGAACATCGGCGACCTCCTCACCGCCAAAGGCGTTTCCTGGGCGTGGTACTCGCAGGCGTGGACGGCGGCCTCGGGCAACCGCGCGCTCATCTACAGCGGCGCGGCGGGCGGCCCCAACGGCGTGGCGCCGGACTTCCAGGCGCACCACCATCCGTTCAACTACTTCGCCAACATGGATCCGGTCACGGGCGCGGCCAACCGCTCCGGGCATCTCAAGGACTACAACGACCTCGTGGCCGCGGCCGCCGCCGGCACGCTGCCCGCGGTCGCGTTCTACAAGCCGGAGGGCGACACCAACCAGCACCCCGGCTACACGAACATCACCGGGGCCGACAACCACATCGCCGACCTCGTCGCGAAGCTGCAGGCGAGCCCGCAGTACAAGGGCATGGTCATCGTGATCACGTACGACGAGTTCGGCGGGCAGTGGGACCACGCCGCGCCCCCGAAAGGCGACCTGCTTGGCCCCGGCACGCGCATTCCCGCGATCATCGTCTCGCCGTTCGCGAAGGGGGGCACCGTGGACCACACGCAGATGGACTCCACGTCGCCGCTGCGCCTCATCCAGCGCCGCTGGGCGACCGATACGCTGCCGGGCGTCACGGCGCGCGACAACGCGCTCAAGGCGGCGGGATTCCCGGCCATGGGAGACCTCACCACGGCGCTGAGCCTCGACTAGGGCGCGCGGGAGCGGCGCTCCTGGAAGGTGCGCAGGGCGCGCTCGGCGTCCTTGCGCACTTTCCACCTGAGGGGCGGGAACCACCCCAGCGCGGCGCCCGCGGGGCCGAGCGCCTGCGCGGCCCAGCGCCAGAACGGGAAGCTGTCGTGGTGGCGCACGATGAGGCCGTCGCGGAAGGCCATCAGCGCGCGCACGCGGTTCACCACGGGCCGCCCGGTCCGGCTGAAGGTGTAGCGCGCGGTCCAGGCCGCATGGGCTGCCTTGTCGTCGCCGGCCGCCTCGTCCAGCGTGACCTCGAGGTCGGCGGCGCGCGCGAGCAGCATGCGCCACATGTCGCCCGCGTCGGCCCCGTGCAGCATGGGAAAGACGGCGTCGCTGAAGGCGATGTCGGGGTGGTAGCAACGGGCCATCGCCTCGGCGTCGCGGGCGGCAAAGGCTCGGTAGAACTCGCGGACGACCTGTTCGTTGGGGTGCATGGGGCTGCCTCGGGCCCTTGACCCGAGTCAAGGCCCGGGCATTCTCCCGCTTTCTATACTCACTGGAAACCCGCCGTTTCGCGAGGAGAACCCCCTAAATGACCACCGTCGCCCCCGAGGCGAAGTCCAAGCCTGTTCCCAGCGATATCGAAATCGCGCAGCAGGCGAAGATGAAGCCGATCGCCGAGATCGCGAAGAAGCTCGGCATTCCCGATGACGCCATGGTGCCCTTCGGCCACTACAAGGCGAAGATCTCGCTGCCCTACATCGAGACGCTGAAGGGCCGCCCCGACGGCAAGCTGATCCTCGTCACCGCCATCAGCCCCACGCCCGCCGGCGAGGGCAAGACGACCACCACCGTGGGCCTGGGCGACGCCATGAACCACATCGGCAGGAAGGCGGTGATCTGCCTTCGCGAGCCCTCGCTGGGACCGGTGTTCGGCATGAAGGGCGGCGCGGCCGGCGGCGGCTACGCGCAGGTGGTGCCGATGGAGGACATCAACCTGCACTTCACCGGCGACTTCGGCGCCATCGCGCTCGCCAACAACCTGCTCGCGGCGATGATCGACAACCACATCAACCACGGCAACGAGCTGGGCTTCGACGTGCGCCGCATCGCGTGGAAGCGCGTGGTGGACATGAACGACCGGGCGCTGCGCCAGATCACCATCGCCCTGGGCGGCCCGGCCAACGGCTACCCGCGCGAGGACGGCTTCGACATCGTGGTGGCCTCCGAGGTGATGGCGATCTTCTGCCTGTCCACCAGCATCAGGGACCTGAAGACCCGCCTGGGCAACATCGTGTGCGGCTACACGAAGGACCAGAAGGCGATCCTCGCCCGCGACCTCAAGTGCCACGGCGCGATGGCCGCGCTCCTCAAGGACGCGCTCGCGCCCAACCTCGTGCAGACGCTCGAGCATTCGCCGGCGTTCATCCACGGCGGCCCGTTCGCGAACATCGCGCACGGATGCAACTCGGTGCTCGCCACGCAGACGGCATTGAAGCTCGCCGACTACGTGATCACCGAGGCGGGCTTCGGCGCCGACCTGGGCGCCGAGAAGTTCGTCGACATCAAGTGCCGCAAGACGGGCCTCAGGCCCTCGGCGGTGGTGCTGGTGGCGACCATCCGCGCGCTCAAGTACCACGGCGGCGTGGACGTGAAGGAGCTGGGCAAGCCCAACATGGAGGCGCTCGCCAAGGGCATCACCAACATCGAGCGGCACGTGAACAACATCCGCAACAACTACGGCCTGCCGTGCGTGGTGTCGATCAACCACCGCACCGAGGACACTGACGCGGAAGTGAAGCTGCTCATGGACAAGATGGCCCACCACGGCGCCAAGGTGATCCTCGCGCGCCACTGGGCCGAGGGCGGCAAGGGCGCCACCGAGGTCGCGAAGGAAGTGGTGCGCCTCTGCGGCGAGCCCAACAGCTTCAAGTTCGTCTACGAGGAGCAGGCCCCGCTCTGGGACAAGATGAAGGCGATCGCCACCAGGATCTACGGCGCCTCCGACATCACGGCCGACTCCAAGGTGCGCGCGCAGATCAAGAAGCTGCAGGAATCGGGCTACGGCCACTACCCGATCTGCGTGGCGAAGACGCAGTACTCGTTCTCCACGGATCCGCAGCTGCGCGGCGCCCCGTCGGGCCACGTGGTGAACGTCCGCGAGGTGCGGCTTGCCGCCGGCGCGGAGTTCATCGTGATGGTCTGCGGCGACATCATGACGATGCCGGGGTTGCCCAAGGTGCCCTCGGCGGTCGCCATCGACGTGGACGACAGCGGCAAGATCACCGGGCTCTTCTAGTGCAGGCGGTACGCCGCGTGGCAGGCGACGCATTGCTGCATCACGGCGGCGAGCGAGGCTAGCGCGGGCTTCACGTCGCTGGTGACGCTCGCGTTCTGCGCGTCCACCGCGAAGCGGCTGGCCGCCCGGTGCATCCGCTCGCCGATCTCCTGCATCGGCTTGGGCATGAACGGCGCGATGTGGCTCGCCCCGTGGGCCTCCAGGGAGCTCATGCCCAGGCGCTGCTCGGCGACCCCGGAGGCCTTGTCGAAGTCGCCCCGCGACAGCGCAAGGTCGATTTCCTGGAGCGACTGGAGGTGGTCGCGCATGTTGGCGATCGTGTGCAGGCGCATGGCCTCGGGGAAGCGCACCAGCTCCCGCGCGTCCCCGGGGCCCGCCTCCGGCGCGGCCGCTTCATGCGAGTGCTGCTGCGCGAAGGCCGCGAGCGCGATCGCCGCGGCGAGCGCCGCCAAGGCGCGTTTCACCTTCATGTCACCTCCCGATGTCAAGCCGATTTTGCCGCAGCCGCCCCGCGGGCGGATCCCCACGGCCGGGCGGACCGATCGCCTATAATCCCGCCATGGCCAGTATGCAGTCCATCGGCAAGTACCAGATCCTGCGGGAGCTGGGCCGCGGCGCCACGGGCAAGGTCTACCTGGCCGACGACCCGTTCGCCAAGCGGAAGGTGGCCATCAAGGTCGCGTTCCCGGAGGCGCTGAAGAACAGCGAGGACGGCGCCCTCTACAAGAGCATGTTCCTCAACGAGGCCGCGCTCGCCGGCAAGCTCAACCATCCCCACATCGTCCAGATCTACGACGCGGTCGTGGAGGACAAGTTCTGCTACATCGTGATGGAGTACGTCGAGGGCGGCACCCTCGAGAAGTTCTGCAAGCCCGAGACGCTCCTCGAGACGCGCGAAGTCGCGGAGATCAGCTTCAAGTGCGTGCGCGCGCTCGCCTTCGCGCAGTCGCTGGGCCTCACGCACCGCGACATCAAGCCGGGCAACATCCTCCACAGCGACGGCACCGACATCAAGCTCGCCGACTTCGGCGCGTCGATCAACAAGGTTTCCGACCGCACGGTGATCACCAACGTGGGCTCTCCCGCGTACATGTCGCCGGAGCTGGTCCAGGGCCACGCGCAGGCCTCGCACCTCACCGACATCTACGCGCTGGGCGTGGTGATGTACTACCTGCTCGCCGGGAAGCTGCCGTTCTCGGGCGCGAACACGCTCTCGGTCATCTACCAGATCGTGAACACCGATCCCGAGCCGCCGTCGGCGCACCGCGACGCCGTCTCGCCCGAGCTGGACGCGGTGGTGATGAAGGCCATGGCCAAGGACCCGGCCAAGCGCTTCCAGACGTGGGACGAGTTCGGCGCCGCGCTGGCCGAGATCTGGAAGAAGGAGCACAGGGCCGAGGAGAAGCGCGAGCAGTCCGACACCGAGCGCTTCAGCCTCATGAAGAACCTCGCGTTCTTCCGCGACTTCCCGGAGAACGAGCTGTGGGAGGTCCTCAAGATCAGCAAGTGGGCGAAGTTCAAGCCCGACACGGCGCTCATCAAGGAAGGCGACCACGGCGACTCGTTCTACGTGCTCGCGGGCGGCTACGTGCGCGTCACGCGCGGCAAGAAGACGCTCAACGTGCTCTCCGCCGGCGACTGCTTCGGCGAGATGTCCTACCTCACGGCCAAGGGCGACCCGCACCGCTCGGCCACGGTCACGACCACGTCGGACGCGATCGTGATCAAGGTGCGCGCCGAGGACCTGCGCAACGCCTCGCTCTCCTGCCGGCGCCTGTTCGACGAGCGGTTCCTCAACACGCTGGTCGAGCGCCTCGAGAACGCCAACGAGCAGCTCGCGGTGATGTCGTAGCGCCATGAGCGCCGTGCGCGAGGAGCCGCAGTTGGCGGGCCGGCGCTCGGAAGTCACGGCAGCGCTGCTGCGCGTGCTCGACGAGGCCTGCATTCGCGTGGCGCCCGAGGAGCTCAAGCCCTACGAGTGCGACGGCCTTTCCGCCTACCGCGCCACCCCGCTCGTCGCGACCATTCCCGGCACCGAGCGCGACGTGGCGACCATCCTGAAGGTGGCGCGCGAGACGAAGGCCCCGGTGGTCGCGCGCGGCTCCGGCACGGGGCTCTCGGGCGGCGCCCTGCCGCTCGCCGACGGCATCCTCCTGTCGCTCGCCAAGTTCAACCGCATCGTCGCCATCGACTCCGTCGGGCGGCGCGCGCGCGTGCAGCCCGGCGTCACCAACCTGCGCATCTCGCAGGAAGCCGCGCACTTCGGCCTCTACTACGCGCCCGACCCGTCGAGCCAGATCGCGTGCTCGATCGGCGGAAACGTCGCCGAGAACTCGGGCGGCGTGCACTGCCTCAAGTACGGGCTCACCGTGCACAACGTGGCCAGGGTGCGCGCCATCACGATGGAGGGCGACGTGATCGAGGTGGGCGGCGAAGCGCTCGACAGCCCGGGCTACGACCTGCTCGCGCTCGTCACCGGCTCCGAGGGCCTGCTCGCGATCACCCTGGAAGTCACCGTGAAGCTGCTGCCGCGGCCGGAGACCGCGCAGGTGGTGATGGCGTCCTTCCCGGATGTCGAGAGCGCAGGCGTGGCGGTGGCGCGCGTGATCGGCGCGGGCATCGTGCCGGCGGGCCTCGAGATGATGGACCGGCTCGCCACCAGCGCGGTCGAGGACTTCGTGCACGCGGGATACGACCTCTCGGCGCAGGCGATCCTGCTCGCGGAGTCCGACGGCACGCGCGAGGAAGTCGCCCACGAGGTCGCGCAGATGATCGAGGTGATGCGCGCCTCCGGCGCGACCGACATCAAGTGCTCGTCGAGCGAAGCCGAAAGGCTGCGCTTCTGGTCGGGACGCAAGGCCGCGTTCCCCGCCGTGGGCCGCATCTCGCCGGACTACTACTGCATCGACGGCTCCATCCCGCGCGCCGCGCTGGGCAAGGTGCTCACGCGCATCGGGGAGCTCTCGGCGCGCTACGGGCTGCGCTGCGCCAACGTGTTCCACGCGGGCGACGGCAACCTGCATCCGCTCATCCTCTACGACGCCAACATCCCCGGCGAGCTCGAGACCACCGAGCGCTTCGCCTGCGACATCCTGGAGATGTGCGTCGAGGTGGGCGGCACCATCACCGGCGAGCACGGCGTGGGCATCGAGAAGATCAACCAGATGTGCACGCAGTTCGCCTCGCCGGAGCTCGCGCAGTTCCACGCGGTGAAGGCGGCCTTCGATCCCGAAGGGTTGCTCAATCCCGGCAAGGGCGTGCCCACGCTGCACCGCTGCGCCGAGTACGGGGCGATGCGGGTGAAGGGCGGCGCGCTGCCGCATCCCGACCTGCCGCGCTTCTGATGGAAGCCCTCGCCGGCGCGGGCCTGCGCGACCGCACGCTCGAGGCCCTGCGCCGCATCCAGCCGCCCCCGCGCGTGGTGGCGGACGAGGAGGGCCTTAAGCCTTTCGAGACCGATGCGTTCATCCAGCGGCGCGAAACGCCCATGCTCGCCGCGTTGCCGGAGACGGAGGCGCAGGTGCGCGCGATCGTCTCCGCGTGCAATTCGCTCGGCGTGCCGGTGGTCTCGCGCGGGGCGGGCACCGGGATCTCCGGCGGCGCGATCCCGCGCCGCGACGGCGTCCTGCTGGTGCTCTCGCGCATGACGCGCGTGCTCGAGGTGGACGCGCTCGGGCGCAGCGCCACCGTCGAGCCCGGCGTGCGCAACCTCCACGTCTCCGAGGTGGCCGCGCCCCACGGCCTGTTCTACGCGCCCGATCCCTCGAGCCAGTCGGTGTGCTCCATCGGGGGCAACGTGGCGGAGAACGCGGGCGGGATCCATTGCCTCAAGTACGGCCTCACGACCCACAACCTGCTCGCGCTGCGAGTGGTCGATGCCGACGGGGACGTGTTCGAGGCGGGCTCGCGGGCGCTCGACGCGCAGGGCTACGACGTGCTCGCGCTGCTCGCCGGCAGCGAGGGCAACCTCGGCGTGATCACCCAGGCGGTGGTGAAGCTCCTGCCCCTTCCGGAGCGCGTGGAGACGCTGCTCGGCGCATTCCCGTCGGTGCGCCAGGCGGCCGACGCCGTGAGCGAGATCATCGGCGCGGGCATCGTTCCCGCCGCCCTCGAGATGATGGACCGCATCGTGATCGAGGCCTGCGAGCGCTGCTGGGCCATGGGGTTTCCCGCCGGCGCCGAGGCGCTTCTGCTCGCCGAGGTCGACGGCGGGGCCGAGGAGGCGCGCGAAGCGCTCGAGGCGGTGCGTTCGATCATGCAACGCTGCGGCGCGAGCCAGGTGCGCAGCGCCGAGGACGCGGCCGAGCGCGAGCGCCTGTGGAGGGCGCGCAAGGGCGCGTTCACCGCGCTCGCCTCGATCCTGCCCGACTACTACACGATCGACGGTACCATCCCGCGCCGCTGCCTGCCCGGCGTGCTCGAGAGGGTATACGAGCTCGCCGCCGAATACGGCCTCACGGTCGGCAACGTCTTCCACGCGGGCGACGGCAACATCCACCCGTGCATCTTCTACGACGCCAACAAGCCGGGCGACCTCGCGCATGCGGAGGAGATGGGCGGGCGCATCCTCGAGCATTGCGTGGAAGTGGGCGGCACCATCACGGGCGAGCATGGCGTGGGCGTGGAGAAGCTGCGCCAGATGTGCGTGCAGTTCCGTCCCGCGGAGCTCGCCGCCTTCCACGACGTGAAGCGCGCGTTCGACCCGCGCGGCATCCTCAACCCCGGCAAGGCCGTGCCCACGCTCAAGCGCTGCGCCGAGTGGGGCGGCATGCACGTGCACGGCGGGCGCTTGCCGCATCCGGATATCCCGAGGTTCTGATGGCCGACGCGTTCATCGCCGGGCTCTGCGAGAAGGTCCGCGACCATGCGGCGCGCAAGGCGCCCCTTCGCATCCGCGGCGGCGGGAGCAAGGATTTCTACGGCGAGCGAAGCGAGGGCGAGATCCTCGAC
>Ga0335069_10006723_pt1 | contig 16681 bp, 16 predicted proteins | sample Lox_Sample_11_FD_206714 | JGI IMG/M metagenome (GOLD analysis project Ga0335069, IMG submission 206714) | Soil microbial communities from Loxahatchee National Wildlife Refuge, Florida, United States - Lox_Sample_1.1 | ecosystem: Environmental > Terrestrial > Soil > Wetlands | place: USA...
CGATGATAATCGCCCCGGACGTCCCTCCGTGGACCGCTGCCTCCGTACCGCTATGGACGTGCGGATGATACCAATACAATCACGGCGGCTGGTTATACGGAAGAAAAAAACTGTAAGAGAAGGTATCTCCCGAATTTACGACGGTGTGGAGAACGTCATCGGCTCCGCACGTTGGGGAAATGATAAAGCCATGGAAATGAATCGCGATTGCCGACGCCATCATCGTGGAGGCTCCGCAATTAGGAGGATTGATTAAACTTGCTAGAGGTGTCGGAGCGGTATTGTTGGTGATGTTTATAACGAGTTGGTCGGCAGGCTGAAGGTGTAAAGTCGGATTTTCTAGACCCTCGGGGGTCATGAAGCAATACAGCTGGCGGCCATCCGCGTCAGTAGTACTTTGATACGACAAGTTAACCGTGAGTGAGCCACTCTGACTGTAGAGCTCCGGCGGGTTCTTAACTAAGGAGCCAGCCGTCTCTCTCTGGCACGGATTCGCCACGGGAGGGATCGAAGCTGCCACTTTCGTCAGTCTGTTGGCGTTAGACTGCGCGAGGGCCACGGACGTCATCCCTGAGCTATTAATCAGATCCAAAGCAGCTATCGATGCTGCAAAAAGAGCCGTTCTCACGATTCTCGGAATCATATTGAAAATCCTCTGCCTTGCCGGACGTGAGGTAGCCATTGCAAAGAGGAAGATTTTCAGATTGACCTTGCGGTAGGAAGAACTTTTCTCTCCTAACTGAGGCGGACTTAACTTTTTGAATAACTTGACATGTTTACTAGGACCTAGTCGCTATCGAGAAGGGCTTGAATTAGTTGTAAATAGCTTTTCTTAGGCTAATATAGGAAAATAATACGACAAGCCTTCTCGATGCCTGGCTGGGGGCCACAGACGCCAGAATCTCGACGGGTTTAGACTACTTGCCTTTGTAAACTGGTTTGCGCTTTTCGAGGAAAGCACGCGGACCTTCGTGGGCATCTTCCGATTTCATCACGGGTTTCGCAACTTCATTCTCGATATGGAAGCCGTCGTCCAACGGCCGTCCGCTCGCCCGGATGACGCCTTCCTTGATTGCACGCACCGCGATCGGACCATTCGCAGCGATCGTTGTGGCCAGCTCTTCCGCCTTTGCCATCACTTCTGATGCCGGCACGACATAGTTGATGAGCCCGAGCCGATACGCCTCCTGCGCATCGATCCGGTTGCCCGTAAGGAGAATCTCCATCGCCCTGCAGTAGGGCATCTGACGCGGCAATCGCACCAGCGATCCGCCCCCCGGGATGATCGCCCATTTCACTTCCTGCAAGCCGAAGCTCGCATGCTCGGCTGCGATCCGCAGGTCGGTCGCCTGCATCAGCTCGAAACCGCCCGCGATACAGAAGCCATTCACCGCCGCGATGATCGGTTTGAAGACGTCGTAGCCGCGCAGCAGAGCGTGGTCGGCGCGATCACGATCCGAGACCAATCGGCGGTCCCACTCATCTTCCGGCTGACGGGCCTTGGTGAATAGCGGGATCAAGCGGCCAAGGTCAGCCCCGGCGGAGAAGGATTTGTCGCCGGCGCCGGTGATGATCACGACACGAATATCGTCGTCGGCGTTGATCCGCTCCCACGCATCGACCAACCGCATTATCATCTCGGGGTTGAGCGAATTGTGAACCTCGGGACGATTGAGTGTTAGGTAAGCGATATGATTGCGGACCTCAAACAGCAGCGCCGACATTTGAACTATCCTCCGGAGCGAATCGTCTTTAAACAGCCGAGGGCGCGAGGTTAGCTCGATAGAAAGTGAACCACAGCGTCAGCATCGCGGTCCCGATCAGCACAGAAAACGGATAAGCGAAGGTCGGTTGGTCCATCACCATCGGCAGCAGCGCGACTGCCAACGCCGGTGGTATATGCAGATCAAAGCCGCGCAGCACGATGATTCCCCATCCCACACTTAGCGCCGCAGCGATAAACCCGACACCCAACACATGGCAGATAAGGAATCCCCCGGTTGCAGTCAGAAAGCACGCGACAGGGAGCCAGATAGGTTTGTCGGCCCACGGGCAGGTGCTCGGATGACCGAACATCTCAAAGCCGATCACCACCAGCGGCGGAAACAAGATGAACCGCAGTCCAGTGAGTTCGACGGCCAGGACCGCAACGATTACAAAAGCGAACAATGCGACCAGCCAGCCATATCCGGAGGGAACCTCTTCGAGCGTGTCGTCGACGGCATCGCGGATGGGCTCGAGTTCGACGGCTTCCGCGTACTTAGTTTCCCGCCAGAAGGTCGAGAGGATCGCGAGCATCAGCGTGCCCAGCATGATTCCGGGTGGATACCACCAGCTCTTTACGCCTAGCACGAGCGGCAACAGGCCCGCCGAGATCGAAGGAGCGATGGGCGATTTGAGCAGGACGATCACGATCACCGCACCGCCAACTGTTAGTAGGACTGAAAAGAAGCCATAGGGTAGTAGTCGGGTGAAAAAGATCCCGATGATCCCTGTCAAAACTGGTGTGACCGCCAACAGGATCGGACTGCGTGCCCACGTTCCGCGCGGACGTGTGAAAACGTCGTGCGATAAGGCTCCGAGTTCGGGAAACATCACGTAAAACGCCCCGGTTACCTGGGCGATCGTTGCGATAATCGTGATGTAAATGGCGGTGAGAATATCGCCGGCGTAGCGTAGTGCGGCGTTGTCAGTTTGTTCGTTCATGATTGCGGCTGAAGTACTCGCTTCCATCGGACTCACTGTTGCGTCGCATTATGGCATCCCACGAACTCGATCTACATAATGCGCGGCGTTCTACTTTTGGGCGAAAAAAAGAGGCCGGATACTCGACCCGGCCTCTGGTTCCCCGTTTGTTGGTCCGACTAATGCCGCGAGCGGTAGAAGGCGCGGATATCTTGCACCAGCTGATTGGGTTCCTCGCTCGGCGCAAAATGGCCGCCCGCCGTCATCGGCGTCCACCGCTGCAGGTTGAAGTAGCTCTCGGCCCATCGGCGTGGTGGGATAATCAGTTCTCGTGGGAACACGCCAATCGCGGTCGGCGCTTCGACCACGGGCATGCGATCGTGCAATGGCTTCCACGGATTATTTCGCGCCTCGTAGTAGTACCGCACTGAGGTCACGAAGCACTCGGTAACCCAGTAGAGCGTGATATGGGTGAGCAATTCGTCCTTGCCGTAACGCGTTTCGACATTGCCGCCGCAATCGCTCCAGGCGCGTCGTCGCTCGAGAATCCACGCAAGTAATGCGACGGGCGAATCGTGCATCCCATAGGCGAGCGTTTGCGGATCGCGCGTTTGGACTGCAACGTGGCTGACGGTACTGCGACTCGCTTCACGCGTACGTGCCAGCGCCGCCTGCTCATCGGGGCCGTAATCGTTCGGGCTGAAGCCGCTACCGCTGAAGAAGTCCATCTTCGGCGCCAGCGTGAGATAGATACCCAACAGGTGTTGTGGGTATTTGTGCCCGAGCTGCATCGTGACGAAGGCCCCCCAGTCGCCGCCTTCCGCCGCAAACTTGTCGTAGCCCAACACGTCGCGCATCAGCGTGACCCACAGATCGGCGGTGCGCCACCAGTTGATTCCGGGAGTCGTGAGCGGGGTCGAAAAGCAGAAGCCCGGCAACGACGGCACGATCACGTCAAACGCATCCGCAGGGTCGCCACCATACGACGCCGGATCAGCGAGCGGGCGGATCACCTTGGCCAGGTCCCAGAAGGTCCACGGCCATCCGTGCGAAAGAATCAGCGGAATCGGCTTGGGGCCTTTCCCCGGTTCATGGATGAAATGGATCGGCACGCCTTCGATCGTCGTGCGATAGTGCGCGAATTGATTGATCTCGGCTTCGTGCTTCCGCCAGTCGTACTTATCGCGCCAGTAGTTCACCAGCTCTTCGAGGTAGGCGCGATTCGTGCCATAGGCCCAGTTCTCGTTGGCGAAATCGTTGGGATAGCGGACGCGGGAAAGACGCTCGCGCAAGTCGGCCAGCACCGCATCGGGAACGGCAATCTTGAATGGTTCCTTGTTCATCTTCGTTCCTGCTCAATACGACGTACGGGCGGCTTAAGCGGCCGCCCGTACGTGATACTTCGCTGGGTTTGATTATCCGTCTATTTGTAGCGCGGCACGACTTCTTTGCCGAAAATCTCGAGTTGCCGTTTGACCTTGTCGATCGGCAGGAAGCCCTGATCGGCCTGCCATACGAACCAGTCCGGATGCACGTTTTCGACCACCTCGTCCATTGAACGGATAATTTCGGAGGGGGTTCCGAAGAAGCCAAACTTGTTCCGCTCGAAGCGCTGCATCGAAAGCTCGGACGCCGGGAGCATCACCTTGCCGCTGGGATACTTGGCTTCATCTTCCGGCACGCGAAACGCTTCGGAAAAACCGAAGTGATGGAAGAAGTTCTTGAATCCGGCGCCGAGGATTCCGTCATCACCCAGCGCATAGGCTTCGGCCTTGTCCTTGCCGATATTGACCGTATGCAACACGCCGATATTCTCGCCTAACTTGAGGTTGCGACCTGCCTTGCCCGCTTCGTCGCGATAGGCTTCGGCGAATTGCCGTACGATTTCAGGCTGAGGCAGCAAAATCGTCGGGATAATATTCTCGCGCGCGCACCAGCGAATCGTCTCTTCACTGACCGAGAAGGCCTGGAAAAGCGGCGGATGCGGCCGCTGATAGGGCTTCGGCACGACGTTGAGCTTTTGGATACGGCCGAGTTCGTCGACTTCACCCGGGAAGCCATACTCACGCGTCCATTCGTGTGCTGGCCACGGGGTGCCTTCCTGCGGATGGGGATACTCGTAATATTTGCCCTTAAACCGGAACGGCTCGTCGCCCCATGCGAGCTTGAGAAAGCGAAAAACCTCTTCGAACGCTTCGCGATTAGTCTTGTCGACCTCGCTCTTGTCGCTCGCAGTCGCCGAGATATGGATCTTCTGCGCCATCTGGCTGAGCCAGCGATTTTGGTAGCCACGCGCGAAACCGACGAAGGTGCGTCCCTTGGTCAGCTGATCGAGCCATGCGATCTCCAGCGCCAGCCGTAACGGATTCCATCCCGGTAGCACGTAGCCGATCGGGCCAACCTTGATACGCTTGGTGTTGTGGATCACATGCTGGGTCAGCACTGGCAGGCTGCCCATCTCGATGCCTTCGCTGTGCAGATGATGTTCCGGGAAGCAGAAGCCGTCGAAGCCGACCTCTTCAGCCAGCAGCGCGAGTTCGGTGACCTCTTCAATCATCCTCTGCCAGCGATCAGGATGGCTCGCGATCGGTCGCAGTCTCTTTCTTTCCTCAATTGTGGCCGGCAACGTCGGCAGCACAAAATACATGAACTTCATGGAACGGCTCCTCTACGGTCTTACCTATATTCGTTCTAGCGCTAACCGATAACGGCTAGGGGTTCAAGCTTTTAACCAAGAAAAAGGGCGCGACCCCTCTTCGGAATCGCGCCCTTTATCGAGCAATCTATGGCTGCTTAACGTCCGCCGTGGCGCAGCAACTGACCCGGTGTCGCACCGGTGCAATTGTTGTCTTCGAAGATCGTCTGGCCGTTGACCATCACGGCGTGATAGCCGGCCGCGCGCTGTACGCGGCGCCATTCGCCACCGGGGAAGTCACGGAGGATCTCCATCGGCTTCACTTCGAGCTTGTTCATGTCGTACACCACGACGTCGGCCCAGCTGCCTTCGGTCAAGGTGCCACGATTCTTGAAGCCTGCGCACATCGCCGGATGGGCACTCAGACGCCAGTGCAGCTCTTCGAGGCCCATGATGTGGTTGTCACGGCACATCTTGATGATGCCTTCGGTCGAGTAGCGGCCGCCGGTGAAGAACTTGGTGTGCGCGCCACCGTCCGACACGCCCAGGATCGGCGTGCACTCCGCATTAACGACTTCCTTGAGGTAGTCGACGCGGGTGTTGACTGGCGGGGTGTAGAACTCGGTGTTCAGACCATCGGCAGTCGCGATATCGAGCATCGCATCGATTGCATGCTTGCCTTCGGCCTTGCCGATTTCGCCGACTGTCTGGTTTTCGTACTTCTTCAGCTTGGGATCGCGAACTTCGAGCACGATGATGTCCTCGAAGGCGTTCGTGATAACCGCGCTGTTGACCGCATCACGCAGGCCCGGGCGGCGCTGCGGATCGGACAGTTTCAGAAGGCGATCTTCGACCGGTCCGGTCGTAACTTCGCGCCACTGCGGCATATCGTCCCACAGGTTCCAGTCCTTGAAGGTGAAGACGAAGCCGACTTCGAGCGTCGCGCCCTGCGGGAAGACGCGGATACCGCGCTCGACGCAGCTATCGAGCCACTTCAGCTGCGCACGATGACGATCCGGATGGGCGTCGTTCGCGGCTACGGCGTTGTACAGAATCGGGCGATTCGCTGCGAGCGCGAGTTCTTCGTAATGCTGCTGCGAGTGCTTGGTGGCATCGCCTTCGTAGTTGCCGCACTCACCATCGGGGATGTACGACATCTGGATGAAGCCCTCGTTACGCTGGCCGAGCACTCGCGCCATGCGAACCGCGGTCTCATCTTTCATCAGGTCGGTAACCATCGGCGTGCCGTCATAGTCGGCCTGGACACTGTTGCGGCCGAAGCGCTGAGCTGACCATCCGCATGCGCCGGCATCCATCGCTTCGTTGATGAGCCGTTCCATCTCCTGATGCTCGGCTTCGGTCGGCATACGCCCGGACTTCGCCTCTTCGAGTCCCATCGCCCAGATCATGATCGGAGCCATCGGCGCAAAAGGCAGCAGGTTAACGCCCTTGGGCTTGCGGTCGATACTGTCGAGCATTTCGGGATAGGAGACCCAGTCCCACGGCATTCCAGCCTTCATCGAGGCATACGGAATCGCTTCGGTACGGGTCATCATGAGCATTGCCCGCTCACGCATCTCAGGCTTGATCGGAGCGAAGCCGAAACCGCAGTTGCCGATAACGACGGAGGTGATTCCGTGCCAGCTCGACATCGTGCAGTACGGATCCCAGAAGAGCTGGGCATCGTAATGCGTGTGCAGATCGACGAAGCCCGGGACGACATTCATCCCTTCCGCGTCGATCACCTTGTCGGCACTGTGATTCTTCAAATTGCCGAGCTTTGCGATCTTGCCGGCCTTGACACCGACATCACCGCGATACCGCGGCATCCGTGTTCCATCGATAATGGTGCCGCCTCTGATGATTACATCAAATTCCGCCATCGTATTGCGCCTCCCCAGTTGGGCGTGCAGGTTTAGACCCTGCGGTTTAAGGTTGATCCTTAACAACTCCGGTCGCTCTCTGATTTAAGTACCCGTTCCCCCGCGATACTTGCCTCAGGCAACTGTTGCCTCAAAATCATGCGATTTGATCAATTTGTCAAGGACGATGTGCACCCGATTTCGGTTCAGGCGAACCGGGTTTCAACACGTCGTCGGGTGCGCCTGACCGTCGGAGACCCCCGAAAGCTTGTCAGCCTGCCTGCCGTTTCGGATACTTACGGGATTATGGCCAGGGAGGAACAGACCTATTTTCCTTGGCGGGGAGTGATTTTGGGCGGTCTGACGGCCGTTCTCTTCTTCCTCGCGATCTATTTTTACGACAATTTTCAGCTCAGGCTCGGTCTTGGGCTGCTGGGCATTACCTTCACTGTGCCGATGGTGTGGGTGATTCTCGCCGCGCGTGAAGCTGAATACGACGACTCGCCGCTGCGCAATTTCGTGCCTCGCATGACCATCTGGATCGTGCTCGGCTCTGTCGTCCTCGGCATCATGCAATGGAATGTCGATCGCCAGATAACGGCGATGGAAGCTGGCTTCGCGCTCTTTTACCTAATCGCTTCTTTCATTGCGATGCGCATACTCAACGGTCGCCCGAAACGTCCGCAACTCACGGCTCTGGCCGGTGGCAATATCGAACGACGACAGCGCCGCCGTCCGCGCCAGGCCGCACGATAGGAGAAAAACCATGTCCGAAAAACAGAAGCCTGAAGTCGTATCACCTTACTTCGATCCGCTCGATGCGGCGCTGGTCCGCTCGAACGATATCGACTGGATCCCCTCCGGTGACGGCAATTCGTTCAAGGTCCTGCGCATCAGCAAGGAGACCGGCGCCTGGAGCGCTCTTATCAAAGCGCCGGCGGGTCAGGTGAATCAGTCGCACACCCATCTAGGACCGGCCGACTTTCTTGTGCTGTCGGGGCAGATCGATTATCGCGGCGGATGCGCCAAGGCCGGCGACTATATCTACGAACCGTCGGGTGCAGTGCACGAAGCGACGACCCATCCGGTCGAAACGGTATACCTGGCGAATGTTTACGGTCCGGTCGCGTTCCACGGTAAGGATGGCAGTTACTCGGGTATCCTCGATTGGCGCGCGGTTAAAGGGCTGGTCGATCGCCACGAAAAGAAGAAGGCGAAGTAGGGCTGGCCGCACTTAAATCCTTGAACTCTGATCCCTCTCCCCGATGGGAGTGGGCCAGGGTGAGGGTCCTTCAGGAAACCGCTTCGCGTAGATCCTTCGACTCCGCATCGCTTTTTTGGCGCGCCTCGCAGACTCAGCCGCGCCCTTGATCGCTCCGCTCAGGATGACAAAAGGGGGCCTTGGGGTATTCAAGGAGAACTCGCATCGCTAACTCTACTCATTCGTCACTGCCTGCAGTTCCTGTCATCCTGAGCGCAGCGAGTCCGCGAGCGGAGTCGAGGGATCTACGCGAAGCGATTTCTGTCATTCCCGCGTGTGCACTAACGGACCGTTAGCGTAGTGAGCAAACGAGACTGCTAGGTGCGTAGGAGTCCAGCGGTGCGCGAGGGATCCTTAATTCTGCTCTCTACTAAGGAGCGCATCATCGATGGAAAACGCTGATCTCCAAAAACGTCTTACCGTCCTCGAAGATATTGAGGCGATCAAGCGGCTGAAGGCCGAATACTGCGATATTTGTGACGCCAACCACGATCAGGATCGTATCGTTCAGATCTTCGTGCCCGACGGTATCTGGGAAAGCCGCGGTATCGGCCGCGCGCAAGGCCACGAGAAGATCCGCGAGCTCTTCAAGAGTTTCGAAGAGCGGATCAGCTTCTCGCAGCACAACGTCTTCAATCCGCGGATCGAGGTGAACGGCGATAAGGCGCACGGTACCTGGTACTTCATGGGGCCGTTTACGTTCCGCGAGAATAATCAGGCGCTATGGCTCGCCGCGCGTTATGAAGAGGAATACGTGAAGGTCGGCGGTGTCTGGAAATTCCAGCATCTCAATGCGATCGGCCGCCTCGCCGCTCCCTACGAATCCGGCTGGGCCGCCCCATCAGGCAAATCGCGCCCGTTCACTGATTAATGTCGCACCTTCGATTCTCGAGGCGATAAAGAAGAAGGGCAGAGCGCTGAAAGCTCTGCCCTTTGTTTCAAACGGAATTGATACGGCGGATTTACGCAGCGTGATGAGAAATCTGCCAGAGGTTGCGCGCAGCCGAGGCTGAACGCTCGATAAACTTCTTCGCCATCGAGGTCTGCGCTTCGAACAGCGGAGCGAGCGGGGTCTCTTTTGCCCAGCTCGTGCCCTTCTCGCCGAGCTCGATCGCCTGATGGGCCAGCTTCTCGCTGGTCTCGATATACCACGCGGCGGCCTTTTTCACGCCGTCGACGCTGAAGAAAGACTCGCCCAACTTGGTGAAAGACTCGAACACCTTCTCGCCATTAAACTTTTCTGACACTTTGGCTCCTTCGACCCCCTTTGGGGCAATTAGTTTGACTGGTTGAAAACGCTCCGCGCCACGCGCGGGTTGAACCTTTATTTCTGCCTTTGCAGCAGCCGCCAGATCCGCAATCGCAGCTGTGACCTTCTCCGTTATTGGATTTTCTGCCGCTTGTACGTGCTCGGGCGCTTTTCCTTCGGTAGCCTTGGTCGCCGACGGTTTTAGTCCCACTTCATCCAACGGTTGTGTCCTGGGTTCGCCGGTTATCGCCTTGCGCGATGAAACCTTCGCTGTTACCGGAGGAGCGTCCCTCACGAGTTGGGCCTTGTTCGCGTCGCTCGCTTTCGCTTGTAGCGGTTTGCTCGGCTTTTTCCCCCTCTTGTTGGAACCCAACCTAATCACCCTTCGTTCTGCTGCCGCTCGCGGTTGTCACCGGGGCGACCAAAGCGAACGCATGAAAACCTAATTGTCGTTGTTATCTCGCGCCGCGAGCCACGCGCCGATCTGCGGCCACAGTTTGGTCATCGCACCCGCGCTGACCACTGCGCCCAGATGTCCAACTGGGAAAGTGAGATTGCGCTTGTCCGAGCTGCCGACGTAATCCGGCAGAGGCATACTCGATTGCGGATGGACGACATCGTCCTTCTCGGCGACGACATTCAGCAACGGACAGGTAATCCGCTTTAGATAAATTTTCTTCCCACCCAGCTTGAACTCGCCCTTTACCAGGGCATTACGCTTGCTGAGCTGGAGCACCAGTTCGCGGAAGGTCTCTCCCGCAAGGGCTACGTCGCTCATCATCCAGCGTTCAAAGAGATCAAACATCTCGGCGTAACCGTCGCGTTCAGCGTTACGGTAAAGCCCAACGAACTTGTCGAACGCGTGATGGACCGGAGCCATCGAGAGGAAGTTCGCGTTCACCATCCAAGCCGGGCAGTTGCCGTAGACCTTGGTGATCAAATCGACGCTCGCGTCGCTCATTGCGTCGACGAGATTGGAGATCGGCAATTCGCGCACGCCGAGATCAAACGGAATCGTCAGCGTGACGAGATTCTTTACGTTCTCGGGATGCGACGCGGTGTAGAGCAGCGAAAGCAACGCGCCGAAGCAGTAGCCGATCAGATCGACCTGTTCGACATCTTCACGAATCTGAACTGCGCGCACCGCGTTGGCGAGTTCTTCGTTTACATAGCCGTCGAACCCCAGGTTCTTATCGTCCGAGGTCGGCGGCAGCCAATCGATCAGATAGACCTCGAAGCCCTGTTGGAGCAGGTTGCGCACGACGCTTTTGTCGGCCTGCAGATCGAGGATGTACGGGCGCTTCACCAGCGCATAGACAAACAGAATCGGGGTTTTATGCAGCCGTTCCGACGGCGTGTAATGGCGGAGGCTAACCTTCCCGCTCTTGTAGATGATCTCGTAAGGAGTAACCGCGGGAGGGTCGGTCTCGGGCGAGCCGTAGCCGCGCCCGAAGGCTTCGAGCGTGCGCATCGCGCCGTCGAACCAATATCCTGCGATATCATTAAGCAGCGGCATCGTCGTCATCTTCTTCCTTCAGGCCGCGACCATCGGCGAAGATACGGACTCCGTCATCGGTGAGTGTATAGCCGCGCTCGACCGGCTCTTCTTCGATCTCGACCGGCGCAAGGGCGTCTGCAAGCTCGGCGCGAACCGCCGCAATCTCGGTCCGCAGCGAGGCAAACTCGCTGGCGGTCGGAAGGCCAATCGAGGGCCAGAGATTGCCGAAGAAGGCAGAGGTCAGAGCGTTGCCGATATGCTGCACGCGAAGCGCTGTCTCCATCGCCTGACCGGTGACCGAGCCGACGGTCTTGTCCTGATAGAGCTGGTTAGTGGCCTCGTTGGCCAGACTCACGAACGCGTCGTAAGCCTTCCATCCAGCCTTGTCGAGAGCATGCTCATCGCCCTTGCCAAGGATCTTGTTGGCCGCCGCCGCCGGCAGTTCCACCCAGAACGCCTGCATGAACTTGCTCAACTCTCCCATCACCTGCGACTGCTTGCCACTCATCGTAAGGACTCCGTTTGGGTTAATCGCTGTTTGCGATTCGATCCACAGTGTTCGTACACCCTTAGAGTTTAAGGAGCGTCACGAATGCATCAACGGTATGTGAGCATCGTATTGTCGCCCACATGACAAACCGAACGGGTGTAAGAGAGCGGTAATAGTAGAAGGTCCCCCAGGTGACGAAACGCCGCCCGAAGAAGCCGCGCCGATTCAGCCAAAAAACCAGTTTTAAGCCCCAAAATTGTCGCGTTGGTGACATTTCGGTAGTCTGTGCTACGAATATTACGGTGATTAAGCAGGCTCCCACCGATCCGAAACTTCTCGGCCGGCTGAAAGCTTTCTCGTGGCTTAGCCGCGATCAGCTTGAGGGGCTTGCAGCTAGTCTAGAGCCAATTAGAGTAAAGCGCAGGGAGACGGTCTTCTACGAAGGCGAGATTTCCGATCGCATTTACGTGCTCCTTTCGGGCGTCGCCAAGCTGATGCTCCTGAATCGGGGCGAAAAGGTCCTGATTGGGCTGGTCGGTCCCGGCGAGGTCTTTGGCGTTTCATCGCTATTGCGGGAGGGTACGCGCCCTTTTCGCTGCGAAGCCTTCAGCGATTGCATCGTCGGAGTCACCAAACCGGCCACTTTCGTCGGCCTTACACTGGGTGTGCCGCTCGAGCGCTTCAGTCGCACGCTCGAAGTCACAGTCGGGCGATGGTGGACGACGCTCCAGCGCTACACCAGCTTTGTTGGGCTATCCGTGCGCGAGCGCCTTGCAAGCGCTCTGCTCGAACTTGGCGCGAAGTTCGGCGCAGAAGATGCGCGCGGGATCTTCCTCACGCTGAAATTGACCCACGCCGATCTCGCTGAACTGGTCGGTGCGTCGCGCCAGCGCACCACCGAGCATCTGATTGAGTTCGAGAACGAAGGGATGATCATCCGCGATGGTCGTCGGCTGATTATCGTCCCTGAGCGTTTGCGGAATCTCGACGGCGTGGTGGACACCGAAGCGATGACCAAGCCTATCCCTCGAAGCCAGCGCTAAACCATTTAACGCCGCGTTCGCGCATCGTATTCTGTAGCGATGCCTTCGAACGAGTTTGTCAGTGCTAACGGATTGCGGCTGCATTACCTCGACTTCGGTAATCACGCCAAGCCGCCGGTTATCTGTATTCATGGCCTGAGTGGCAATGCCCATAACTTTGATCATCTGGCGCCCCATCTGAGCGATAACCTGCATGTGATGTCCCTCGACGTGCGTGGTCGGGGTGACAGCGAATGGGGCCCGTCCGGTGAATACAACGCTCCAGTCTACGTGAACGATTTGGTGGCGATGCTCGATGCGTTGAAGATCCAACGGGTTGCGCTTATCGGCACCTCGATGGGCGGGATCATCTCGATGATGTTTGCGGGGGGCTATCCGGACCGCGTCGATCGTGTCGTGCTCAACGATATTGGGCCCGCTATCGAAACGGCGGGACTAACGCGAATAACCAACTACATGACTTCGTATCCTTCGAGTTTCGCGAACCTCGAAGAGGTGATGGCCTACTATCGGGAGAATTATCCGCCTATGCGGCAGATGCCGGCCGAGGAATTGCGCGATTTTGCGCAATGGTCGGTAAAGCCCGGACCCGACGGAAAGCTGATATGGAAGCTCGATCCGGCGGTGCGCAATGTGCCGCGCACCGGCAGTGAAGCTCGTCCGCTGGATCTGTGGGTGCCGTTCACGCGCATCAGCGCTCCGATCCTCGCGATCCGCGGCGCTGAGAGCGATATCCTCTCGAACTCGACGTTGAATCAGATGAAGATGGTGCAGCGGGAGACGACGATTGTCGAAGTTCCCGGCGTTGGCCATGCACCGTCTCTGGGCGAGCCGGTCGCGCTGGCAGCTATCAAGGAATTCTTCGCGCGATGATGCCCCTGTCTGAAGAATCTGCTGCCGCATGAAGGCGGAGATGCCACGCCTGATCCTCGTGCGGCACGGCGAGACCGTCGGCAATTCCAGTATTCGATATTACGGCCGCACCGATATCGCGTTGTCCGACTCGGGTCGCGCTCAGATGCAGGCGACCCGGAGTATCCTCGCGAACGACATGAAGCTCTCGTCCTTCACGCAGGTCTTCGTGAGCCCGCTGTGTCGAGCGGTGGAAGGCGCGCGAATTATCGCGGGCGACAGCGTTGGGTTGATTGAAATCGAAGAGTTCCGCGAGATTGATTTCGGCGCCTTCGAAGGTCTGACTGCGGACGAAATCGAGGAGCGCTATCCGACTGAATACGCCCGCTGGATGCGCGATCGCCTGACGACTGAGTACACCTATCCCGGCGGTGAAAGCCGCGGAGCCTTTCTCGCCCGCGTCAGGAGCGGCGTCGATCGGATGCTCTCCCTGCGCCGCGACGGGTCGACGCTGCTCGTGGCCCATCGCGGTGTGATTCGAGCGATTACGCAGACCCTTGCGGGGGCCGAGCCCGTAATCGAATTGGGCTCGATTCAGATTCTTACGGCGCACTCAAACCGCTGGACCATCGAACTGCTCGATTTCACGGCGCATTTGAGCGAATAGAAGCTATTCGGCCGGTTCGAGCAGGTCGGCTCTGATCGCTTCGAGATCAGAGGGGTCGAGTCCCAGCACCTCGTGCATGAAGCCCTCGATACCGCCGTTCTCGTCGATCATGCCGAAGATCGGTGTGAGCTGTCGTTCACCCAACGGAATATTCGGGAAGGTTTCGTTACTGACAAGAAAATCGGTCACGATCCGATCGCGGCTGACGCCGAGCAATTCGAGCAGCAGTGCCGCGCCGACGCCGGTGCGATCACGTCCGGCCGAGCAGTGGAAGAGCAGCGGATAGACGTTGCGATCAGCCAGTATCCTGAAAAAGTTCTGCCAGTCGCTCAGGAACTCAGTCAGGATCACAAGATGCTCGTCGCCCGGCTTGGTCTCGATTTTGTAGAAGCCCTCTTCGCGGAACCAGGTATCGCCAATCGGGATATGTTCCCAGCGTACGCCAGACTCCAGGAACTCGGGCTTCGGTTTTCCGAGATGCCGGACTTCCAGCCGACTTTGCAGGGTTATCAGGGTGCGCAGGCGAATCGATTCGAGCGGATGGGCCCCTTCGGTATTCAGGTGCGCCAGATGGGCCGAACGATAGACCATCCCATGCCGGATACGCCGACCGTCTTGAGTTGGATGACCGCCGAGATCACGAAAATTAAGCCCGCCGATTCGCCGTATGATATCGAAATCGACTACCACACGGGGCTGAAGCAAGCCTTTTTTGGGACTGCCTTCGCGAGACAAACCGCCCAACCCTTCCGCGCGTCGTTACGCGCCTCCGAACATCGATGCCCATCAATTTTATCGCTTTGGCGGTTTAGTCGAAAGCCGGTGCCAACGGTGAATTGGTTGCCTCGTGATTAAATCATCTAAATCGCAATTCGATGCGTTGCTTTGGTGGTGACGTGGAAAAAGCCCACGCACCTGTTTTAATCTTCGAGCCGCGCACTCTTCGTCGATCTTAATTTGTAAGGTGCGCTGGAGGATTGTCGTGATCCCATCCATAGTCGCATTTCTCTTGCTGCTCGCTTCCAATGTTGCCGCTGCAACGGCCGCTCCCCATCCGCTCGACCCGATGTCACAGGCGGAGCTGACTTCGGTCGTTTCAGTGCTGAAAGGGGCGGGGCACGTCGACGACAACACGCGCTTCGTCTTCTTGAGCCTGCGCGAGCCCGACAAGGCTGCGGTGCTGAAGTGGCAGCCGGGGGAGACTCCAAAACGCGAAGCCTTCGTGATGATCAAGCAGGGCAGTCAGGCCTTTGAAGCGATCGTCGATTTGACACAAGCGAAGCTGGTGTCGTGGAAAGAGATCAAGGGTGTGCAGCCCGCACTGCTCATCTTCGACGAGCTCAACAATCTGAACGATATCCTAAGGGCCGATTCCGGATGGCAGGCTGCGATGCGCAAACGCGGCTACGAGAAATTCGACAAGATCGAATGTATGCCCTTTTCGGCAGGTTACTTTGGCGTTCCCGAAGAGGAGGGCCATCGCTTGGTGCGCGCGGAATGCTACGACGGTGGGTCGGCAATCAATTATTGGGGCCGTCCTATCGAGGGAGTCGTAGCCACCGTCGATCTCAATCAGAAGAAGGTGATGAAGCTCATCGATACCGGCGTCGTGCCGGTGCCGAAGGAACCGGCCGAGTACGATGCGAAATCGATTGCTACGACGCGCGCGGCGCTTAACCCGATAGTAACGGAACAGCCGAAGGGTCCTGACTTCGCGGTGGCCGGCTCCCAAGTCAGCTGGGACAACTGGAAGTTCCGCGTCCGGATGGATCCGCGGCTGGGAATCGTCGTTTCAACGCTAAGCTTCAACGATGCCGGCAAGCCGCGATCGGTGATGTACGAAGGCCATCTCTCGGACATCTTCGTGCCGTATATGGACCCGACGCCCGGATGGTATTTCAGGTCGTACATGGATGAGGGTGAGTACGGAGTAGGGAAGCTCGCCTCCAGTCTTGTGCCCGGCAGTGATTGTCCGGCGAACGCTTACTACTTCGACGACTGGATTGCGGACGAGCGCGGCGCCCCGCAGCATCGCGAGCGCATCGCATGCTTGTTCGAGCGAACCGAGGGAGTCGTGGCGTGGCGGCATTGGGACTTCATCACGAACCAAACCGAAAGCCGCGCGGGGCGCGAACTGGTGCTGCGATCAATCGCGACCGTGGGCAACTACGATTACATCTTCGATTGGACCTTCCAGCAGGACGGGACAATTCGTGTCGCCGTCGGTGCTACTGGAATCGATGAGACGAAGGGCGTCGAGAGCAAAAGCAACGCCGATAAGCACGGCTCCGATGGCAGCTATGGAACGTTCGTCGCGGAAAACCTTGTTGGTGTGAATCACTCGCACTTCTTCTGCTTCAAACTTGATCTCGATATCGACGGCGTCGATAACAGCTTCCAGACGATCCAGTTGGCGAAGGTCCGCGACGCGCAGCATGC
>Ga0335069_10006724_pt1 | contig 16680 bp, 10 predicted proteins | sample Lox_Sample_11_FD_206714 | JGI IMG/M metagenome (GOLD analysis project Ga0335069, IMG submission 206714) | Soil microbial communities from Loxahatchee National Wildlife Refuge, Florida, United States - Lox_Sample_1.1 | ecosystem: Environmental > Terrestrial > Soil > Wetlands | place: USA...
GCCGCGGTTGGCGAGCGCGCAGGCGAGGTCGCCCGCCTCGAGCAGCGCGAAGCGACGCTGCGGCGTGGCGCCGTCCGGAAACTCGGAAGGACGGTCGCTGCCGAAGGCGTCGGGCGCCGGAGCGATCGGGCGCGTCGCGAGCTCGAAGGCCGACTCGACCGCGAAGCGCGACGCGTCGAACGGCATCTGGACGTGCAGTCGCAGCCGATGGTCGCTCGCCGTGTTGTCGACCTCGGCGCGCAGGTCCACGCGATCGATGCCCGCAAAGAGCCCGATCTCGATGCGGACCGGCAGATCGACGCGCCGCTCGCTGCGAGCGCGGCGCCCCTCCGCGAGCGACGCCGGCACGCGGTAGCGCGCGTCGAGCCGGATGCCGGCATACGCGGCAGAAGGCGGCGCCAGCGAGATCGCGACCTGCTCGGCGCGCTCGATGCGCTCGGCCTGCGGCGCCGGATCGAAGGTGTAGGTATCGCCGCGGTCGGCCTCGCTGACGACGCGCAGCGCATCGTCGGCCGAGAGCCCCGTCGCGCGGTGCGCGAGCCGGACGCGCCCGTCGCTCGTGACGTCGATCCGCCAGGTCTCGTTCTCGAGCCAGGCGCCCGCGCCCGACGATCCGGAGCGCGCCGACGGCGCGGACACGCCGGTGCTCGCCGGGACGAGCCGCAACGCGCGCAGGCCGGCTCCCGGGAACGACTCCGGGATCTGCACTCGGATGCGAGGCAGGCGCCATGGTCGGAAGGACGCGGGCGCATCGCCGCGCGCCGCGAGCCACGCGAGCGCGGCCTCGCGCGCCGCGTCGAAATCGAACTCCGCGGGCGGCGAGTCGCCGAGCCAGATGTCGACGCAGGCGCGCCCGTCGCGCTCGGCGCAGGTGAGCCCGCAGACTGGATCGCCGAAGAACTCGCGCGGGAATCCGCGCAGCAGACCGGCCGTCACCGACGCCGGCAGGTCGTAGCTCGCGTAGAGCAGCGCCGGAGCGTCGACCACGCCGTGCGCCGGCGCGTCGACGCCGTTCGCGCCGCGCGCCGCGAGCGCGAGCGTTGCGCCCGCTTCGCGCAGATCGAGCGGAAGCTCGATCGCTCCCTCGGCGACCGCCGCCCCCGCGGCGTGCGGATTCCAGGCTGCGACCGCATGGCCTGCTCCCGCCGGCGCCACGATCTCGCGCGCGAGCGCGCCGCACACGCGCGCGAGCAGCGCGCCGGCCCAGTCGGCGACGCGCGAGAAGCGCGTCTCCATCGCGTCGTGCACCGCGTCGATCGAGCAGCCACAGATCGAATCATGCGGGTGGTTCTCGAGCGCGGTGCGCCAGGCGAGGTCGATCGACTCGAGGTCCGGATCGCCGCCGAGCGACGCCCACCATGCCGCGAGCGGCTCGAGATAGCGGGTCAGCAAGCGGTCGTTCAGGAAGTCGGCGCGCTTCTGTCGCAGCCGCATCGACGCGCAGCCCGCGAGGATCGGCGCGCGCAGGCCCGAGCGCAGCTCCCCGCGGTGGACCGGCAGCGCGACACCGCTCGACGACAGCTCCTTGCGCGCGAGCTCGAGGTATCCGGCCAGGGTGCCGATCTCGACCTTGGCGTCCTCGAGCAGGGGGCGCGCGTCGGCGAGCGACACGACGAGCTCGGGCTGCGGCACGAGGTGATCGCTGCCGTTCATCACGAGGATCGCGCGGACGGGGCTGCGCGGAGCCTGCGCGCGCAGCTCGCCCCTCAGGCGCGCCGCCAGCGCTTCGGGCGCCCGCGGCAAGTGCATGCCGTTGCCGTATCCGTGCAGCAACCACGCGGTGTCGAGGCGGGTTCCGTCCGGCGACTCCCACGCGAACAAGGTGCGGTCGATGTCGGCGCCGACGCCGCGCCACAGCACCGCGGAGGTGAATCCGAAGCCGGCGAGGATCTGCGGGAGCTGACCGACATGCCCGAACTGGTCCGGCACGTAGCCGACCGGCATCGCGCCGCCGAGTCGCTCGGCCTCCGCGAGCCCGCGCCGGAGGTTTCGGATCAGCGCCTCGCCCGAGACGAGCCACTCGTCCGGCAGCACGAACCACGGCCCGACCTGCAGGCGCCCCGCCCGCACGAGCGCCTCGATGCGCGCTCGCGCCGCCGGACGCACCTCGAGGTAGTCGTCTACCGCGATCGTCTGGCCGTCGAGCATGAAGTGCGAGAACCCCGGATCGCGCTCGAGCAGCGCGAGCAGGTCGTCGAGCATCCGCACCAGCCGATGGCGGAACGCTTCGTGCGAGCGATACCACTCGCGGTCCCAGTGCGTGTGCGGTACGAGCACGAGTTGCCAGCGCGACATCGCGCCTCATCCTAGACCGAAGCGAGGGCGATAGGACTGCCGATGGCGACACCCGACTTCACGGCCCGCACCCTGCGCCGCCTGATGGCGAGCGGCGTGCTCGCGCGCGCGGAGCGGCTGCTGGCGAAGCTGCCGCCCGCCGACATCGCCCCGCTGCTCTCCGGCCTCACCGAGGAGGAGATGCGCAGCGTGCTCGAGCTGCTGATCCGGCAGCGCCGGGCGGCGCTGGTGCTGCGCGAGCTGCCGCCCGAGCTGCTGCCGCGCGTCTTCGACGCGGTCGCGGACCAGCGACTGGCCGACGTGCTGGCGCGGCTCGAGATCGACGACCTGATCGAGCTGGTGCGCTGGCTGCCGGAGGAGCGCCGCGAAGAGGTGCTGAACCGTCTCCCGGCCTACCGGCGCGAGGAGCTCCAGAAGGCGGAGCTCTACCCGGAGTCGAGCGCCGGCCGCGCGATGACCACGAACTTCGTCGCGCTCGACGAGAAGATGACCGCGCAGGAGGCGATCGACGCGCTGCGCGCCGCCGGCGAAGGCGCGCCGTCGATCCTCTACCTCTACGTCGTCGACTCGGAGCGTTGCCTGCGCGGCGTCGTCCCGATCCGCCGCCTGGTGGCAGCGCCGCCGCTGCGACCGGTCTCGGAGCTGATGATCCGCGACCCGGTGCAGGTGCGCGCCGAGGCGGATCAGGAGGAGGTCGCCGCGCTCGTGCGCCGCTACGACCTGCTCGCGATCCCCGTGGTCGACGTCGACGGCCGCATGCTCGGCGTGATCACGGTCGACGACGTGATCGACGTGATCACCGAGGAGGCGACACAGGACATGTATCACCTCGCCGGCCTCTCGGACGAGGACCGCGTCTTCTCGCCGCCCCGCATCGCGATTCGCAAGCGGCTGCCCTGGATGCTCGTGAATCTCGCGACATGCTTCCTGGCGGCGTGGGTGGTCGGGCTCTTCGAGGCGACCATCGCGCGCGTCGTCGCGCTCGCGGTCTTCATGCCGGTCGTGGCGGGCATGGCCGGCAACGGCGGCATCCAGGCGCTGACGGTGATCACGCGCGGAATCGCGCTCGGCGAGATCGAGTTCTCGAGCGGCGCGCGCGCGGCCGGCAAGGAGCTCGCGGTGGGGCTCGCGCTCGGCGCCCTGACGGGCCTGACCAGCGCGGCGCTGGCCTGGCTCTGGCACGGCGATCCGCTGATCGGCATCGCGCTCTTCCTGGCGATGGCGATCGCGATGGCGGTCGCGGGTCTCGTCGGCGCGGCGGTGCCGCTGGTGCTGAAGGCGATGAACCTGGACCCGGCGCTCGGCGCCGGCGTGATCGTGACGACCTTCACCGACGTCTTCTCGTTCTTCTCGTTCCTGGGGATCGCCAGCCTGCTGCTCGCGCACACGGGCTCTTGAGCGCCGCTCGGGCCCCGCGCGTACAATGCGCTGCCATGGAACTGCGCACACCGATCTGCGAGAGCCTGGGCATCGAAGTCCCCATCTTCCTGGCCGGCATGGGTGGCGTCGCCTACGCCGACGTCTGCGCCGCCGTCTCCGAGGCGGGCGGCTTCGGCACGCTCGGCATGGCCGCCGAGGGACCCGAGAGCATCCGGCGCGAGATGCGCCGCGTGCGCGAGCTGACCGACAAGCCCTTCGGCGTCGATCTGCTGGCGGCGCTGCCGGAGAGCATGCTGCGCGCGATCGACGTGATCATCGAGGAAGGCGCATCCGCATTCATCGCGGGGCTCGGCGTGCCCGGCCCCGTCATCGCCAAGTGTCACGACGCGGGGCTGCTCGTGATGAGCATGTGCGGGAAGGTGAGCCACGCGGTCGCGGCGGAGGAGGCCGGCTGCGACGCGGTCGTCGCGCAGGGCACCGAGGCCGGCGGACACACGGGCCAGATCGCGGGCATGGCGCTGATCCCGCAGATCGTCGACGCGGTCGGGATCCCGGTGCTGGCCGCGGGCGCGATCGTCGACGGCCGCGGGCTCGCCGCGGCGCTTGCCTTCGGCGCGCAGGGCGTCTGGATGGGCACGCGCTTCATCGCCTCGCACGAGGCGCGCGCACACGAGCGCTACAAGAAGCGCATCACCGAGATCGACGCCTCCGAGACGCGCATCACGCGCTCCTACTCCGGCAAGCCGATGCGCGTGATCCGCAACACCTGGACCGACGAGTGGGAACGGCGCCCGCAGGACATCAAGCCCTTCCCCGAGCAGATGCGCATCTCGGCGCGCGAGATGCTGCTGCTCGGAGGGCCGGGCGACGAGATGGACGAGGCGCGCGCCTGCATGCCGTGCGGCCAGGGCGCCGGCGCGATCCGCGACATCCCCAGCTGCCAGGAGATCATCGATCGCGTGATGCGCGAGGCGCGCGAGACGATCGCGCGGCTCGGGCGACTCGCGGGAGCCGAGAACGGCGGCGCCGGACGTTAGGCCCGCTCTCCCGACTCTGCGCGCGCTCGTCCTGGCGGGCGGCGGCGCGCGCGGCGCCTACGAGGCGGGCGTGCTCTCGCATCTCTTCGAGCACGTGCTCCCTCGACTCCCACTCGAGCGCCGCATCGACCTCTTCTCGGGAACCTCGGTCGGCGCGATCCACGCGGCCTACGGCGCCGCGAGCGCGCACTGGTCGCCCGGCGAGCGGGCGGGCCGCATCGCGGGCATCTGGAAGATCATGCGCGCCGACGAAGTGTTCCGGCTCCAGGTCGGCGACCTGGTGCGCCTGCCGATGCGCGCGCTGGGGCTGCTGCCGAACGTGCGGCGCGGCTCGGTGCTCGGCGGCATCGTCGACGTGCGTCCGCTCGAGCACCTCGTCGCCACGCGCATCCCGTGGGACGCCCTGCCCGGCAATCTCGCCGACGGGAGCGTCGGCGCGCTCTGCGTCTCCTGCACCGAGATCCGGAGCGGCCGCGTGACCGTCTTCATGAACGGTCCGCTCGCCGACCCGGCGCCGTGGCAGTTCGATCCGACCGCGCTCGCGATCCAGACCTCGATCACCAACCACCACGTGCGCGCGTCGGCCGCGATCCCGTTCCTGTTCCCCGCGGTGCGGATCGAGGACCGCTTCTACGTCGACGGCGGCCTGCGCATGAACACGCCGCTCTCGCCCGCGCTACGGCTCGGCGCCGACCGCATGCTCGTCGTCGCGACGAAGCAGAGTCCGGCGCAGTCCCCGACCCCGAACTATCCGGACGAGGTGATCACGCAGCCGAGCTTCCTGCTCGGCAAGGTGCTCGACGCATTGACCCTCGATCAGCTCGAGGTCGAGCTGCACCGCGCGGCGCTGATCAACGCGATGATCGAGCGCGGCACGCAGGTCTACGGCGACGAGTTCCTCGATCGCATCAACGTCGCGGTACGAGAGCAGCGGGGCGTCGGCTTCCGCAAGGTGCGCACCTGCGTGATCCGGCCGAGCGAGGACATCGGGCGGATCGCCGCGGAGGTGCACCGGCGCGGCGCGCTCGCCCGCGAGGTCGGCATGCTGCACGAGTGGATGGCGCGCATGCTGGCCTGGGGCGCGCCGAAGGACGAGGCGGATCTCCTCTCGTACGTCTTCTTCGACCGCCGCTTCACGGACCGGCTGGTCGAGATGGGACGCGCCGACGCCCGCGCGCGCGAGGACGACGTGATCGCGCTGCTCGGCGACTGAGGCGATCAGGAGGCGCCCGCGTTGGCGCGCGCGGCCGCCGCCTCCGCGCGCGCCAGCCAGCGCTGCGACTCGATGCGCTCGGGATGCGCGGCCGCCAGCGCGTGCGCCGCGTCGAGCGCGTCCCGGGGTCGCCCCAGCGCGAGCAGCGCGTCGACGCGGCGCCAGGCCGGATCGAAGGCGCCCGGCTCCTCGGCGAGCCATTCCTCGTCGAGCGAGAGCGAGGTCGCGAAGTCGCCGATGCGCCAGGCGTGATCGGCGAGCGCCGCTCGCGCCTCGCGTCGGCGCGCGGGATCCGGGCCCCGCCGCCAGGCTTTTAGCTTCGACGCGTCGCGAGCCTCGATCCGCTGCTCGCGCGCGAACGAAGGCGCCTCGCGCAGCGCGCGCGCCGCGTCGAAGCCGCGCGACGGGTCGAAGGGCACCCCGTGCTCGCGATAGTAGGCGGCGACCCGCGCGAAGTTCTCGCGGTTGGCGGGGCTCCGCCGCAGATACACGGCGCAGTTGCGTGACACGTAGGCGGTCGCCCACTCCGGCATGCGCCGAAGCTCGAAGCCGGAGGTGCGCTCCGGGTACTCGCTCGCGGGAAAGGCGTCCGCGAAGAAGACGTCGATGCCCCAGCGGTCGAGCTTGTCGCGCAAGGTCGCGGCCGGGCCGTCGCGGCTCGCGCGCCGGATCGTCAGGTAGTCGTCGAGCACCTCGGCGGGCACGTGATCGAGCCGACCGTCGATGAACGTGCGAAGCCGCGGCGCGAGGAAGTAGCCGAGGAAGCCGCCCTCGTTGAAGGGCTGGTAGAGGCGCCCTTCGAGCCCGGCATTCGCGAGGAAGCGCATGCCGGGGCCGCAGTAGCGCTCGTCCATGTACGCGCTGCGCCAGCCGTCCGGCTCGCGCGCGACCTCGGCGAAGAAGTCCGCGAAGCCATTCGCGCGCGGCATCGCGACGGCGAGCAGCGCGGTCGCGGCGGCGAAGCCGAGCGGCGCCGCGGCGAGCGCCCGCTCGCGCGCGTGCCAGCGCCGCAGCAGATCGAGCAGCGGGAGGAACACGAGCCAGTGGAAGCGGACGGCGACGAGGCACGCGACGAGCGCCGCGGCGCCGAGCGCGAGGTGGACGCCATCGAGCGCGGCGAGCGACGAGGCGTCGCGGCGCCGCGCGAAGCGCACGACGCGCCCCGCCGCAACCACGAGCCACACACCAAAGAGGAGATCGATCAGCCCCCACGAGAACGGCGTGAAGGCCGTGAGATCGAAGATCGGCGCGAAGGGATTCCACGGGTGGAAGTCGTCGCGGATCTTCCAGATCGAGCCGACCGAGGACTCGGTCGCGAAGGTCAGGTGCTGCTCGATGCCGCGCGGATTCGCGAGCGTGACGAGCGCACCCGCGACGAGCAGCGCGCCGAGCGTCGCCGCGCGCCGCAGAGCCGCGCGCGCCGGCTCGGGGAGTCCCGCCGCGCGCGCGAGCGCGGCCTCCGCCAGAGCGCCCGCGGCGCCGGCGAGGAGCAGCGCGAGGCCAACCAGGAAGACCGAGTGCGCGTTGCACCAGACGAGCAGCAGCCCGAGCGCCGCGACGCCGCGCCGCGCGCCCGGCCGCTCGGGCGCCAGCACCAGCGCGTAGAGCGCGAGGGCAGCCGCGATCGAGACGAGATCGGGGCGGAGCTGCACGAGCCGGAACCAGGAGAGGCATACGAAGATGGCGGTCGCGAGCGCGGCCGACGCGACGTCGCCCCCGGCGCGCCGGAAGAGGGCAAAGGCCGACGCGAGGATCCCCACGGCCAGCAGACCGTGCAGCGCGCGCAGACCCTGGAAGCCCGCGAGCGCGTGCCACGCGTAGAGTCCCACCTGGAAGAGCCACTCGTGCGGCACGGGCGGACGCAGCACCGTCGTGTGGAGGAGCGGATCCTCCTTCGGCCAGAGATCGCCGGTCGCGTACACCGCGCCCATCGCGAGGTGCCACCAGGTGTCGTCCGTCGCGAGCGGACGCAGGCACAGCGCCAGCAGCGGCAGCACGAGCGCCAGCAGCGCGAGCAGCGCGATCGCCTTCGCCGCGCGCGCGATCAGTCCGGACGCCCCTCGCGGCCGAGCACGCGCTCCACGTAGCGGCGCACGTACTTCGCCAGCACGTCCGCCTCGAGATTCACGCGATCGCCGGGGCGGCGGTCGCCCAAGGTCGTGACGGCGAGCGTATACGGGATCAGCGCGACGTCGAAGCCGCGCTCGTCGACCGACACCACGGTCAGCGAGACGCCGTCGATCGCGACCGAGCCCTTCTCGACCAGACCGTCGCGCAGCGACGGGTTGCAATCGACCGCCAGCCGCACGTCGTCGCCGCGGCGCGTGAGCTCGCGCACGCGGCCCGTGCCGTCGACGTGGCCCTGCACGATGTGGCCATCGAGGCGCGCGTCGGCGCGCAGCGCGCGCTCGAGGTTGACGCGCGAGCCGACCGCGAGCTCGCCGAGCGCCGTGCGCTCGAGCGTCTCGCGCACGGCCTCGAAGTGGAAGCGAGCGCCCTCGATGCGCGTCACCGTGAGACAGCCGCCCGAGACCGACACGCTGTCGCCGACGCGGACGCCCTGCGCGATCTCGGGCGCGTCGATCGCGATGCGCGCGAGGTCGCCATCGCGGCGGATCTCCGCGACGCGCCCGACGGTCTCGACGATCCCAGTGAACACGCTAGTTCGCCCGTGAAGCTCCGCGTCGTTCGATCTCGCGGAGCATCGCATCGCGTACCGTGTCGTAGCGCGCCGGCAGCTCGATCGGCGGATTCGGCTCCGCCGACTCGATGCCCTCCAGCCGCATCTCGTGATACTTCACCTTGAAGTCGACGAACTTGAGACCGTGCGCGGTCGAGATCACGACGACGCGGTCGCGCTTCCGGATCTCGCCGCGCCGCACCAGCTTCTCCGTCGCGGCGAGCGCCACGCCCGTGTGCGGGCAGTTGAAGAGGCCCGTGCGGTCGGCGCTGGCGCAGGCCTCCGCGATCTCGGGCTCGCTCGCCTGCTCGACGATGCCGTCGTAGCGCTTGATCGCGTCGATCGCCTTCTCGATCGAGACCGGGTTGCCGATCTGGATCGCGCTCGCGAGCGTCGGGCGCGCCGCGATCGGCTCGTAGGTCTCGAAGCCTCGCCGGTAGGCGAGATAGAGCGGATTGGCGGCCTCGGCCTGCGCGCACACGATGCGAGGGCGCCGGTTCACGAGCCCGAGCTCGACCATCATGTCGAGGCCCTTGGCCAGCGCCGACACGTTGCCGAGGTTGCCGCCCGGGATCACGATCCAGTCCGGCACCTCCCAGTCGAACTGCTGGACGATCTCGATGCCGACCGTCTTCTGCCCCTCGATGCGCAGGCTGTTCATCGAGTTCGCGAGGTAGATGCCCTCTTGCGACGCGATGCGCTTCACGATCTCCATGCAGCCGTCGAAGTCCGTGTCGAGCGCGAACACGATCGCGCCGTTGGCCACCGGCTGGATCAGCTGCGCGACCGACACCTTCCCCCGCGGCAGGAACACGACGGCTGGGATGCCCGCCGCCGCCGCGTAGGCCGAGAGCGCCGCGGAGGTGTCGCCGGTCGACGCGCACGCGACCGCCGGGATGCGCTTCCCGCGCGCCAGCATCTCCTTCACCATCGAGACGAGGACCGTCATGCCGAGGTCCTTGAACGACCCTGTGTGCGAGTTGCCGCACTGCTTGATCCACAGGTCCTCGAGACCGAGCGAGCGCCCGTAGCGGTCGGCCCAGAAGAGGTTCGAGTTGCCCTCGTAGGTCGACACGACGTTCTCGTTGTCGACGCCCGGGAGCACCCACTCCTTCTTGCCCCACACGCCCGAGCCGTAGGGCCACGCGCTCGTGTGGCTGCGCTCGTCGAAGAGCCGCTTCCACTCGGAGGCCGGCACCTTGCGCAGCTCGTCCAGATCATGGACCACCTCGAGCAGCGCGCCGTCGCGCGCCGTGTAGACCACCTCGTCGAGCGCGTAGGTCTCGCCGTGATCGTGGATGCTGCGGAACCAGGCCCGGTAGCTCGGCTTGCTCTGGGAGGACGCCATCACCCCTCCTCGATGCGGATCTGCCGCGTCGGCGCCGTCACGTCGGGCATGCGATCGATCTGCGAGAGCGCCGCGCGCACGGCCGCGGCGCTCGCCGGGTGCGTGAGCATGAGGACGGGCACCGACGCGGTGTCGTGTCGACCCTTCTGGAGCACCGACTCGATGCCGATCGCGTGCTCGCCGAGCACGCCCGCGATGCGCCCGAGCACGCCGGGCCGGTCCTGCGCGGTGAAGCGGAGATACGAGCGGCCGAAGATCTCGTCCTGCGGCAGCAGCGCGGGCTCGTGCAACGCCTCGGGGAGATACGAGAGCGGCGCCACGCGCCGGGCCGCGCCACGCCGCACCTCCCGCGCGAGCTCGACGAGGTCGGACACCACCGCGGAGGCCGTCGGCAGCTCGCCCGCGCCGGCGCCGTAGAAGAGCGTGGGTCCGACGGCGTCGCCCGTGACCGCGACCGCGTTCATCGCGCCATCCACGCCGGCGAGCATGCTGCGCGCCGGCAACATGCAGGGCTCGACGCGCGCCTCGATCCGCTCGGCGCCGCTCGTCGCGCGGTGCGCGCGCGCGATCGCGAGCAGCTTGATGCGGAAGCCGAACTCGCGCGCGGCCTCGAAGTCGATCGGCGAGAGTCCGCGGATGCCCGCGGTCGGGATCTGCTTCGGCGTGAGCTGCGCGCCGAAGGCCATCGCGACGAGCAGCGCGAGCTTGTGCGCCGCATCGACGCCGTCGAGGTCGAAGGAGGGATCCGCCTCCGCGTAGCCGAGCTCCTGCGCGCGCTTCACGACCACTGCCTGGTCCTCGCCGCTGCGCTCCATCTCGGTCAGCACGTAGTTCGTGGTGCCGTTCACGATGCCGCACACGCTCTCGATGCGATTCGCGACGAGCCCCTCGCGGATCGCCCGCAGGATCGGGATGCCGCCGCCGACGCTCGCCTCGAAGGCCACGTCGACGCCCTTGCGCGAGGCCGCGTCGAAGATCTCGCCGCCGTACTGAGCGAGCAGCGCCTTGTTGGCGGTGACGACGTGCTTGCCGCGCTCGATCGCCGACAGGACGAGCGCGCGCGCGGCGCCGGTGCCGCCGATCAGCTCGACCACGATCTCGACGCGCGGGTCCGCGATCAGCGCCTCCGCGTCGGAGTCGAAGCGCACGCCCGCGAGGTCGAGTCCGCGGTCGCGCGCGAGGTCGAGGTCCGCGATGCGCACGAGCCGCAGCGGGATGCCGAGGCGCTGCTCGATCACGGAGGCGTTGCGCGCGAGCACCTTCACGACGCCCGTGCCGATCGTGCCGAGACCGATCAAGCCGATGCCGACGGCACCGCGTGCCACGTCTCGACTCCCGCGCCTAGCCCGCGCCGGCGTCGCGCAGGAAGCGCCGGATGTTGCGCACGGCCTGGCGGATACGGTGGCGGTTCTCGACCAGGGCGAAGCGCACGTAGCCCTCGCCCGCCTGTCCGAAGCCGAGCCCCGGAGACACCGCGACCTCCGCCTCGCGGATCAGGCGTTTGCTGAACTCCATCGAGCCGAGCCCGCGCAAGCGCTCGGGAATCTGCGCCCACACGAACATCGTCCCGAGCGGCTTCTCGATCTTCCAGGCGCCCTCGCCCGGCGCTCCGAGGCCGTCGATCAGGGTGTCGCGACGCTCGCGGTACTCTCGCGTGTTCTCGTGCACGATGTCCTGCGGACCGCGCAGCGCGACGATCGAGCCGATCTGGATCGCCTGCGGCATGCCGTAGTCGAGGTAGCTCTTGATGCGCGCGAGCGCGTGGATCATCTCGCGGTTGCCGCACGCGAAGCCGACCCGCCAGCCCGCCATCGAGTGGCTCTTGGAGAGCGAGATGAACTCGATCGCGACGTCCTTGGCGCCCGGCACCTCGAGGATGCTCGGCGCCTTGTAGCCGTCGTAGCAGATCTCCGCGTAGGCGAAGTCGTGCAGCACCATCAGATCGTGCTCGCGCGCGAAGGCCACGACGCGCTCGAAGAAGGCGCGGTCCACCACTGCGGTGGTCGGATTGTGCGGGAATGACAGGATCAGCATCTTCGGCTTCGGCCAGGTGCGCTGGATCGCGGTCTCGAGGTTCGCGACCAGGTCGCCGTCGGGCACCAGCGGGACGGGGCGCAGATCGCCGCCCGCGATGATCACGGCGTACTGGTGGATCGGGTACGCGGGGTCGGGACACAGCACGACGTCGCCCGGGCCGATCGTCATCAGCACGAAGTGCGACAGGCCCTCCTTGGCGCCCATCACGGCGATCGCCTCGCTGTCGGGATCGAGCGTCACGCCGTGGTTTCGCTGGTACCACTCGCAGATGGCCGCGCGCAGGTTCGGGATGCCGCGCGACGCGGAGTAGCGGTGGTTGCGCGGGTTGTGCGCCGCTTCGCAGATCTTCTCGACGACGTGGGGCGGTGTCGGCATGTCGGGATTGCCCATGCCGAGGTCGATCACGTCGTGTCCGGCGCGGCGCGCCGACTTCATCAGGTCGATCACTTCGGCGAGCACGTAGGGCGGCAGCCGCCGCAGCTTGTCGAAGTGGTGGCGTACGGGTCCGGTCATGCGAGGCTCCGAGGCGCCGGCCAGGTCGGCCAGCGGAAGCCCGCGTCGGCTCAGCGCTCCACGGGCCATCCTGCGCGCTGCCGCCACTCGCGGAATCGCGCGAGATTATTGGAGTATTTCGGCCCGAGCAAGCGCCGGCTGTAGCCCCTACGCGAGGAAGGGGATCACGAGCAGCGCCACCACGTTGATCAGCTTCAGCATCGGATTGATCGCCGGGCCCGCCGTGTCCTTGTAGGGGTCCCCGACCGTGTCGCCGGTTACCGCCGCCTTGTGGGCGTCGGAGCCCTTGCCGCCGAACTTCCCGGCCTCGATGTACTTCTTCGCGTTGTCCCACGCGGCCCCGCCGGTCGTCATCGACAGCGCGACGCACACGCCCGACACGATCGACCCGATCAGCAGCCCGCCGAGCGCCTGCGCTCCGAAGAGGAGGCCCACGGCGATCGGGACGAACGCGGGGATCAGCGCCGGCGCGATCATGAGGCGAAGCGCCGCCTGGGTGACGATGTCGACGCAGGTGCGGTAGTCGGGCTTCGCCGTGCCCTCCATGATGCCGGGGATCTCCTTGAACTGGCGCCGCACCTCCTCCACCACGCTGCGACCCGCCTCGCTGACCGCGTTCATGGCGAAGGACGCGAACACGAAGGGGATCATCGCGCCGACGAAGAGGCCGATCAGCACGCCCGTGCCGCTCAGGTCGAACGCGACCACGGTGCCCGGCTTCAGGCGCCGCAGATCCTCGATGTAGGTGGCGAAGAGGACGAGCGCCGCAAGACCCGCCGACGCGATCGCGTAGCCCTTGGTAACCGCCTTCGTGGTGTTGCCGAAGGCGTCGAGGGGATCGGTCACGCGCCGCACGTCCTCCCCGAGCTCCGCCATCTCGGCGATGCCGCCGGCGTTGTCGGTGATCGGACCATAGGCGTCGATCGAGACCACGATGCCGGCGAGCGAGAGCATCGCCATGGCGGCGATGCCGACGCCGAAGAGGCCGGCGCTCGAGTAGGTCACGATCATCGCGAGCACGATCACGAGGACCGGCGCGGCGGTCGCCTGCATGCCGACCGCGAGGCCGCTGATCACGTTGGTGCCGTGACCGCCCAGGCTCGCGCGCGCGATGCGCTCGACGAAGCGCGAGCCGTCGCCGGTGTAGATGTCGGTGATCCACATCATCGCGGCGGTGACGAGGCCGCCGACGACCACGCACACGAGCAGCCGGAAGCCGCCGATCGTGTGACCGGCCGAGTCCGCCGCCGGGAAGCCGACGAAGAGGTTGAAGACGAGCGTCACGCCGATCATCACGACCGTCGCGATGCCGAGGCCGCGGTACATCGCGCGCATGACGGCAGGGCGCTCGCCCGGAGCCGGCTCGTCGATCTTCACGAACGGCAGCGCGACGATGCTGCCCGCGATGCCGGCGACACCGACGAGCAGCGGGTAGAGGAACATGCTCGAGTCGCCCGGGAAGATGATGTGCGCGAGCAGCATCACCGCGGCGGCCGTCACGCCGTAGGTCTCGAACAGGTCCGCGGCCATGCCCGCACAGTCGCCGACGTTGTCGCCCACGTTGTCGGCGATCACGGCCGGATTGCGCGGGTCGTCCTCCGGGATGTTCGCCTCGACCTTGCCGACGAGATCCGCGCCGACGTCGGCGCCCTTCGTGAAGATGCCGCCGCCGAGGCGTGCGAAGACCGAGATCAACGAGCCGCCGAACGCGAGGCCGACCAGCGCGTCGGGGTCCTGCTTGCCGGCCGCGTGCATGCACCAGACGATCGCGCCGAGCGAGAACAGGCCCGCGCCGACCACCATCAGCCCGGTCACGGTGCCGCCCTGGAAGGCCAGATCGAAGGCGCGCCCGAAGCCCGATCGCGCCGCCTCCGCCACGCGCAGATTGGCGCGCACGGAGACGTTCATGCCGATGAAGCCGGCCGCCGCGCTCGCAAGCGCGCCGACCAGGAAGCCGAGCGCGTACCACTTGCCCAGCGCGACGAGGATCAGGAGGAGGATCGGCGCTCCAACCATCCCGACGGTGCGGTACTGCCGCGAGAGGAAGGCCTCGGCGCCGGCGCGGATCGCCGCGGCGATCTCGTTGGCGCGCGGCGACGAGGTCGGCGCCGCGACCACCTTGCGATACAAGGTGATCGCGACGGCGATCGCGACGACCGCGCTGAGTAGGGCGAGGGCCATGGGGAGCATGCGTCTCTCCGCGGTGGGGACCGCTCGAGCGGTCGCGCGTTTGTCTGGGGGTGGGTGCGCCGACGGCACGGTTCGATTCGCGCGACGCGATCGACCTCCGCTCGGATGGGCCGGGGCGGTCCCGAGGCGGGGCGCATGCTAGACGCCCCGACACCCCATTGCCAGCGAATCCGAGGGCTTCGACAGGGTGGCGTCCACCTGCGCTATTCGCGAGGCACCCCGATCACGCGGCCGAGGGCGATCTCGTCGAGCGGGACGCGGGAGATCGCGAACGGGACGTAGCCGCCGTGGTGGGTGTAGAAGCCGGCGCCGGCGTCCGGGTTGGTGGTCCGCAGCGGCAGGCGGGATTCCGCGACGAAGCGGTCGACCGGCTTCAGGGTGAAGCGCTCCATGTAGGCCGCGACGTCGAGCTGCGAGACGTTGCGCGCCGTGGCGACCCAGTCTCCGGGCGCGAGCTGCGATCCGGGCGAGCGCGCGCTCCCCGGGACGAGTGGCTGGAAGCCGACGCGCGCGAGGTAGTGCTGGAAGCCCCACTGCCCGACCTGCCAGCGCGTGCCGGGGGCGTCGCCGATCGCGGCGGCGAGCTGCGACGCCGCCGTGCGGTAGGCGTTGCGCTGCGCGGCGTCCGCCGCGACGAGACCGAGCGACAGCGCCAGCGCGGCCGCGGTGACGATCCACTGCGCGCGCGGCGACGGCGCGAGCCGCGGACTGCGCAGCCACAGCAGCAGCAGCGGCGGCGCGATCAGCAGCGCGTCCGCCGCGTTGACGTGCCAGTTGACGAAGAGCGAGAAGGCCGCGAAGCCGCCGGCCCAGAGCGCGAGGAATCGATCCAGCGGATCGCTCCGCGCCGCGACGCCTCGCGCGAGCGCGAGGCCGACACACCAGAGCCCGGCGCCGAAGCAGAGCGCCGCCAGCACGCCGTCCCCGAGGTCGAGCGGCACGCGGCGCAGCGGACGACCGATCGGCAGCACGTAGAGCGCGACCGCGGCGCCCGCGATGCCCGCGATCACCGCGACCTCGAGTCGCGGGCGCCCGCGCACCAGACAGAGCCCGAAGAAGAGCAGCGGGAACGCGAGCGCGCCGCCGTACCAGATCGGCAGCGAGGCGACGTGACTCGCGAGCTCGGCGGCGCTCGTGCCGCGCTCGCCCACCAGGGCGAGTCCCGCCGCGTAGTGTACGAACCCGTACTGCGCCCGCGTGTAGAGTCCCCAGAGCGCGAGCGCGGCGACGGGAATGCCGACGACGCGCATCCAGCTCCCGAGCCGGGGTCGGCGCGAGCCCGGCAACAGTGCGAGTCCCGCGCCGAGCAGCGGGATCGCGGCCAGGCCGACGTACTTCGTGAGTCCGGCCACCGCCGCGGCGCAGCCCGCGGCGAGCTCGTCGCGAGGCGCGCCGCTCGCGCGCGCGCGCAGCAGCAATGACACCGATAGGAGGAGCCAGGCGCCGACCGCGACGTCGAGCTGGAAGGTCGCGGCGAGCACGACGAACGCCGGCGCGGCCAGGAAGAGCGCGGTCGCGCGCAACGCGTCGACTCGAGCTCGCGACGCGATCGCATGGAACGAGAAGGCCGCGAGCAACGCGAAGGGCCACACCGCGACGCGTAGCCAGGTCTCGCTCTCGCCGAAGGCCGCGAGCCAGGGGGCCAGCCAGTAGGAGAGCAGCGGCGGATTCAGGTTGAAGCGCGCGGCCTCGCTCGCGCCCGTCGAGTCCCACACCATCGCGAATCCGAAGGGATCCAGCGGCGCGACCAGGATCCGGTGCGCGACGGCGAGGAAGACCGGCTCGTCGATGCCGAAGGCGGCGCTTGCGAACGGCGCGATCGGGAGCACAGCCAGCGCTGCCACCGCGAGCGGCTCGCGCGCCTTCACGAGTGCTCCGCCGCGAGTCGCGCGCACGCCTGGCGCTGATCCGTCGGGAGCGTCACACGGAGCACGCCGTCCGGCGCGAGGCGCAGCAGCCAGCGCCGGCCGACGCCCCACTCGACGTT
>Ga0335069_10006725_pt1 | contig 16679 bp, 13 predicted proteins | sample Lox_Sample_11_FD_206714 | JGI IMG/M metagenome (GOLD analysis project Ga0335069, IMG submission 206714) | Soil microbial communities from Loxahatchee National Wildlife Refuge, Florida, United States - Lox_Sample_1.1 | ecosystem: Environmental > Terrestrial > Soil > Wetlands | place: USA...
CCGACGCCGATATCGCCTGCCGGAACGTCGGTGTTCGGACCGATGTGGCGCGCCAGTTCGGTCATGAAGCTCTGGCAGAACCGCATCACTTCGCTGTCGCTCTTGCCTTTCGGATCGAAATCCGATCCGCCCTTGCCGCCGCCCATCGGCAGTGTCGTGAGACTGTTTTTGAATACCTGCTCGAACGCCAGGAACTTCAGGATGCCGAGGTTCACCGACGGATGGAACCGCAGACCGCCCTTGTACGGTCCGATTGCACTGTTCATTTCGATACGGAACCCGCGGTTGACCTGCACTTCACCGCGGTCATCAAACCACGGAATGCGGAACATGAGGACGCGTTCCGGTTCGACGATCCGTTCCAGAATTTTCGCTGAGCGATATTCCGGATACCGGTCCAGCACCAGCTGCAGGGATTCGACGACTTCCTCCACGGCCTGCAGAAATTCCGGCTCGTTCGGATTCTTCGCCTTCACCATCGCCATGAGGTTCGCGGCATATCCAGACATAAACATGACTCTTCTCCTTGTTAATTGTAGTGGACTTGGTTCTCTTGTTCTCTTTCCGTTGACGATGTTGTCTCGTGCCGGTCTGCTGACTCCGGGGAATCTTCACAGGCAAGGAACTCTGGCGGGCTCTCAGCACATCCGGCCTGCCCTCAACGGCAAGATACGACTGTCTGATGCGCCCCTAGGCTTCAATTTGTATGCCACCGCCTCCGTCCCCCCACTCGTTTTAAAAATCGTTTCCATATCCCCGTCCGCACGAATCTCTCGAAAATGAGAAATAGACTCCGGAACCTTCTTACCCTTGATAATCGGATATTGTGAAAAAAGAAGCAAATTTTCATCCTTCTCAAAAATTTTGTACGTTGCCCTGTCATCTTCCGACAAACCGATGATCACTAAAACCGCTCAGGTTCACCAGCTCCGCGGCATCACCCTGGCCGCAAAAACCGATTCAAATCACTGGGTTATCATGGACGGCCCCGAAGAGTTCGGCGGCAGTAACGCCGGCCCCACGCCGAAGGAACTCCTCCTCATCGCGCTCGGCGGCTGTACGGCCACCGACGTCATCCCGATCATGCGCAAGAAGCGCGTGCCGTTCGACCGGTGCGACATCCATCTCTCCGCCACCGTGCGTGACGAACATCCCCGCACCTTCACCGGCATCCACGTCGAATACGTCGTCTACGGCACCGGCATCAACCGCGACGACGTCGCCCGCGCCGTCGAGCTCTCGATCACGAAATACTGCTCGATCTCCGCGATGCTGTGCGCGTCGGTTCCGCTGACCCACTCCATCCGCATCGAGCCGGACGCCGATCCCCCTTCACGACCATGACAGACGCCATGATCATCCCGGCACGCCTCCTCCGCAGTTATCCGGAGTTCCGCCATGAATGACGCGGTCACCGTCGACCGGCTTCAGTTCGCCTTCACCGTCACGTTCCATTATATCTTTCCCCAGCTTACCATGGGGCTCTCGCTTCTTATCCTCATTCTCAAGTGGCGCGGTCTTGCGACCGGAGACTCCCGCTACGACGACGCGGCCCGGTTCTGGGCAAGGATATTCGCGCTCAATTTCTTTGCCGGGGTCATCACCGGGATTCCCATGGAGTTTCAGTTCGGGACCAACTGGGCCCGGTTTTCCAGATACGCCGGAAGCGTCATCGGCCAGACGCTCGCCATGGAGGGGATCTTCTCCTTCTTCCTCGAATCGAGCTTCCTCGGCCTTTTCCTCTTCGGAGAACGCCGCCTCGGCCGCCGGATGCATTTCGTCTCCTCCCTGCTCGTCTTCGCCGGATCCTGGCTCTCCGGCTTCCTGATCGTGCAGACCGACGCCTGGATGCAGCACCCGGTCGGATTCACCATCGCTCCCGACGGATCCGCAACCCTTACCTCCTTCACCGACCTTCTCTTCAACCGCTGGGGACTCTGGCAGTATGCCCACACGATGGCGGGATCGGTCGTCACCGCCTCGTTCGCCATGGCGTCCGTCGGCGCCTATTACCTTCTGACCGGGAAGCACGGCACACCGGCAATCCTCTTCGTGCGGCTCGGGGTCTCCGTCGGCCTGATTGCCTCCATTCTCGTCATGTACCCCACCGGCGACATGCAGGGCAAAAACGTTGCGGCGGAACAGCCTCCGACCCTTGCGGCGATGGAAGGACTGTTCAAATCGAAAGCGGGGGCGGAACTCATCCTGATCGGTCAGCCCGACATGGAGAAACAGCGGATCGACAACCCGCTTCACGTTCCGAAGGCGCTCAGTTTTCTCACCTATTCACGGTGGGAGGCGGAGGTCAGGGGACTCGACGCGTTCCCTCCCGACGCCTGGCCTGACAATATTCCTCTCCTCTACTACGTCTACCATATGATGGTCGGCCTGGGAACCATCTTCGCCGCCATTCTGGCCGCGGCGGCCGTCCTTCTCTGGCGCGGCGCTCTCGCGCGGAACCGCTGGATCCTGTGGGCCCTCCTCCTCGCGTTTCCCTTCCCGTTCATCGCCAATACCGCCGGCTGGATGACGGCGGAACTGGGGCGACAGCCGTGGCTTGTCTACGGGCTGTTCCGGACCGTTCACGGGGCATCCCCGACCGTCTCCGCGGGCAACGGGCTCTTCACGCTTCTCGGTTTTCTCGGCATCTACCTGATCGTGGCCGTTCTGTATCTTATCCTGGTCCTCCGGATGATCGGACACGGACCGGAAACTTCCACCTCTTCCGCCGCGTGACCCATGGAAACGCTCTGGTTCGGCATCCTCGCGTTCATGATCACCATGTATGTCCTGCTCGACGGTTTCGACCTCGGGGCCGGGGTGCTCCACCTCCTCATCGCACGAACGGCCGAGGAACGGTCGGTCGTCATCGGCACCATCGCCCATGTCTGGGACGGAAACGAGGTCTGGCTCCTCGCCGCCGGCGGAACGCTCTACTTCGCCTTCCCCTCCCTCTACGCATCGAGCTTCAGCGGTTTTTACCTTCCGCTCATGATCGTCCTCTGGCTCCTCATGCTCCGCGCCGCCGGCATCGAACTGCGCCATCAGCTCCATGAGCCGGTCTGGCGGAAATTCTGGGATACCGTCTTCACGGTTTCGAGCGCCCTCCTTGCGATCTTTTTCGGCGCCTCGCTCGGCAACGTCGTGCGCGGCGTTCCGCTGAATGCCGAAGGTTATTTTTTCGAACCGCTCTGGAGTTTTTCCCCCGATCCGCGCGAGACCGGCATCATCGACTGGTTCACCGTCACCATGGGAATCGTGGCTCTCTGCACGCTGACGATGCACGGCGCCTGCTACCTTTCGATGAAAACGACAGGAGATCTCAGAAGACGGGCGTCCGCCGCCGCAGGATCGCTCTGGTGGGCCGTCATCATATCCTCCGCAGGCGCCTTTCTGGGAACCCTTGCGGTCCGCCCCGCGACATGGCATAATTATATCGACAACCCCGGGGCCGATCTCATCCCCCTCGCCGCCCTGGCGGGACTCGCCGGCGTGAAAGCGTTCCTCCGCCGCAACCGGGACGTGCCGGCATTTCTCTCCTCCTGCCTCTTCATTGCGGGAATGCTCGCCGCCACGGCGTTCAGCCTCTATCCGGATCTCCTCCCGGCAACGGGAGGAGGGGAATACTCCCTGACGGTGCACAATGCGATCGCCGGCGCGTACGGACTTTCCGTCGGGCTCATCTGGTGGCCGATCGGCATGCTCCTGGCGGCAGGATACTTCTTCTACCTCTTCCGGTCCTTCCGCGGCCGGGTGACCGGTTCATCCGACAATCTGTACCACTGACACCGTGGTTTCGGCTTCCGGCCGGTTTCGCTTATTATTTCTGACATCCCGGACAATCGGTTCCTTTCAGAACTGAGATGTTTCCCTCCATTTTTGTGTGAATTCACCGGTATTGCCTCTAAAAGTATGGAATGCTTCTTGCGTATTCCCCGCTCATGAAGGATATACTGTCGAAGAATATGGAACAGAAGGACGAGCTCTATAACTGGCTGAAATTCCACTGCATGATCGTTCTGCCGTTTCTGATCATGCTGGCATGTGTCGGAATCATGTACGCACATCAGTGAAATACTGTAAAGGCGCGGATGAAGCCGATGCGGTATTTACATCGTGAAAGGGGATCGGACAGATTGGACAGTCAAAAAAACCGGATGTCCGGCAGGATCGTCGAAATATACGTGAGTGAAGGGTCGACCAAGGGAAAGGTTCTGGTCGACGGATCGTATCTCCACATACCGCTCTTTCTGATCATGAATGCGCGGGTTGGTGATCACGTGATCATCGATGCGGGGATCGCGATCAAAAAAATTGAAAAAAATCCGAGCGTTGCTCACGTCGCCTGAGCGCCGGGAGACCTCTCATATCTCCAGCCGAGCCGCGGAATTCCAGCCGGTATTTCTCTGTTGAACGGCCGAATTCCGTGCCTATTCATCAATATTCCAGCACGAGTTCTTTTTCTATCAGAGGATCAAATTCGGGGAATCATACCGAATTTAATTCGGAATTCCAGTCGCTCATCCCCAATTATTGAAATAAATGTGTTGATGAATTCAACATGCGGTGATGAAAATTTTTACACAGATATAACTCTTTAAGAAGTGATGAGATACAGAAAATTTGTTGACCGACGAAGCGTGGTTGTTGAATGTTTAAACAGTTTGACTGTTGAATTTTCATCATCAAAGAACGCGAGCGCTGTAACCGTATGCAGTCAAACACTTTATCGGTGGGGGATTTCACCCGGTTCATGGCACACTATTTACATGTTAAATGTTCAGAATTAACAACCGAACATTGAACATAAGGAGTAACAGTATATGACAGTCCTCTTCGTAATCGCGACCATCATCACCTTCCTGGGAATCGACTGGATCAATCGGCGTGTGAAGGCAAAGAAGCACGTGCCGGTGACGGCAATGCCTGCCGCGGCACAATATCCGGTGAGGCTCCCGGACGGGATTTTCTTCACCAAATCCCACACATGGCTGAATCTGTTCCCGTCCGGCAAGGTTCGCCTCGGCGTCGACGACTTTGTCGGCCGGATGATCGAGAATCCCGAAGTCGTACTGCTCAAGCGGTCCGGCGATCAGGTCTCCCGTGGTGAACCGATTCTGGCGCTGAAGGATCGCGGACATCTTCTGACGCTCCGTGCGCCGATCGACGGGGACGTTGTGGACATTAACGAGGAACTGCAGAAACGCCCCGAGCTGATGAAAGAGATGCTGTTCAGCGACGGCTGGGCTTACACCATCAAGCCGTCGAAATTCGCCGAACTAAAGGGCCTGCTGCTCGGCACCGAAACACAGCAGTGGATGCGCGATGAGTTTGCCCGCCTCCGCGATTTCTTCGCGGGCGCGACCGCGACCGCCCAGCTTTCCCCCGCGTACCTGCAGGACGGCGGGGCTCCCGTCGCCGGCATCATGAACGATATGAACGAAAACGTGTGGAGGAATTTCGAAGAGGAATTCCTCACGATTGAGTCGACAGAGAGGAAGTAAATATGACGTCTGTGAAAGGAATGCTCATCGATCTCACGATGTGCATCGGCTGTAATCAGTGTCAGGATGCCTGCAAGAAAACGAACGGTCTGGCCGATGGCGAAGAGAAACAGCTTTCCGCGTCGGCCTACACCGCGCTCAGCGAGTACAACGGCGTGTACGTCCGCCGCATGTGTCAGCACTGCCTGGAACCGACCTGCGTATCGGTCTGCCCCGTCGGGGCGTTCACCAAAACGGCCGCAGGACCGGTTCTGTACGACGAGAATAAATGCATCGGATGCCGGTACTGCATGCAGGCCTGCCCGTTCCAGGTCCCGCGGTACGAATGGGGCAGTACCCATCCGCGCGTGCAGAAATGCAAATTCTGCGAAAGCCGGCTCCGGGTCGGCCAACAGCCCGCCTGCGCCGAGATCTGCCCGAGCGGCGCCACAAAATTCGGCGATCGCGACGATCTGCTGAAGGAAGCCTACGCCCGCTTTGCCGCAGAGCCGGGAAAGTATGTCAACAGGGTCTACGGTCTCGAAGAAGTCGGCGGCACGTCGATTCTCTATATCTCCGGCATACCGTTCGAGAACCTCGGGTTCAACACCAAACTCCAGAAAGCCCCGATGTCGCTTCTGACCTGGAACGCGCTGGAAAAAGTTCCGAGCGTCTTCACTGTCGGCGGCGTGCTTCTGTACGGCATCTGGTGGATCACCAACCGCCGTAAGGAACTTGCGCAGGAAGCGGAACAGCAGGGAAAGGAACGGCAATGAACAGAATACTCAAAATGACGCTGTGGGCCGGTGTCGCAACCATTCTCCTCTCGGCCGGCGTCATCGCCGCGTACCTCCGGTTTACCATGGGCCTCGGCGCCACGACAAATCTCAGCGACACGTTTCCGTGGGGACTCTGGATCGGATTCGACTTTCTCGGGGTCGGCATCGCCGCCGCGGGATTCACGATCGTCGCGTCGGTGCACCTGTTTCACCTCCACCGGTTCGAACCGATCGTCCGCCCCGCCATCCTGACGGCGTTCGTCGGCTATCTCCTGGTTATCCTGGTGCTGGTCATCGATCTCGGCCGTCCGGAACATTTCTGGCACCCGCTCGTGATGTGGAACCCCCATTCGGTCATGTTCGAGATTACCTGGTGCGTAATCTGCTACACCACCGTGCTTTCCATCGAATTTCTTCCGGTGGTGCTCGAAAAGTTCCGCATCACCACGCCGATGAAAATCCTCCGGATCATCTCGACGCCCCTGATGATCTTCGGGGTGATCTTTTCTACCCTCCATCAGTCGTCCTTCGGATCACTCTATCTCATCGTCCCCGGGCGGCTCCATGAGCTCTGGTATTCCCCCCTCCTGCCGGTGCTGTTTTTCATCTCGTGCATCGCGGCGGGCCTCTCGATGATCATCTTCGAGTCGTATCTCATCGAACGGAAGACCAAACGCCCCCTCCCGCACGACGTGCTTTCCACGCTCGGCAAGGTCGTCGCGGTTGCGCTTGCGGTCTACCTCGTGGTGCGGGTCCAGGATATGGCCGGACGGGGCGTCTTCGGGGACGCCTTCGTATGGTCGTATCAGAGCGGATTCTTCCTGGCAGAAGTGGCGATCGGTTTCCTGCTTCCCATGATCCTCCTCATGATCACCCCGGTGCGCGAATCGCGGCGCGGCCTGTTCCTCTGCAGTATCCTGGTCATCCTCGGGTTCGCGACAAACCGGATGAACACCGCCATTACCGGAATGGAGAAGTGGCCGAACCAGACCTACTTCCCGTCATTCCTCGAAATTCTCATCGTTCTCGGCATCGCGACACTCGGTTTTGTCGCGTTCTATACCATTTCCACCTATTTCCCGATCTTCGGCACGGAAGAACAGCACCATGCCGCCAAGAAAAGCAATCCGTCGCTCTTATGGCTTGACGAGATCAAATCGGTATCCCAACCGTAGGATTATCGGAGGTCGTATGCCGGACATGTCGGATCAATCATATCGCATCATACCGAAAAAAGAGGATTGCTGTGTCTGGATGACGGCAGGAATTCTGGGGTACCAGCTCTGCGAGCGGTCGTTCGACTGCGACCGTTGTCCGCTCGACGCCGCCATGAAACAGCATTTCTCCGCCGGCAGACCGGCTGCCGCTGAAACCGCCCCGGTCCCCTCCGGCGACCTCCCGGACGACCACCGGTACACCGCCGGACACTTCTGGGTGAAGGAGATCGAACCCTCGGTCTTTCGTATCGGCATCGAACCGACGCTGGCAAAAGCGCTCCTCGTTCCGCGCGCGGTCATCCTCCCCGATGCGGGGGAAAAAGTTTCCACCTCCTCCCCCTGCCTCTGGTTCATCCTCGATGAGACCACGCTTCCGGTTCCCGCCGTGTTCGACGGCGTCGTCCTCCGGCACAATGAATCGCTCACCGACAAGCCGTACAAGGTTTTCTTCCATCCCTTCGACCAGGGCTGGCTGTTCGATATCGCAGTCGGACAGAGCCCTTCAGCCCCGCTCCTCGACGCCCGGGAAGCCCGCCGGAGTTATGCGGACGACCTGCTTCATTTCCGCGAACGGCTCCAGAGTGCGCTTCAGCCCGTCTCCATCGGCCAGACTCTCGCCGACGGAGGTCAGCCGCTTCAGGACATTTCCTCCATGCTCGGGCCGAGCCGCTATTATCAGCTCGTTGCCGAATCGTTTCTGAAAAAATAGCCTCCCGCCCTTCGCGCGCTTCGATCCTTCCCGCGCCTACGTTTTAGATCAGATTTCGGATAAATTTATCCAAATTTCATCCCCGAGATCCTGTCTGATATACAGCTTATTATCTGAAAAGTGTATAAAATTTCAATAGTGAGAACGGGAAGTGTGGATTCCTTCCTGAATCCATGATTTGTGCACATAACCGCCTGTTTTACCGGCTCCAGAATGGCACGAGAATTGACCCAAAAGAGTCCGGAAAGGTGGCTTAATGAAACTCATCCGCTCCCTCAGTATCCGTGTTTTTCTCGGGTCGATGATCCTTCTGATGACCCTTTTCGGCATCTATTCCTACTTTGCGATCAAATTCCATACCGATCAGGTGATGGAGTACGTCCTCGGCAGTGCCACCCGCCTGAGCGACGTGATCAAGAACTCCACGCACTACAGCATGCTTCTCGATCGTCGGGAGGACGTCTACCAGAGCATCATGATGATGGGAAAGGAACCCGGCGTCGAAGGGATCCGGATATACAACAAACGCGGCGAGATCATGTTCTCGACCGAAAAGGGGGAGGAGCACCGCACCGTCGACATGCATGGCGAGGCTTGTTTCGCGTGTCACGAGCAGGAAAAACCGCTCGGCTCCCTTTCGATGAGCAACCGGACACGGATCTATACGGCGGCGAACGGACACCGTGTGCTCGGGCTCATCAACCCGATCCGCAACGAGGCGATCTGTTCCAATGCCGACTGTCACGCGCATGAGGGGGACAAGACGGTGCTCGGCGTCCTCGACGTCCGGATGTCGCTCGAGAACGTCGACCGGGATGTTAACCGCGCCCGCATGACATTGCTTTTCTGGGCTGTTGCCGGCGTGTTCCTGGTCTCTGTGGGAACATCCGTCCTCTGGTACCGCACCGTTCACCGTCCGGTCAAACTGCTCACCAACGGTACGCGCGTCATCTCGTCCGGCGATCTTTCCCGTGAAATCCCGGTCTCCTCCGCCGACGAGCTCGGACAGCTGGCCGAGTCGTTCAACGCCATGACGCATTCTCTCCGGAAGCTCATCGAGGAGAAACAGCGGTGGTCGCAGGAGCTCGAGGAAAAAGTGCGCGAGAAGACCGGCGAGCTGTCGAGGATCCACGAGCAGATCCTGCAGATTGAAAAGATGACCTCGCTCGGGAAGCTCGCCGCGACGGTCGCCCACGAGCTGAACAATCCCCTGGAGGGGATTCTGACCTATGCCAAACTGATCGTCAAGCAGCTGCGGAAGGTGGAGTTCGATCAGGCCCGGTCGCAGGAAATTCAGGACGAGCTTGCCCTGATCATACACGAAACCGACCGCTGCGGGAATATTGTGAAGAACCTGCTTTTCTTTTCGCGGAAGCAGGTCGGAGAGTTTGCGCTGGTCCCGGTCTTCGACATCGTCGAGAAAGCCCGCCGGCTGGTGAACCATCACTTCCAGATCTCCAACGTGAAATTCGAATACGAGAGCTCCCGGGAGGACGCAAAGCTCATGTGCGACGAGCACCAGATCCAGCAGGCGCTGGTTGCGCTCTTTGTGAACGCGGTCGAAGCGATGCCGGAAGGGGGCGCGCTCCGCGTGAAGGTGCATCAGGAGGCGGGCGACCTGCCTCTCACGATGACCATCAGCGACTCGGGGTCGGGCATCGCGGAAGAAGACCTGTCGCATATCTTTGAACCTTTTTTTACGACGAAGAAGGAAGGAAAGGGAGTCGGCCTCGGCCTCTCGGTCGTCTACGGCATTGTGGAACGGCATGGGGGGACCATCGAGGTCGCGTCGAAACCAAACCAGGGAACATCGTTCACCATTACGTTCCCCCCTCTTGAGCTGGCCCCCAGCCCGGAACAGCATGGTTCCCGGGGAGCCGGAGCGGAACAGCACTAAACGCAGGAGATTGCAATGACATCACCCGTAGCCATCTTGATCGTGGACGACGAAAAAATCGTCCGGGAATCGCTCTCGAAGTGGTTCAAAGAGGACGGTTATATCGTCGGAACGGCCGAAAACGCCGCAGAGGCGCTGAAACAGCTTCAGACCCGGACGTGGGAGATCATTTTGCTCGATATCCGGATGCCCGGCATGGACGGCATGGAACTCCAGCAGAGAATCCGGGAAATCGACTCGTCGGCGACGATCATTTTCATCACCGCCCATGCGTCGGTCGACACGGCCGTGAAGGCGCTGAAGGCGGGAGCATTCGACTACATCGCCAAGCCGATCGATCCCGATTACCTCTCGCACCTCATTCAGAATGCGGTCAAACAGCGTTCCCTCGCCGGGGAAAATCTCCGTCTGAAGGAACAGATTTCGGAATTCGCCAAAATCGAGGAAATCGTCGGCAATTCCCCCCAGATCAAAAAGGTCTTCGAGATGATCAACACAGTCGCAAAAACCGATACGACTGTCATGATCCGGGGCGAAAGCGGCACCGGAAAGGAACTGATCGCCCGGGCCATTCACGCCAACAGCGAGCGGCGCTACTTCCCGATCGTCGCGATCAACTGCGGGGCCCTCCCCGAAGGGATCCTGGAAAGCGAGCTCTTCGGGCACGAACGGGGCGCCTTCACCGGCGCGCAGTACCGGCGCAAGGGCAAGCTGGAGCTGGCCGACGGCGGAACGCTCTTCCTCGACGAAGTCGGCAACATCAGCATGAAAACCCAGATGGACCTTCTCCGTGCGATCGAGACGAAGCAGTTCACCCGGGTCGGCGGCAACGAAACGATCAGCGTCGACTTCCGCACCATCTGCGCGACCAACCGCGACCTCGAGAAAGCGGTACAGGAGGGAACCTTCCGCGAAGACCTCTATTACCGGCTGAACGTCTTTTCGATCGTCATTCCCCCTCTCCGCGAGCGGAAGTCCGACATTCCCCTTCTGGCCAACTATTTTGTGAAAAAGTACGGCCAGACGATGGGAAAACCGATCACCTCGATATCCTCGGAGGCGATGGACGTCATCATCAAATACAACTGGCCCGGCAACATCCGTGAACTTGAGAACGCCATCGAACGCGCAATGGTCGTCGGCAAGCCGCCCTGCATCCGGCCGCACGATCTCCCGTTCCAGCTCTCGGAGCGGGCCGACGCCCCGTCGCTCGGATCGCTCGCGGCCATGGAAAAAAACCATATCGCGGAAATTCTGGCGGCGAACAACTGGAATATTTCCCGGTCGGCTGAAACGCTTCAGATCGACCGTGTGACGTTGTATAACAAAATCGAGAAGTACGGCCTGAAAAAGCCTCAGTGACGAGGTCAATCCACATCCTGAACGCGACGTCGCTGCCGGCAAACGACCTCGAATACCTGAGCCGCTCGGTGGAGGGTGTTTTCGGCATCGCCGCACAGATGACCCACAGCCATCTGGAGCTCGAGAAAGCCTTCGACGGATCCCGGCGCCAGTTCAGCTCCACCGCACTCCTCTCCCAGATCATCACCCGGGCCGATTCCACACCGGGCAAATTCATCGGCCTGGTCGACGTCGACCTGTTCGTCCCGATCCTGACGTTCGTCTATGGTGAAGCGCAGTTCGACGGCCGTGCGGCGGTCGTCTCCACCTACAGGCTGGCCAATCAGTTTTACGGCGTCGAGGCCGACGCGGTGCTTCTCCGACGGCGCCTCGAAAAAGAAATCATCCACGAACTGGGCCACACGTTCGGCCTCTACCACTGCCGGCAGTTCGAATGCGTGATGCGCTCCTCCACCTATGTCGAGGAAATCGATCTCAAACGGCACGAGTTCTGTCCACAGTGTTTCGACTATCTCCGCAGGAACCTCGATTCGCTTCTCGGTGTCTGAATATCACACTTGCAAAAACCAAAAATCCGGCTTTCAAAAATGATAATAAAACGCGAAATAGAGGCCTCCTGAACAGATTTTTCGGGAATTTCGACTTCTTCCCGAATGGAATGATTCTTGTACAATATGAACAGGATTTGAGCACAAACGCATATTTCCAGAAAGGATATTTTTCCATGCCGGTATCTAAGGCAGAGCCTGTACAGCGAAAGATGGTCACGATCGACGGAAACGAAGCCGCCGCCTACGTCGCACACAAACTGAATGAAGTGATCGCCATTTACCCCATCACGCCCTCCTCCCCCATGGGGGAATGGTCGGACGAATGGTCGTCGATCGGCAGGCAGAATCTCTGGGGCACCGTGCCGCTCGTCGTCGAGATGCAGAGCGAGGGCGGCGCCGCCGGGGCGGTGCACGGAGCTCTCCAGGCCGGCGCTCTCTCCACCACCTTCACCTCCTCGCAGGGGCTCCTCCTCATGATCCCGAATATGTTCAAGATCGCGGGGGAGCTCACCTCCACGGTCTTCCACATCGCCGCCAGAACAGTCGCCACCCACGCCCTCTCCATCTTCGGCGATCACAGCGACGTCATGGCCGCGCGGTCGACGGGCTGGGCGATGCTCTGTTCCAACTCGATCCAGGAAGTGATGGACATGGCGCTGATCGCGCAGGCCGCCACGCTCGAGGCCCGCGTTCCGTTCATGCACTTTTTCGACGGCTTCCGTTCCTCCCATGAAGTGATGAAGATCGAACAGCTGGCCGATGCGGATTTTCGCGCGATGATCGACGATTCGCTGATTCGCGCACACCGGAGTCGGGCACTCTCCCCCGACCGGCCCGTTCTCCGCGGCTCCGCCCAGAATCCGGACGTCTTTTTCCAGGGACGCGAAGCCGTCAATCCCTATTATGCCGCCTGCCCGGGCATCGTCCAGAAAACGATGGACCGGTTCGCGAAGACCGTCGGCAGATCGTACCGGCTGTTCGACTACATCGGCGCACCGAACGCCGAACGCGTCATCGTCATGATGGGGTCCGGGGCCGAAACGGCGCAGGAAACCGTTGAATACCTGATGAAGAAGGGGGAAAAAATCGGCCTTCTCAAAGTCCGGCTCTACCGCCCCTTTGCCATCGAACATTTTCTGAAAGCCCTTCCTTCCACCACGACCTCGATCGCAGTCCTCGACAGAACGAAGGAGCCGGGAAGCACCGGCGACCCGCTCTATCTCGACGTGATCACGGCGCTCGCCGAAGGCGCCGCGGGCGGAATCTCCCGGTTTACCGTTCCCCCGCGCGTCGTCGCCGGACGGTACGGCCTCTCTTCGAAGGAGTTCACCCCCGCGATGGTCAAGACGGTCTTCGACGAGCTCAAAAAACCGGCCCCGAAGAATCACTTCGTCGTCGGCATCACCGACGACGTCGGGAAGACCCATCTGGAGTATGACCCGGAATTCTCGACCGAGCCGGACGATGTCATCCGGGCGATTTTCTACGGTCTCGGCGCCGACGGAACGGTCAGCGCGAACAAGAATTCCATCAAGATCATCGGCGAAGACACGGACTTTTTCGCCCAGGGATACTTCGTGTACGATTCCAAGAAATCGGGATCGACCACGACCTCGCATCTCCGGTTCGGTCCGCGGCCCATCCATTCTACCTACCTTGTGAGCCTGGCGAATTTCGTCGCCTGCCATCAGTGGTTCTTCCTGGAGAAGTTCGACATGCTCCAGAACATCGTCCCCGGCGGGACGTTCCTTCTCAACAGCAGTTACGGCCGGGACGAGGTATGGGCACAACTGCCGCGGCACATCCAACAGCAGTTGATCGACAAAAAACTGAAGTTCTACGTCATCGACGCCTACAAGGTGGCGCGCGAAACGGGCATGGGGGGAAGAATCAACACCATCATGCAGACCTGTTTCTTCGCAATTTCCGGTGTGCTCCCCCGGAACGAAGCGATCGAGGCGATCAAACATTCGGTCGAAAAGACCTACGGCAAGAAGGGAGAGGAAATCGTCCGTCAGAACTTCATGGCGATCGATAAGACCCTCGCGAACCTCTTCGAGGTGACCATCCCGTCGACGGTCTCCAGCCAGAAGGGAATGCCGGACACGGTATCACCGCAGGCACCGGCGTATGTCCGGTCCGTGACGGGGAACATCATCGCGGGCTTTGGCGACAGGCTTCCGGTCAGCGCCATGCCGGTGGACGGCACGTTCCCGGTCGGAACCGCGCAGTGGGAAAAACGGAATATCGCCCTCGAGATTCCGGTCTGGGAACCGGACATCTGCATTCAGTGCAACAAATGCGTCCTCGTCTGTCCCCACGCCACCATCCGGGTGAAGGTCTACGACGGGAAAGATGCGGCCGCCGCCCCGGCGACGTTTAAGTCGATGGAGTTCAAAGGCAACGAGTACAAGGGAATGCGCTATACGATACAGGTCGCACCGGAAGACTGCACCGGGTGCGGTCTCTGCGTCGACATCTGTCCGGCGAAGAGCAAATCGCAGACGAAGGTGAAGGCGATCAACATGAAGCCCCAGCCTCCGCTCCGGGACAGCGAGCGCATCAATTACGAATTTTTCCTCGGGATACCGGACACCGACCGGCGCGGCGTGAAGCTCGACACGGTAAAGGGGTCACAGTTCCTCCAGCCCCTCTTCGAATATTCGGGGGCCTGTTCCGGATGCGGCGAAACCCCCTATGTCAAACTGGTGAGCCAGCTCTTCGGGGACCGGATGATCGTCGCCAACGCGACCGGCTGTTCCTCGATCTACGGCGGCAATCTGCCGACGACGCCCTGGACGACGAACCGGGACGGGCGCGGGCCGGCGTGGGCGAACTCCCTGTTCGAGGACAACGCAGAATTCGGGCTGGGCATCAGGCTGACGGTCGACAAACACACCGAAATCGCCCGGGAGCTGGTGCGGAAGCTTGCAGGCCCGATCGGTGAAACACTTGCGACCGCACTTCTGAACGCGATCCAGACCGACGAAGCCGGAATCTATGAACAACGCGAGCGGGTCGGCATGCTGAAGACAAAACTCCTCGAAATCGGCACGCCGGACGCCGTGAACCTGCACAGTCTTGCGGACAACCTCGTGAAACGGAGCGTCTGGATCATGGGTGGCGACGGCTGGGCGTATGACATCGGGTACGGCGGGCTCGATCACGTCCTCGCGTCGGGCCGGAACGTGAACATTCTGGTCCTCGACACCGAGGTGTATTCGAACACCGGCGGGCAGATGTCGAAATCCACGCCCCGGTCCGCGATAGCGAAATTCGCCGCCGCCGGGAAGTCCGGGGCGAAGAAGGATCTTGCGATGCTCGCGATGACGTACGGCAATGTCTATGTCGCAAAGATCGCGATGGGCAGTAACGACATGCAGACGGTGAAGGCGATCCTGGAAGCGGAGGCGTACGATGGTCCCTCGCTCATCATCGCCTACAGTCACTGCATCGCGCACGGGATCAACATGACCCGGGGGATGCAGAATCAGAAAATCGCCGTCGACACCGGATACTGGCCGCTGTTCCGGTACAATCCCGCGCTGGAAACCGAAGGCAAGAATCCGTTCAAGCTGGAATCCAAAGCGCCGAAGATCCCGCTCGCTGAATTCACCCAGCTGGAAACGCGGTTCAAAATGCTCGAGAAGAGCCATCCGGAGAGGGCGAAACAGCTGAGCGCGCTCGCCCAGAAGGATGTGTTCCTCCGGTGGAAGGTATACGAGCACCTCTCGCAGGACGGAGACGCGGATGTGAAGGAAGCTCTGGCCTCCGCGCAGAAATCGGTCCCGGCCGGAGAGGCTTCGGCCTGACAATGAACCGCGGGACACAAATTAACCGACACAGTAAAAGTCTGTCAGGAACCACAAGGTGACACACATGGATCTCTCAACGACATATCTCGGTCTCGAGCTCAAGAACCCGATCGTGCCGTCCGCCGGACCGCTCTCCCGTTCGCTCGATTCGATGAAGCGTCTCGAGGAGGCGGGGGCTTCCGCGATCGTCATGTATTCGCTCTTCGAGGAGCAGATTGCCCACGAAACGGCGGAAATGTATCACTATCTGTCGTACGGGACGGAGAGTTTCGCCGAGGCGCTCACGTACTTTCCGGAACTCCAGCAGTACAATCTGGGACCGGAGGAATATGTGGAGTTCATCAATCGCGCCAAATCGGCACTCAAGATTCCGGTGATCGGCAGTCTGAACGGGATTTCCGTCGGCGGCTGGATCAAATACGCCAAGAAAATCCAGGAAGCCGGCGCCGATGCGCTCGAGCTGAACATTTACTACATCCCGACAGACCCGGAGCTCCGGGGGATCGATGTGGAGGACAGGTATCTTGAGGTGCTGTACGCGGTGAAGGAAACCGTGACGATCCCGGTGGCTGTCAAGCTGAGCCCGTTCTTCAGCTCCATGGCGCACATGGCGCGGAGGCTCGACCGTGCGGGGGCCAACGGCCTTGTTCTTTTCAACCGGTTTTATCAGCCCGACATCGCCCTCGAAAGCCTCGAGGTGACCCCCAACGTCATCCTGAGCACGCCGCACGCGCTCCGACTCCCGATGCGCTGGATCGCAATTCTGTCCGGCAACGTGAAGGCGAATCTCGCGGCCACCGGCGGCATCCACACCGCAGAAGACGTCCTCAAGATGCTCATGGTCGGTGCGGATGTCACCATGATGT
>Ga0335069_10006727_pt1 | contig 16678 bp, 15 predicted proteins | sample Lox_Sample_11_FD_206714 | JGI IMG/M metagenome (GOLD analysis project Ga0335069, IMG submission 206714) | Soil microbial communities from Loxahatchee National Wildlife Refuge, Florida, United States - Lox_Sample_1.1 | ecosystem: Environmental > Terrestrial > Soil > Wetlands | place: USA...
AAGAATTTAAGAGATAATTACTACTATATGGATACCCCCGTGATTATGCTTACTACGACGAAGGATGACAAGTTGAAGAAAGATGCCTTCGACGCAGGCGTGAATATGTTTCTCAACAAACCGGTCCAGCCGAATTTTTTGCTCTACAAGGTTGAAAGCCTTCTGAGCGAGGAGGAAGATCATGGATGATCAGGCTTTGCAAAGAGATGAGATGCAGGAGATTGTCGATGAGTTCATCGTCGAATCAAGCGAGTTGATGGACAACGTCATTCAGGACATCGTTGCCATTGAACAGAGCCAGGACGAAGAGACGATCAATGGCATATTTCGTGCGGTGCACACGATAAAGGGCACATCGAGTTTCCTCGGTTTCAACTTTCTCTCCGAGCTTGCCCACAAGGGGGAAGACGTACTCGGGACGATCCGAAAGGGAGAAATGAAGATCGATCAAGAAACCGCCGATATACTGCTTGAAGCCTTCGACCTGATGAAACTCATGATCGAAGATATTCGCACGCATGGATCGGAAAACCACAAGGCATCTAGCGTCATAGAAAAGCTTGCCGGACTCCTAAGCGGCAACAAGAAGACGGCGGAAGCGCCCCCGGAAGAGAAGAAGATGCTAGGCGAGATCCTCGTGGAAGAGAAGATCCTCACGAAGACTGAGCTCGAAGGTGTGCTCAAAAAGCAGGAGAAGGACAAGGAAAAAAAGATTGGCGAAATCGTTGTAGAGGAAAAGCTCGTTACCGAGGGGCAGATGAAGAACATCCTCTCGAAGCAGAAGACGGCGAGCAAAGAAGAGCAGACCATCCGCATCGACGTGAAGAAACTTGATGAGCTGATGAATCTTGTCGGTGAGCTCGTTCTCGGCAAAAACAGGCTGATCCTCGTCAACAGCCTGGCGAAGAAGGAGGATGCGGGCGAGACCGTTTTCGATAATTTGGGAGATGTCACCAACTATATCGAGGTCATCACAAACGAACTCCAGCTCTCCGTCATGAGGGCCAGGCTCGTGCCTATCAGTAAGGTCTTTAACAAGATCCCGAGGATGGTGCGCGACCTTTGCGCGGAATTCAAGAAAGATATCGATTTGAAAGTGGAAGGTGAAGAGACCGAACTGGATAGATCGCTGATAGAGGCGCTCGTTGATCCTATGGTACACATAATCAGAAATTCCGTGGACCATGGTATCGAAGTACCGGATGAACGCGAGAAGAAAGGCAAGAACAAAAAAGGCCTACTTTCGGTGAGAGCATATAACGAAGGCAACCATGTCATCATAGATGTTTACGATGACGGCAAGGGAATCAATCTTCAGGCGGTCAAGGACAAGGTAAAGGAAAAGGGGCTCATGACCGAAGCTGAACTCGCAAGCCTTTCGGCTAAAGAGGCGATGAATCTGGTTTTCATCCCCGGCCTGAGCACTGCGCAGAAGGTGAGCGCCGTCTCGGGAAGAGGCGTGGGGATGGATGTAGTCAAGACGAACATCGAGAAGATGAATGGTCAGTGCTACATCGACTCCGAAGAAGGCCAGTGGACCAAACTCACCATAAAGCTCCCACTTACGCTCGCCATCATGAGAGCGCTGATCGTCAAGGTAGATAATGAACTCTTTGCCATCCCGTTGAACACGGTCACGGAACTGGTGAAGCTGAAAGAGGGTCTCGTGAAGACCGTCGATAAGAACGAGGTGATGGTTTTGAGAAATGCGGTTATCCCGCTACTCGACCTTCTCAAGACCTTTAGCACGCAGGCCGAAGAGAGCACAGACGGGTACGTGGTAATATGCAACATGGGCGAAAAAACCATTGGCATTAAGGTGCACTCGGTGGTGGGACAGGAAGAAGTGGTGATAAAACCGCTCGGGGAATTCCTGAAAAACATCAAAGGCATAAGCGGCGCCACGATCAGGGGCGACGGGAAGGTAATCCTTATCCTGGACATACCTTCTGTGATTCTCTATCACAATAATCAGAAGAAGGCATACGGTCATCTTCACAGTGTTGCCGGATCAGCGGCGAGCGCAATGAACTGACGTAAGTCGGCATACGGGTGTAATACCCCGGTCTGGGGGTTATGCCGCGTCTTGGGCAAAAGTCAAAGAGAGGCCAGCAAGCCCCCGCGCTGTGCTATAGTATTGTAGCTGTTGTGAGGATTGTGGCTGGTCGATATTTTTTTCTTTCCGGTTACGAATTGCCCTTGTCCATGTTTTCATATTCAACGATTGCGTTATTTTCAATACGGAAAAGCTCATCTATATCGATGTTCACAGCCGACAGGGCATCCTTGACCTCGTCGTAGTGCTCCTGTTCAAGGTTCTCGATAATTGTTATAAGTCTACCCAGCAATCCCTCTTTCTGGAGTAGAGCGTCGTTTATCTCTTCGGAGAGGTTCAGCTCTTTCAGGATGTTCTCAAGGGGGGTTTGCAGGAGGGTATCGATGAGAGACATCACTCCAGTCATAAACGCCCTGTCAGCACTCGCCGTATCATGAGTAATCTCGCCGGTAAGGAGCTCCATGATTCTGCCTCTGAGCACCGCCCTCTCGAAGAGCGGCGTTGATGTTATATCATATCCTTCGCCCGCAAAAAGAAGGAGTGTTACCCACTTCTGGAGATTGCGATAACCGAGCAAAGCGATAGACTGGCGGATGGAAGTGATCTTCTGAGGGGTGTAGAACGCAGCGGAGTTGATGAACTGAAGGAGCTTGATATGGAGCTCAGGGTTCTGGCGGAATATCTTCTCCAGGACAAAGAACTCAGCCTCTTTTGCCAAAAGCCTCGAAAGGTCGAGAAGCACCACCTGAGTCGGAGATATTGATTTTGCAGATATGATGGAAGGCTTGGCAAAGAAGTATCCCTGAAAATAGTCGTAACCGAGGTCATAACAATATTCGAAATCCTCTCTGGTTTCGACCTTCTCGGCCACGAGTTTGATTTTGTATTTCTTGAGTATCTTACTCATTTCCGCTACAGTCTCACGTTTCGTAGCCATCACATCTATCTTTACGTAATCGACGATGTTCAGTATGTCGGAGACGTCGTTATGGACGTAATCATCAAGGGCAATTTCGTATCCATCCTTCTTCAGGTTCTTGCACAGATCAAGTATCGTCTGATCGATCTTAACGGTTTCGAGGATTTCAAAGACCGTTATCTTCTTCGGCAAGAGATCGGCTACGCCGCTCGTGAGGAGACTGGCATCTACATTGATGAATCCTTTCTTGCTTCCGATCAATTTAGAGACGCCGATGTTGTTCAAGGCGTTTACCATGACATTGGCGGTCGCTTTCACATTGTCGGTCACGTTGGCGCACTGAACCAGACTTCTTCTGAACAGTAGTTCATACCCAAAGGTCTTCTTCTGCCGGTTGAGTATAGGCTGTCTGCCGACAAATATCTTATTCTTCTCATCGTCATCACCGGCAAGGCAAGCATTTGTCTGCCGGGTTGCCGTATGCTCAAGCATAGATCACCTGATATGTTGTTCGCATGTGCACCATTAACTTTATCGGATTGACATTGAAACAAATTAAGGGAATAATTATGCAAGAATGGGTTTAAGTATCGTAAAGATTTTCCGATTAATCTTCTGAAGGAGGAAGATCTATGAACGAAGGGAGAATTTTGCAGCTCGTCACATTCAAACTCGGTAGCGAGGAATTCGGGGTGGACATTCTCAAAGTCCAGGAAATCAATAAGATGATGAGCATCACCAAGATACCGAATGCCCCGGCCTTTATCGAAGGGGTAATAAACCTTAGGGGAAAGATAATTCCTATCGTGGATTTGCGGAAAAGACTCGGTTTCAAAGACAAGGCCTACGACAAGTCAACAAGGATCATCGTGGTTGAACTCGACGGACTCGTGCTCGGTTTCATCGTCGATTCCGTGTCCGAGGTTTTACGCATACCCGATAATACCATAGAGCCGCCTCCATCCATGGTGGCCGGCATAGAATCCGAGTATATTGAAGGCGTGGGCAAGCTTGATGACAGACTACTTATTCTGCTTGAGCTCAAGAAGATATTTTCATCGCCGGAGAAGAAGGATATCGAGAACATCGACTCGAATTAGACTTACAAGGAGGGGACGTCTATGAGCGAAGCCTACGAGGTCGGGTTATTGAGAAATGTCCGGGCGCCTGATGGCAAATCTTCGGTTTCAAAGGACTCGGTGGGATTGAAGAGGAAACAGGCCAGGGACAACAAGAAGAAAGGCAGGGCAGGATACGGTTCTCGCTCACCCTATGCTGAAGAGAGACGCAATGATTACGACAAGGACCCTCCGGAGAATAAGGAACAGGAGAGCAGAATAGATATTACCATATGAAAATTTTGCCTACGTAGGAAATTTTTTCCGCTTCTTAAGAGACATTTCAACCATCCACAGAGCCTAAATTAGCTGAAAACGCCGGAACATCCACAAGTAGCGTCATGGCACGAGGATTGCATCTTCTTATAGCATGAGTTTTTATACGACCGTAGCCGGCAAATACGTCAATGAAAGAAGACTCGACATTATTGCAAATAACCTTGCAAACTCTCTGACGGCTGGGTTTAAGGCCATTAAGCCGGTATTCAATATGGTCTCCACCACCGGTGCCTCGGGTGAGTCCAAGCCCTTAAAAAACTCTTATGTCAGTCTTTATGACACCTATACTGATTTTTCTGACGCTCCCCTCGTTGACACCGGAGCGCCTTTCGACGTTGCCATTATCGGCAAAGGGTTTTTTGTCGTCCAGGGTCAGGACGGTCCGGCGTACACCCGTAACGGCCAGTTCACCGTGGGAGGTGACGGCAGGTTGGTGACGATGAACGGGGACCCGGTGATGGGCACGAACGGAGAGATCACCATCACGATCAAGGACGGCAAAGACATCCTCATCGGTCAGGACGGGACAATCTATCTCGGAAAAGACAAAGTAGATACTCTGAAGGTCGTGGATTTTAAGAATCAGAACGCGCTTCAGCCCGTGGGCAAAAGCCTGTACGTCAACACAGACAAGAACGCGGCTGAGACAACCCCTGACTGGTATTCTATACGGCAGGGCTCGTATGAGAGCTCCAATGTCAACGTTTTCCACGAGATGGTCGAGATGATCCAGACCATGCGGGCTTACGAGTGCTATACCAAAATAGACCAGATGGTTTACGATGAGAATACAAAGCTTACCGATCTGGGCAAGTTTTAGGAGGCAAGAATGATACGGGCGTTATGGACAGCTGGCACGGGAATGAACGTTCAACAGACAAACCTTGACGTTATCGCCAACAACATTGCCAACGTGAACACGAACGGCTATAAGAGGAGCAGGGCTGATTTTCAGGACCTCATATATCAGACCTTGCGACTCCAGGGGGCACAAACAGAAGGTGGAAACCAGGTGCCCACGGGTATTCAGATTGGACTTGGGGCTATGCTGGCTTCCGTCCAGAAAGCATTCCAGCAGGGTGATTATCAGAATACTCAAAATGAGCTTGACGTCGCCATTCAGGGAAACGGATTTCTCCAGGTGACGCTACCGTCAGGTGATACGGCTTACACCAGAGCGGGCGCGTTGAAGAGTGACTCTACAGGGCGGATTGTCACAAGCGACGGCTACCCCATCGTACCCAACATCACCATACCGGCTAAGACCCTGACAACATCTATTGAAGCGGACGGTACTGTTTCGGCGCAGATCCAGGGTCAAACACAACCCCAGCAGATCGGCAACATCCAGCTTGCCATTTTTGCCAATCCGGCAGGACTCAAAGCCATTGGAAAGAACCTGTTTCAGGAAACGGATGCAAGCGGTACCCCGACGACAAGTGTGCCCGGCCAAAATGGGGTTGGCACGCTGCTTCAAGGATATCTTGAAATGTCCAACGTAAATATTATGCAGGAAATGATAAACCTCATCATAGGACAGAGGGCATATGAAGTCAATTCCAAGGCGATCCAGGCTGCGGACGAGATGCTCCAGATGGCTAACAATCTGAGGAGATAGAATAGCATGGAGACAGAGGATCGCAACTCAAAGATAGCGAATAGGGTGCCCGCTGTTTTGGAGGATGGATTTGGCCGTACAGACGGATTAACCTGGATATACGTTATGGGTCTTCTTTTCATCGCATCCTTGTTGTTTTTTGCGATTGCGCACGCGCGGGAGTATTCGCTGCTTGAGACGAAGATCGTCCAATTTGTCGCACAGTTATATGGTGAAGATGCGGATGTGGAGATAAGACTCAATAACGTCAGTATCGCCAATCAATTGAAAGACCGAGAGAAAGTCGGAAACATGAGTTTTCTCAAAGTGCCCGATGCAGAGGGCCAGGGTATTTGCGCCGTTGAGATCGAAGGCGCGGGTGGAAAGTTGAGAAGCCTCCATGTCCCCTTTAGAGTACTTATCAAAAGAAAACTTTTCGTATTGAAGCAGGATGGAAAGATGGGCGAAATCATCGGGAAGAACGATATTACCGTGAAGGAAACATACTTAAGCGGAAAAGGCACGGAGTATCCCTCTTTAATCGATGATGTGATAGGGAGAGCTTTGAAGAAGGATGCATCCATGAATACGGTCATCACCTCGCAGCTCCTCGAAGATCCTGTAATAATCCAGCGGGGCGAGATCGTGAACCTTATTGCTGAGAACAGAGACATCCTCGTTCAGACCAAAGGCAAGACCATGGCCAAAGGCAAGATGGGTGATCTCATCCGCGTGCAGAACGTAACATCCGGCAAAGAAGTCCAGGGCAGAGTGACGGCAAACAACACCGTTACGGTGGAATTTTAGAGGATCACTATGATGAAGACAACCGCAATGATACTTATCTTGACTGCGACTTGCCACGGACTGATCGCATGCGATATCCCGCATGAGTCACGGATCAAAGATGAACCTTTCGTGATCGACAACACCTATAAACAGACCAAGCCCGCGGCTGCTCAGGCCCCTGGGACTATCTGGAGAGGTGCGAGCACCACGAACACTATTTTTGGAGATCTCAGGGCAAGGGCCGTGGGAGATATCATCACCGTAAAGATTGTCGAGGTCTCCCAGGCTTCGGAATCGGCGACCACTGATACCAAAAGAACCTCCCAGACAACCGCCGGAATCAACAATTTCCTGGGATTGGAATCAAATAACTTTCCCTCGAGCATCAACCCCTCAAAATTCATCGATGCCAACACACAGAACGATTTTTCCGGCTCGGGCGCCACCACAAGGACCGGATCGCTGAGCGCGACGATCACAGCGAGGGTTGTCGATGTACTACCCAGTGGAAACCTGGCGATTGAAGGCAAGAGGGAAATCGTCGTCAACAATGAGAAAAAAGAGATCCTGCTGCAGGGTATCGTGAGACAGAAAGATATTGCCTACGACAATTCTGTGCTTTCCACTCAGATCGCAGATGCGAAAGTGATCTATACGGGTATCGGGATTGTCGGAGAAAAGCAGAGGCCCGGATTCCTTGCAAGGATTTTTGATATGTTCTGGCCGTTCTGATGGTGAGGTGAGCTATGAAACATAACGAATGGAACAGCGAAGAGAGAAGACCGATAGCCGACACCGTTTACGGAGCGCGAAGCGGGAAAGAAACATCTGCCGGTGAGAATGGAAGCGAAGAATGGAAATGCGAAGAGGACAAAGATATAATTGTCGAGGGCGATGGATCGCTTTGCCCGGTTGTGTCTCACGATTGTGAAACCAAGGCAGGGCTCAAGACCAGGGGAACAGAAGAACGGAAGCCACAGCGTGCGACCGGTACGTTGGTCCTCGATGCAGCGACAAAATCGAGGATTATTGCGCGTGTATTCCATGTTTTCGCTCTTGTATGTATTTACCTCGTGTGCCTGGCGGCCACCCCATATGCTGCACGGATAAAGGACCTTGCATATGTAAATGGGGTCAGGACCAATCAGCTTGTGGGTTACGGTCTGGTCACGGGCCTTCGCGGCACAGGGGACAAAGCGAACACGATATTTACGACCCAATCTCTTGCCAACATGCTGGAGAATATGGGGGTAAGAGTTGACCCCACGGCAATAAAGGTCAACAATATCGCCGCCGTGGTCGTGACGGCCAACCTGCCGCCCTTCGCGAAGATCGGAAACAGGATAGACGTTACGGTCTCTTCTATCGGCGACGCGCGGAGCATTGAAGGCGGAGTCCTTTTGATCACCCAGCTCAAAGGGGCTGACGGAGAGGTATATGGAGTGGCCCAGGGACCAGTAGTTGTCGGCGGTTTTCTGGCGAGCGGTCAGGGGGCGACAGTACAAAAGAATCACCCCACCGTAGGACGAATAGCCAATGGGGCAACCATAGAACGGGAGGTCGAATACGGCAATTTCAAAATGGATTCAACCACACTTTCCCTGAAAATGCCCGACTTTACCACCGCAAAGAGGGTTGCTGACCGTATCAATGAGGTGTTTGCAGAAGCGGCTTTTGCTAAGGATGGCGGTACGGTGACTGTCGAAACGCCACAGAGTCTTAAGGCGAATCCGGTTAAATTTCTTTCGGCGGTTGAAAATCTCGAAGTGGCGCCTGATGTCGCGGCAAAAATCATCGTTGACGAGAAGACGGGCACGGTTGTTATCGGTGAAAACGTGAAGATATCGACGGTGGCTATCGCACATGGTAATCTTAGCGTTCAAATTAAGGAGAGCGAGAAGGTGAGTCAGCCCTTGCCATTCACGCAAGGTCAGACGGTTGTCACTCCGGATACGACAATGAAGGTCGAAGAAGAGAAAGGGAAATTCTATCTCATGGAGAGCGGTGTGACGATCAGGGAGCTGGTCAATGCGCTCAATGCCACCGGGGTATCTTCCCGGGATGTGATCACGATTTTGCAAACGATCAAAGCCTCCGGGGCTTTGCAGGCTGAGCTGGAAGTGATATGATGAAGGGGCCGGCATGAGCGAAATCTCAATAAAGCGAACTATTAATGCTACGATGGCCTCCGTTCTCAGTGAATCGGGCGTGACCCGTAACGGCGCAAACGGGGGGGATAAAGAAAAGGTCTGCAAAGGCTTCGAGTCGTATTTTATGCTTACTATGCTAAAGGAGTTGCAAAAGACCACGGAGCTTTCAAAGAAGAAGGGGTACATGGAAGAGACGTATATGTCCATCGTGTACCAAAAAGTGGCTGATTTTCTCGCCGATAAAGGGATCGGCATCAAAGATATGCTTATGCGCTATGCGGACCGGGGAAATAGTAGGGAAAATTCTCAGGAAAACACTAAAGTTTCAAAACAAAGCGGCGATAATACAGGTAAGTAAAAAAGGAGGTGGACTGTTATGAAGATAGAGAATGATAAGCAAACCGGTCTTCTGGATAGTCTCGTAAAGTCTACACAGAGTAAGCTGCAAAAGGAACCGGCAACGGAAAAGAAGGGCAACCAAGGCGCTTTCGACAAAGTTGAGCTGTCCTCCGGGAAACAGGAAATCAGTGAGTTGAAAGAACGGGTAAAGGCTGAGCCCGCAGCGAGGCAGGACAAAGTGGACGCTATGAAAGAGGCGATCCAGAACCAGACGTACAATGTGAAAGGCGAACTGGTTGCAAAGAGCATGCTGAAAAGTCAGCTTTTGGATGAGTTGCTGTAATGAATGACAAACCCGTCATAGAACTTGCACGGAAAGAGCAGAAAGCCCTGAAAGAGTTCTTGAAAGTTCTTCAGGGAGAGAGGGATGCGATCATTTCCTTCTCCCTTGAAGGCATCATCCAGGAAAACAACAGGAAAGAAGAGATATTAAGAAAACTCGAATACCTGAAGATGGAAAAGGAAAAACTCTTCGAATCCTTGAGTGATAAAGAAGAAATATTGGATAGCCAGACCTGGCAAGCATTGACAAAAGAAATGCATCACACCATGAAGGAAATAAAGATTGCCCTTCAGAAGAACATGAAACTGCTTTCCTTTTCAATCGATCATGTTCGGTCATCCATAGAACATATTATCGGTTTTTTGAATACTGCTCCTGCGTATGGCAAAAAACCGGAACAAAGACCCGTACTTTTCTCAAAGGTTATCTAAATGGGTATAACCTCGATCTTAAACGTCGCACAAAACGCCCTTTTTGCGCAACAGACTGCAATGCAGGTGGTCTCCAATAACGTAGCCAACGCCAGCACGGACGGCTACATGCGAGAGGAGGCCGTATTCAATGAGGCGCCCTCGGTGCAAACCGATTTTGGCATGATGGGAAACGGTGTGAGTATAGAGAAAGTAATGGCCCAGTATGATAAATACCTTGAGTCGTCGCTGTCGAAGGAAAATGCCGCTACGGAAGAACAGAAGACCTATGAGCAGTATTTCAGTCGCCTGGAAAGCATCTTGAGCGACAGCAATACGAACCTCACTTCGAACATTACCAGTTTCTTTAATTCGTGGCAATCGCTGTCTACCGACCCATTGAACACCACTTCGCGGACGAATGTGGCAATGCAAGGCACGAATATGTGCAGCAGCATTCGTAATGTGTATAGTGAGCTGAAAAGCATTCAGGCAGAGGCAAACAGCAACGTGGCGCAGCAGGTCACGAGCATAAACGGGATTCTGCATTCCCTGGCCGAGGTTAACACCAAGATGTATGAGGAAGGCGCCGGCGGTAAGGATGATGCGTCGCTCATAAGCCAGAGAACCAAGTTGATCAAGGACCTTTCCGGAATAATGAATATCCAGTCCTTCGAGGATAAGGACGGCGGAATGAGCGTTATGACGTCAAACGGAAAGATTCTTGTGGACAGAGGAAACGTTAATGAGCTCTCGGCGCAGGCATCCGGTGCGAGCGGCTTCTACAGCGTGGTCTGGAACAGTGGGAGCGGGGTGAGTATTGACATCACCAATAATATCCAGGGCGGCTCGCTAAAGAGTTACATCGACTTGAGAGACAACCAGATCGCAGGATTTATCGGCACAATCAACGACCTTGCCCAATCGCTTATGACCGAGGTGAACAATATCCACAGCACGGGCTATACGGCGAACGGCACCACCGGCATCAATTTCTTCAAGAATCTCACATCGGATTATGCATGTAACATCGATATCAGCGATGAGGTGAAGACAGACGTGGGAAATATAGCGGCCACCTCGTCGACGTCGAATACATCAGGTAACGATATTGCGCTGGCGCTTGCCAACCTGGGGAGCGCTTCAGTGACGATCAGCGGACAGAATACGACCTACACGGATTACGCTGCGTCGATCGGGAGCACCGTCGGTAACCTCTCCAAGAACGCCCAGGACCTTTACCAGTACCATCAAAACATTCTGAGTGCCGTACAATCGCAGCGAGACAGCCTGTCAGGGGTTTCCATCAATGAAGAGATGACGAACCTCATAAAATTCCAGTATGCATACCAGGCCGCGGCCCGGCTCTTGAACACCGCAGACTCACTGTTTTCAACTCTGTTGGCTATCGGAGGTAACACAGCGGCATGATCAGGATATCTGACAGCATGAGGTATGCGGGGCTCGAACAAAGTATAGCCAGGATCAGTAAACAACTTAACGATCTTGAGATAAAGGTCTCCTCACAGAAGAATGTGAACACACCGTCGGACGACCCCACGAAATTTGCGACCAATGTGCAACTCGATGCCGAGAGGAGTCTCGTAGGCCAGTTCACCACCAACCTGCAGAGCCAGACGCTCGTGGTTAACATGTACGGCACATGCTTTTCGAGTATCGGCGATCAGTTGTCCAACCTGGAACAGCTTGCAAACAATTATGAGTCTTCCGATGCGAGCGTCCGACAGTCCGCGAGCGAAGAGGTCAAGGGCATCATCGAACAGCTCGTCACCGTGGGCAATACTAAACTCGGCGGGGCCTACATTTTCGGCGGAAAACAGTCCGACGTGGCGCCGTTTCAATTGAATAACGACTACTCTGTGAGCTTCAATACGCCTGAGAGCGCGGAAGACGTGACGCAGATTTACGTAGACAAGTCAGAGAAAACGCAGTATGGGATTTCGGGAAGATCTGCATTCTATGGCAGCTCGAAGATTGCCTATGGCAGCGTTGGAAATGCTTATACAGGAGACGTCTATTCGGATACGGACAAGTTCGCCTACGTTATCGACGGTACGAACAATGCCCTGGTTGTAAACGGCGTGACCCTTACGCTCGCATCCGGGGTATATACGGGAAGTGGTCTCGCTCAGCAAATTCAGACGCAGCTCGGGGCGAATTATTCTGTGGGTTTTGATACTACGACGAGGAAGTTTGCCATAACCAACAATACAGGGAGTGATGCTACCTTCAACTGGTCTACCGCTAACTCGGCGAGCACGCTCGGTTTTAATAACGTAAACGCAGTTGTCGCATCTAGCCAAACCGCAGTGAGCGACCTCGATACAGGGAGAAAGTCCTTTCTCATCAAAATCACAAATGACGGTCCGACCACGGGCTCCGTGGCCGCGAGAGCCACATACGAGTATTCCATAGACGGAGGATCCACATGGTCGGCCGACATTGCCGTGAGCACCGGGGGTGCGGACACCACGGCGGGTGATATTACCATCGATAATACGAATCACACCTTCTACCGTAACGGAGTGGCCGTCACACTCGCCAATGGCACTTACACCGGAGCGGGTCTTGCCACCCAGATCGCGAGTCAGCTCGGCGCGGGTTACTCGGTAAATTACGATAGCACCACACGGAAGTTCTCCATTACAAACAACACCGGCAGCGTGGTCACCCTCAACTGGTCCAATCCGCTTTCCACGGCGGCAGGTGTTCTTGGCTTTGACACGGCAGATTCTGTTGTGGGCAACGGGTCGTCGGATACGAGCGATTACGACGCGGGTATGTTCGTAGACGGTTCGGGGGTGGCAAATGCCACGAACAACCGTATAAAGTTTGCCTTCTCCACGGCGAGCACAGACACACTGACAACCGCTGATACGTTCCAGGTGAAGGACCTGAATATTTTCGAGCTGCTTAAGAACTTCAAAGACGCCTTTAGCGCGGGAGATACCACCTGGATTTCAAAAAACATTCAAAACGTGGAGAGCGCGCGGGCATTGACCACCAAGAATGCGGCCGTCATAGCGTTTCAGGGTACCCAGGCAACCACCATGACCACCAACAATAAAACCAAGGACGCCAATATTGAAACCATGCAGACCAGTCTGACGGGCGCCGACGAAAACGAGCTCGCCGTGCAACTCAACGTGCTGATGAATACCTATCAGGCCCTGCTTGCCACTATGTCCAAGGTCCTTTCCGTCAACATCCTCAACTATCTTAAGTAGCGGTAGTGTGGAGCAGCCGCTCTAACTCCCTGACCATGGTCACATCATCAAAGACGAGTGGGCTCTGTGCGAGAATCTTTTCCTTGATTGCTCCACGAAAGTCTGGGTTCGTGGCGAGTTTCACGGCGATGCGCGTATAGTCATCCGGGTCGACCGCAACGCAGTCCATCACACCCATTCGTTTGTAGAGGCTATACGTCTGGCGTCCCCTCATGAATTGTCCGGGCAGGGTCACGATCGGTGTGCCCACGGCGAGGCCGTCAAAGGTGGTGCTGCCGCCGCTAAAGTGAAACGTATCGAGCATGACATCGGCCAGGGCGATAAGGCTCAAGAACTCGTCGTAAGGCCTGCGTTGAGAGACAAGGATACGATCGGCCGCATCAGGTGCGGTCCTTTGCATACGCTCAATGAGAAGCTCAGTCCAATGAGGACTTTTCCCCTGAAAGATGAGGAGAATACCTTCAGGGTCATTGCGGAGGATATTACCGAGAGTGAGGTCGAAGTCGGGATGGAACTTAAAAAGCGATTGCGGGCAGATATAGATATGGTGAGTTTCATCAAGACCAAAAGCAGCGCGGGATTTAAGCGGAAGGGAAAACTCCGCTCTGTGATAGCACGTGTATGTTACCGAACTCGTGAGCCGGAGAAGCTTCTCGCTGTAGTATCTCTCGCTTTCTTCTGTCTCGCAGTCTTCATGCGAGATAAAGTAATCGACATTTCTGATGCCGGTTGTGACCGGATGGCCGTAGAAGGCATATTGTACGGTGGCAAGCCGGGAAAAAGCGAGAAAATACGTGAAGGGTTCCATGCCGATATCGGCATACAGGAGCAGATCGAGGGTCTCGTCAGCGATCTGGCCGCGGGCTGTGTTAAGGTTCGTGGTGAGCTTAATGACTTTGTCTGCTTTTTCCTCCATATATTGAGAGATCCTGTCGGGTTTGTGCGCAAATGTAAAGAGCACGACCTCAAAATCCTTCCTGGAGAGTTCCGCTATAATGCCCATCATGTATTGACCTACCGTGTGGTTCTTGAAGAACCGTGAGATCAACCCGATTTTGATCCTGCCATGATGTGGCCTCATGCGGGCAGAACAGTGCGGCGCCGTGTAGAAAAGAGACGGGCATGCCCGCTCATAGAAGGACGCAAGCTTGATCTGGAGGTCTTTGACGTTAAGACCGTTATAAGCAAGGTAGAAGTTCGTATTTTCCGTTTCCTGTTCCGGATGAGCGAGGCTGACAGGGGCTTTCAGAAGGGCATCTATATTATCTCCGAATTGCTTTGTCGATTCGATGATTTCCTGCGATGATCTCGGGATTACCGGGAGCATGGTGGCAATCTTTACCTTGATCGTGTCCTGTGGCTTGAGCGTGTAAGCGTTTTCAAAAGCCTTCAGGGCCTCATCCATATAGCCGTGTTCCTGCAAAGCGCAGCCGAGATTATAATGCGCATCGGCATAATCGGGTTTTATGGAGAGCGCCTTCTGATACAAGTCAAGTTCTTCTTCAAACAGTCCCTTGTCTTTCATGGCGATACCCATATTATTGTACGCGTCGACGTAGTCCGCTTTAAGCTCAATGGCCTTCTTGAAAAGATCGATAGCCTGGTCAGTGAGACCGGCTGCCAGTAGTGTAATCCCCATATTATTATACGCCTCGGCGTAACGAGGATTGATTTCAACGGCGTTGCGGAAATGTGTAAGAGCCTCGTCGAATCTTCCGAGCTCTTTGAGCGACACGCCGAGGTTGTTATGCGCTTCGGCGTACCGTGGATTCAAGGCGAGGGCTTTCTCATAATAGGGCAGGGCATCAATTACATGGCCGTTCTCCTGGAGGGCCACGCCGAGGTTGTTGTAAGCTTCGAAATAATCTTTCTTGAGGGCGATTGCCTTCTCGTAATGAAGCCTTGCCTCATCAAGGCTTCCCAGTGCCTTGAAGGCCTCAGCGATGTTGTTGTGAAAGGGGGCCGCCTGCGGATTTGATTTAATGGCTTCTCCGATAAGGTTTACCGCAACCCTGTGCCGCCCGATCTGATGCGCGATGACCCCCATGAGATGAAGTGCGTCGGGCTGGCCGGGCTGTTTGTTCAGTATGCTCCGATATATCTCTTGCGCGTCTTGAAGCCGCCCGGCCTGGTGACGCTTTATCCCTTCATCGAGCATACGTTGTAAAGATGGGGTGGATTTCAGTTTTCCCATGAGCTAATTGTGTCATGAAATGACGCTTTACTCAAGGAAAACCTTGAGGAGTGAAAGCGGTATGCAAGGGTAAAGTGATTCCAGGTAGACCTTCGGTGCGCGGTTTGTATGTGCGCTACGGTTACGCATGGCTTACCCATTCTTCTTAAGTTTTCGGCCCATTGATCGATAATACCTTCATGAAGATAAAATTGATGCTCACGAAGGAGGTGAAGCAACAACCGTTAGAGTGGGCGAGCGCGTATTGTAGTACCCCCGGCGAGATCGCCGGGAGAAAAAATCCCTAGAAAAGGAGAGATACCATGTCATCAGATATTACCTTAACATCAAGCATGAGGGCGAACCTTCTGGCCCTCCAGTCAACAGTTACCCTGATGGGTAGAACGCAGGAAAGATTGGCAAATGGCAAGAAAGTGAACTCAGCTCTCGACAACGCGGTGAGCTATTTTACAGCCCAGTCGCTGACGAGCCGCTCGTCAGACCTCCTCAATTACAAAGACGCCATATCCCAGTCGATCCAGACCATTAAGGCTGCCGATAACGCAATTACAAGCATCACCACGATGATCAACTCCGCCATCGGTGTTGCCCAGGACGCCATGAGTAAACTTGGTTCTGCGGCATACAACCAGACACTGACGATCAACAACCTTACCGGTATGACGAGCGGTCAGACCATCGCCATCGGCAACTCAATCTTTACGGCAGTTACCACGGCTGCATCGGCAAGCGCCACGAACTTCTACATTGGCGGCGCCACATCGGATGCAGCTATATCCCTTGCTCAGGCCATTAACCTCACGACCGAGACAAGGACAAAGATGACCGCTACAGTTCAGAACAGCACCATCACCATCAACCCGACCACGGCGGGTATGACCATGGTGGCAACTGACCTCGGTTTTGCGGCCGCACTGTCCAGCAACTTAACAGCTTCATCCATCGGAAGCGGTGTAGAGCTCGCATCTAAGGTCAGCCAGTATAACACGATGATGGCACAGCTCAATACCATGAAGTCCGATGCGTTCTACAACGGGAAGAACCTGTTGAACAGCGAGACCATGACGGTTCGTTTCGGCAACAGCCATACCCTGTCAGTCGTGGGTTTTGACTCCTCGGCTTCGGGACTTGGTCTCAATGCAACGGCAACCTGGACATCGGAGACAACGATTCAGGCGGATATCGACAATATGAACAACGCCCTTACAAGCTTGAGGGTCAACTCTTCGAGCCTGT
>Ga0335069_10006728_pt1 | contig 16674 bp, 15 predicted proteins | sample Lox_Sample_11_FD_206714 | JGI IMG/M metagenome (GOLD analysis project Ga0335069, IMG submission 206714) | Soil microbial communities from Loxahatchee National Wildlife Refuge, Florida, United States - Lox_Sample_1.1 | ecosystem: Environmental > Terrestrial > Soil > Wetlands | place: USA...
TGGCTGATGTCAGCAACGGCTCGTGCCAGCCGGTGCACAGCATCGCCCCCGCGACCCCGGCACCGCTGGGCTCGGCGGTCAAGCTCTACGTGCTCGACGCACTGGGCAACGCGGTGGCCGCCCGCATGGTCCGCTGGGACCAGTCGCTGACCGTCACCGCGCAACTTAAGGGCCTTCCCCCGGGTGAGCTCCAGACCGAGCCGGACGGCACCCAGATCTCGGTACTGGACTCGGCGGCCGAGATGATCTCGCTCAGCGACAACACGGCCGCCGACATGCTGACCGGCCTCGTGGGCCGGTCAGCGGTCGAGGCGGCGCTCACCGCGACCGGGATGACCAGCCCGGCTCTGGACCGGCCGTTCCTGACGACCCGGGAGATCTTCGTCCTCAAGCTCGAGCAGTGGCCGGCCCTCGCCCAGCGCTACGTCACCGCGGACGAACCCAGCCGGCGGGCGCTGCTGGCCAGCACCGTTGACCGGGCCCCGCTTCCCGCCGCGGAGGAGGCGGGAGCGTGGACCACGCCGCGCGATATCGACCGCCTGGAGTACTTCGCGTCGGCCAGCGACCTGTGCCGGGCCTACACCTCCCTGGTCGCCCTGGCCCGCCAGCCGGGGCTGGCCCCGATCGGCCGGGTGCTCTCGCTCAATGACGACGGCCTGCAGCTCGACCCGGCGCAATGGCAAACGACCTGGTTCAAGGGCGGATCGGAGCCGGGGGTCCTGACCCTGGCCTTCCTGGCCACCACCCGGTCGGGACATAGCTACGTCGTCACCGTGCTGGCTGAGAACGAGTCGCAACCCATCGACCAGGGCTCGGCGATCCCGGCCATCCTCTCGGCGGTCAAGGGAGCGTTCACGCTCGCGGCCCGGAGCTGACCTCCCCGGCCACCGGGGCGCTCAGGCCCGGGGCGCTCAGGCCCGGGGGTCGCGGACGAACTCGCCCTTGCCAGGCACGTTGACGACCATGCCCTCGCCCCTCAGGATCTCCAGGGCGCGAGCGGCCACCCGGTGCGAGACGTGGTGATGCTCGGCGATCGTGTGGACCGTGGGGATCCGGCCGGTCATGGTCCCCTGGGCGATCTCGTCTCGCAGCATCTTGGCGACTTGCTCATACGGCGGTACCGCCGAGTCGGGGTCGATCACACGGGCCAGCATAGGTGACTCCGTCTTACAGTGAGCTGATGGACGCTGCACTACGTGGACTGAGCGATCAGATCGACCAGGCGACGCAGCGCCTGCTCGACACGGCGCGGATCATCACCGAACCGGACCTGCGGGCGCCGTCCCTGCTACCAGGGTGGACGCGGGCGCACGTCCTGGCGCACGTGGCCAGGAACGCCGACGCGATGCGGAACGTGCTGGCCGGCGTGCGGACCGGGCAGGACCGTCCCGGCTACGCCAGCGCCGAGGCGAGGGAGGCGGGCATCGAGCAGGACGCGGGCAGGCCGAGCCGGGAGCTGACGGCCGACCTGGCCGACTCGGCGATGGCGCTGCGCACCGTGGCCCGGCGGCTCCCCGACGAAGGGTGGCAGGTCCCGGTGCGCATGCTGGACACCGGGACCCGCTTCCCCGCCGCCGAACTGCTGACCCGCCGGCTGGTCGAGGTTGAGCTGCATCACGGCGACCTCGGCGCCGGGTACGGCCCGGCCGGCTGGCCGTCCGCCTTTGCCGTCATGGAACTCGGCGAGCCGATGCGCACCTGGCGTCAGGACCGGCTCGGCCAGCCCGTGACGGCGGAACTCAGCCCGCCCCGCCCGCCCGCGCCGTGGCGTCCTGGCCGGCCGCTGCCGGGGAGCTGGCTCGGAACAAGGTGACGGCCATGGCCCGGCCCAGGAGCGGATCGGCGAGCGGGATGAGGAACCGGTACCGGAAGGGCAACTGGGCCCGCATAGCCCGGGGGGGCCGGGTGATCGTGACGGACTCCCTGACCTCAAGCCCGAACCGTTCCAGCGCCCGCGGATCGTCGCAGGCCCACGCCCACCGGGCCTCGATCCCCCGGCGGGCCGCCAGCCGGTGCTGCTGGTCAAACGTCCGCTTCGGATAGGTGTCCAGCGCGGTCAACGACCCGGGGAACCGCGCCGCGATTCGGGTCAGCGTGGCCATGACCTGGTCTTCTGGCAAGTAGACGAGCACGCCATCGGCGACGAAGAAGTACGGTCCTGGGCTCTGCGCGACGGCCGGAAGCCAGTCCTCGTCAAGCACCGACGCGGCTATCATCCGGCGCCGGCCGGTGTCGGCGAAAAAGTTCCCGCGCAGCTCGATCGTGTCCGGCAGGTCCAGGTCGAACCAGTGCACCTGGCCGTTATCGACCCGCTCGAACCGGGTGTTCAGGCCGGTGCCGAGCTCGACCACCGTCGCCTCGGGGTGCGCGGCCAGGAAGCCGCGGACCCAGAAGTCGATGATCGCGGTGCGCAAGACGGTGACGAACCCGCCCGCTCCCCGGCCGTACCTGGCCGTGTCGAAGTCGATCGACTCCAGCATCTCGGCGGCCTTGGGGTCGCGCAGCACCGGGTGTTTCCGCCGCGTCTCGGCGGCCCGGGCGGCGAGCGGAATGAACAGCGTCTGCTGCACGGCTCCGAGCCGCACCTGGTGCCTGCCCGTCATGAGGCGGGCCAGACCACGGGGAACAGCGGGTGGTCCAGGTCGGCGCCGGCCGGGAGCTCGGCGTCCAGGTCGTCGAACGGCGGGGAGGTGCGCCAGGCGCGCGGGGCGTACCTGGCTTCGGCCGACAAGTAGCGCAGCGACAGGATCCTCCGGCGGCCCGGATGCGGGAAGCCGGGGGCACCGTGCACAGTCAGGAAGTCGAAGAAGATGGCGTCGCCCGGCCGCAGCTGGTACCGGCGGATGTCGTAGCGGTCCGGCTCGGCGTCGATGTCGGGCAGTTCGGCCAGGCTGCCCTCGGGGAACCAGCGGGCCTCCTTCTTCAGGAAGGTCCGGGGCATGAGCCACGGGCCCCGGTGCGAGGCGGCCACCAGCTCCAGGCACCCGTCCTCGGGCACCGGGTCCACCGGGATCCAGGCGCTGACGCCCCGCCCGTCGACGTTGTAGTACGGCTGATCCTGGTGCCACGGCGTACGCTGCGTGGTCCCGCCCTCCTTCACCAGGACGTGATCGTGGTAGAAGCGGACCCGCGGCGTGGCCATCAGGGCGGCGGCCAGGCCGGGCACCCGGGAATGCAGGGCCAGCTGCTCGATCTCGGGGACGTCCCGCCACCGGCAGAAGTCCTCGGTGAACGCGCCGGGATCGTCGGCGGAGCTGGCCACCTGGGCCAGCGGTCCCGGCCGGGCCAGCACCGCATCGATCGCGGCGGCCGCGGCCGCCACCTCGCCGGGGTCGAGAACCGAGCGCAGGCAGGCCACGCCGTCCCGGGCAAAGGCCGCGACCACCTCGTCATCAGGGCGTACGGGTTCCATATCGGCACTGTAGCCCTGGCTACACTGATGCCCGAGGGGGGACCACAGAGAGGCAGGCCCAGTGTGGCACGCGGCATCCAGGCCGGCGACAAGGCCCCCGATTTCACCCTCCCCTCCCAGACCGGCGAACAGGTCCGGCTGCAGGACCGGCTCGGCGAGCGGGTGGTCGTCCTGTACTTTTACCCCAAGGACAACACCAGCGGCTGCACCGCCGAGGCGCGCGCGTTCCGCGACAGCTACGAGGCGTTCACCGAGGCCGACGCCGACGTGATCGGGATCAGCTCGGACTCGGCGGACCGGCACGCCGGCTTCGCCAGCAAGCACCGGCTGCCGTTCACGCTGCTGGCCGACCTGGGCGGCCGGGTCCGCAAGGCTTATGGTGTGCCGGCCTCGCTCGGGTTCATCCCCGGCCGGGTCACCTACGTGATCGACCGCACCGGCACGGTCCGGCACGTCTTCAGCTCGATGACCAACATCGACGGGCACGTCAGCGAGGCGCTCGAGGTGGTCAGGAAGCTGCAGGCCGAGCAGCCCGCGTTACGAGGTTTCGTCGGTGAGCACCTCGCGGCGGAGCTGCGGGAACACCGTGGACACCTTGGCCAGCAGGTAGTCGCCGTAGGTACCGGTGAACGCGTGCAGGTTCTGCCCGTCCCAGCGCGGCTGGCCGGCCTCGCTCGTCGCGGCGCGTCCCGGCAGCGGCGGGATCTCGGCGGTGAAGTCGGGGTCGAAGAAGAACGGGAAGGAGAACCGGTCCCGGCCGCTGACGTTGCGCACCCGGTGCGGGGTCGACCGGTACCAGCCGCCGGTCAGCCGGTCGAGCATGTCGCCGATGTTGGCGACGAAGGTGCCCTCGACCGGCGGCGCGTCGATCCAGCCGGCCGGCGTCCTGACCTGCAGGCCGCCGCGGGCGTCCTGGGCCAGCAGGGTCAGCAGGCCGTAGTCGGTATGCTCCCCCACGCCCCAGCCCTCCTCGCCGGGCGGCGGCGCCGGGTACCGGAACACCCGGAACAGGACGGTCGGGCGAGCCGTGTACCCGGCGGCGAAGTAGTCCGCGTCCAGGCCCAGGCTCAGCGCCACGCCGCGCAGCAGCGCCTGGCCCAGATCGGTCAGCGCGGCCATGTAGCCGAGCACGGCGGAGCGCAGCTCCGGCACCTGCGCCGGGAACAGGTTGCGGCCGTGCAGCGGCAGCCCGGCCCGCACCCGGGGATCGTCGCCGGCGAGTTCGGCGCCGAAGTAGAGCCCCTCCTTCAGGTCGGGCCGACCCGAGGTGAGCTCGGCGCCGACCGGGAAGTAACCCCGCCAGGCCGGGCCGCCGCGGGCCATGGCGATCTCCATCTTGGCCGCCTGCGGCAGCGCGAAGAACGCGGCGCAGGCCCGGGTCAGCCGGGTCAGCAGGTCCGGCGCGACGCCGTGGCCGGTGACGTAGAAGAAGCCGTGCTGACGGCACGCCGCCTCGATCTGCCGGGCCACCCCGGGCAGGCCGGCGGGCTGGCCGGAACGAAGGGGCGCCACGTCCACGACCGGAAGAGTGCCGAACGGGTCATCATCTCGCACCACTCGATTGTGACTGCTCCGCCGGGGGGGCCTTCGGCCGGTAGCCGCCGAAGCTGGTTTCCGCCACCCCCTCACCGCCGGTCAGGCCGGGCAGCTGCCGCTGTAGATCCTGCGCCCTGGCCGCGGGCAGCAGCGTCTGGAATACGGCCATATCCGCGCGCAGGACCGGGGTCTCCGCCGTGCCGCCGAGCCGGGCCACCGCGGCCAGCACGGCGCGGACCGTCTCGGCCGGGATCTCCAGGCTGAGGAGGATCATCGGCTCGCAGACCACCGTCCCGGCCTGGTCGAGCGCGGCCATCAGGACCAGCGGCGTGAGCTTGCGGAAGTGGGCCGCCGTGGTAGACGGGGAGAGGTAGCCGCACTGGTTCATCGTCACGGAGCAGTCGGTGACCCGCCAGCCGCGCGGGCCCTCGCGGAGCGCCTGGCGGACGTACTGCGTCATCATCGCGGCGAAGCTGGCCACGGTCTTGTAGACGTACATCGGCACCGAGCGGACGTCCACCTCGAGCCGGAACGCGACGCCGGAGCCGGCCGGCGCCGGGTCCACCCGCAGGCCGAGCGTGGCGGGGAACGGGTTGCCCGGCGCACCGAGCAGCTCGGCGGCCTGGCCCGGGGCGACCGGACGTTCGATACAGATCGTCCTCGTCTCGCGGAACGTCACGTCGACGCCGAAGTCACCGGCCAGCGTGGCCTGGATGACCTCCTTCTGCACCTCCCCGTACAGCGACACCGCCAGCTCGCCGGGCGACTGCCGGACGTTGATCAGCGGGTCCTGCTCGGCGAGCTGGCCCAGGGCGACGCGGAGCGCGGCCCGGTCGGCGGGATGCCTAGCCACCACGACCGATTCCAGCGCCGGCGGGGCGAACTGCGGCTGGATCACGTCCGGCTGCCGCTCACCGATCAGGTCACCGATCTGGATCTCGTCCAGGCCGCGCAGCCTGGCGATCTGGCCGGCCGAGACGGATGGCCGGGACGTGGCCGTGCCGTGCTCGAACACGCTGATCGCGGTGACCTTGCCCTCGTGGTCACCGCTGAACCGCAGCCGGTCGCGAGTGCGGATGACGCCGGAGAACATCCGGACGTAGGCGAGCTTCTCGCCGCCAGCCCCGCGCTCGATCTTGAAGACACGGCCGGATACCGGCCCGGCGGCGTCACCCGTCCCGGCCGGCAGCAGCTCGGCCAGGCCCGCCATCAGCGGCGGCACGCCCGCCCCGGTGACCGCGGAGCCGAAGAAGACCGGGTGCACCAGGGCGCGCCGCGCTTGGGCCGCGAGCTCCTGGCGCAGGCGGGCGTAGGGCAGGCCCAGCTCGTCGTCGATATAGGCGGCGAGGATTCCCTCGTCCCGTTCGGCCAGTATCTCGGCCAGCCGGGCGCGGGCCGCGGCGTCGGTCCCGTCCCGGGGGGTGAAGCCCGCCGCGCGGGTGCCAGGCCCGGAGACCGAACCCATCGGGACGACCGCCGGCGACAGCCGGGCCGTGATCGCCCGCAGGATGCGCTCCTCGCCCGCGCCGGCCCGGTCGATCTTGTTCACGAACAGCAGCGCCGGGATGCGCAGCCGCCGCAGCGCCCGCATCAGGACACGGGTCTGCGGCTGCACCCCCTCGACGGCCGAGATCACCAGGACGGCCCCGTCCAGTACGCTCAGCACCCGCTCCACCTCGGCGATGAAGTCCGGGTGGCCGGGGGTGTCGATCAGGTTGACGGTGACGTCGCCGATGGCGAACGACGCCACGGCGGACTTGATCGTGATCCCGCGCTGGCGCTCGAGCGCCAGCGAGTCGGTCTGCGTCGTGCCCGCGTCGACGCTGCCGATCTCGTCGATGACACCGGCGGCGTACAGGAGCCGTTCGGTGAGAGTGGTCTTACCGGCGTCTACATGCGCCAGGATGCCCAGGTTGAGCGTTCGCTGCGGCAAGCGTCATACCCCTCGAAGTCACGGAAAGCCTTCGTGATGGACATGAACGCCCGGCGCATCTCGCCTCCTGCGGCTGGTCTGGCCAGCTTAGAAGGCGCCGGACTTGGGGCCAAACGATTTTCGGCGGCGGCGATAATGAGGAGGTGGACAGCTTCCGGGCCCGGGTCGGCGCGGCCATCTTCGAGCGGGTCGCCGGGCCCCAGGGCCGGGATCGCCGGCGGCAGATCAACCTGAGCGGCGAGCGCTGGTTCGCCGAGGACCGGCCGGTCCGCCGGGTGCACGGGGACTCATCCATGTTCATCGGCGGGATCAGGGCGCTGCTGCTGCAGTCGCTGCACCCGCTGGCCATGGCGGCCGTGGCGGAACATTCCGACTACCGCGGCGACCCGTGGGGCCGGCTGCAGCGGACCAGCTATTTCCTGGCCATTACGACGTTCGGCCGGGCCGACGACGCGCGCGCCGCGATCGCCCGGGTCCGGGCGGTGCACGAGCGGGTCACCGGGACGGCGCCGGACGGGCGGCCCTACGCCGCCTCCGACCCGCACCTGCTGACCTGGGTGCACATCGCCGAGACGGACAGCTTCCTGCGCGCCCACTCGCGGTTCGGCACCCGGCCGCTGGACCAGGCGGGGCGCGACGGCTACGTGGCCGACATGGCCAGGATCGGCCGCGAGCTCGGTGTGCCTGACCCGCCGCGCACCGAGGCCGAGCTCGCCGACCTGATCGCCGGCTACCGGGCCGAGCTGGCCGCGACCGCGCAGGCCCGCGAGGCCGCGCGGTTCCTGCTGGTCAACCCGCCGCTGCCGGCGGTGGCCCGGGCTCCCTACGGGGTGCTGGCCGCGGCCGCCGTCTCGCTACTGCCCGGCTGGGCCCGGCGGCCGCTCCGGCTGCCCCGGCTGCCGGTGACCGAGACGGTGCTGGTCCGCCCGGCGGGCCACGCCATGGTCCGCGCCATCCGCTGGGCCACCAGCGCGCCGCCGCCCGCCCGGGCCAGCTGAAGCCCGGATTTGTCCCGTTGTGAGACGAGCGCGGGTCGTCGTCAGTGCGAGAATCGCTGGATGCCGATGCCGACCGTTGCCCTCGACGTGCCGTCCGCGCATGTTCTCGCCGACCAGGCGTCGATCGTCGCTGAACTCCAGTTCGTCATGGACTGCTGCAAGCGACTGCTCACCGAGCTGGCCGAACCCGAGGAGGACGGGGATCAGCTGATACCGCTGGCGCTCTGGTCGTCGGCCGTGCTGGCCTACGGCCGCTGCTTCAGCAAGGGCAGGCGGTTCGCCCTGACCGGCGAGGACGTGAGGAGCGTGCCCCTGCACGGCGCCGTGATGAAGTTCCATCAGTGGGTGCTTGAGGAGCGCGACAAGCTCGCCGCGCGCGCCGCGAACCCGGCCGAGGGCGCGAAGGTCGGCGCCGCCTTGTCGCCGCCAGAGCAGAAGGACCGGCGGGTAGAGGGCATCGTCATCTTCGCCAGCAGCCACGAGGTCGTCAACGACGTCGGCGTGCGCCAGCTCGGCGGCCTGGCCTCTGAGCTGGCCAAGCAGACGGCGGAGAAGGCGCAGGAACAGCAGGACGTCGTGCTGAAGGACGCGCAGCAGCTCAACCTGGACGACCTGTACCGGCTGCCGCAGATCGGCACCTGGCCGCCCGAGGACAACGGCGCACAGGACAACGGCGGCCAGGACAACGGCGGCCAGGACAACGGCGGCACCTAGCCTTCCGGTCGGCCCAGTGGCCGGTGCACTTTCTTCCCGTCTGCCCCTGCTTGCTCACGGGTCAGCCTGATTCGCTTACTGGTGTGAGGACGGCCAGGATAACGGGGTGGATCTTTGCGGGCCTGGCCTGGTCAGGCGGCGCTGACCGCGGGGATGCGGCGCAGGACCTCCTCGGTGCCGAGCGCGCCGGCCACCTGGGCCAGGCCGGGGCTGCGCCGCGAGCCGGTCAGCAGCACGCGGATGACCTGGGACGCATCGGCGATGGACCCGGGGTAGGCGTCCGGGTCCTGCTTGTAGACCTTGTCGCTCGGCGCGAAGCCGAGCTCGGCCGCGAGCCGGCGGACCTGGTCGAACCACTCGGTATCCGGGCCCTTGATGTCCGGCTTCGGCGGCTGGTAGCCAGCGGCGAAGGCGTCCGCGACAGCCCGCACCACGTCTGGGGCCAGGCCGCCGAACCGGGCGTCCGCGGGGTCGGTGACCAGCTCGAAGATCTGCGAGAAGACGTAGCCGTAGACGGCGCGGAAGTCCGCCCACTTGCGCAGGTCCTTGCGCGGGTTGGGGACGCCCTCCCGCTCGATGGCCAGTGCCCGCAGCGCCAGGTCCGGCTCGACGGCCAGGACATCGGCCAGCTCGGGATCGAAGCGTGCGGCCCACGTGCTGACCTCGGCCAGGATCTGCTCGCCGGACAGGGTGGCGATGTAGTCGCCGCTGATGTCGTCGAGCTTGACCGTGTCCACCAGCGGGCCCGCGGTGCCGCACTCGGAGAGCCTGATCGGCGCGGCCAGCGCCTCGGCCAGCGGCATCTCGGCGAGCCTGCCGTTGGCCAGGCCGCGCAGGTAATACTGCACGGCCGGCGCCGGGTAGCCCTGCTCGATGTAGAAGGTCACGGTGGCTTCGGGGTCGCGGCGCTTGGAGAGCTTGCGGCGGCTGCTGCCGTCCTGTTTCATCAGCGTCGCGACGTGCGCGTACTGCACCCGTTCGAAGCCGAGGGCGTCGAACAGCTGCAGGTGCAGCGGCACCGAGGAGATCCACTCCTCGCCTCGGATGACGAGGTTGACGCGCATCAAGTGATCGTCGACCACGTGCGCGAAGTGGTAGGTGGGCAGCCGGGGCTCGCTGTCGCTGCTCTTCAGGATGACCGCGTCGTTGCGGTTGTCGTCCATGGACAGCTCGCCGCGGATCGCGTCGGTGAAGCTCACCCGGTTCCCCGAGAGGCCAGGAGACCGGAAGCGGACCACGTAGGGCTCCCCCGCCGCGAGCCGCTCGGCCACCTCGTCGGGATCGGCGTCGCGCCAGATGGCCCACGTGCCGTAGTAGCCGGGCAGGGCGCCCGCCGCTCGCTGCCGAGCCGCGAGCTCCTCCAGGTCCTGCTTGGTCGCGAAGTCCACGTAGGCCAGGCCCCGGCGGAGCAGTTCGCGCACGTAGGTCAGGTAGGTCTGCGCCCGCGCCGACTGGGTGTAGGGCCCGTAGCGCCCGGTCCGGTCGTCCTCGTCCGGCTCGATGGAGAAGTACGCGAACGCCTCGGCGAACTGCTCGGCCGCGCCCTCGGTGAACCGGGCCTGGTCGGTGTCCTCCAGCCGGACCAGGTAGACGCCGCCAGACTGGCGGGCCACGTCGGCGTCGATCATCGCCGTGAACACGCCGCCAATGGTGAGGAAGCCCGTCGGGCTCGGCGCGATGCGCGTGACCTTGGCTCCTTCGGGCACGTCACGCGGCGGGTAGCGGTGCTCCCAATGATCCGGGCCCGGGAGGTCCGGCGGGAACAGGGAATCAACAATTTCCTGGCTGAGCATGAGCGAGCGGCTCCGAAAACGTGCGGTCACGGCCGGAATGCAGCGTACCCGTCCTGATAGGGTCGGTGGACTCGGGAGGTCTCCATGGCGAAGCGCCGGCTGCTGATCACCATCATCACGTCGCTGTCATGTGCTGCCCTGGCGGGCGCCGGGCTGGCCGGGCCGGCCTGGGCCGCGGCCGGCCAGGACGCTGGCGGTCAGGGGCAGGCGTGCTCGGCCGGCGCGCGCACGCTGTCCCCGCACGGGGCCCACGTCTACCCGGACACGGGCAACGGCGGCTACACCAGCGTCCACACGGACGTGCACCTCGTGTACGACGCCACGGCGAACAAGTTCCTGCCCGGCAACCACGTCGTACTCACCGACCAGGCCACTCAGTGCCTGACCAGCTTCGGCCTGGACTTCGAGCGCAAGTCCGCCAATACGGCAGACGGACCCGACATGAGGGTCAACTCGGTGACCGTCAACGGCCACGCGGCCGCCTTCACGTTCGTCCAGCCGACCTACCCCGGCGATCCGAACGGCCAGGACGATCCTAACCCGCAGGCGCACGAGGTCTCGCAGGACAACCCGGTGGGCGGCCCGCAGAACAACCCGCTGCCCCCGGCGTGCTCGCCGGAGCTGCCGAACACCGACGCCGCGGCGGACTCCCAGAACGGGCAGCAGTGCCCGGCCAACAAGCTGGTGATCACGCCGAAGACCCCGGTAAGGGACGGCTCGGTGTTCACCGTGAAGGTCAGCTATACGGGCAGGCCGGGAGTGCACAACGACGGCGACGGCACCACCGAGGGCTGGTTCCGGGCCAGTGACGGCGGGTTCGTCACCACCGAACCGGTGGGCAGCGAGGACTGGATGCCGCTGAACGACCACCCGACCGCCAAGCCGACCTACGACTTCTACGACACGGTCAACGCTGGCAAGACCGCGGTGGCCAACGGCAGGCTGGAGTCGATGACGCGGCATGCGCCGAACGCGGAATTCCCCGGCGGATCGGCAACCTGGCACTGGCACTCGCAGGCGCCGGTCGCCAGCTACCTCGTCGAGAACAGCGTGGGTAACTACACGCTGACCTCCCGGGTCGCCAGCGACGGCATCAGGTACTACCAGGCCCAGGACAGGGCGATCAGCGCGGCCCAGCAGAAGAAGAACCGGGCCATCATGAACCGGCAGCAGGACATCACCGACTTCGAGAGCCAGTTCAACGGGCCGTTCCCGTTCTCCTCGGACGGCATCATCATCGGCACGCCCGAGGCGGGCTTCGAAGAGGAAATGCAGACGATGATCACGTTCGCCGGCGGGCAGATCGACCTGGACACCCTCTACCACGAGAACATGCACCAGTGGTGGGGCGACAACGTCTCCGAGAGCGGGTACGACATGACCTTCTTCAAGGAGGGCATGGCCACCCTCGGCGAGTACCTGTTCGCCGCGCGCGTCGCCGAGACGAAGGCCGGAGGCCCGGGCACCCCGGCCGGCCGGAAGGCGTTCCAGGACAGCCTGATCAAGCAGTTCGACACGACCTACGCCAAGGCCGGCAGCTTCTGGACCGCCGCGCCGTCCGACCCGACCCCGTACGGCCTGTTCGACAACGCTCCCACCTACGAGCGGCCCGGCGCCGCCTACATCGCGCTGTGGCGGATCCTCGGCACCGCCAGGTTCACCACCGCCCTGCGGCAGATCCAGCGCCACTACGGCGGCGGCCACATCACCGAGTCGCAGCTGGAGGCCGGCTTCCGCCACTGGCTGCCCAGCAAGAGCGCGGCCTGCCGCGCCCGGCTCAGCCAGTTCTTTACCCAGTGGTTCGACACCGCCCACCCGAGCGGCGGTGGCACCAGCCGGCCCGCCATCACCGGGCCAGGGCTGGCGGGCCCGGGCTTCTACACCAGCAGCTGCCGCGCGTAGCCCGAGCCCTCAGAAGCCCTGGCGCCGGACGATGGTGCCCTTGAGCCGGGCGATGGCCTCACGCTCGGCCGCGGCGTCCGGGCGTTCCCCGAACGTCAGCGACTCGACCGGGCCGTTGAACCAGTGGCCGCGCGGGCACCGGATCCTGGCGCTCTCCAGCGGGCCGTCGGTCGACCTCATCAGGTAGCGGCCCTCCACCTCGGCGGGCAGCCCGCACCGGACCGAGCCAGTCTTGTCCATGTAGGCCGGGCAGTCAAGAAACGTCACGTTGGCATCCATCGGGAAACCCCCATTCCCCCGTCTTGCTGGAGCCTGCCGGGCGGACGACGCCGCGTCCGCCCGGCAGGGCGGGCACCCCCCCATCCCGCTCCAGTTGGAGAGGGCGCCCTTGCTGATTCGGAGCGGCGGAGCGCACGCCTGATACACCTGAATTGCGGGGGTATGCCCCGGGGGTGCCGGGGGCGTGACACCCGGCCCGTTCGGGATCCTAGCGCTCGAGGTGGCGGGCGAGGGCGGGCGGGGCGCAGGCCAGCCAGCCGTCGGTGATCGCATCGCGCAGCGCCGTGGCGGAGACCTTCGGCAGCTGGATCAGGACGGCGGAGTACCCGTCGAAGTGCGGGATGGTGAAGAAGGCGTCCGGGTTCGCGGCGAGCACCGCCTCCTTCTCGCCGAGGTCCTCGACGCGGACGGCCAGGATGGGGCCGCCGGGCGGGGTCTGGTCGCCGAACCGCCGGATGTCCGCCTTGCTGAACGGCCGGTCCCAGGCGAAGGCCTTGCCGCCGACGAACCAGGTCCGGTTGCCGTGCCGTTCTTCCTCGGTCACCTCGGGCAGTTCGGCGGCCATCAGGGCCACGTCGTCGAGAGTCGCCATGCCCGTACCGTATGCGGTATGGCCGAATCCATGTCACTGGACCCATCGCCCTCGCCCTCGGCGGCGCACGACCTGCTGGCGACGAGCCAGGAGAGACGAGCGTCCGGGAAGGGCGCTCGCAAGCGGGTTCCCCGGGGCACGCTGGGGTACTGGGCTGAGGAGGACCGCGGGCATGATGCCGTGCGGACGATCCTGGCCCAGAACCAGATCCGGGTGCCAGAACTGGTTTCCATCCGGCACCACCGGATGGCGGTCTCCCCGTGGAATTTCTACCGGGGTGCCGCGTCGGTCATGGCAGGCGACCTGGCCTCCCAGCCCGATAGCGGGCTGATGGTGCAGCTGTGCGGTGACGCCCACGTCCTGAACTTCGGCCTGTGGGCCACACCGGAGCGGAACTTGTCGTTCGATCTGCGCGACTTCGACGAAACCCTGCCCGGCCCGTTCGAGTGGGACGTCAAGCGCTTCGCCGCCAGCCTGGTGGTGGCGGGCCGGGAGAACCAGCTCAAGCCGGCCCGGTCCGCGGCCGCGGTAACCGCGGGCGTGGAGGCCTATTGCCGGTATATGCGCCGCTACGCGAGCATGCCCGAGCTCGACATCTGGTACGACGGCATGCATGTCGACCGGCTGATCGGCTACTTCGAGCCGGCCGACCGCGGGCGGGTGTCGATTCACATCGAGAAGAAGCGGGAACGCCGCACGAGCCGGGGAGCATTCGCCAAGCTCACCGCGATGGCGCAGGGGCGCCCCCGGATCACCGAGGAGCCACCCGTCCGCATCCGGGTCGGCGACGGCGAACAGGCCGACCTCGTCGACCACCTGCTGGCCGGGTACCGGCTGACCCTCCAGGAGGACCGGCGGAGCCTGTTCGACCGGTTCACCGTGGCCGACGTGGTCCGCCAGGTGGTGGGAGTGGGCAGCGTGGGGATGCGGGTCTACCTGGTGCTACTGGAGGGCCGGACCGGCGCCGACCCGCTGTTCTTGCAGGTCAAGCAGGCCGGGCCGTCGGTCTATGAGGACCACGTTCAGCCGAGCCGCCATCCGAGCCACGGCGAGCGGGTGATCAGTGGCAAGCGGCTGATCCAGAGCGCGACCGACATCTTCGCCGGCTGGGGCTCGTTCCACGGCCGGGACTACTACGTGCGGCAGTTCCGCGACATGAAGATCATCCCGAAGACAGACCTGATCGCCCCGCACCTCGCGGAGTTCGCGACCGCGTGCGGCGCGACGCTCGCCCGCGCCCACGCCCGCACCGGCGACCCGATGGCCATCGATGCCTATATCGGCAACCGAGCCAAGTTCGCGGCTGCGATCGGCGGATTCGCCCGCCTGTACGCCGACCAGAACGAGCGGGATCACGCCCGGCTCGTCAGCGCTATCGCGGCCGGCGCCGTGGAGAGCCTGCCCGGCTGAGGCTAACTGGCTGCCACGGAGACGGCCGGCGGCTGCCGACGGGGGCCCTTGTGAGTCCCCGGCTGGCGTGTAAACATCGCGTAAAGGGGAGGGGAAAGTGAGCGGATTCTCGCAGGTTCAGCAGATCCTGGACACAGCAGTGGGGGGGCCGACCGCGGTTGTCGGCGGACCGCACGGGGCGTTCTGGCGGGGTAAGACCCGGGACCAGTTCGTGGTGCTCCAGGTGGTAGGACTGCCCATCGTCACGCTCGGCGACAGCGCTGGGTCCAACATGGTGAAAGCATTGCGCGGCCAGGCTCCGTTTGGCCAGGACATCGGCACGCCGGGGGCGACATTCCCGCGGATGCCCGCGGACCTGGATCCGGTTCCGGACGACCAGATCGCGATCATCGCCGCCTGGATCGACGCCGGATGCCCGGACCAGGTCGCCTCGATCGGCGCGATCGAGGCGACCGTGGAAGGCGCTCCGCCGGGTTCGGCGTTCGTCATCGTCCCGGGTAACGCCACGCCGATTCCCGCGCGGCTCAGCCTGCGCACCACGGACGGCTCGGCCGGGGATGTCACGATCAGAGCCAAGCCGTCCTCGGCCGCGGCGCTGCAGATCACCCCGGCGTCGGTCCACATCACCGGTACCGCCGTCGAGGTAGAGGTGACCGCGACTACGCCGAGCACCGCACCGAATGACACGACGATCGAGGTCGTCCAGGGAACCACCGTCCTGGCCTCGATCGAACTGACCGCGGTCGCCCGCCCGGTGGTGCGGTTCCGCGGACGGTTCCAGTGCCGGCTGCCTACCGACCCCGACGCCTTCGACGATCCCTGGGGCCACAATTCCAGTTTCGGGGTCTATGCGGTCCAGGGGCCCGACCCCGCTCATCCCGATGAGCCCCCGTTGGACCGCATCGTGCGGTTCACCGACCCGGTCGCGCTGCGGCCGTTCTGCGCCCCGATCGGCGTCGTGGTGACCGGCGTGGAAGCCCAGACGGGCGGTACCACGCATCTGTACACGGCGGGCGACCCGCTGATCGGGCAGCCGGTCCGGCTCGGCCCCGATTGCAAGTTCGACGGCCGCAACAGGGCGTTCGCGCCCGACGGCTACGAACCCATTTCCGATTTCCACCTGGAGATCGGCTCCGGGTTCGCCGGCGCCTCCGCCCCGGCCGTCGCCCGGGCGACGCCCAATGACCCGCCGGGATCGACCGCTCCCTACGCCAATGGCATCACCCTGCTCGACGAGGACCCGGTCGGCGGCAAGCCGGCTGACTTCGGCATCCAGGCCGCAACCTGGGCCGAGAACGCGTGGAACGTGCTGGCCGTCAAGCTCGCGCGGCTGGTCGGCCAGCAGCCCGCTGACGGGGCACCCACCCGGATCCGCGACCGTCGGCTCCAGGCGCACTCCAGCCAGCAGCCAGGTCACGGGCTGAACGCGATGGCCACGCCGCTGGTGATGATGGAGCGGTACACCGGCCTCATCGACCAGGACCTGACCATCGCTGCCGGTGCGACGGGAATCCTCGCCTACCTAGCGGCCTTGCCCGCGATCCACGTCGAGCTCGACTTCCTCGGCTTCGACACGGACTGCCAGACCGGCTACGTCACCGGGACCCTGGGAGCGGCGCCCGTCCCGGGCGCCGCGGAATTCGCCGCGAAACCACGCCACCTCGTGCGCCGAGTCCCGCTGGATGAGCAATGATCAGCCGCCGCCGTGACCGGTTCCTGTCATTCGCCGACGCGTCAGCGGCTGAGCTGGCCGTACCCGTCAGGCTCGATGCGGCGATCCCGCAGGTCATTCCGAAACCTGACGAACTGACCTGGTGGGATTGGGCCGTCTTCCTGCTGCACGCCGCGGCCGAGATCGAGCACGCCCTCCTGGTCCAGTATCTCTACGCGGCTTATTCGCTCGACACCACCGGCGGCACCGGCGATCAGGTGCCGGCCGGGGCGGCCGCCAAGGTCGGCGGATGGCGTCGCACCATCGTCACGATCGCCAAGGAGGAAATGGCCCACCTGCTCACCGAGCAGAACCTGCTGCGGTTCATCGGCGGCCCGCTGACCTTCGAGCGGGGGGACTTCCCCGTGCACTCGCAGCTCTATCCGTTCCCCCT
>Ga0335069_10006729_pt1 | contig 16673 bp, 14 predicted proteins | sample Lox_Sample_11_FD_206714 | JGI IMG/M metagenome (GOLD analysis project Ga0335069, IMG submission 206714) | Soil microbial communities from Loxahatchee National Wildlife Refuge, Florida, United States - Lox_Sample_1.1 | ecosystem: Environmental > Terrestrial > Soil > Wetlands | place: USA...
GATCTCGTGCCGGGCTTCGAATCGAATGCCTGGTTTGGCCTGTTCGGGCCGGCCAGGCTGCCGCCCGCGGTCACGGCCGCGTTGTACGGCGCCGCGGCAAAGGCGCTCAAGCAGCCGCAATTCGTCGACCGCCTGAACAAAGAAGGCGCTTCGCCGGTCGGCGACGCGCCGGACCATTTTGCCGCCTTCGTGCGCGCGGACGTGCAGCGCTGGGCGCCCATCGTCAAGCAGTCGGGCGCCGTCCCGGAGTAGGTTTTTCGAATGAGTATCGACCCCGTCACTCTCGCCGTCCTCAATGGCCGCCTCGAGCAGATCGCCGACGAGATGGACGCGACCTTGTTCCGGTCGGCGTTCAACCCGATCATCGCCGAGGCGCACGACGCCTCGCACGGGCTCTACGACGCCGTGAGCGGCGATACGCTGGTCCAGGGCAAGTCCGGCCTGCCGATCTTCGTTGGCGTCATGGCGTTCGCGGTACGCGCGGTCATCGCCAAGGTCGGCCAAAGCGGCGATCTCGCCGACGGCGACGTGTTCATCTTCAACGATCCTTACGACGGCGGCACGCACCTCTCCGATTTCAAGCTGGTACGGCCGTTCTTCCACGAGGGCCGCGTGTTCTGCTGGCTGGCCTCGGTGGGGCACTGGCATGACGTCGGCGGCAACGTGCCCGGCAACTACAACCCGGTCGCGGTCGAAAGCTTCCAGGAGGGCGTCCACATCCCACCCGTGAAGCTGATGAGTGCCGGCAGGCTCAACACCGACATCGTCGACATCCTGCGCACCAACTCGCGGCTGCCGCTCAGCCTCTATGGCGACCTCAACGGCCAGGTCAACGCTCTCGATCTCGGAGCGCGCCGCCTGTCCGAGCTGCTCAAGGATTACGGCGCCGGCACCGTCGCGGAGGCGTTCGGCGAGTTGCGCGCACGCGCGGCACGGCTGATGCGGGCGAACATCGCCGAGCTGCCGGACGGCACGTATTCTGCCGACGATTTCCTCGACAATGACGGCATTGTCGACGCGCCGCTCAAGATCGCCATCGACCTCACGGTCAAGGGCGACGAGATGACGATGGATTTCTCGCGCAGCGCTCCGCCGTGCGCGGGACCGGTCAACATCGCGCGCTCAACCGCGATCGCCAGCTGCTACGTCGCCCTCAAGCACGTGTTCCGCGACGTGCCGGCCAACGCCGGCTGCCTCGAGCCCGTGCGCTTCGTCATTCCCGAGCCCTCGATCCTCGCCGCGAAAGCCCCCAAGCCGGTCGGCGGCTACACCGAGACCATCCTGCGCGTCATCGACGTGGTGTTTCAGGCGCTGGCCAAGGCCTGTCCCGAACGGGTCAATGGCTGCGCCTACGGGACCATCAACGCGCTGTCGCTGGCCGGCCACCGCCGCGATGGCCGCCGCTGGGTGATGTTTTCGTTCTTCGGCGGCGGGCTCGGGGGCAATCCCGAGGGTGACGGCCTCAATCACGGCAATGCGCCGATCTCGACCGCGACCATCCCGCCGGTCGAGATCCTGGAGGCGGCGTACCCCGTGATCTTCAGCCGCTGGGCGCTCCGTCCGGATTCCGGCGGGCCCGGGCGGCACCGTGGCGGCCTGGGCGCCATCTACGAGATCGAGCTGCTGGAAGAGCAGGCCGACGTGTTCCTGTTCGGCGAGCGCGGGCGCTTTTCTCCACCTGGCGTCGTGGGCGGCCAGCCGGCCGCGCGCACGAGGTTCACCTATCCTGACGGCGGCAGTCCGCCCATGGCCTCCAAGATGGTCGGACTGTCGATCAAGCGCGGCGAACGGGTCCGCCTGGAGACGCCGGGTGGCGGCGGCTACGGCGATCCCAGAGAACGCGCGGTCGAGGCCGTGCAGCGCGATGTGCGCCTCGGCTACGTGACCGCCGAGGCGGCAAAGCGCGACTACGGCGTCGTCCTTCGCTCCGATCTGTCGGTCGATGCCGCAGCGACCGGAGGATTGCGCAAGTGAGCGCGCCTTCCGTGGTGGTCGGCGTCGATGTCGGCGGTACGTTCACCGACCTCTTTTTCTACGACGAGGCGACGGGCCAGTTCGTCACGCGTAAGGTGCCTTCGACCCGCGGGGACCAGTCGGTCGGATTTCTCGACGGAATCGCCGCCGGCGGTTATCCGGCGGCACGACTGGCCGCGGTGGTCCACGGCACGACGGTCGGCACGAACGCGCTTCTCGAGCGCAAGACCGCGAAGGCTGGCATCATCACCACGACCGGCTTCGCCGACGTGCTCGAGATGCGCCGCCGCGACCGCCGCCAGACCTGGGGCTTGTGGGGCGAGTTCGTGCCAGTGGTCCCGCGCGATCTCCGCGTCGAGGCGGCCGAGCGCACGCTGGCCGACGGCACCGTACGTACTCGTGTCGATCCGGCCGAGATCAAGCAGGCGGGGCGCTTGTTGCTCGAGCGCGGCGCCGAGGCGGTCGCGGTGTTCTTCATCAACGCGTATGCGAACGCCGAGAACGAGCAGGCCGCCCTCGCGGCGCTGCGCGAGATTTGGCCAAACTCATATGTGAGCGCGTCCTCCGAGATCCTGCCGGAGATCCGCGAATTCGAGCGCGCCTCGACCACAGCACTCAACGCGGCCCTGCAGCCGGTCGTGGCGTCGTATCTCGCGGCACTCGACCGCCGGCTGGCCTCGGCCGGAAGCCGGGCCCAGCTGCTGATCGTGCAGTCCAACGGCGGGGTGATGTCGGTCGACACGGCCAAGCGCCTGCCGGTGCGCACGGCCTTATCGGGCCCGGCCGCCGGCGTCATGGCGGCCGCACACATCGCCGACGCGGCGGGCTTTACGAACGTGATCACCGGCGACATGGGCGGGACGAGCTTTGATGTGGCCCTGATCGCCGGCGGCCGCTCGGTGCTGGCGGCACAGACCACCATCGATTTCGGCCTCGTCGTGCGCACGCCGATGATCGAGATCACCACCATCGGAGCCGGGGGCGGCTCCATCGCCGGCCTCGACCGCGGCGGGCTTCTGCAGGTGGGACCGGAATCGGCCGGCGCCGATCCGGGCCCGGCCTGCTACGGCCTCGGCAGCCGCCGGCCGACGGTGACCGACGCCAATCTCGTGCTCGGCCGGATCAACGCCGAGCGGCCGATCGGCGGCAAGCTCGCGCGTCTCGACGTGGAGGCGGCGAAGGCGGCGGTCGCGGATGCCGTCGGTAAGCGGCTCGGGCTCGATACCATGTCCGCGGCCGAGGCGATCCTGCGCGTCGCCAACTCGCGCATGGCCGGCGCCATCCGCCTGGTGTCGATCGAGCGCGGCCACGACCCGAAGCGCTTTGCGCTGATGCCGTTCGGCGGCGCCGGTGCCTTGCATGCCGGCGCGCTCATCAAGGAGGTGGGGCTCGCCTCGGCTCTGGTGCCGCTCTATCCCGGTGTCACCTCGGCCCTCGGCTGCGTGATCGCCGACATGCGCCACGATTTCGTGCGCACCATCAATCGGCCGCTGGTGGCCGAGCCGGGCGGCGTCGACCTGGCAACGTTGGGACGCGCCATCGGGGATGCCGCGCGCGACGGCCGCAACCTTCTGGAGAAGAGCGGCGTGCGCCTGGAGGCGATCGACACTCAGGTCGAGCTCGACATGTCCTATGTCGGTCAGACCCATACGGTCGCGGTGCCGCTGCCTGCCGGCACGGCGGCCGGTGTGACCCTCGACAGCATCCGGACGGCCTTCGAAGCCGCCTACCGCCAGGCCTTTGGGCGGCTGCTCGACAACATCGCGATGCGCGTCCTCACCTTGCGCGTGGCGGTGATCGGCCGGCGGCCGAAGCTCGACCTCGCCGCCATCCGGCCGCGCGGCGGCAGTCTCGAGGCGGCGCTCACGGGCGAGCGCCCGGTCTGGTTCGATGGCCGCGTGCACCGGGCGCGCATCTACAATCGCCTCGATCTGCCGGTCGGCGCGGTCGTCGCCGGCCCGGCCATCCTCGAGCAGCCCGACGCCACCACCTGGGTCGAACCCGATCTCGCGGCCACGGTCGACCGTTTCGGCAACCTCGTGATCAACCGCACGCCATGACCAGCTTCCACCCCGCAAGCACCGCCCTGATGCTGATCGACATGCAGAATGACTTTCTGCACCCCGAGGGTGCCTATGGTCGCGCGGGGCAGGGGGCGGCGGCGATCGCCGCCCTGCCGGCACGGCTCAAGCCGGTGGCCGATGCGGTCCGCGCCGCCGGTGGCTGGATCGTGTCGACGCATTTTACGCTGGTGCCGGGAAAGGGCGGCGAGCCGCTGATCTCGCCGCATCTGAAGAAGCTGCGGCCGTTCCTGGGCAAGGGCGATTTCGTGCCCGGCTCGTTCGGCCATGACCTCGTCGCCGAGCTCAAGCCGGCCGACCTGAGCGTCGACAAGGTCGCGTATTCCGCGTTCTACATGAGCCGGCTCGAGTTCGTATTGCGCAAGACCGGGATCGAGACCCTGGTGTTTGCGGGCATCGTGACCAATGGCGGCGTCGCTTCGACCTTGCGCGATGCGCATGTGCGCGACTTCGCGACGGTCCTGCTGTCGGACGGGTGCGCCGCGTTCAGCGACAAAGTGCACGGGACGACCGTCGCCTCGCTCGCCGCCATCAGCCCGGTGATGACCTGCGCGGAGTTCGCGGCCGCACTCCAGCCATGACGGCGCTGTCGCCGATCGTCCTGCGCGAGACGCTGGCGTTCGGTGCATCAGCTCCCGTCGTCGTCGTAGGAGGCGGGGCTGCGGGTCTGACCGCGGCCCTGGCCGCGCGCGAGGCCGGCCTCGAGGTGATCGTGCTCGAGCGGGACCCGGTCCCGCAGGGGTCGACCGCCCTGTCATCCGGCCTGGTTCCGGCGGCGGGAACCAAAGCGCAAAAGCGCCTCGGCATTCCCGACACTCCGGACCTTTTCATCCGCGACCTGACCGCCAAGGCCAAAGGCAAGGCGGCGCCGCATCTGGTCGCCGCTGTCGCGCATGCGATCGGCCCGGCGATCGACTGGCTAAGCGAGCGTCATGGCGTGCCGTTCGACGTCGTCGAAGGGTTTCTCTATCCGGGACATTCGGTGTTGCGGATGCACGGCACGCCGCGGCGGACGGGCGCCGAGCTCATGGACTTCCTGCGCGAGGCGGCCGAACGCGCGGGCATCGACGTGGTCACCGACGCGCATGTGCATGCCCTCTACGCCGGCGCGGACGGACGCGTTCTCGGCGTGCGCCTCGACCGGCCGGACGGGTCGGCCGAGGATCTCGGCTGCGATGCGCTGGTGCTCGCGTGCAGCGGCTTCGGCGGCAATCCGGAGATGGTCCGGCGCTATATCCCTGAAATGGCCGATGCCCTGTTCTTCGGCCACACGGGCAATACCGGCGATGCCGTTGCCTGGGGCGCCGCACTTGGCGCCGGTCTGCGCGACATGGGGGCCTATCAGGGGCACGGATCGGTCGCGACGCCCTCCAACGTGCTCATCACCTGGGCGCTCATGATGGAGGGCGGGTTCCAGGTGAACGCGGCCGGCGAGCGCTTCTCGAACGAGCACGAGGGCTATTCCGAGCAGTCGGTCGCGGTCCTCGCGCAGCCCGGGGGCGTCGCATGGAACATCTACGATCAGCGCCTGCATAACCTCGGCGTGGCGTTCGAGGACTATCGCCACGCGGTGGAGGCGGGCGCCGTCAGATCCGCGGAGTCGATCGAGGACCTTGCGGCGCAGCTGGGACTGCCGCCGGCGGCACTGGCTGCGACCCTGGCCGAGACGCGCGCGCTCGCGGCCACGGACGGGCAGCGCGACCGCTTTGGCCGCCGCTTCTCCGGCAAGCCGCCGCTGACAGCCCCGTTTTACGGAGCCAAGGTGACCGGCGCCCTGTTCCATACGCAGGGCGGCCTGCTGATCGATGACCGGTGCCGGGTGCTGCGCCCGTCGGGAGAGGCGCTTCCCAACCTGTTCGCGGCGGGCGGGGCTGCCTGCGGGGTCTCCGGTCCGGCCGTGTGGGGCTATCTCTCGGGCAACGGTCTGCTCACCGCCATCGGATTCGGCCGCAGCGCCGGGCAGAGTGCGGCGACACTCCTGGGGCATAGGCCGGCCATTTAATCGGCCGTTCCGACGCAGTGGGGGCCGATTTAATGTTGGCTTAAGCCTGCCATAAGGTTGTCCTAAGTCGCGTCAGGTCTGATGGGGCGCCCAAGGGGATGACCCCACCGGGGAGGCTGGGCGGGCGCACATTATCGATCGGACAGCCGCGGTGTTGCCGCGGTCTGCGTGGGTTCCTGTGATGGGAGCCCGCGCATTTGCCGCATTCGAATCATCGGCGCGCCCGCATCCGGCTTCGTCAGGCATAACGCGAAACAAGGAGGAAGCGATGACGAATCGAATCAGCAGGCGCAATGCGCTCAAGGCCGGGGCCGCAGCGGTCGCCGGGACGGCGTTGCCGCCGGCATTGTCGTTCCAGGCCGCGTTCGCGGCGGACCAGCCTCCGATCGGCACCTGGCCGGCGGGCTCGGAGGGCTCGAAGGTCTTTATCGGCATTTCCACCCCGCGCACCGGCACCTACGCCGAGCAGGGCGAAGACGAACTCAAGGGCTGGCAGCTTGCGGTCGAGCACATCAATAACGGTCACCCACTGATCAAGAAGATCTCGCCCAAGACCACCAAGGGCGTGCTCGGCAAGGAAGTCACCTACGCCGTCGCCGATTCGGTCGCCAACCCGAACACCGCGGTCCAGGAGCAGTCGCGCTTCATCACCGAGAACAAGGCGGTGCTGATGACGGGCGCCACCTCGAGCGCCGTCGCGGTGGCCCTCAACAAGCTCGCCCAGCGCGAGCATGTGCTCTACGTGACCGGCATCTCCGGGTCGAACGACACGACCGGCAAGGACTGCGTCCGCTACGGCTTCCGTCAGTGCTTCTACGGTCAGACGGCCGCCGCCGCGATCGGCCCTGTGCTGCTCAAGGCGTTCGGCAAAAACAAGAAGTCGGCGTTCCTCACGCCCGACTACACCTACGGCCACACGGTGACCAAGTCGTGTAACGACTATCTGGCCGCGAACGGCGGTTGGAAGATGGTGACCAACCAGGTCGCTCCGCTGGGTGCACCCGACTACAGCTCGTACGTGCTGAACATCGCGAACTCCGGCGCTGACGTGCTGCTCAACGTCAACTGGGGCCATGACTGCGTTCTGTCGACCCAGCAGGCCAAGCAGTTCGGCGTGCTCGACAAGATGAAGCTGGTGATCCCCTACCAGGTCCCGTTCATTGCGCGCGACGTCGGGCCGGCGATCACGGGCGGTGTCTACGCCGCCACGGATTTCTGGTGGACACTCGAGGACAAGTTCCCGCTGGCCAAGATGTTCGTCGAGGAGTTCGAGAAGAAGTACAAGTACAAGCCGGAATGGGGCGCCAATAACGCCTACATGAGCTTCGCCCTGTGGGCCGAGGCCGTGGAGAACGCCGGCACCTTCTATCCGCCGGCGGTCATCAAGTCCTTCGAGGCCGGCCGGAAGATCCAGTCCACGGTCGGCGAGGTGTATTTCCGCGCCGCCGATCACCAGCTGGTCCGTCCCGTCATCATCGTCCAGGGCAAGGGCCCCAAGGAGATGAAGAGCAAGGAGGACTTCTGGGAGGTCAAGGAGGTCATCCCGGGCGAAGGGCTGATGCAGAAGCCCGACGAGTTCGGCTGCAAGCTCGGCGACTACACCTGAGCTGACCGGAGGTCCGGGCCGATGACGGCCGGTGACGTGGCTCCCGCGCCCCGCTTGGCGGCGGCGCGGGGATCACGCATAAGGTGCGTCGTCATCCCGGACCCCTCATCCAAGGTGCAGTCGCACGTGCGCGCATGATTACCTGGCCCAACTTCCTGTCTCAGCTCTTCAACGGCTTGGCCCTGGGGAGCCTCCTGGCGCTCATCAGCGCCGGTCTTACGATCATTTACGGCACGCTGGGCGTGCTCAACCTCGCGCACGGCGCGCTGTTCATGCTGGGCGGCTATGCCGGCTTCGTCGCCTATGACCTGACCGGATCCTTTCTGATTTCGATCATTGCCGGCTCTGTGTTTGTCCTCATCGTCGGCATGGCCTTGGAGTGGGCGTTCATCCGCCACTTCTACGGCCGCCCGCCGGAAGATCAGATCCTTCTGACCTTCGGCCTTGGCATCGTCGTCGTCGAACTGGTCCGCCTGGTGTTCGGCAGCCTGTCTCAGGTGGTGCCGACCCCCGAGTGGGCCGCCGGGGTGACGCCCATGGGCTTCCTGATCTACCCGACCTACCGCATCGTGGTCATGGGAATCGCCGGCGTGTCGCTGCTGGTCCTCTATCTGGTGCTCTACCGCACACGGATCGGCATGGTCGTGCGCGCCGGGATCGAGGACGCGACCATGGTCAACGTGCTGGGCATCAATGTCTACCAGGTGTTCCGCCTGGTCTTCGGCATCGGCGCCATGGCGGCGGGCTACGCCGGCATCGTCAACGCGCCCGTCGTCTCGCTGACCCCCAACATGGGCGACAACATCCTCATCGAAACCTTCGTCGTGGTGGTGATCGGCGGGGTCGGCTCGTTCCCCGGTGCGGTGATCGGCGGCATCCTGTCGGGCGAGGTGCTGAGCATCACCTCGATGATCGACCCGGCCTACTCGCAGGTGATGCTGTATGCGATCATGACGCTCGTGCTGGTGCTGCGCCCGCAAGGGTTGCTCGGCGTCCGGGGCCGCGAATGAGCGCCAATCCAGCTTTGGCCCCTGGTATGGCGCGGCGCTGGCTTCCGGAGGCGGTCACGGTCGTCGTGCTCGCCCTGCTGCCGCTGGTGGCGCCGACCCTCAACATCAACGCCGATACGCTCAGCCGCATCCTGATCTGGGGCCTGTTCGGTCTCGGGTTCGATCTCCTGTTCGGCTACACGGGCCTGCTGTCGTTCGGCCAGTCCGCCTTCTTCGGTACCGGCGGCTTCGTCATGGCCTATCTGGTGACGAACAACATGATCGACAGCGTCATCCTGGGGCTGGCGATCGGGACGGTCGCGGCGGCCGTGGTGGGCGTCGTGGTCGGCCTGGTGGCGCTGCGGCGCACCGGTATCTATTTCGCCATGATCACGGTCGCCATCGCCGAGATGTTCTTCTTCCTCGAGAACTCGCCGCTCTCGGCCTGGACGGGCGGTGAGAACGGCATTCCCGGCGTGCCGCATCCGGTGCTCAACCTCGGGTTCGCGTCTTACAAGATCGAATCCGGCTGGCCGATGTATTTCTTCATGGCGGTCATTTTCGTCGTCGGCCTGATCATCGCGCGGCGGATCGCCCGTTCGCCGGTCGGCCATATCCTGACCGCCATCCGCGACAATCCGCAGCGCGCCGCCGCCGTCGGCCATGCGATCCACCACTACAAGCTCGCGGCCTTCGTCGTCGCGGCGGCCTATGGCGGTCTCGCGGGCGGCCTGCTCGGCGTGCTGCAGGCCTACATGCCGCCCGAGGCGTTCACCTTCGACACGTCGGGCCAGCTGGTCATCCAGACGGTGATCGGCGGCGCCGGCACGCTGTTCGGGCCGGTGATCGGTGCCGCCGTGTGGCTCCTCGTGCAGGACCTGCTCCAGTATGGCCTGGGATTGGGGGCCGCGTGGAAGCTGGGCCTCGGCATCATCTTCGTGGCGCTCGTTTGCCTGCTGCGGCACGGCGTGGTCGGCGGAGCGGCCGACCTGCTGCGCCGCTGGCGGGGCAGCGCCCGCCACGTGCCGGAGGCGGCGGCGGTCGACCCGGCCGCCGCTGCCGCGGCGCCGACACCGGTGCTGGCAGCCGCGCGGCCGGTCCAGGGCAAGATGATCCTGGAGGCGCGCAGCCTGACCAAGCGCTACGGCGGCATCGTCGCCAACAGCGACATCAATTTCGAGCTCGCCGAGGGCGAGTTGCGCGGGGTGATCGGCCCGAACGGGGCGGGCAAGAGCACGTTCTTCAAGATGCTCACCGGCGAGGTGATGCCGACGACCGGGCAGATATTTTTCCATGGCGAGGACATCACCCACAAGGACGTGACCGCGACCTGCCAGATCGGGCTGTCGAAGAGCTACCAGATCAACCAGCTCTTCACCAAGCTGACGGTGCGCGAGAACCTGATCATCTCCGCACTCGCCGAGTGCCGCGGCCCGTTCAAGCTCGACCTTCTGCGCAGTCTCGACCGCGTGCCCGGCCTGAATGCCGACGTGACGCAGACGCTGGAGCTGTTGAACCTCACCGGCCGCGCCGACGTGCCGGTCGCCGATCTCGCCTACGGCGAGAAGCGGCGGCTGGAGATCGGGTTGGCGCTCGCCACCTCACCCAAGGTCCTGCTGCTCGACGAGCCGCTCGCGGGCATGAGCCCGGCCGAGCGTGCGGAGACGCGGCGGCTGTTGCGCGAGATCCGCAAGGGCCGCACGGTCGTGCTGGTCGAGCACGACATGGATGCGGTGTTCGACCTGGCCGAGCGCATCACGGTGCTGCACGAAGGGCGTATCCTCGCCGAGGGCGCTCCGGACGAGATACAGAACAACAGCTTCGTCCAGGACGCCTATCTCGGGGGAGTGCACGCCGCATGAGGCCCCCTTCGCGCAAGCGCTTCGGCGGCCAAGCCCGCCTATTCAAACGCGTCGCACTTGTGCGGCGAAGCTCCGACAGGAGCGAAGCCGCATGAGCCTCCTCGAGGTCGACGCCATCAACAGCTATTATGGCGATTCGCACATCCTGTTCGACGTCTCGATGCGCGTCGAGGAGCACGAGGTCGTGGCCTTGTTGGGGCGCAACGGCGCCGGCAAGACCACCACCTTGCGGACCTTGATGGGCCTCGTGGCGCCGCGGTCCGGCGAAATCCGGCTGGAAGGCAGCCGGATCGACGGCCAGCCCGCCTTCGCGATTGCCAAGCGGGGCGTGCAGCTGGTGCCGGAGGAACGCCGGATCTTCGGCAGCCTCAACGTCGAGCAGAACATCGAGCTCGCGATGATGACCGCCCCCAAGGCATGGCCGCTCGAGCGCATCTACGAGACGTTTCCGCGCCTCGCCGAGCGCCGGCGCAGCCGCGGCACGGACCTGTCCGGCGGCGAGCAGCAGATGCTGGCGATTGCCCGCGCCCTGGTGCGCAGCCCGAAGATCATCCTGTTGGACGAGCCGTTCGAAGGCCTGGCCCCCATCGTCGTCCGCGATCTCATGGCCGTCTGCCGGAACCTGGCCGAGCAGGGCCAGACGATCGTCGTCGTCGAGCAGAACGTGGCCGCGGCACTCGCCATGGCCCAGCGCGCCTACATCATCAACAACGGCCACGTGGTCTACGACGGGACGGTCGACGCGCTGAAGTCCTCGCGCGAGATCATGACCCGCCATCTCGGCGTCTGAGCCTAAAGCTTACTCCGCCGCGAGATTGTCGGGACGGGCGCTGGCAGCGCGGCGAACAGGCAGGCGCAACTTGAACAGTGCGCCGCCGCCTGGGGCATCCTCGACCCAAACGCTGCCGCCGAGCCGGGCCATGATCATGCGGCTGATCGCGAGCCCCAGTCCGGTGCCGACCGGCTTGTCGGTGAGCGGATCGCCGATCTGGCGGAAGCGCTCGAAGATGACCTCGCGGAACTCGGCTGCCACGCCGGGGCCATTGTCGCGCACCGCGACGTCGACCCAGCCGGGTTCGACCGTTGCGATTGAAACGCTGACCCGGCCATGGCCGGCGGGGCTGCATTTTACGGCATTTGACAGCAGGTTCAGCACCACCTGAGTCACGAGATCGCGGTCGGTCTCGACCAGAGGGGCTATCCCCAGCGCCAGATCCAGAGCCACCCCTTTGTCGCGGAACATCTGGCCGGTCGCGGTGGCGGCTTCGCGCAGGACGGCTGCGATGTCGAGGGTCACGAACGCCGTCGTGATCTGTCCGGACTGGATCTTGGCCAGGTCCAGCATCTGGCCGATCAGGCGGGTCAGGCGCTCCGACTCGCGGACGATGATCTGATAGAACTCCGTCCGCCGCGCCGGATCGAGTTCGGGATTGTCGCGCAGGATCTCGGAGAACGAGCGGATCGAGGTGAGCGGGGTGCGCAACTCGTGATTCACCGTCGAAATAAAGTCGTCCTTGAGCCGGTCGAGCTCCTTGAGCTGGTCGTTGGCGCGCCTGAGCTCCTCGCCGGCCGCCTCGAGGGCCAGCGATTTCTCTTCGAGCCGGCGGTTGTACTCCATGATCCGCGAGGTCTCGTCGAGGATCCGCATGATCTCGTCGAGGCCGAGCGGCTCTTCCTTGACCACCGACTGGACGAGGACCTGCGCCGATGCCGTGCCGATGGCACCCGCGAGCAGCTGCTCGGCATGGAGCACGGTCTCCGCGTCGGCTTCGGCCGTGGCCGGATCGAGGCCGCGCTCGCGCACGCGGGCGAGGAACGCCGCCTCGGCCTGGCGGTGACCGAGAAAGCGTCCGATCAGGGCTCGCAGGTCGGGCAAGGCTGCCGTCCGCCGCCATAGCTGCGCGGCCTCGGCCCCGCGGAACACGTCGACGAACAGCGCCGCCTGGGCCCGTTCCGCCGGTGCGGGGCGGTACAGCAATGAGACACCGATGAGGCCGCCGACGTTGAACAGCATGGACCAGAACAGGCTGTGCGCGATCGGCATCAGACCGGTGAGCCCGAACAGCGCATAGGGCTTGAGCAGGGAGACGCCGAACAGCCCGTACGCGACGAACGCGGCGGGGATAAGCCCGGAATGCGCGATGGTGGGAAGAAGCAATGTATAGGCCCAGACGATGAACCCGGCCGAAATGCCGACCGCGGCACCAAGGCGCGTGGCACGCGGCCAGAACAGCCCGAGCAGCAGGGCCGGGAAGAACTGCGCCACGCCATTGAACGAGAGCAAGCCGATCGAGACGAGAGGAAAGCCCTCGCCGACATAGCGCATGTAGAGATATCCCAGCGCCATGACCGCGACCATGGCCCACCGCCGGATGGACAGCAGAAGCGGAATGACGTCGCGGCGCGAGCCGAGCGCCGCTGGCCGCAGGCGCAGCAAGGCCGGCATGACCAGGTCGTTGCAGACCATCGTGCTCAACGCGGTTGTCGAGACGATGATCATCCCGGCAGAGGCGGAAAGGCCGCCGATGAACACGGCGGCCGCGAGGACCGTGTGATGGGCGGCGATCGGCACGGCCAGCACGATCGTATCGGGGTTCGCGTCGGACGGCAGCAGCAGCCGGCCGGCGAGCGCGATCGGCAGCACGAACAGGTTGATCGCGAGCAGGTAGAGCGGAAACAGCCACATCGCCCGGTCGAGATGGCGCTCATCGACGTTCTCGACGACCATGACCTGGAACTGCCTTTCCAGGCATATGACGGCCGCGAACGAGACAATCGTGTATGCCACCCAGTTGAGATCTGCGCTGCCATCCCCGGCCGCAAACAGCGATGTCAGGGCGGGGACCGCGGCGGCCCGTTGGAACAGATCGCCGAACCCGTCGAACAACCCATAGCCGACAAACAGGCCGACGGCCGCGAAGCAGAGCAGCTTTACGAGCGATTCGAGCGCCACCGCCGCAACCATGCCCTGATGGTGCTCGCCCGGCTGAATGCTGCGGCTGCCGAACAGCATGGCGAACAACGTAAGCAGCACCGCGGCCCACAGGCCGGCGTCCTTGAGGATATCCGCGGTGAGGCTTTCGGCCGCCAGTTCGGGATCGTGTGTCAGGACCAGGAAGCTGGTTGAGACCGCCTTCAGCTGGAGCGCCAGGTAAGGCACCGCACCGATCACGGCGACGACGGTGACCAGCGCTCCGAGCCCGGCGCTTTTGCCGAAGCGCGAGGCGATCAACGAGGCGATCGAGGTGATGCGGTTGACCTTGCTGACGCGCAGGATCTTGCGCAGCAACAGCCAGCCCAACGTGAAGGCGAGGGTAGGGCCGATATAGATCGGCAGGAATGCGATCCCCGCCTTGGAGGCAAGACCGACGCTTCCGTAGAAGGTCCAGGAGGTGCAGTAAGACGCGAGCGACAACGTATAGACGAGGCTCGAATTGATCGCTCGCGATCCGTGGTCCGGCTGCCGCTCGACCATGTAAGCCAGTGCGAACAGGATCAGCAGATAGGAGACCGCGATTGCGGCGAGGAGTCCCGCGTTCAGCATGTCAGTCGTTCGGCAGATCGGCACGTTTGCGCCGGCTCCGGCGTTCGACGACCAGGGCGACCGCGCCGATCAGGATGGCCCAGGCACAGAAGAGATACACGTAAAGGAGAGGCCAGCCGAACATCGTCTTGCCGCTGAACAGAAGCAGCAGCGGCGGATTGAACAGCGCAACCCCCAGCGCGAACAGGCCGACGAGTTTATCGCGTTGGCGGGCTTCCTCGGTCATCGGCCTATCCTGCGGATGGCGACGCCGCTCCCGGAAGGAGCCGCCGCACCTGATCCAGTACGTCGTGTGTCGCGAACGGCTTGGTGACAAAGGCGTCCGCACCGGCCCGCAGCCCGCTCTTGCGCTCCGCGGTGAGTCCCTTGGCGGTCAGCATGATCACCCGCGTATCGGCGAGCGCTTTGTTGGCGCGGATCGCCGAGCACACATCGTAGCCGTTGCGCCGCGGCATCATGACGTCGAGCAGCACGATGTCAGGGCGCATTTTTGCCGCCACGGTCAACGCCGCGTCGCCGTCGGTCGCCACGGCGACATGGTACCCCGCCTTCTCCATGAGAAATCGCAACGCAAGAACGATGTTCGGATCGTCGTCGGCGATCAGCACCGAGGCGGACATCGCATCCTCCCTGTACATTTTCCTAATAATTAGCACGGGGCAGGGGTCCGGAGCACTCACTTTGGCGTTCGCCGGCGCGTAAATTTCCGCTCGACGGCTGCGCTGCTCCCATGTTCCTGTCGGCTGATGGCCGTTGAGACGGCCGATTCTGAGGGGTTGGATGCGCGTTCTCCTGATCGAGGACGATGCCGAGATTTCATCGCTCGTGGTGCGCGATCTGCGTGGTGCCGGCTACACGGTGGACGCCGTGGACCAAGGCGAGGTGGGGCTGCACGCGGCCCTTGGGACGGATTATGCGGTCATCGTCGTCGATCTTCGCCTGCCGGACCGGGATGGCCTCGAGGTCGTGCGGGACCTGCGCGCCCGCGGTGTGCAGTCGCCCATCCTGATCCTCACCGGCCGCCGCCGGGTGGCTGACCGGGTCGCCGGGCTCAAGGCTGGTGCCGACGACTATCTCGTGAAGCCGTTTGCCATGGCCGAGCTGCGGGCCCGCCTCACCGCTCTGCAGCGCCGCCGGGGCAAGCTCGACGGAAAGCCGCCGGCCTTCGCCGATGTCACATTCGATGATGAGGGCGTCGAGGCCTTGGTCTCGGGGCGGCCACTGGACCTCACGCGCCAGGAACTGCGCCTTCTCCGGGTGTTGGTGGAGCGGGGCGGCCACATCGTTTCGAAGCGCCTGATCGAGGAAACGCTGTATGGCTTCGACGAGGAGGTGGCGTCCAATTCGATCGAAGTCCACATCCACAAGCTGCGCCGCGCCCTCCAGGGCACGGGCTCGGCCGCGATCATCGAGACGCGCCGCGGCGTCGGCTATCGTCTGACGAAGAAGGCGGCCGAATGATGAGGCGCGCCCGGCAACTCTCCAGCCAGCCGGTCGACCCCGATTTGGCCTTCCGTGCCCGCATGCAGCGCGACCGTGAGAGATTGATCGAGCTGTCCGCGACCTTGCGGCGGCCAACGGCGTGGCCGCGCGCGGCAGGCCGCCTGGCCGCGATCGAGCATGTCGCACACGGCCTTGCCGGGGCGGGCGGCGTCTTCGGCTTCACGGACCTGGGCGAGGACGCGGCACGGCTCGAGCGGCTGCTGGAGCGGTGGCGGAAGCAGCCGCCGGTGGAGATTTCGCCCCGACGGATCGCCGCGTTGGACCGCAGGTTGGCGCCGGTCCTCGAGCGGCTGCGCTGCGCGGCGGACCCGTCATGAAGGGCCATGCGGAAATCGCAGGCGCGGGGTTTGCCGGGCTGACCGCCGCCATAGCACTCGCGCAGCGCGGATGGACGGTGCGCGTGCACGAGATCGCGCCGGAGCTGCGCGCGTTCGGGGCCGGCATCTACATCTGGGAGAACGGGCTGCGCGTCCTGGCCGCGATCGGCGCCTACGACGCGGTGGTCGCAGGCGCGCATGAAGCCGGCGTTTACGAGATTCGCCATGACAATCGCCTGGTCGGCGCGCACGAGTTCGGGATGGCGGCGTGCGGCACGCGCATGTTGACCATGACCCGCCAGCATCTCTACGCGGCGATCGTGGCGGCCGCGGCGCGTGCCGGGGTCGAGGTCATCACGAGCTCGGAGGTCGTGGGTGCGGCCCCGGAGGGCGTGCTGTTGACCGCGGACGGGGGCCGACACCGCGCCGATCTCGTAATCGGCGCCGACGGCGTCAAGTCGAAGGTGCGCGATTCGCTCGGCCTGTTGAAGGAGCGGCGGGTTTTTGACGACGGCATCGTGCGTGTGCTCGGGCCGCGCCTCAAGCACGAGCTCGGGCCGGGACCGTGGGACCACGTCATCGACTTCTGGAGCTTCGAGCCGCGTTTGCTGCGCGTGCTGTACACGCCCTGCGACGAGCAGGACCTGTATCTCGCCATGATGGCGCCGGTGAACGACCGCGCGGCCTCGTCTATCCCGATCAACGTCGAGATCTGGACAAAGAGTTTTCCGCAACTGGCCCCAGTCATTCGCGCCATTGGTCCGCGCGGGCGCTATGACCCTTACGAGACCACCA
>Ga0335069_10006730_pt1 | contig 16672 bp, 16 predicted proteins | sample Lox_Sample_11_FD_206714 | JGI IMG/M metagenome (GOLD analysis project Ga0335069, IMG submission 206714) | Soil microbial communities from Loxahatchee National Wildlife Refuge, Florida, United States - Lox_Sample_1.1 | ecosystem: Environmental > Terrestrial > Soil > Wetlands | place: USA...
TGTCACGTCGCTTTTTGGCAACGTCCCGTTCGGCGACAAGCGCATTGATCTCATCGTCGCTAGTGGAGGCGCTTGCGAGGAGTTCTTGGGCCACATCGGCCGTGCGCCCCGCCTTCTCAGCCCACGCCAGCGCGCGCTTTGTGGGTTCGGCATCGTGATCTTCGATGACATCGAAGACCGAGTCGAAGTCCCGTAGAACCGGGAGAACGGCATCACGGTCGGCGGTTGAGAACTGCCCTCGGTCGAGTGCCGTGTTCGCTGCGCGGACGAGTTCGAAGATCGGTGCACGTGCGTCGGCGGTATTGAGGTCGTCGTTAAGTGCTTCGAGGAATTCGGCACGCGCCTTGCTTGCTGTTGCCTGGATTGGGCTTTCTGCGGCCGCGCCAGCCGCGAGCTTCGCTGTGCCCAGACGCTGATGAAACGTACGCAAGCGATCAATCGCGTTGGTTGCCTCGGTCAGCCCATCGAAGGTGAAGTTGAGCTGATGGCGGTAAGGAACGGAGATGAGCGCGAGGCGGATGGCCGACGCCTTGTAGCCCTTGAGCAGAAGATCGCGAAGAGTGAAGAAGTTTCCTTCGCTCTTCGACATCTTGCGCCCGTCGACGAGCAGGAAGCGCACATGCATCCAGTGACGCGCGAAGGGTTTGTGGGTGACACTCTCGCTTTGCGCGATCTCATTCTCATGGTGCGGGAACATGAGATCTTCGCCCCCGGCATGGAGGTCGAAGCTGTCACCCAGATACTCCATGGCCATGGCGGAGCACTCGATATGCCATCCGGGCCTTCCGCGCCCGATGGCTGTTTCCCAGGATGTCTCGCCCGGCTTGGCCGCTTTCCATAGAGCGAAGTCGCGAGCTGAGTCTTTCTCGTACTCGTCGACGTCCACACGCGCGCCGTCTTCCATGCCACTGAGATCTTTTTTGCTGAGCTTTCCGTACTCGGGAAATGCAGACAGCCGGAAGTACCAGCTGCCGTCTTCGGTCTTGTAGGCCGCTCCGGATGAGGCCAGCTTTTCGACCAGTTCCACCATGCGCGGAATGTGATCGGTGGCTCGGGCAATGATCTCGGGCCGCTGGACGCGCAGGGAGGCGAGGTCCTCGAAGAATGCGTCGATGTAGGGGGCGGTGTAATCGCCGATGGCCAAACCGCGCTCGCCGGCATTGCGGATGATCTTGTCGTCAACATCTGTGATGTTCATCACATGACGAAGCGATACGCCTTCCAGCTTAAGGAAGCGGCGCAGCACATCGATCTGGAGAAAGGTACGAAAGTTGCCAATGTGCCCGTAATCGTAGACGGTGGGTCCGCACGCATACATGCGTAAGGCTTTACCGTCCGAAGGGGAAAGTTCGTCCAGTTGTCCCGAGAGGGTGTTAAAAAGGCGGAGAGTCATTCCTTAGTCATTACTCGTGCGTCAGGTTCGGCCAACACTTTCGCGCAATACCAATCCAGATTGTAGCAGCGCAAAATATTGAGTGAATGCGGGGATGTGCGCAAGTCAGGGCTCATTTGGTGTATAGATGGGGAGAATACTCCCCCATTCTCTTCCGCTCGAAAGGAGGTTATGGAAAGCGAAGTCCTGTCTCTGCTCTGTGATCCGGATACGCGCTACGACTTCGAGCTGGAAGGGAGTACTCTCCGCAACACCGCTACGGGCCGCGTCTATCCCATTCGCGACGGAATACCTTTATTTGTCAGTACGTTGACCGGGCCGAACCTGAAGAACCAGGCTCTGTACGATCGCATTGCACGTGGCTACGATCTGGCTGAGTCGTTTCGTCGGGTCGTCCTGCGCAAGCCCGACTTCCGCCGCGAAATCGTCTCGGAATTGGAAGTAGTGCCGGGAATGCGGGTGCTGGAAGTGGGCGTCGGCACCGGAGCCAATCTACGCTATCTGCCCCAGGATATCGACTTCTACGGTCTCGACATCTCGTGGGGCATGTTGCGCCGGTGCCGCAAAACCGTGAAGAGGTCGCGCTGCAAGGCCCACCTCTTCCATGGTGAGGCAGGTCGGCTCCCGTTTCGGGCCGAGGTCTTCGATTGTGTGTTCCACGTGGGCGGCCTCAACGTTTTCTCCGATCCGGCTCGCGCCATCCAAGAGATGATCTGGGTCGCCAAGCCAGGAACGAAGATTGTCATCGCCGATGAAACGGAGAAGGTTGCGCGCACAAACCACCAAAAGAATCGCGCTACAAAGGCCAATCTCCCGCCGGGGACTGAGAATGTACGCTGCCCGATTGACCTAGTTCCCGAGGAAATGGAAGACATTCGCGCTCGCGAGCTTGCCGGCGGCAAATTCTATCTGCTGAGCTTCCGCAAGCCGCTGAAGCCTGCGCGCTAGACCAGATTTCTCACCCCGAGGAGTGGGGGCTTATCTGCCCAGCACCAGGGAAGGGTCAGCTGAGAGATTCTCTGGCGCGAAGTCGCCGGCAAGGTAACGTGGCCATGCCGCAGCAGCAATCATGGCTGCGTTGTCCGTCGACAAAGCGAGGGTTGGGAAAGCAACCTCCATTGCACGCCGCACTGCCTCTGCAGTGAAGCGCTCACGCAGTTCGCCGTTGGCGGCGACGCCACCGGTAACGAGGATCCGCGCGACGTCCAGTTCTTCGGCCGCATTGAAAGTCTTCTTGAGCAGATCGCCGACCACGGCATGTTGGAAGCTGGCGATCAAATCGAGCGTGGTTGGATCGCACATGCCGAGCGCGTCTTTGATCATCGGGCGGGCGGGGGCATCAGGGCCAGTGAAGAGCGCCTCGCGCCGGGCCTCGGCCTCGGGTTTGAGGTTGTGGAGTTCCACGTAGCGCAGGACGGCAGTCTTGATTCCGGAGAACGAGAACAGAAAACGGGGATCGAGCTCAGCGATGGGTGCGCTGTTGGCTGCCTTTGTCCGCGGGGCCGCTCCATGCAGGTGGATTTTGGTCTTGACCTGGGCGAACGAGAAGGGCACGGCCTTTGGATCGCCGAAACGAGCGAGGCCGTCGATCCAGGGCCCACCGGGATAACCGAGGCCGAGCAGCTTGGCGACCTTGTCATAGGCTTCCCCGGCGGCATCATCGAGCGTGCGTCCGACGAGGGTATAGCGCCAAGTGCTTTGCAACGGCCGCGCGAGATAGAGATGGGTGTGACCGCCGGAGACAACCAAGGCCAGAGCCGGCTCGGGTTCGGATGCACTTTGTTCGTCGAATTCATCGAGCTTCATCCGCTGGTTGAGCAGGACGGCGTGGATGTGGCCCTCAAGATGATTGACGGCGATGAGCGGCAAGCCCTGCGCAAAGGCCAGGCCCTTGGCATAGGTTATGCCCACCAGCAGAGCGCCGGCCAGGCCGGGGCCGTTGGTGACGGCGATCGCGTCGAGATCGGCCAGCGTGACGCCCGCTTCGGCCAGAGCCGCATGCACGACCGGGACGATGGCGCGCAGATGCTCACGGCTGGCCAATTCGGGGACCACTCCGCCATATTTGGCGTGGGTGGCGATCTGTGAAGCGACAACAGACGACAGAGTGCGACCGCCTCGTTCGACGATGGCTGCCGCCGTCTCGTCGCACGAGGACTCGATGCCGAGAATGAGGCCCGAACCGCCCATCTTTTCAGTGTAGCGGGAAGAAGCTAAGGGCTGACCGCGCGACAATAACTGGAAGGGCATGCCTGTGTCAGGCCAATTCGAGTCGGCTCTCCACATTGTGGCGACATTGCGCGAGCGAGGCTATGAGGCTTATCTCGCAGGCGGCTGTGTGCGCGACCTGCTGCTCGGCCGGGAGCCCGCGGATTACGACGTGGCCACGTCGGCCACTCCGGATGCCGTGCTTGAGATGTTTCCGAAGACGTTTGCCGTGGGGGCCCATTTTGGCGTGGTGCTGGTGGCCACCTGTGGGGCAGACGCCTCGGCCAAAGGCGAAGGGGCATCAGCCGACGTTGGTGTGATCACCGAAGTGGCGACATTTCGGTCTGACGGCGTTTACTCAGACGGACGGCACCCCGACGAGGTCCGCTATACACTGAGCGCCGCCGAGGACGTGCAGAGACGCGACTTCACGATCAATGGGCTACTCTTGGATCCCCCGCTCCGTGGGCTTGACTCTCTGAATCAGCTCGTCAGGGACCGTAGAGCGCTCCGCGCGGCGGTTGTCGATTATGTGGGTGGTCTCGAAGATCTCAGTGCGGGGATTCTCCGCGCCATCGGAGAGCCAGCGCGCCGCTTTCAGGAGGATCAGCTCCGGCTGTTGCGTGCCGTGCGATTTGCTGCGCGGCTTGGCTTCACGATTGAGCAGGGCACGTTGGCCGCGATCCGCGCGCTCGCACCCAAGATTCATGCGGTCAGCCGTGAACGCGTTCGGGATGAGTTGACCAAGATGCTGACGGAGGGCAAGGCGCGCCGAGGGTTCGAATTTCTGGATGAGACCGGCCTGCTCAGCGAAGTTCTGCCCGAGGTCGCGCGCATGCGAGGTGTCGCCCAGCCGCCGCAGTTCCATCCCGAGGGCGATGTCTGGGTTCATACGCTACTGTTGCTGGAGCAACTCGCTCCGGGCAGCCCACTCACGCTCGCGTGGGGTGCACTGCTGCATGACATAGGAAAGCCGCCAACGTTTCGCGTAGCGCCGGACCGCATCCGATTCGACAATCACGTGGAGGTGGGCGTGGCGATGGGTGCCGAGATCTGCCGCCGCCTGCGCTTTTCGAACGACGACACACACCAGATTCTCGCCCTCATCCAGAACCACATGCGCTTTGCCGATGCACCACAGATGAAGGACTCGACCCTGAAGCGCTTCTTCCGCCTGGATCGGTTCGACGAGCATCTCGCGCTGCATCGCATGGACTGCCTAGCTGCACACGGCAATCTCGACATCTGGAACTTGGTGCGCGAGCGCTATGAGGCTACGCCTGCGGAAGTGGTTCGCCCAACGCCTCTGATCACTGGGCGCGACCTCATCGCTGCCGGCTATACCCCGGGCACGCTTTTCAAAGAGATGCTGGGGACGGTGGAGGATGCGCAGCTCGAAGGAACGATCACGACAACAGATCAGGCGCTTGCGCTTGTCCGCGAACGTTTTGGACGGGCCATTGCATAAGCGTGACGCGGCGCACTGCCAGGTCTGCTGCCCGATGCGATAAAGAATGGTTGGTTTCTTCGGGCTGAAACGAGAAGCTTCCCTCCCCTCTTGCGCAGAAGGCGCCCGGAGACCTACGGTCTACTCCCAGGAAAGTGAGATCTTCCGATGGCCACTGCCGCCGCGAGCCAACCTGTCATCGACTTCCAGTCCGGCTGGGTCGATCTCGATCTGCCCCCGCACGTGCGCGAAGTTCTTGCTGCAGCGCCGCTAGTGCAGACGCCGGAAAACCGCCCACAGCTACTGGACTGGGCGCTTGGCCGCTCCACAGGCACCACGGATTGGACTCTAGGCAACCGCGCGGATCATGCGGTTTACGAGGCAGTGTTTCATCTCCCCGGCCAGTTCAATGGCGGAAGGCGCATCGTTGAAGCAGTTGTGACCAAGGCACGCAATGGACTCGCCATCAACTTCCCTGACCCGGCGATGCGACGGCGCGATCCCGATGCGATGCTGATTGGCGACTCTCTGCCGACGGACAAGCCGCGCTACGAAGAGCGTTTCGGTGAACCGTTCGATAGAACGCGCCAGCAGACACTGGATTGGCTGAAGACGCAGGAACTGGTGGCGATGCCGTTCTATGCCGGGACGGATTCGCTTGGTTATGGTTCCCTGCTGATTGCGCCGCGCCAGGCAGCGTTCTTCGCTGCGGCACTGGCCGATTTGCAGGGCATGATTCCACGCAGCCAGGTCCCTGCAGGCTTCAAGATCACCGGCGGCGTGCTGTTTGTTGCGCCGCCGTTCCGGCACACGCACTTTGGCGGACGGCAGATCGTGGTGCACGATCGGACGGCGACGCACCAGGAGGTGTTTGCGTACAACCTCTATCCCGGACCGAGCGCGAAGAAGGGCGTCTACTCGGTGCTGCTGGATATCGGCGAGCGCGAGGGGTGGACGACCAATCATTGCGCCGCAGTCGCGGTGGTCACGCCGTATGAGAATCAGCTGATCCTGATGCACGAGGGTGCAAGCGGCGGCGGCAAAAGCGAGATGACCGAGCACATCCACCGCATGGAAGATGGCCGGTTGCTGCTCGGAGAAAATGTCGTGACGCACGAGCAGCGCACGCTGAACCTGCCCGAGGCGTGCCATTTGCGACCCATTGCGGATGACATGGCCTGCGCTCATCCGAAGTATCAGGGCGCAAGCAAGCGGCTGGTGGTTGCGGACGCAGAGAATGCATGGTTCGTGCGTGTGGACCACATCCACAGCTACGGAACGGCACCGAACCTGGAACGGCTGTGCATCGATCCGCCCGAACCGCTCCTGTTCTTGAACCACTACATTGTTCCGGGAGGCACGTGCCTGACCTGGGAGCACGTCGAGGATGCACCCGGCAAGCTGTGCCCCAACCCTCGCGTGATTCTGCCGCGGCGCATGATCGAGGACATTGCCGCGGGTCCGCGGGCCGTGGATGTACGCAGCTTTGGTGTGCGCTGCCCGCCGACGCACAGCGGCAGCCGTCTGTACGGGATTCTCGCGATGATCCATGTGCTGAGCCCCGCGCTGGCCTGGCTGTGGCGTCTGGTCGCACCGCGTGGCCATGCCAACCCCAGCATCTCCAGTCCCTTGCAGGGGGGCGGACTCTTGGATGAGCACATCAGCGGGTCTGGTCCGATGGAATCGGAAGGAGTCGGCTCGTACTGGGCTTTTGCGACAGGGCGGCGCGTGGATCAGGCGAATCTGCTGCTCCGCCAGATTGTGGCAACACCGGAGACGCGCTATGTGCTGTTGCCCAATCAGCACATCGGCGCGTGGCGGGTTGGCTACATGGCCGAGTGGATTGCGCGCGAGTATCTCGCTCGCCGCGGCAGCGCGAAGTTCGGCCGCGAGCAGGTGAGCGAGGCGCCATTCCCGCTGCTCGGATACATTCCGAACCAGCTGCGCATCGAGGGCTCGATGATTCCGCGCGTGTTTCTGCGCGTGGAAGAGCAGATTCAGGGCGGTGCGGAGGTCTACGAGGAGGGCGCGCGACAGTGGCGCGAGTTCTTTGCGCGCGAGCTGAAGCCGTTTCTGTTACCGGACCTCGATCCACTGGGTCATCGCATCATCGAGGCGTGTCTCGACGGGGCACATCAGGAGGATTACCGTCGACTGATTCCGCACCCGATGTTCCGTGACGACGAGGGCTGATCCCGGATTCAGTGACGCGCTGCCGTCGGCGACAATCGAAGCATGACCTCCGCTGCGCGCCCGTTCGACGTGATCGTCCTGGGCGCGGGTGCGGCCGGACTGATGTGCGCGGCTGTGGCTGGACAGCGCGGCCGGCGCGTGGCACTGCTGGAACACAATGCACAGCCGGGGCGCAAAATCCTGATCTCAGGCGGCGGCCGCTGCAACTTCACCAACATCCACTGCTCGCCGGCGAACTTCCTCTCGAACAATCCCCACTTTTCCAAGTCGGCGCTGGCGCTGTATCGGCCGCAGCATTTTCTGGAGCTGGTCGACCGCTATCGAATCCCCTCGCATGAGAAGACACTGGGGCAGCTCTTTTGCGATGGCTCGGCGCGGGCGATTCTCGACATGCTGCTGGCCGAGTGCGCGAAGGGCAGCGTGGAGCTTGTGCTGAATGCGCGCGAGATTCTCGTGGAGCGAGCGGGCGGCGCGTTCCGAGTGGTGTCGGCCCAAGGCGAGTTTGTTGCGGATGCCCTTGTGGTTGCGACAGGCGGCTTGTCGATTCCGAAGATGGGCGCGACGGGGCTGGCCTACGATCTGGCGCGGCAGTTCGGGCTGCGTGTTGTGGAGCCGCGTCCGGCACTGGTGCCCCTGGTTCTGGGCGGCGACGAGGCTGGGTGGACCGCGCTTACAGGTGTGTCGGCAGACGCGCTGGTGCGAGCCGGGCAGACGAAGTTTCGGGAGAAACTGCTCTTCACCCATCGAGGCTTGAGCGGCCCGGCAGTTCTGCAGGCGTCGTCGTACTGGCGCGCCGGCGAGCCGGTCGTGGTTGATTTTGCGGCGGACGCGAAGGTGCTGGACCCGCTCTTCGCACAGTGCGCGCGGCGGGATGCATCGGCACTGCGCCAAGCTTTGCGCGCGGCCCTGCCGCAGCGGCTGGCGGACCGGCTGGCGGAAGTGGATGCTCCGGCTGGTTGGAACAACGCAGCGCTCGAAGCGTGCGAGCGGCGCCTGCATCGCTGGGAGTTTCACCCGGTCGGGACGGAGGGATTCGAAAAGGCCGAGGTTACAGCGGGCGGCGTGGATACCGACGATTTGAACTCACGCACGATGGAGGCGCGCAGCGTGCCGGGGCTGTTCTTTGTGGGCGAGGCCGTGGATGTGACCGGGCATCTGGGCGGATTCAACTTTCAGTGGGCGTGGGCCTCGGCAGTGGCGGCGGCGAGAACGCTGTAATCACTGCCAGCGGAGCACCCCGGGGATGACGTGGTGGCAGGTTTGATCCATCGTGAGCCCTTTCGGTGGAGATACCTTCTCCCGTCCTACCAGCCCGAGTGTTTCCCGCTATCTTTGGGTTGAATGCCTTTCCGCCCCGGTCTCGACACAGAGACCTGGGCACTCATTTCTGAGGCGATGTGAATATTCCGCGACCTAGATCAACCGCTCAACTTCCTGTCGACGCGAACTGAGATCGTCCGGAACTTCGCAAGAACATCTTTCCCATTACTTCCGAGTGATTGGCAGTAGCGCAGATCGCGGTTAGCATGAAGTGTTCCAGAAATGGTCAGGGCCTCTCACGCCGGTCATCTTTGGTAGGTGACTCGTGGCTTCGATGGGCCGCGTCTGCGCCTGGATGGTTCTATCGAGGAGAGGTCTCATGCAAATTCCCGCCGGCTCCGACTCAGTGCTTCACACTCTGTCGCATTATGGCAGGCTTGGAGAGGTGCTGATCATCGGGGCCGGAATTGTGTTGATTCGCACTGGAGTCTTGTTTCCCAACCACATCAGGCTTCAGAGAAAGGGACTGGACCTGCTTCTTGCGGGCAAGCCTGTTGAAGCGGAGAAGCGCTACCGCACCGCACTGGACTTGGGCGCGAAGGTTCCTGAGTCAGATCGCGTACATTTGCTCGTTTGCCTCGGGGATGCGCTGTTCGACCAGGGAAGGTATGGAGAGGCACAGCAATACCTCACACAAGCGCTTGAATTGGGAGACCCGACGGGAAGCGGCCAGGGTAGCATGTGCGACGTTTTGCTGGCGCAGAAAGCTTCCCTCGAGAAGGCGATTGAAATGGCCGATCTTGCCATGCAGTTGTGGGGACGCGCACTGGTCGGACTACCGTTCGGCTCACGTTGGGCGACGGTCTCCAAAGACCTTTACGAAGCCAAAACCTGTGCACGCAAAGCGCAAGCGTTGCTGATGCTTGGCCAACGAACTGAGGCGCGCCAAGCCGTAGACCGCGCGCTGAGCATTTTGGACGCATCGAAGTCCGACCTGCAGGTTGTACGGCCCCAAAGCTCCTTGGCGGGGAGGTTGGCCGTTGGAAATCGCCTTCAACGCATGAAGGAGTTGACGATTTCAGCCACATATTGGCGCGTGGGTCTGTCGCTGGTTGCCATCGGCGACAAGAGCAAAGCCGCGGAAGAATTTCGCACCGTCTACGATACGGACCGGATGGGCAAGTATCACACTCTCGCGCAGAAACAGCTGGAGAGCCTTGGCTATAGCAGTCCAGTACATCCGATAATCTAACGGCCGACCTCACTTCAGGGCTGTCGCCCAACCAGAAATACCCCTCCTCCGGTTTGATACGGCCGGGTGTGGAGACTGGCGACGCTATTCCACCGGGGCCACCGGTTTGGCGGGTGGCTTGAGCACGAATCCTTTGCGCACCAGGACGAAGCCGGGTTGGGGTAGTTCGGCCTGGAGCAACTGATTTTCGGGTCCGGCGAAGAGGTCGGTGTGGTCGCCGTTGATGGTTGCCACCAGATGATGCACCGGAATCGGCTGGCCGTCGAGTGTGCCTTCCTGATCGGGATAGGTTGCGAGGGTGACGGGTGCGACCGATCCGTCCTGCCTGGGGATGACGGCCCAGAGGTCGCGATTGTTGTGGGCCACGGCCAAGGCCAGCAGCGTTTCGAGGGCGCCGGGATCGAAGTCGGGCAAAAATACGGCGCCGCTGTGGGTTTCGAGGCGCGTGGTTGTGCTGCGGCCGTTGGCGGAGATGTTGAGGAGCAGCTGCGCGGCATCGGGTTTGGCGGTGACGCTGACGGCCTGGTCGTTGACGGTTGCGCTCAACAGAACATGCTTAAGTTCGTTGGCCGAAGTGAGCTCTTCATTTTTGGAGAGCGCGTAGTCGAGGCCTTGCATGGCGACCTTCACGGTCGAGCTTGCATCGTAGCCATCCGCGGTCGCGGCGATGTGGAAGCTGGCTGTGCCGACGGCCTGGCCGTGCTGATTGACCGTGAAGCTGGCGTCGGACTCTGGGCCGGAAGCTGGCGCCGCGCCGGCAGCAACGGAAAGAAACGAGGCAAGCAGGAGTGCAAGAGCAATCAAGATAGGGCGGCGCACAGTCTTCTCCCCAGATATAGACGTGCGACCGGCGGTGCGAGTTGTGGCACCGGCTTGCGGCGCGGCCGAGCCTCGCGCGCTATTCTCTTTCTTTGAGGTAGCCATGACTGAAACCGGCAATGATACTGCAATTGGCCGCCCGCAACTTGCCTACCTTACCGATACGCTCAACGAGCTGCGGGCCAAGGGCACACATTTCAAGCTGCGGGTGCTGGACGACCAGCAGGCGCCGGTTTGCCACTACGACGGCAAAGAGGTGATCAACCTGGCCAGCAACAACTATCTGGGGCTGGCTAACCATCCCAAGCTGATCGAGGCGGCACTGGAAGCGACGCGCACCTTCGGCGTGGGGTCGGGGGCGGTGCGGACGATCGCTGGGACGATGCGCATCCACATGGAGCTCGAAGAGAAGATTGCGCGCTTCAAGAATGTGGAGGCATGCGTCGTCTTCCAGTCGGGGTTCGCGGCCAACGCGGGAACGGTGAGCGCGATCCTGGGCAAGGAAGACTTCATTTTGTCGGACGAGCTGAACCACGCCAGCATCATCGACGGAGCGCGGCTGTCCCGGGCGAAGATCAAGGTCTTCCGGCACAAGGATGTGGCGCACTGTGAGCAGCTTCTGCAGGAAGTGGAGAAAGAGCCGGGCCACAAGCTGGTGATCACTGACGGCGTGTTCTCGATGGACGGAGACATTGGCCCGGTGGACAAGCTCGCCGCGCTGGCGGAGAAGTATGGCGCGATCATGATGGTGGACGATGCGCATGCGTCGGGTGTGCTGGGACGCAATGGACGCGGCAGCGTCGATCATTTTGGAATGCACGGGCGTGTGGATGTGCAGGTGGGGACGCTGTCGAAAGCCATTGGCTCGCTGGGCGGGTATGTGTGCGGTTCGAAGGATCTGATCGACTATCTCTACCACCGCGCAAGGCCGTTTCTGTTTTCCACGTCGCATCCGCCGTCGGTTGCGGCGACGTGCATTGCGGCGTTCGATCTGCTGGAGAACGAGCCGCATCGGATAGAACGGCTGTGGGGTAATACGCGGTATTTTCAGGGCCAACTGAGGAATGTGGGATTCAATATCGGCGGGGTGAACACGCCGGCAACGGAGACGCCGATCACGCCGGTGATTGTGGGCGAGGGTCGCGCGGCGATGGAGTTTTCGCGGGCGTTGTTCGACGAGGGCGTGATGGGCACGGGAATCGCGTTCCCGACGGTGCCGGAGGGCAAGGCACGGATCCGGCTGATCGTGACCAGCGAGCACACGCGCGCGCAGCTTGACCGGGCGCTGGATACGCTGGCGGGCGTGGCGAAGCGGATGGGGATTCTGTGATCGCTCATCTGCGCGGCAAGCTGATTCACAAAGAACCCGGGCGGGCCATTGTGGAGGCTGCGGGCGTGGGCTACGACGTGGCGATTTCGGTGCCTACGTTTACTGCGCTGCCTTCGACCGGGGTTGAGACATCGCTGCACATCCACACACAGGTCAGCGAGGACCAGATCGCGCTGTTTGGCTTTCTTGACCGCGAGGAGAAGCGGCTGTTTGAGCGGTTGATCACCGTGAGCGGCGTGGGGCCGAAGCTGGCGATCAAGATGCTGAGCGGGCTTTCTCCGGAGCGCACGGTGCAGGCGATTCGCGCGCAGGATCATGGGCAACTGACGCGGATTCCAGGCGTGGGAAAGAAGCTGGCCGAGCGGCTGGTGGTGGAGCTCAAAGACAAGTTGGAGGATTTCGCTGTTGCGCCTGCACCGGCCACCGGTGTGCAGGGACCTGCGGTGGACGATGTGCTTTCGGCGCTCGTGAATCTCGGCTACCAGAGGCCGGCGGCGGAGAAGGCCATCGAGCAGGCGGTGGCGAAGGACAAGGCGCTGACGGCGGACTTCGATGGGCTGTTCCGCGGGGCGCTGAAGGTGATCCGGTAGCCGACCGCTGCGAGTGCCATTGACACAGGTGCGGCATTGCCGCACAATGCCGTTGTGAGCCGCTCGCTGCCGACGGTCATCGAAACAAGCGTTTTCGCGCGCCGCGCCGAAAAGCTGCTCACTGGCGAGGAGCACGATGACCTGCTGCTCTATCTCTCCATGTACCACGAGGCGGGAGATGAAATTCCGGGCACGGGCGGGGTCCGCAAGCTGCGGTATGCCATTCGGGGCAGAAGAAAGTCTGGCGGTATACGGGTGATTTACTACTTGTTCGATGCGCAGGGCCCGCTCTATGCGCTGCTGGTCTATGGGAAGAATGAGCAGGGCAATTTGACTCCGGAGCAGAAGAAGTACGTGACGACCATCGCCGGGGCCGTAAAAGCAGAAGCCAAGAAGAAGAGGAAACGAGGATGAAGCGCAAGAAGGTTGGGAACGAAGTCGTCGAGGCCATGGAAGAGGTTCTCGGGATCGTTCAGGGCAAAGTCAAGCCTGCAGCTGTCCACAAGTTTTCTGCCTCCGTTGCGCTTGACGTTCGCAAGATCCGGGCTGCCACGGGCCTGAGTCGTGCCGAATTCGCGCGCCGCTACGCGCTCGACCCACGTGCGCTTCAGGATTGGGAACAGGGGCGGCGCCGTCCGGATCGAGCTGCACGCGCCTACCTCACAGTGATCGCGCGCAGACCGGACGCGGTTGAGGAAGCACTCGCGAGCTAAGAGCGCTACACTGCAGTTGCCATGGCATTGAAGAAGACGCCTGCTCCCTCTGCTCCTGCTCTTCCCTTTCTTCGTCCGGAATCTTTGACCTTTCTGCGCAATCTTGCCAAGCACAATGACCGCGCGTGGTTCCAACCGCGCAAGGCCGAGTTTGAAGCGCTGCTGCGCGAGCCGATGCTGGCCATCGTTCGCAAGATCACCGACGCCATGCTCGACTTTGCGCCGGATCATGTCAGGCCGGCGGAGAAATCGCTGTTCCGGATCTATCGCGATACGCGCTTCTCTTCGGACAAGCGCCCCTACAAAACGCATGTGGCGGCGTGGTGGTCGCACCAGGGGCTGCAGAAGACATCGGGGGCGGGCTACTACTTTCACGTGAGCCCGAAGGAAGTGATCATTGCTGCCGGCGCGTATATGCCGGAGAAGGAGCAGCTGGCGCAAATTCGCCACTGGCTGCTGGCCAATCACGCAGAGTTTCGTGCGCTGCTGAAGAAGCCAGCGGTGCGGCGCGCGTTCAGCGAGTTCGAAGGCAATGCGCTGACGCGGCCGCCGAAGGGATTTCCCTGCGATCATCCGGCGCTCGACCTGATCCAGTGCCGGCAGTGGGGCCTGGCCGCGACTCTGCCGGCGAAAGCGGCTCTCGATGCCAAGTTTGCCGGGCTGGTGATTCGCTACTTCAGGCTGGCAGCGCCCATTGTCGACGCGCTGAATACACCGATCGCGGCAGCCCTGGCTCCCAAGAAGAAGGTGCTTTTCGGCCTGCACTGACGCAGCGGCCCTGCGCTTATTCCGTCGATGAGAATTCGCTTTGAAGGCCTGTTTTCAGGCCCAATTGGAGGGGTCGCGGGCCAAAAACCGGCGATTTTGGCTTAAAATCGGCATTTTCGGTACAAAAACCCAAGAAAACTGTGGAAATCCGGCGTTTTTCCATTGACTTTGCCCACCCGCAAGCCGCATTGTTTTCAACGACAGGGTTCTGTTCGGACCCGCATGAATACAGGGGTTTCGTGCAAACGTTGCCTCGGTCGCACTCCCTCCATGCGGTACGCTTTGTGGCTTCTTCGATTTTTGGCGAAGGAGGCCGGGCGACGGAAACCCAGGCAACAACCTGAGAAGGAGAACACTACATGGCAACTGGACTCACCAAGACTGCTCTTACCCGGCACCTCGCGGAGAAGCTTGAACTGACCAACAAACAGGCCGGCGCCTTCCTGGATCTGCTCGCCGAAACCGCCATCAAGGAAACGAAGAAGAACGGCGTTTTTGTGATTCCCGGCATCGGGCGCCTGGTGAAGGCAGAGCGCAAGGCCCGCATCGGCCGCAACCCGCAGACCGGCGAAGCCATCAAGATCAAGGCCAAGACCGTTGTGAAGTTCCGCGTGGCCAAGGCCGCCAAGGACGTTATCGCCCCCCCCAAGAAGTAGCTAAGTTGGACGGGCCCACCGAAAGAGGGGAGAAGCGCAATGCTTCTCCCCTCTTTTTTGTTGTTCCGATTTTCTGCGCTTCCGCGCTCCCGCCCGGGCATCCAATGGTCGATGGCAAGTTCGACGACGACTTTATCCGACCGCTCGATTTCCGGATTCTCCGTGCAGGGTTCGCCGCGTATGCTGCTGCGCCTGGAAGGGCTGGCTGTGGCAATGTTGACGTTTGTGCTCTACGCGCGAACCGGCGCAAGCTGGTGGCTCTTCGCAGCATTGTGGCTGGCACCGGATCTCTCGATGCTTGGTTATCTTTATCGGCCCTGCTGGGGCGCGCGCATTTACAACGCAGCGCACACCTATGTTGTGCCAGGAGTTCTGGTACTGGCTGCTCTGTTGTTGGGGGCGAAAGCGGAGCTTCCTGTGGCGCTCATCTGGATCAATCACATCGGGATCGACCGGCTGATGGGCTACGGACTGAAGTACTCGAACGGTTTTGGGTGGACACATCTGGGGCGCGTGGGGAAGCAGGAGTCTGTTTCGTAGAATAGGGGCGAATGATCGTCTATGGGGTGCTGGCGATGCTCTGCCTGATCGCCGGTTTCGGTCTAGCAATGTACGAATACGATCTGCGCTGGCAGATCGTGAACGCGGTGCACCGGGTGCGGCCGGATCTCGAGCCCTTCGCCTTGTTCGCGCGTGCCCGCTCGCTCGGCAGGGGTGAGGTAATCAACCTCTATCGAGCTCATTTCCCTAACGGCGGTCTCATCCATAGGCGATGGATTGTCTCGCTGGCTGCGCCAGCGTGTTTCGTGCTTGGGGCAGTCTTGCTGGTGGTTGCGTTTACGCACTCGTAGTGGATTTGGTCCCTGCAGAGGCAGCGGGCAGGACGGCACGCACGACCAGCGAGATTCCGAAGCTGATCAGAATTGCGCGGTCCATCAGACGGTTGTCGTAGCTCCACGACAACGCGGCCAAGGTGACGAATACGCCGATGGGCATGATCTCAGTCAGCAGACCGCGGAGCCAATCGGGCTTTGTGCCACCGCGCGCGACAGTGGTTCTGAGTCTCGGAATGAGGCGCGGCACACGGGAGAGATAGGCGCGATAGGGCGCGCCCAGTTGCGCGGAAAGAAAGGCCTCCTCGCCGAAGATCAAGCGCAAGAGGAAGACCGACAGCAGAACGATGGCGAACAGAGCTCCGGTGGGCGGCATCATGAGGGCCAGTGCCAGGATCATGCACCAGAGGCCCAAATAGAGTGGATTGCGAACAAAGCGGTACGGACCGTCAGCCATGACGGTTTCGGCCTTCATGTTCGGGCTTTGTACGGTCGCAGGGCCGAGGAAGGCGGTGCCGCAGACGCGCAGGAATGCGCCGATTCCGGCGACGATGGAGCCAACGACGATGACGACAGGCGTAGCAACAGTGAATGGAAGCAGGCCCGCGCGGCTGATCTCAAGGGCGAGCCACTCCAGGGACGAGACGCGACTGCCGATCGGCCATCGTTCGATCCACGGCGCCCAGAATCCCAGGACTATGATCACCGCGTTGATCGCCATCCGCAGCCGAAACTCGATTGCTGTCGCTCGCACACACCGCTCCTGCTTGTGCGATTGTACGATTCGCGGTCAGCGCAGGTACCAGTTGGCCTACTCGCAGCGCAGAGCCTTCATGGGGTCGGTCTTCATGGCGCTGCGCGCGGGAATGAGGGTGGCGAGCGACGCGACGAGGCTCAACAGCAACGCCACGGACCCAAAGCTAACAGGATCATGAGGACCAATCTCGAACAGCATGCTGCGAAGCAGATGGGAAACCGCGAAGGCCGCTGCAAATCCCGCGGCACCGCCTGCAGTGATGAGAAAGACGCCCTCGGCGGCGATGAGGCGGAGGATGTCCTGGCGCGTGGCTCCGAGCGCCATGTGCACGCCGATCTCCTGCGTACGCTGCGCGGCGACGAATGCGACCAAGCCATAGAGGCCGATCAGGGCCATTAGGAGTCCCGTCGCGGCGAAGAATCCCAGCAGTGCGGTTTCAAACCGCGGCCGGTC
>Ga0335069_10006733_pt1 | contig 16666 bp, 17 predicted proteins | sample Lox_Sample_11_FD_206714 | JGI IMG/M metagenome (GOLD analysis project Ga0335069, IMG submission 206714) | Soil microbial communities from Loxahatchee National Wildlife Refuge, Florida, United States - Lox_Sample_1.1 | ecosystem: Environmental > Terrestrial > Soil > Wetlands | place: USA...
GCCGGTATCTATGACGGCCCGGCCGGACAGTGGGGCCCGCGGCGGCTACCTATCCGGGCCAGCCTCTCCGAGGCGTGAAGTGCTTAACAGACGCCGCCTACCTTACTTCGGAGTAAGATAGCGTTATCCGCATCGCCCCACCAGATCAATCCCGCTGAGCAGACCCGCCGTCGACTCGACCAGCAGGATCTTCCCGCCGTGACCAGCGGCCATCACTCGTGCTGCACGATTGAGCACGGCACCGAAGTGATCGCCCTCCTGCGGATCGGCTTCGCCGGTCGCGACACCAATCCGTACCGGCAACCCGAGGCGACCGCCTGCTGCAAACCGACGCCGCGCACCTGGGTCGCCTGCTGACCTACCACGTGATACCGGGGCGGTTCAGCCCCACCAACCTCGACGGCACGCACACGACGCTGCAGGGCGGCAAGCTAATGGTCACCGGTCCACGGGATCACCCCTGGGTCAACGACGCAGTGGTGCCCTGCGGCGGCATCACCACCGCCAACGCCATGCTCTGCCTCGTCGACACCGTACTGACGCCGCCCACTGGATCATGCAGCGTCGTTGTGTGGCACTCGACAAAGCTCAGGTTTGACCACGACGGCGCACCTGCAGAAGCTCCCTAACCGTCGAGCACCTGGGCGGAGGGTAAGCCACACCCTGCCTACAGGTTGACGCTGCCGGTCGATCCGCCGTGCGGGCTCAGTCGGGAACGAGCTGGTCGGTATTGACGAACACCAAATTGCCGTTGTTCAACTGCACCGCCCACCGGCGGGCCGGGGCGATGTGGCGGCTACCGATATCGACGGCTTGCCCCATCAGTTCACCGAAATCCTCGACGATCACTCCTGGAGTCTCGGCCTCCGTTTCCGGATAGACGCGCACCCGCATGTTCACCGCCAATTGGGCGTCGGGGCCATCACTGCTTTCCCTGACACGTTTGAACACTGCCTACCCCTCCAAAACGTCCACCAACTGCCACTGCTAGTACATCACCGCTGCTCGACGTTGAGAGGCAACTTGGCCTATTCCTTCACTATGACCCCTGACCGCGGACCCGTTGGCAAGGTCACTGGGTACTTAACGGTCGCGTTCTTTCGCCCTCAGGTCACCTTTCGCAACGTGATCGCGCTGCCCGAGAACTCCCTTTAGGTCTTGCGGTCGGGTGGCTCTGACCCGTTGGAAATTGACTCGACCATCCAGCGCCAAAGGCCCAGACCATCCGCGCAGGGCATAGACCTGCGCGTGCGGGGTCGTGCATACGCATGCGATCGGCGGCGATCTGCGCGTTAGCGCTGATGTTTTGTCACCCGCGGTGGCCCCATGCTGGCATGAGCGAGATCGATCCACGCGCGGATGCGCCGCTGGTGGACTGGAGCGATCTTGGCGTTAGCGGGCTGTTGCCAACGGGAACGGTGACGTTGCTTCTGGCCGACGTCGAGGACTCCAAGTGGTCAGCTCATGCAGTGCAGTCTACGCGGACCTCTTTGACGAGGATTTAGACGGTGTTGCTGACCGCCTGGACAGGGCGATTCGGGATACTGCGGACCAGCTGCGGACCACCGAGTGTGAGACTAATCGTCAGCAAACGACTACAATACCACCTAGCTGCTGATTCGCTGGTGGAGCTAAGGGGATTCGAACCCCTGACCTACTCGATGCGAACGAGTCGCGCTACCAACTGCGCCATAGCCCCTGACCGCTAGCAGGCTACCAGCCGCGGCACGAAGCGCGGAACCGCGCGCACTACTGACCAACGGCGCGCGGCAAGTCCCTGGGCCAACCGTAATTGCGCATCGGCATCGCGTAGTCCAGATGCTCGAAGATGGGGTCTTCGTCGTCGATCTCGAGGACCACCGCGCCGGGGCGCCGCAGCCGCGACGGGACCACGTCGTATTCGCGGTCGTGGGTGTTCTCCACCCCAAGCCGCGCCCGCGCCATCCGCTGCATGCGGCGGCGACGGATCTTTTCCTCGATCCGGGTTTGCCGCCGCAGATAAGCCAGATACAACACCGTCACACCGGTGGCGGTCCCACACGCCCACCAGGCGCTCGGCGACACCTTGAACGCCGCCACCGCCGAGCCGGTCAGGACCACCGCCATCACCATCAACACGCGCTTGCGGAACGCGTATTTGCGGGCGCTGACGGCGGCGGCGGTCTTGGCGTCGAACCGACGTCGCCGTGAGGCGTTGCGCGGCACCGGCGCCGGCATTTCCTCGTCCTCGGCTTCGGCTTCCGGCTCCAAACCCGAAGAGTCTTCGACGTATTCATAGTCATCGTCGCCTCTGGTGACCTGCTCGGTGTCGGAGTCGGCCCCGTCTGCTTCGTCCTCACCCGCCGCGCTGACGCCGGCCGGAAGCGCATTGGAATCTTCGACGACATCGACGTCGAGGTAGTCCGGCTCAGTGTGCTCGGCGGGCGAAACCTTCATGACAACCGGGCGACGTAAATCGTCGGTGTCGTGGTCGTCTTCGTTCTCGTCCTCGGAGACGTCGCGGTCCTCGTCGAGCTCGGTTTCGGCCGAGTCTTCCGGCGCCTTCCAGTCGGGATCGCTGTGATGTCCGGCGGCCGGCGCGCTGCGCTTGATCAGACGGGACTTGGCCCCGCCGTTGAGCACTCGCGTCGCCAACGCCACATCACTGGTGCGCCGCACCGCGTCGCGTTTGCTGACCAGCATCGGCACCAAGACGAACAGCCACAACACCACCAGCGAGATCCACAACAATGACTGCGGGATGCTTGGCATGACGACCTGCTCTCTTCGGTTTCCATCCCCGCGATGCCCATGGGTGGCCAGCGCGGCGGGGTCAGGCGACCAGAACAATTACACACCTGTAATTTGGCTCTCACAAGCACCACATGTCACTCGTGTCGCGATAGCCACGCGCCGAGGACCCCCCCGGGGCCTGCGCACCGAAGCACCATGGGTCTAGCGCGCCGCTCCGCGGTCACGCCCAGCTGGCGTGCCCGGCCCGGACCAGGGTCGACGCCAACGATCCGGACACCTCTTCGGCGGTGATGGCCATCAACAGATGGTCTCGCCATGCCCGGTCGACTTCGAGGTAGCGCAGCAGCAGGCCCTCTTGTCGGAAGCCGACCTTTGCCAGCACGGCACGGCTGGCGGCATTCTCAGGCCGCACGGTGGCCTCCACGCGATGCAGCATGACCGGACCGAAGCAGTGATCGAGCCCCAGCGCCAACGCCGCAGTCGCCACCCCGCCTCCGGTCGCCGACCGGGGCACCCAGTAGCCGATCCACGCCGACCGCAATGCGCCGTGGGTGACGTTGCCGATGGTCAGTTGACCGCAGAACCGCCCGTCCAGCTCTATCACATAGGGCAGCATGCGGCCCTGCCGGGCCTCGGAACGCAAACCGGAACACAACGCCGGCCAAGCGGCGATGGTGTGGCGGGTTGTCCAGTCCGCTTCCGCGCTGGGCTCCCAGGGCTCGAGGTGCGCGCGATCGGCCAGCCGGATCCGGCTCCATTGGGCGCCGTCACGCATCCGCACCGCACGCAGCCGGACCACACCTGCGGGGACCCGCAACGGCCCGACGTTCGAGGGCCAACCGGGATGACGGGAATTGGAGCGCAGAAGGTTCACGAGCGTATGCAGTCGTCCGGGTTAGCCGCGCTGAGCCAAGAAAGCGACGTCGACGATCTCACCGGTGCGAATCTGTTCGGCGCCGCTGGGCACGACGACCAGGCAGTTTGCCTCCGCGAGGGTGGCCAGCAGGTGCGACGACGCGCCGGGGCCTCCGCCCAGCGCCTGCACCAGGTACTCCCCCGTTTCCTGGTCGCGCATCAGCTGGCCGCGCAGGTAGCCCTTGCGTCCGGCCACCGACGTGATCGGCGACAGCGTGCGGGCCTGCACGATCCGGCGCGTCGGCTGGCGCTTACCCAGCGACAGCCGGATCAGTGGCCGGACCATCACTTCGAAGACCACCAGCGCGCTGACCGGATTGGCCGGTAGCAGAAACGTCGGGACGCCCTCGCGGCCCAGCTGCCCGAAGCCCTGGACCGATCCCGGATGCATGGCGACCCGGACCACCTCCATCTCGCCGAGGTCGGAAAGCACCGACCGCACTGCCTCGGCCGCCGCACCCCCGACCGCGCCGGCGATCACCAGGACCTCGGAACGATTGATCTGGCCCTCGACGATTTCCCGCAACTCCTTGGGGTTGTTGCTGACGATGCCGACACGGTTGACCTCCGCGCCGGCATCGCGGCCCGCCGCCGCCAACGCATAGGAGTTGACGTCGTACACCTGGCCGTTGCCGGGCGTGCGCGAGATGTCGACCAGCTCGCCCCCCACGGCCATGACCACCAACCGCGGCCGCGGATGCACCAGTACCCGTTCGCGACCGACCGCCGCCAGCAGCCCAACCTGGGCAGCGCCGATCACCGTTCCGGCGCGCACCGCGACGTCACCGGGCTGCACGTCGTCCCCGGTGCGCCGGACATAGGCACCCGACGGAGCGCCCCGATAGATCCGCACCCGCGCGCTCCCGCCGTCCGTCCAGCGCAGCGGGAGAACCGCATCGGCCAGGGTGGGCAGCGGGGCGCCGGTCTGCACCCGGGCGGCCTGTCGCGGTTGCAGGCGGCTGGGGGTGCGGGCTCCGGCCTCGATGGTGCCCATCACCGGCAACACCAGCCCCTCACGCCGGTCGTCGTCACCTTCTGCGTCATGGGGTGGCTCACCCAAAGCGTCAACGCCGACCTCGCCGATACCCAGCACATCGACGCTGCGCACCGCGTAGCCGTCGATCGCGGCCTGGTCGAAACCGGGCATCGGCCGCTCGGTGACCACTTCTTCGGCGCACATCAATCCCTGCGCCTCGGCGATGGCGACACGGATGGGCCGCGGAGCCACCGCGGCAGCCGTTATTCGGGCTTGCTGCTCCTCCACAGAACGCACAGCGCGCCTCTCTGCCCTCGACGCCCCAACGGGCGCGGCCCTCAATGACCTGACGGGCGCCGGCTCGGGCGACAGACCGGCCGGGTTACGCCCCGGGCCCGGCTTTGTCTGGCCCGGTCACTGCTCGGTCAGGCCCAATCGCGTCACCAACCATCGCCGCAAATCCGGGCCATAGTCGTCACGATCCAATGCAAAGTCAACCGCAGCCTTGAGGTAGCCGCCGGGATTTCCCAAGTCGTGTCGAGATCCGTGATGCACGACGACATGCGCCGGCTGGCCCTCCGCGATCAGCAACGCGATCGCGTCGGTGAGCTGCACTTCGCCCCCGGCGCCGCGGTCGATGCGGCGCAAAGCATCGAAGATGGCCCGGTCGAGCACGTACCGACCGGCGGCGGCAAACATCGATGGCGCGTCCTCGGGTTTGGGCTTTTCGACCATGCCCTTGACTCGCAGCACGTCGGGGTTGTCGTCGCCGGGCACGGGCTCGACATCGAAAACGCCGTAGGCACTGATCTCGTCGGGGGCCGCCTCGATGGCACACAACACGGTGCCGCCGTAGTGGGCCCGTACCTTCGACATCGTCTCCAAAACGCCGGTCGGCAGCACCAGGTCATCGGGCAGCAGCACCATGATCGCGTCCTCGTCCGGCGCGAGGGTCGGCTCCACACAGCTGATGGCATGTCCCAGTCCGAGCGGTTCCGCCTGCACCACGGACTCGACCTTGATCAGCTGCGGCGCGCGACGCACCTTGTCCAGCATGGCTTTCTTGCCGCGCGCCTCGAGTGTGCCCTCGAGCACCAGGTCTTCGACGAAGTGCGCGACGACGCCGTCTTTGCCCTCGGAGGTGATGATCACCAGCCGTTCGGCGCCGGCCTCGGCGGCCTCGGCGGCGACCAGCTCGATGCCGGGGGTATCGACGACGGGCAGCAGCTCCTTGGGGACCGTTTTTGTCGCGGGCAAAAACCGGGTACCAAGGCCGGCGGCGGGCACAATCGCGGTACGTGGCACCACCACGTTTGGGCGTGACATCGCTCCCACGATAACCCGCGCCCGGTTTGCGGAGGCGATGTGGCGCGGGAAAAGCCGTGGCTGTCATGGTTGAGGCATGGCGACCACCAGCAAGGCAGCGTTGCGCGAACGGCTGCTGGCGGCCCGGCGTGGCGTTGCCGACGACGTGCGGGGCGCTGAGGCGCGCAGGCTGCGCGACCAGCTGGAGCCGGCGGTGAGCAGCGGCAGCACGGTCTGCGCCTACGTGCCGGTGGGCTCGGAGCCCGGTTCTATCGAGCTGGTCGACATGTTGCTGCGGCGCTCGGGGCGCGTGCTGCTACCGGTTGCGCGCCTCGGTGCCGACGGCGCCGCAATGCCATTGCGCTGGGCCGAATACCGGCCGGGGACGCTCATTTGCGGGCGGTGGGGGCTCCTGGAGCCACCGGAGCCGTGGCTGCCGGCGTCCGCCGTCGCCGAGGCGGGCCTGGTGCTGGTGCCGGCGCTGGCCGTCGACCGCTCCGGGGTGCGGTTGGGCCGTGGCCAGGGCTTCTACGACCGCTCGCTGGACCGGTGCAACCCCCAAGCGCGCCTGATCGCGGTCGTGCGCGACACCGAGTTGATTGACGAGTTGCCGGCTGAGCCGCACGACATACCGATGACGCACGCGCTCACGCCACAGGCCGGTTTGGTCACTCTCGTTCCCCGATGACATATCGGGAATGAGACATGTCGCGTGGCGGTTCTAGCACTTAAGACGCTAGAGTGCTAACAGGGTTTGGATCATCCGGAGGTTTTTGTGCCGACTTACAGCTACGAGTGCACCGAGTGCGGCAACCGCTTCGACATCGTGCAAGCCTTCACTGACGATGCGCTGACCAGTTGCGAGCGCTGCGCGGGTCGGCTGCGTAAGCGCTTCAACTCGGTCGGCATCGTGTTCAAGGGCAGCGGCTTCTACCGCACCGACAGCCGGGAGTCCGCGAAGAAATTGGCGAGTTCGACCAATGGGTCCGCCAATGGGTCCTCGATGAGCGACTCGGGATCCAGTTCGGGGTCGACCGAGAAATCCGGGTCAAGCGAAAAGCCGGCCAGCGCCTCGACGCCGTCCACCGCGGCTGCCGCGAGTTAACGCGTTATCCACACATCGTCTCTGACTGACATTCGCCGCGGCGGCGTTGTGCTTACCGTTGCGGGATGGGCGAATCATCGCTGAACCCCAGCGTGTTTAGCCGGGTCTCGGCTTGGCTGCGTCCGGATTGGACACGCACGGTGTTGGCGCGGCGCGTCGCGGCAGCAGCGCTCGTCGTGCTGGCCGGTATCGCGGCGGTGCGCTCCGATCCGGCCGGCGATTACGCCCAGGTGCTGGTGGCTGAGCATGACCTGCGCCCGGGCACCGCGTTGACCGCCGCCGATGTGCGGCTCGAAAAGCGTTTAGTGTCAACCCTTCCCGATGGCTCGCAAGTTGACCTGGCCATCGTGGTCGGCTCGACGCTGGCTGGCCCGGCACGGCGCGGCGAGATCCTCACCGACGTCCGGATACTGGGCAGCCGGCTGGCCGAGTCGACGGCGGGCCCCGGCGCCCGGATCGTCCCGCTGCGCCTGGCGGACAGCGCGTTGATCGACCTCGTTCGCGTCGGCGATGTCGTTGACGTGCTGGCCGCACCGGCGACCGGTTCCCAGGAGACGGCCCAGGCCGTCCCGAAAGTGGTGGCGACCGACGCCGTCGTGGTGCTCGTGTCGGCCAAGCCGAAAGTCCAGGCCGGTGACGGTGACCGCGTAGTGTTAGTCGCGCTGCCGGCTCGCATGGCGAATACGGTGGCGGGTTCGGTGCTGGGTCAGGTGGTGACCTTCACCCTGCACTGAGTGCCTGGCCGCCGCTCGCCCCGCGACCTGCGGCAAACTCTGTCCGATCCAGAAAGGACATCTCCGTGCTCAAGGGATTCAAAGAGTTTCTCTCCCAGGGGAATATCGTCGACCTGGCCGTCGCGGTCGTCATCGGTACCGCCTTCACCGGATTGGTCACCAAGTTCACCGAGAGCCTCATCACCCCGCTGCTCAACCGGGTCGGTGCCAACAAGGAGACCAGTATCGGCGCCTTGAAGATCTCTATCGGCGGCGGTCAGTACATCGACTTGAACATCCTGTTGTCCGCCTTCATCAACTTTTTCCTGATCGCGCTCGTGCTGTACTTCTTCGTCATGTTGCCGTACAACACGCTGCGCAAGAAGGGCGAGGTCGAGCAGGCGGACGACGCCCAGGTGGTGCTGCTCACCGAAATCCGTGACCTGCTCGCCCAGACGAACTCAGAGTCGTCCGGCAAGCACGGTGGAGCAGCGACTACACCCCCTCCGGAGCACGGACCCCGCGCGGACGCCGAGGCCCACTGACTCGTCAGGCCGAGACGGCGGGCGTCAGATCTCCAGGCTGGACAACTGGCCGATGATTTGCGCGGCCAACGGATTCAGCGTGGCCATTCCGTCCCGCACCGCATAACGCGAACCGGCCAGGTTGACCACCAACGTACTTCCGGATACACCCGCCAGCCCGCGGGACAACCCGGCGTCGATGATGCCTGCGGACAGCCCCGAGGCGCGAATGGCCTCTGCGATACCGAGGATTTCGCGGTCCAGGATGTCGCGAGTGGCCTCCGGAGTGACATCGCGCGGCGTGACACCCGTCCCGCCGACCGACACCACCAGGTCCACTCCCCCGATCACGGCGGTGTTCAGCGCATTGCGGATCTCGACCTCGTCGGCCGCCACCGCCACCACCCCGTCGACGACGAATCCCGCCTCGGTCAGCAGTTCGGTGACCAGCGGGCCGCTGTGGTCTTCCTCGTCCCCGTGGGCGGTGCGATCGTCGACCACCACGACCAGGGCCCGGCCAACCACCAACTCCGCACCCGCTTCCATGGGTGCCACCGTATATCCGAGCTCCGACAATCCCGTCGCCGAGGGTTCATCGACTCGCATCACTGATCCGCCTTCCCCAGAGTGACCGCCACGGTACGGCTGGCCCCACCGGGATCCTGGAAGGTCAGCGATATCTTGTCGCCGGGCGCTTTGGAGCGCACGGCGGCCACCAATGCGTCGGCGCTGTTGATCGGGCGGTCGTCAACCTTGGTGACGACCACACCCTTGGGCACTCCGGCCGACGCCGCCGCACCATTCGGCACGACATCGACGACTTTGGCGCCCGGCGAGCCCTTGTCGTTGGTCACCTGCACGCCGAGGGAGGCGTGTGACGCCTTGCCGGTGCTGATCAACTCGTCGGCGATGCGCTTGGCTTGATCGACCGGTATGGCAAAGCCCAGCCCGATCGAGCCGCTCTGGGCATCCTGTGAATCGGCGCCCAAGGTGGCGATCGCCGAGTTCACGCCCACCAGTTGGCCGTTCATATTGACCAGCGCGCCACCGGAGTTGCCGGGGTTGATGGCGGCGTCGGTCTGAATTGCGTCCAGCACGGTGTTCTGGTTGCCCGACTCGCCCGTTGTGGACACCGGCCGGTTCAGTGCGCTGACGATGCCGGTGGTCACCGTCCCGGAAAGACCCAGCGGTGACCCGATCGCCACCACCGGCTGGCCGACCCGCAGGTCCGACGAGGAGCCCAGGGAAATCGGGGTAAGGCCGGAGATGCCCTGCACCTTGATCACCGCGATATCACTGGTGGGGTCGGCGCCGACCACCGTGAAGGACGCGGTGCGGCCGTCGGAGAAGGTCACCGTCGTCTTCGGCGCGGGCGGAGCCCCACCGCCGGGAGCCGGAGAAGCCCCCGGAGCGCCGGGAGCGCCCGGCCCCTTAGGCGGAGCCGCGGCCGCCGCGACGACGTGGTTGTTGGTCAGGATTAGCCCGTCGGCCGACAGGATGATCCCGGAACCCTCTTCGGACTGGCGACCCAGATCGGTCTCCAACATGACCACGCTGGGCACCACCTTGGAGGCGACCTGCTCGACGCTGCCCGGCGGCATATTGGCCGCGGGAACGCTGGGGGCCGCACCGATCACGTGGCTGTTGCCGCCGCCGGGGTGTGTACTCATCTCGACAACCGTCGCGGCCGCACCGCCGATACCGGCCGAAACCACCGCGATCGACAAGGCGCCCACGGCTAACAACCCTGCGCGAGAACGTCTTTCGGGCGCCGGTGGGTGCATCGGCGGCAGCATCCCGGGGATGGCGCCCGTCCCGGGACCGCCGGGCATCGGGCCGGTTCCGGTGCCCCCGGGTATCCGGCCGGGTCCGGTGCCGCTGAACGGCTCGTAGGGCTGGCGGAACTGGGAGGTCTGCGACGGCTGCGACTGATAGCGCCAGTCGAATTGCTGGTTGTACGGCTGCTGATGCCCCTGGGCGTAAGCAGACGACCCGGGGTGGCCCGGGATGGGCGCAGCCTGATTCGGCGCGGGACGGTATCCCGGCTGCTGCGGCGGTGGCGAATACCTCGGGTCATTCGTCATGTCGCTAAGTCGCTCTTCCTCTGATTTCGGCTTGTGTCGGGCTCGACTCGGCTCGGTTCAACAGTAGTCGCAGACCTACCTTGCCCGCGCGGACTGAGAGTCCACTGAGATAACGTTCGCCGATTCCCGAGAGTTCGCCTCGCTGTCGGCGACGGGTACGGCGGGATCGGTCCGGGTTTCCGCTTCGGGCGTTCCGGTGTCGGTGGCCCCCGCCGGGTAGGCGACAGCCGGCATCGGCCGGCCAGGCAGCAGCACGTAGAAAGAGGTTCCCGGGGGCTGTCCGCCCGGAACGGTGTCCTCGATGCGAAGCAATCCACCGTGGTTGAGCACCACCTTCTTGACGATTGCCAGCCCAAGTCCCGAACCGGGCATGGCCCGCGCCGTCGTCGACCGGTAGAACCGCTCGAACACCAGATGACGTTCGTGCGGTGAAATGCCGGGGCCGTGGTCGGACACCACCAGCTCGGCGTGCGACGCGTCGAGCTGCCGCAGTGTGACGCCGACACGACCGCCCGGCGGGCTCCACTTGGCCGCGTTGTCCAAGAGGTTGAGCACCGCGCGCGACAGCCCCGCGGCGTCGCCGTACATCTGCCAGGGCGTCACTTGGACGTCGAAGTGAATATCGTTGCGTCGCCGCTTAACTCGCTCGAGACTGCGATCGACCACCTCGGACATGTCAACCGGCTCGTGCACCACCTGACCGGCATCGTCACGAGTGAGGTCCACCAAATCACCCACCAGCGTGGACAATTCCTCGATCTGCGCCAGCACGTCGGCGCGCAGGTCGACCATCTCCTGCTCGGGCAGCCGCGGAGCGCCCGGCTCCATGGAGGCCATCAGCAGTTCGACGTTGGTGCGCAGCGACGTCAGCGGGGTCCGCAATTCGTGTCCGGCGTCAGTGACCAGCCGTGCCTGCCGCTCCCGCGACTCGGCCAACGCGCGCAACATCAGATTGAATGCCTCTGTCAGCCTGGCTAATTCGTCGCTGCCGAACACCGGGATGGGCCGCAGGTCGTCGGTGCGGGCCACCCGCTCGGCCGCTTCGGTCAATCGCGCCACCGGGCGCAGCCCGGCTCTGGTGACCATGCCTCCTGCTACCGCGGCGACCGCGACGCCGATGCCGCCGACGATCAACAGCACCCAGCGCAGTTTGTTCATCACCGCTTCGGTGGGTTTGAGGCTCTTGGAGATCAACAGCGAACTGCCGTTGGGTAGGTGGATGGCGAGGATTCGCTGGTCGGATGCGGTGCGCCGGGACATGAACAGATCGCCGCGGATGACCGCCTTCTCCGGCGAACCCACCGGCAAGGTTTGGCCCGGCTGCTGCGCGGTGTAAATCGAATGGCCCGGGTTCACCAGCATCGCGTTGACGTCGGAGTAGGCGGTGCCTTCAATGGCTTTACCGGGGTCGGCGGCCAGTGATCCACTGGCGATCAAAAGCTGGGCCCGGCTTTGCAGTTGGTTGTCGATATCGTTGTACAACGCGGCTGAAATCACCGCGTACACCGCGAAAGCCATCAGCACGACGACCATCGCGACCATCGACATCGCCAGCAGCATGACGCGCCACCGCAGCGACAACGAGCTGGTGGCTCGGAGCGGTGCGCGCTGGTGCCGCTGGAACCGGATCATCGTTAGATTTGCCCCATTACGGCGGCGTCTCCCGAAGGACGTAGCCCACCCCGCGCACGGTGTGGATCAGCCGCGGCTCACCATCGGCTTCGGTTTTACGGCGCAGGTAGCCCACGTACACCTCCAGCGCATTGCCCGAGGTGGGAAAGTCGAATCCCCATACCTCCTCGAGGATGCGGCTGCGGGTGAGCACCCGCCGCGGGTTGGCGATCAACATTTCCAGCAACGCGAATTCGGTGCGGGTCAGGCTGATTCGGCGCTGCCCCCGAGTGACTTCACGGGTCACCGGATCCAGGGTCAGGTCGGAGAACTTCATCGCCACCGACTCGCCGTCGTCGTCTGGCTTGGTGCGGCGCAACAGCGCACGCATCCGGGCCAACAGTTCTTCCAGGGCGAACGGCTTCGGCAGATAGTCATCGGCGCCGGCGTCCAGGCCGGCGACCCGCTCGGAAACCGAATCGCGGGCGGTGAGCACCAGGATCGGCAAGTCGTCACCGGTGCTGCGGAGCTGACGGCACACCTCGAGGCCGTCCAACCGCGGCATCATCACATCCAAGACGAGCGCGTCGGGCCGGTCGCTGGCGATCATGTCGAGGGCCTCGACCCCGTCGTGGGCCAACTCGACCGAGTAGCCGTTAAAAGAAAGCGACCGGCGCAGCGACTCACGCACCGCGCGATCGTCGTCGACGACCAGTATTCGCACGGGCCTAGTGTTGTCCGAACGCCTGAGAGGGGGCTGAGAGGCGCGCCGGGTATTTGCCGAGATTAACGGCGGTCCAGATCGATGAGACCAAGGCGGGCCGCCTTGAGCAACCTGCGCGGCACCTTGTGCTTGTGGCCTGCCACCGTCACACCGACGAGCTCGGTCCGAGTGGCCTTCCACTGCGCGCGACGGCTACGGGTGTTCGCGCGCGACATCCTGCGCTTGGGTACGGCCATGGTCGGGCCTAACTCCTTGGGCTTAGTTGGGCATGTCGCGGGGCGTGGCCGGTCGGGCCGAACGTGCGACGATTAGCTACCAGGATAGTCGGTGAGCTGCTGGTCGCCAAAACGGGCATCCACACGCGGGTGTCCTTGACGCGTCACCGGCGGCACCCGCTAACCTACCGAGTGGTTGGTTGGTTGCGCCGACCGGCATTTCCAGGAATGGAGGACTGCATGGCCTCTAGCTCGGGCAGCAGTGCCGCTGTCCGGATCGCGAACTGCTCGGGGTTCTACGGCGACCGGCTCTCGGCCATGCGCGAAATGCTGACCGGCGGCGACGTGGACTACCTCACCGGCGACTACCTGGCCGAACTGACCATGCTGATCCTGGGCCGCGACAAGATGAAGCACCCCGAGCGCGGCTACGCCAAGACCTTCCTGACCCAACTCGAAGACTGCCTGGGCGAGGCGTGCGACCGCGGAGTCCGCATCGTCGCCAACGCCGGTGGTCTGAACCCGGCCGGCCTGGCCGACGCGATCCGCGCCCTGGCCGAGCGCTTGGGCGTTCCGGCCCGCATCGCATACGTGGAGGGCGACGACCTGCTTTCGCGCACGGCTGAACTGGGTCTGGGCTCGCCGCTGACCGCGAACGCCTACCTGGGCGCGTGGGGCATCGTCGATTGCCTGGCCGCCGGCGCCGACGTCGTCGTCACCGGCCGGGTCACCGACGCCTCAGTGATCGTCGGCGCCGCGGCGGCGCACTTCGGTTGGGGACGCACCGACTATGACCAACTGGCCGGCGCGGTGGTCGCCGGGCACGTCATCGAATGTGGCGTCCAGGCCACCGGCGGCAACTACGCGTTCTTCACGGAAATTTTGGAGTCCTCCGGCCTCATGCACGCGGGTTTCCCGCTCGCCGAGGTCCACGCCGACGGCTCGTCGGTGATCACCAAGCATGCCGGCACCGGCGGCGCGGTCAGCGTCGACACCGTCACCGCACAGCTGCTCTACGAGATCACCGGCGCGCGTTATGCCAACCCCGACGTCACGGCCCGGATGGACACCATCGAGCTGTCCGCCGAGGGGCCCGACCGGGTGCGCATCAGCGGCGTGCGCGGCGAACCGCCACCGCCCGCCTGCAAGGTGTCAATGAACAGCATCGGCGGGTTCCGCAATTCCATGACCTTCGTGCTCACCGGGCTGGACATCGAGGCCAAAGCCGACCTGGTGCGCCGGCAGCTGGAAGACGCTTTGACGGTGAAGCCGGCCGAGCTGCAGTGGTCGCTGGCCCGCACCGACCACTCCGATGCCGACACCGAAGAGACGGCCAGCGCCCTGCTGCACTGCGTGGTGCGCGACCCCGACCCCGCCAACGTCGGGCGCCAATTCTCCTCGGCGGCAGTGGAATTGGCACTTGCCAGCTATCCCGGCTTTCACGTGACCGCCCCGCCCGGCGAGGGGCAGGCCTACGGCGTGTTCACCGCGGGCTACGTCGACGCCAAGCAGGTTCGGCATGTCGCGGTGCATCCCGACGGCGCTCACGTCGAGATCGCCTGCGCCCCCGACACTCTGGAATTGGCACCCGTCGATCCCCCGCCGTTGCCGGAGCCGTTGCCGGCCGGCCCGACACGCAGGGTGCCACTGGGCCGCATCGCCGGGGCGCGCAGCGGCGACAAGGGCGGGTCGGCCAACGTCGGAGTCTGGGTCCGCACCGACGAGCAATGGCGCTGGCTGGCCAACACCATGACCGTAGAGCTGCTCACCGAGCTGCTACCCGAGGCGGCCAATTTCGAAGTCACCCGTCATGTGCTGCCGAACTTGCGAGCGGTCAACTTCGTCATCGACGGCATTCTGGGCCAAGGCGTCGCGTACAACGCGCGATTCGACCCCCAGGCCAAGGGGCTTGGCGAATGGCTGCGCGGTCGCTACGTCGAAATCCCGGAAAGCCTGCTATGAATCTGTGGACCACGCCCGAGCGCGAACAATTGCGAAAGACCGTGCGCTCCTTCACCGAACGCGAAATCCTGCCCCATATCGACGAATGGGAGCGCACCGGCGACCTGCCGCGCGACTTGCATCGGCGCGCCGGAGCGGCCGGCCTGCTGGGCGCAGGGTTTCCCGAAGCGGTCGGCGGCGGTGGCGGTGACGGCGCGGACTCGGTGGTCATCTGCGAGGAGGTGCATCAGGCCGGCGCGCCGGGAGGGGTCTTCGCGTCGCTATTCACCTGCGGCATCGCCGTTCCGCACATGATCGCCTCCGGGGATGCACGGCTGATCGAGGAGTTCGTGCGGCCCACCTTGGCCGGCGAGAAGATCGGTGCGCTCGCCATCACCGAGCCCGCTGGTGGCTCCGACGTCGGGCACCTACGAACCTCGGCGGTCTTGGACGGGGACCACTATGTGGTCAACGGCGCCAAGACCTACATCACCTCGGGGGTACGCGCTGACTACGTCGTCACCGCGGTGCGCACCGGTGGCCCTGGAGCGGCCGGTGTTTCGCTATTGGTGATCGAGAAGGGCACACCCGGCTTCGAAGTGAGCCGCAAGCTGGAGAAGATGGGCTGGCGGTCCTCGGACACCGCGGAGCTGTCGTTCACCGACGTGCGCGTGCCGGCCGCCAATCTGGTCGGCGCCGAGAACAGCGGATTCGCGCAGATCGCCGCGGCGTTCGTGTCCGAACGCATCGGGCTGGCCGCGCAGGCTTACTCGAGTGGGCAGCGGTGCCTGGACCTGACGGTGCAATGGTGCCGCGACCGCGAAACATTTGGCCGCCCGCTGATCTCGCGTCAGGCGGTGCAGAACACCCTGGCCGAGATGGCACGCCGCATCGATGTCGCCCGGGTGTATGCACGAGACGTCGTCGAGCGCCAGCTTGCCGGTGAGACCAACCTGATCGCGCAGGTGTGCTTCGCCAAGAACACGGCCGTGGAAGCCGGAGAGTGGGTGGCCAACCAGGCCGTCCAGCTATTTGGGGGGATGGGCTATATGGCCGAATCCGAAGTCGAACGCCAATACCGGGACATGCGGATCCTGGGCATCGGTGGCGGGACCACCGAAATCTTGACCGCACTGGCGGCCAAAACCCTTGGTTTCCAAGCATGACCGTCCTGCACTCCACGCTGGATCCACGGGCTGACACCTACACCGCGGCAGCTTCCGCGGCGACCTCACGGCTGGAAGAGATCGACGCCGAACTCACCAAAGCGCTTGCCGGCGGTGGTCCCAAGTATGTGGAGCGCCACCACGCCCGCGGCAAGTTGACCGCCCGGGAGCGCATCGAACTGCTCGTCGACCCCGACTCGCCGTTTTTGGAGCTGTGCCCGCTGGCCGCCTACGGCAGCGCCTTTCAGGTCGGCGCCAGCATCGTCACCGGCATCGGCGTGGTGTCCGGGGTGGAATGCATGGTCGTCGCCAACGACCCCACCGTCAAAGGCGGCACCAGCAATCCATGGACGCTGCGAAAGATACTGCGTGCCAACCAAATCGCCTTCGAGAATCGGCTACCGGTCATCTCACTGGTGGAGTCCGGCGGCGCCGACCTGCCCACCCAGAAGGAAGTCTTCATCCCGGGTGGCCGGATGTTCCGCGACCTGACCCGGCTGTCGGCGGCCGGGATCCCGACCATCGCGCTGGTGTTCGGCAACTCCACCGCCGGCGGGGCCTACGTGCCCGGGATGTCCGACCACGTGGTGATGATCAAGGAGCGCTCGAAGGTGTTCCTGGCCGGTCCCCCGCTGGTCAAAATGGCCACCGGTG
>Ga0335069_10006736_pt1 | contig 16661 bp, 11 predicted proteins | sample Lox_Sample_11_FD_206714 | JGI IMG/M metagenome (GOLD analysis project Ga0335069, IMG submission 206714) | Soil microbial communities from Loxahatchee National Wildlife Refuge, Florida, United States - Lox_Sample_1.1 | ecosystem: Environmental > Terrestrial > Soil > Wetlands | place: USA...
ATCCTCGAACTTCCGTCCTGCGGAGTGGGTGCAGAGCGCGAACATCGTGGTCCAGGGCGAAACGCTGGGTACAGTCGAGGTCTCGTACCTGGAGTCAATGCCGCGCTCCGACGAGGGACCATTCCTGAAGGAAGAGCGGAAGCTCATCCAGACCATTGCCGATCGCATCGCCGAGCACATTCTGCAGCGACGGCTCAAGGCTGCCTTCGCGGGTCTGGACGCGGCCGGCTCTGCCGCCAACCGCGGAGAGTGGCGGATCGTGCTGGATTTCCTCCGCGACACCGACCCGGTATTACTCCAGCGCATCTCGCGCAAGCTGGTCAACCACTTGAGCTGGAATGGCGTCAGCGAAGCCAAGGAGCTCCTACAACGTGGGACAGTAGCCAGTGCCATCGGGGAAGCGGTCTCCGGGGGAGAGAACCGCCCCATCCGCACCGACCACAACGGCCGTCCAGACCTCACCAAGGAGGTCTTTCGCCTCGCCAGCGAGCACCTCAGCGAGAACGAGATCCTGGCGTGCGTTACCACCTGGATCAAGGAAGAAAAATCGAGTTTCCTGCTGCGCGCCTTGGAGCAACTCGACACGCCACTGGGCGACATCATTGAAGCGATTGAGCGCTACCGTCACTCCGACATCGATGAAAACGAGCTTTCTCTGGCCACCCAAAAGGGCCTGCGCGTCTCGCTTATTCGCCGCTTCTTCTCCGAGAGCATCGACTTCATCAACGTAGCCAAGAACGCCATCAGCATCAAAGACTTCTACGACGTGCTGGGAAAAATCATCTTTCCCCCGCGTTGTCATGGAAAGCTCGGCGGCAAGAGCGCCGGCTTGTTTCTGGCAAAAAAGCTTGTCGACAAGCACGCCGCGCCGGGGAGCGTCCTGCGCCAGGTGAAGGTACCGAAGACCTGGTACATCACCTCGGACTGGATCCTGCACTTCATCCACTACAACGAGCTGGAAGACGTGCTCAACTGGAAGTACATGGACATCGATCAGGTGCGGCAGGAGTACCCGCACCTGGTCACGCTCTTCAAAGGTTCTTCATTTCCCTCCGATCTGGCAAAGGGTTTATCGCTGGCGCTCGACGATTTAGGCGACCGGCCGGTTATCGTGCGCAGCTCGAGCCTGTTGGAAGATCGCGCCGGCTCGGCTTTTTCGGGCAAGTACAAGAGCCTGTTTCTCGGCAATCGCGGCTCGAAGGAGGAGCGCCTTGCAGCTCTGATGGACGCCGTGGCGGAAGTGTATGCGTCCATCTTCGGCCCCGACCCCACGGAGTATCGCGCCGAGCGTGGCCTCCTCGACGTACACGAAGAGATGGGCATACTCGTGCAGGAAGTAGTCGGACAGCAGGTAGGGAAGTACTTCCTGCCGGCGTGCTCCGGTGTCGCCTTCAGCAACAATGAGTTTCGCTGGTCGGCGCGCATCAGCCGCAGCGATGGCCTCATCCGTCTCGTTCCCGGTCTGGGCACGCGTGCAGTCGATCGCGTCGCCGACGATTATCCCGTGCTGATCGCGCCCGGTCAGCCGAACCTGCGCGCCAACGTCACGGTTGAAGAGGTGCTGCGCTATTCGCCGCGGCGGGTGGACGTCATCAACCTGGAGTCGAATTCCTTCGAGACCGTGGATGCCAACGAGCTGCTGCGCTCCTGCGGCGCGCTTTATCCGCAGATACGGCACCTTGTCTCAATCATCGATCACGACCGCCTCGAGCACCCGGTCGGCCTGGTGCCGGATTTCGAGAAGCAGGATGCCGTCTTTACCTTCGAGGGTCTCATTCGCAAGACCCCGTTCGTGAGCTATATTCGCGAACTGCTCACGTTATTGCAGGCGAGGCTCGACGGGCCGGTTGATGTCGAGTTCGCGTATGACGGCGTCGACTTCTATCTTTTGCAATGCCGGCCGCAAAGCTACAGCGGAGATTCCGTTCCCGTCGCAATTCCCAAGGATCTTCCACCTGAGCGCGTCATCTTTGCCGCCAACCGTTATGTCTCCAATGGCAAGGTGCCGGAGATCACGCACGTGGTTTACGTCGACCTCGAAGAGTACAGCCAATTGCCCGACCAGAGGTCGATGCAGGAAGTAGGCCGCGCGGTGGGACGTCTGAACAAGCTGCTGCCCAAACGCCAGTTCATCCTCATCGGGCCGGGGCGCTGGGGCAGCCGCGGAGACATCAAGCTGGGCGTGCCCGTCACCTACTCCGATATCAATAACAGCGCCATGCTGATCGAGGTGGCGCGCCAGAAGGGAAACTACCTCCCAGATCTGTCCTTTGGAACGCACTTTTTCCAGGATCTGGTGGAGGCCTCGATTCGCTACTTGCCGCTCTATCCCGATGACCCGCACACCGCATTCAAAGAGTCGTTCCTGCGGCGCTCATCCAGCGTGCTGAAGGAGCTTCTACCCGAATTTGCGCACCTGTCTAACACGCTGCGCGTGATCGATGTGCCGCGCGAAGCCAATGGCCAGATCCTGCGTGTGCTGATGAATGCCGAGCTCGATCAGGCGGTCGCCTTTCTGGCGCCTCCTCAAAAGGAGACAGAGCAGCTCGGAGCTGGAATCTCCAGCTCGGGGCGTGCGACCGAGGAGCACTGGCGTTGGCGTTATCGCATGGCACAGCGCATCGCCGCCGAACTGGATGCGCAGCAGTTTGGCGTTCGGGCGTTCTACCTCATCGGCAGCACCAAAAATGCTACCGCCGGCCCGGGCAGCGATATCGACCTGCTGCTGCACTTCCGCGGCACTGACACGCAACGCAAAGAGTTGATGCTGTGGCTCGAGGGTTGGAGCCGCTGCCTCGCGGAGATGAATTTCCTGCGTACCGGCTATCGTTGCGAAGGACTGCTGGATGTGCACCTGATCACTGACACCGACATCGCAGAGCGCTCTAGCTATGCGGTTAAGATTGGCGCGGTCACTGATCCCGCGCGCGAGCTGGCGACGAAGCAGACTTAATCCGTATTCCGCCCTTTCAAATCAGCTCACGGGAAGCGTCGTCGGGGAACTCCGGATCGAATCGCACGACCGCAAGCTCCGGACCGTCGTGAGCGCCGTTGATGCACACGGTCCGCCCTATCTTCGTTTTCCACTCTCCAGTGAGCCGCGTCGACTCGTGCACGTGGCCATGCAGTGTCAGCAACGGCTGGCGCTGTTCGATGAAGCGCCTGACAGCGATGCTGCCGATGTGCACGTCGAGAGGAACGTGCTCATAGTATTTGTCATCCAGTGCCGCGCGATCCAGCGGCGTGTCGTAAGGCGGAGCGTGCATCAGGAAAATGGCGCGCTGCAGTTCATCAGCCGGTGCTAATGCCGCAAGATCCTGCTGGATTGTGCCCCACTTCACATCACTGGCGTCAGCCGCCACGCTGCGCCGCCCTTCCTCCGGAGAGATGCAGCCGGAATCGACGTAACGCGAAACGTCATAGCGCTCCCAGTCCTTGAGCCGGAATGGTGTCGGAGGGACGCACGAGTACCCGTAGACGGCAAAATCTGCCAGGCTGAATCGGCGAGCATGAATGTAATGCCAAGTTCCTTGTTCGGCGGCCGAAAGGAAGGATTCTTCTTCCGCCTTCGGATCATCATTGCCGAGGATGAGAAAAATATCTGGATAGCTCGCGCCTAATATCGCGCGGACACGCTCGAAGCCGTCGCGCAAAAAGTCACCGACGAAGTCGCCAGTCTCCGATTCGGTTGTTGCAGTCCGGGGAAGGAGATCCCCACCAAGAAAGACAGCTGCGGGACGCTCTTCGACAATCAGCGCGAACAGCTTTTCATAACGATCAATATGCCCGTGCAGATCGGTGGTGAAGCAACAGTGCAGAATACCCGTTTCCTCCGCCAGTCACGATTGTTGCTCAGCTAATCGTACACGGCCACGCTGGCGGCAATGTTTGCATTTGGATTAGGGCGGTTGCAGGGCGCCTGAAGGCACCCTGCCGGGACGCGACTTAACAGGACCGTGCCGAGAGCTGGGTAGCAACTATCATTCCGGAGAGTCTCCGCGAACAATCGTCTGCTTGGCCTGAGACCACTCGCTGTAAGAGCCGTCGTACATCGCTGCGTCGTATCCTAGATAGCGCGCCAGCATATAAACATATGAAGCCTGCAGGCCGATCTCACAGTACGAAACCACTTTGTCGTTCGACTTGACCTTTGCTTCGACGAACAATTGCCGGAGTTGCTCAGGCGACTTCAGCAACGGCTCCTTCTCGCTCACCAGCGCATTTTGCCAATAAAGCGATTCAGCTTCCGGCAAATGGCCATTGCGGTATCGCTTTGAAGGGCGAGCGTCGACGATTACGACGTCTTTCTCAGGATGGTCCGCCAGGGTCTTCATGTAATCCATTTTTGCGACAATCTCCGGATGCAGATGGATGGTCAGACTGCCGGGTTTTGCTGTGCTTGCCTCGGTTGCAATCGCGCGCTTCTCGCGAGTCCACTGGTCCAGGCCGCCGTCAAGCATCGCCGCCTGATTGCCATGCCCCAAGTAGTCCATCGTGAAAAAGAGGCGCGTCGCCATTGGATCCCAGTCAGGCGCGTAGTACACCACCCGCGATTTATCGCCGATGCCAATTGCCTCCAGGTTCTTCTTCAGCTGATCCGGCGGCAACAGCTCTGTGCCGGGAGCCTCGTCTCCGGTGGCGAAGTTGTCCATAGGCAGATACCGTGCCCCCGGGATATGACCTGCGAGGTAGTCGCTTTCGTGATGACCGATGTGCACAATCACCAGGTTGGGATCGGAAAGATGCTCCGCCAGCCATTGCGTGGAGACAACCAACTCCGGATGTGCGGCGCCAGCGCTCTTCGACGACTGCGGTCTGTCAGCGGCGAGCACAGGAAGGCTCATCAGAACAAATGCACTGAGGGTGCAAAGCATGAAATTCCGTTTCATCACTTACCTCCGGCAAATCGGTGAAATTGACGTCTATCGTTGCGCAGCGCGCTGCGCCTGGGGTGAAAGTACAAGGTCGTAGCCGCCAGCGTGTACCCACTCGTACACTGAGCCGTCGTACATGGCGGCACGGTATCCGAGATACTTCGCAACGAAGTAGGTGAATGACGACTGGATCCCTGTTCGGCAGTAGGTGACTACGAACGTATCGGCGGCGGCTCCTGCGCTCAGGAACTGTTGGTGCAAATCTTCCGGACCCAGCAGCTGCGCATCGGAATCGGAGCGAATCAGCTTCTTCCAATAAAGGCTATGCGCGCCGGCTATGTGTCCACTCTTCGGTACCGCTTCGGAAGCGAGGGTTCCTTCATATTCCGCAACCGGTCTGGCATCGAGAATTGCGTACTTCTGAGGATCGTCGCTGAAATCGCGGCTCAGCTCTCGCATCTGTGCCGTGCTCATCAGCACCTGTGGCTGAACGTGTGGAGTGAAGTGCACACTCCTGGCATGCGTTTCTTCCTTGGACGTTCGTCGTGATTCGGCAAGCCACTTTTCCGTTCCTCCGTCTAGCAGCGCGGCTTGGTCTCCGTGTCCGAGATAGTCGAGGGTGAAGTAGGCGCGTGCCGCGAGAACCCCCTGACCGTCTCCGGTCAGCACGATAAGCGAGTGGTCTCCGACTCCCAGACTTTCAAGCAGCGCCTGCAAATCCGATACCGCCGGGAGATCATTCAAGGAATTCGTGCGCTGTTCGACCAGTTCGTCGAGCCTGACGAAAACGGCGCCGGGTATGTGTCCCGCATCGTAGCGAGTTCGGTCACGGCCGATGTACAACACGATCAGATCGCTGTCCGCCAGGTGTTGCTGCAGCCATGACGTGGACACCAACATCTCGGAGCGCAACGCCGAGTGGCTGGTCTGCTGAGCATGACTGCGGGGAAAGCCCGAGCCTAGGACTGCAGCGCCTACCAAAGCTAGTGCGGCTCTGCTTGTTGTACCTTTCAGCATGGGTTCGTCTTTCTTCGACATAGGATCACTCGGTGGCCAGCAACACGACCGGATCGAGCTTGGCGATTTTCCTTAGCGGCACGAGGGAAGAAGCGATCGCCACCGCGATCAACAACCCCGACGAGATACCGAAGGTCACCGCATCGCGAGGTGCGATTCCGGAGACCACAGCCGACATGGAGTTAGCTACTTCCCAGGCAACGGCGAAACCTGCCGCCAGTCCGAGGAAGGTGAGCATGAGTACCTGATTCATCATCGAGCGGATGACGAGGCTTGGAGTGGCGCCCAACGCCAGCCGTACCCCAATCTCATGCTTGCGCTCGCCCACTGCTAATGCCATCAATCCGCTAATACCCGAGGCGGTGATGCACAAGGCGAGCACCGCGAATACAGTCAGGAACATCGCGGTGGTGCGGCGGGACGCGAGCCAGTTGTCCCGAACCTGCATCATCGGTTGCATATCCGCTACTACTGCATTGGAGTCGATATCATGTGCGATCCAGGCGAGTTGTTGTGAGAGCTCCTGCAGAGGCCGCGAAGTGCGCAGCGCAATGCTCATCACCGCACGAGGCGATTCGCCAAACGAACCGTACGCCTCATCCACCGGCTCCCGGTCGAGGCCGGTTTGTCTCACGTCGCTCACCACACCGATAATCGGAATCCACTTCCCGTCAGAAAGAGCAAACTGCTTGCCGAGCGCATTGCCGTCCGGCCAGTAATGGTTGGCCATGTGCTGATTGATAATCGCCACCGGGTGTGACTCATCAGTGTCCCGCTCGGTAAAGTCGCGGCCTTGCAGAATGCTCGCGCCCAGCGTCTGAAAATATCCTGGCGAAACGATCCGAATCACGGGATTGGGCTTCTCATTCGGCCCGAGCTTGGCGCCGCGCAGCGTGGCCGGCTCGGGACCGTCAAAGCCTCCCGCGTTCAGTGGGATTGTGCTCGCCAGCCCAGCAGATTCGACTCCGGGCAGGTTTCGCGTACGTGTTAGCAGCTGGTCGAAAAACTCCCGGTACTTACCGTTCAAAACGTAAAGTCGTGCCGTAAGAATTCCGCTGGGCTGGAAGCCTGCATCCACGCGCTGTAGATGGATAAGCGTGCGCAGCGACAAGCCGGCGCCGACCAGAAGAATCACGGAGAGCGCCAGTTGGGCCGCGACCAGAATGCTGCGGGTCTTGGAACTGATGCGCTGACGAAGATAAGTGTTACCGACGCCGGCGGTGAAGAGCGGAGTCAAGCGCACTCCGAGCGCGGGCCCTCCTCCGATGACAACTCCGCAGCCCAGGGACAGCAGCACACAGAAGGCAGCGACCTGGGGCGTGAACTGGAGTTGCGAGGCAAGGCTGGTGAATTTCGAAGTGAACCTCACCAGCAGTCCGAGGCTGGAATAGGACAACACCCATCCGACCAGGCCGCCCAGCAGCGCGAGCATGACGCCTTCGGTAATCAGGCTGCGAGTGATGCGCTTGCGGCTTGCGCCGAGTATGGTTCGCACGGTCAGCTCGCGCGTCCGAGCCAACACCCGGGACATCAAGATTCCGGTGACATTCGCACAAGCGAGCAACAGCAGCAGCCCGGCCGCGGCAGCGAGGACAAGAAGTACCGGCCGTATCTCATGTGCCAGCTCTTCGTGTACCGGCTCCAATCGGACGTCGTAGCCTTTGGCGCCGGGATACTCATCGGGATATGTAGCGCGCAAGCGCTCGGCGATCTGGTTCACATCGGCCTGCGCCTCCGCCAGAGTGACGTTAGGCTTCAGCGTCGCATACACGTTCATCATGTGCCATGAACGGTCATGCAGCGCGCGCTCTCCGGAGCGGGTTGGACAGGCCACGGTCGGCATATAGACGTCGACTTCTGCCGGAAACTGCGGGATGGGCGGCAGGATGCCCACCACGACGTGTTCCTTGTCGTTCATCGAATACTTTCCGCCAACCACGTTCGGATCGCCCGCAAAGGCTTTCTGCCAGAAGTTGTAGCTGAGTATCAGTACCGGACGGGCATTCGGCCGATCGTCTTCGTCCATGAAGGTTCGGCCATAAAGCGGCGTGACTCCGAGGACGCGGAAGAAGTTGGCGGACACGACGCCGGTATCCACGCGCTGCGGTTCCCGCCCGCCCAGCAGGCTGAAGGTCATCTCGTGGAACTCAACTACGGAATCCAGAGTATGGTTCTGCGAACGGTAGTCCTCGATCTCCTTAACCGAGAACGGCATGTTCTCGACGCCGATGGCGGGCCTGCGTTGGCGAAGGTGAATCAGGTGGTCGCCACCTGCAAAGGGCAGAGGCTGAATCAAAATCGCGTTCGCAACCATGAACGCTGCAGTCGCCGCACCGATTGCCATACCCAGGATCGCGATCACCACGACCGTGAACGACAGCTCTTTGCGCATCAGGCGGAAACCGTATTCAACATCCTGGAAGAGGATCTCCTGATGCTCTCGAAGCGCGGTGGCAATCAGACCTTTGCCGGTGTCCCAGCAGAAGCGCGCGTACGCGACGCGACCGCCGCCTCGTGCGTCCTCTTCCTGGTCGCGGAAGACGGAACTCATCTCGCCGGCAAAGTGCTCGCGGAACTCGGACGGCAACAGGCGCAGGAAGGCGTTGAAGATGCGCTGTGACCAGCTAGCCGTTCTGTCAGCTCTTACTGCCATGAGTACCTCAGGCGTTCTGCGGGCCCAGCACGTGCTTGGCGCGGGCAAGCGCCAGCACCCGTTCCAGGCGCTCGGCCTCGGCTTCGGCCACGGCCTTGCCGAGCTTCGTCAGCCGATAGTAGCGGCGCCGTTGGTCGTCCAGGCTGAAGTCTGGACGATCCGAAGATTCCTCGATCAAGGCCTCATCCAAGAGCCGTTTGATGATCCCGTACAGAGTCCCTGTGCTCAGCTTGACTTCATTGTTAGTGCGCCACGCTATCTCTTTGCTGATGACGTAGCCGTGCTTCTCGCCATCAGCAAGCGCCAGCAGCACGTGGAAGAGGGCCGGCGTCAGCGGCAAGTACGACTCGATGGTGCGTTTCTTTCCCAATTGGATACCCCTTCACTTTCTTCGGCGCGGGCGTATGGCTCGAATTTAGTGGTATTCCTCAAGTTTCTATTGCATTCCTACGCTATACGTTGTAATAGTACGTATCACGACATATATACTCGTTCGCCGAGTGAGTCAAGAGAAAAATGGAGGGCAGCTTGAATACATGGGTCTCCCTAATCATCGGAGTGCTGATCGGAACATTTTCCGGGATGATCGGACTTGGGGGTGCAGTCTTCCTGATTCCAATCCTGGTCTACGGCTACGGCATGGACCAGAAGAGCGCCCAGGGTACCTCGGTCGCTACGTTGTTACTGCCCATTGGCGCCCTGGCATTTTGGAAATACTACAGCGCGGGTCACGTTGACATTAAGCTTGCAGCCCTGCTGGCTGTGGGCTTCTTCGTCGGCGGATATTTCGGTGGCTCTCTCGCGCAGTTTGCGACTGCACTTCAGCTGCGGCGCATCTTCGCCGTCTGTCTGGCCGGTCTTGCGGTAAAAATGTTCATCCAGCGTTAGAAGTGATCACCAATGTCAAAAGGGAGCTTGCCACAGCTCCCTCGGATCGTACTTTCGGATGGTTCCGCGATTGCAGTTGAACGTCGAGCGTTACGTCATCTCGCGCTGCAGCTCGTCAGGTTTCGCGGCGGCGTTCTCCTGCAGCAACTCTTTGAGCACCTGCATAGCGCCGGCGATCCTCAATAACGTCTCGCGGATGTAGATTTCTTCCTTCTCTAATTCTTTGAGACGGGACTGCCCAATGTCGAATTCTTTTTGTAGTGACTCCAGTCTCTCCTGGAGTTGTTGGGGTTGTGGCATCGGTTCTCCTATGGCGTTGGTGTGCCGGTCTGTCGCGCGCCTTTCCCGATCTCAATTGAAGTCTGCGCGCCTGAAGATGTTCTATCCCAGGCTCAGCAGGACCGGAATCGTTCCTTTGCCCTTTTTTAGCGATCCTAGGGCCTTGCCGAGTACGGCGCCCGCGGCCTTTGCCTGGTCTGTTACTTTCTGCGCATGCCCTTTCGTGGGACTGGTGGTCAACAGGTCACCCGCCTTGATGGCAGCAATGTCCGCATCTACCTTGCAGGCCTGACAAACACCGCTCGTCATGAGGTGGCCAATCTGGCCGGGCGCAATCTTCGAGCGGTCCAATGTCTCCAACTCACCCATAGTAAAGGCCTGGGTCGATCCGGTCTTTGCTTGGCCACGCTTGCCGCCACTGCGACCGGAACTCTTGCCGTCGCTCTCCGGCGGTAAGTCGAGCTTGTGCTCGGCATAGAGATCATTCACCACGCCGCAGACCGTCGTGTCATAAGTTTCCTCGGTCAAATCGATTTCCAATACGGGCATGGCTTCCGGTCGGTCTTGAATGCCGGCTTGACGGGCAGCTATTACCACCACGTCACCTTTTTCCAGCGTGTCGCCTACATTGTTCACGAATTGCAAAAGGCTCATCGGAGGTCTCCTTACGCTTAGATCGGCAGTTCCAGAACCGTAACGTTGTACCAGTCGTTGGCGTCGCTATTGGTGTTAACCAACGCAACCAAGTTGATGGTATGGTTGCCCGCCGCAATATTGCCCTGGACATGGGCGTTCGTGGTGAACGCCTTGTGGCTACCTGTCTCATTGGTAAAGGAGCGTGTTGTGGCAATGGTTCCACCGTCGAGCTGCAGGGCCAAGCCAATGTTACCGGCGGCTGCTCCCCAACCTGAGCCGGAAAAAATGATGATGAGGGTACCTCCGCCGCTGGAGAAGCCGCCACTTTTGGGCAGAGGTCCTTGTACTTGGTTCATGACATGGGTCACTCGCAACATTGGGCTGCTGAGCTTGCCGGTGTCGGTGATGCGCAATCTTTCCACCAGATTGTTGGTCTGCGGGCCCGGCGCCTTGGTGTAGAAGACAATGTGATTTGACGAGTTGCCATCATCCAGCGCCCGGATACTGCCGGAGGGATCGCCGTTGGGGGGGTACGTGTAGAAGTCGAGACTCACGGCGGCGTTCCCGCCTCCGCCGCCATTGACCAGGGCCACGCTCGCGCCCAAGGCACCTCCAGCGTCTTTTTGCACGTGCAGTCGGCCCACCGGGGCCGCCGTGGTGCCGATTCCTACTCCGCCGTTGGCGTGCAGGAACAACGACGCGCCCGCGCGAGGTGTGTTGTCGACGTCCATGCCCAGTCCGATTGCTGTCGATGGCCAGCCTTGGGGTGTGGTAGCGACGCGGATCGCGCGCACTCCAAGCATGACGTTATTCAGGTTGTCGACCATATGACCAAGGCTGGCGAGAGCCAACTCGCTTCCCGCCGGCGCCGGCAGCGCACCCGCCGAAGTTAAGAGCACGGCGCTCCGAGCGGTCCCCGCGATCTCGGCCGCATTGTTCGCGACAATGCTCAGCTTCGCTGAAGGTCCTTGCGCACCGATACCCACGTTTCCGGAGCTGGCAATGCGCAGCCGCTCCGGGGGGGCCGCACCGCCGGTGTTGAAGACAATGTCGCCAAATTCGCTGACCTCCAGCCGATTGTTGCTGCGGTTGAAACGAATCTTGTGATTGTCATCGAGGCAACGAATTTGCCCGTTATCCGCGAAGAGGATTTCGCGGCTTGCGTCGATGCTCAGGTTGCTGACGCTGAGCTGCGCCTGGTTGGCGCCGGTTGAGGTCAGCTTAGGCCACGCGGCGGGATCTACGCCATCGCGCTTGAACGAAACACTGTTCACCTTGAGGTCGCCCGACACCACAACTCCGGCCGAGGTGCGCGCGGAAAGATCGATTGCGCTCAGCCCGCTGGCGGTGCGCGACACCTGCCCCAACACCAGGGCAGTCGAGTTCGCCCCTGGCGCCTGCTCGCTGAAGGTAACATTGGGCAACTCGGTCCAACGGGTGTTGCCGGTGGCGCCTGCATCCGTCGAGGGATCGGACTGCTGCTCGGCGTACTCGATGGTGAAGTAGACCGTTTTACCGGTGGCTTCGCTCGTCAAGTCCAGTTGTTTGTCTGCCGGCAACACCATCTCGCGACCCTGCGAGTCGATGGCAAAGCCCGCCGAGATGGTTACCACCGTCGCGCCTGCCTGTGCCGTGGGCACCAGGCCCTGTACTATGCCCGGGGTGTGCAGCAGCTGGTTGTGATAGCGCCGCATCATCAGGTGATAGTCCTGCTCGTCGTTGAAATCCGGCGCGCGCAGAAACTGGTGATCGAAGTAGTTCAATCGCTTTACGGTATCGGCCATCTCTTTCCTCCCGTGATCGGCGCCATCGTGTTCGCTCCCGCCAGGACACAAACCGGAGAGTGCTCTACGCCGGGCACCCGTCTAATCAACTGCTGGTTCCCAACAACGTGTCGACGCCAACTGTGGATTGCAAGCCTATACGGAACTGCGGAGTCTCGACTTCAAGGCTGAACGTGGTGTGCGCCGGCTTCTGCAACTCGATAATAGAAGTGGCAACGTCCGTCTCCTGCTTGAACAGCATCGGGTCGGGGTTGGGAAGACGGAGCTTGACGCGAAAGAAGAACGGCTGTCCCCCGAGCAGCACCGTATCCACGCCGATGGTGGAATGAACTCCAACCTGGAACGCTTCGTTGTCCTCGTCGATCTCCACCGGAAGTCCGGTGTAGACCTCGACGAAACTGGCGACTCCGCTGGGCGTGCCGCGGGTTTTATAGAGCTGCACAGCACGCGCAATAAAGTCCCGCTTGCGGCTGTCGTCCCAGTCTTCCCGCAGGCTGAGCGATACCCAGCCCGCGAGCCAGGGCAGGAAGTCTGACGGCACGCGTTCCGCGTCCGGGAGGCTCGCGCCCGGCTCGAAATACCGCTGCACGCCATCCAGCAGGGTCTGTCCGGTAATGGTGTCCTTCGTACCCCCGAGAATCTCTTCCAGTCCGGCCAACTGGTTTAAGTCCGCATCTTCCTGCGGCGTCGATTTCGTCAAGCCCAGGAAGATCGCTTCGAAAGCCATGAGCATGCGGCCCAAGAACATGGGCGCACCCGGAGCGGCATTGGGCTGGTCCTGGAAGATGGCCGGCAGATCGTTCAGCAGCCTGCTATTCTGCCCGTCGCGCCGCGCCATCGTAGTGGTATCTATCGCCATCCGCTCTTCCTAGGTCAACGTGATCTGTATATTCCAATCCAGCAATTGCCCAGCCGCCACCTGAATGTAAGCGCCACGTTGCTGGTCCTTTTGGAGTGCTGTCGACGGCACCACGGCTCCGAAGATCACACCCGCGCTGCCGGCAGTCACTGACGCGACTTTGTCGACGGCCGACGCCAGATCCGACGCGAATATCTGGGCCGCCTGTCCCGAGGTAGGCTTAGGACCGTGGTGCGCCGGATGCAGCAGGTCTCGGAGCGCGGCTTGGATATCCCGCTTTACGCTTGCCGGGTCCTTGGTTCCCGTCGCAGTGACAGCAATGTTCACGCTCACGAAGCTTGTCCCCTGCGCCACTACAGCGCTCACCGACTGGAACAACGGCAGATGGTGCTGCTGGATTCGTAACCCCACCAGGCCGCCCTCGCTATGCCAGATGGAATCGCCAGCTACGGAGTGCGTGTCTCCCAGGATGGCCTGACTGGTCAGCATCGTATCGGTGACGAAGTCAACGCCCGGAATTTGCTCAAGCAAGTCGTAGATCTCGGAGACGAATACATCGCGCCCGAATGGCCAGCCCTTGGTGGTATCGGAAGGCAATGGCGCCAGGAACTCCGCCAACTGCTCTTGGATTGCCGTCTGTACATCGCCTTCCAGAACGTCCGGCTTTCTGGCGACCACCAATTCGACATTCACCGGCACATATACCGGCCCGGTAACGTGAATCCGCGTCGTCAAAATCCGGCGCTGGTCAAGAAACGCGAAGAGCGCGTCGATGAGCTCCTGGCTGGGTTGTGGGTTCAGGTTCTTGGGATCAGAGATCTGCGGGAGAATCACCACGCTGACATGCTCCGGCCGTTCGGTAAGGCGGTCGGATTCCTGGCCGGAATCGAGATTTCTGCGCGGCACGCAATGCGCACGCGCGACTTGCGGAAGCGTCGACCCCGATTGCGCTAGCGAATCATTGAACGTATTCGTCGAAAGAAACTCATAGTCGTCGGCTGTCACCGCGCGATAGCGCTCACGAATACCGAGCACGGTCGTCCGAATCTGTTCGCGCAGGTCGCCAGCCGGAGGCGGGACATCCGGGCCGTTCAACAGCTTCAGGAATTTCGCCGTGTTCTCGTCGGTGACGCGGTTGAGCCGATAGATGAGTATTTCTGTTAAGTAGGCGAACAGCTCGACCAGCGTGATGCCCGGATCAGAAGCATTGAAGTTCGTCCACTCCGGCGAGAGCGTCGGCACCAGAGCGAGCGCCTCCTCCACCAGATCGTCGTAGGTACGATTATCGAGATTTGGCAGTTGCAAAGGCATCGTCAGTCAAACTCTTTCGTCAAGCCGCGGCTTCGCTCATGACGGCTCGTACACCAAATCAATCGTGTGCTTGCCGGAGTACACCAGGAATGTGCCGGTATCACGCGCCCCAGGAGGATCTTCGACCTCGCTTACGACCAGAGAGCGAACATGGTCCGCCTCAGGAATCTGCTTGAGCACGGCGTATAAGTCCGACCGGTGGGGAGCGCGACCAAATTGCCAGCCCGATCCATCGACACCTCCGGTGAGCGGGTGCAGAAACGCGGCAAGCTGGTTCTGAATCTTTTGCACCACCGTTCCCGCTCCGTCCAGGCTGGCCAGTCCGATTTCGGCTTGCACGTCGACGCGCACATACATCGGGCCGACCACTACGACGTTCACGTTGGCAGGACTCGAGGAAGCCAGGAACTGCCGCACCTCTTCGATCAGCGTGAAACTGGGCTCCGGCTTCTGCTCGGAAGATTGCGGCACGACAATCACGCTGACATTGCCCGGAACCTCCGGCATCGTTGCAAACGGATCGGCCAGCAAATCGCGATTAGAGATGCACAGCGCGTGCGCGATCTCGGGAGATGCAAGGTGCGCCAGGTCCTCATAATCTTCGGAGGTGACGGCACGATGCCGATGACGAATCTCGGTTGGCGCGCGCCCGATCAACGAATCGGTAGTCTCCGATTCCGCGCCACCTGTTGCCGGCTCCAGATTGCTGACCTTGTCCACATACGGCACGGTCGTCTTCAACTGCACGATCGTCCCCGCCGCGCGATTGCCGCGCGTACCCCCGCCGGTCTTGTACATGCTGAGCTGAATGTTGCCGATGCCCGTCGGGGGGATCAGGCCGCTGAGCCCATCGCCAAAGGTCACTTCGCCGGTCAGGTGATTGAGCGTGTAGTGTCGCGAACGCGGACCCGAGGCGTAGAAATCCGGCACTTCGTGCCAGCGCACCCAAATCTCTTTCGGTTGCCCGGCCGCGTCCAGCGTCACGGAAACGGCATCGTCTCCTTCTTCAAGGCGAATGGCTTCCAGTTCCGCGGTGCTGGGCATCTCGGCTTCGCGTACGCGCAAGCTCTGGCCGACGAGCACAGGAGTGCGCGCGCTTTGAAATTGCTGCTCAGCGCTGCCGTCGCTCGATCCCAGCACTTCATTCTGGATGGTGACAGTTTGTGAACCTACGACGGTATTAGTCAAGGCCCGCCTCAGGCGCGGTTCGCGATCGAATTCGCCTTGCTCCCAGCGCGCCCGCAGCCAGTAGCATGGGGCAAGGCCGAATAGTACGGACGCGGCAAAATCCGGGGGTGGAAGGAACTCGATCCCGGCATCCTCGGCAAAGTTGTTGGTGTTGTCTTCGACCGCCGTGGGAGACCACTCGAAGCCGTTCCAATACTCCCAGTGAATCTGCAGCTGCTGGTTCTCCACGGCTTCTTGGTGCGCATAGGTTGTGAATTCGGCGCTTTCGACGGGCAGCAAGTCGCTGTCCAGAAGGCGCAGGAACCCGCTATCGCTGTCGCCGATGGCTGTACCCGGTGGAACGGTCACCATCACGTCAATCTGCTGGTTTGCACCGGCATCAAGAGTAATGACAGTTCGCGCCGCCGGTGTGCTCTGCGTCGTCCAGCGAGTGCCGATCAGGTCGAACTGGAATGAAGCCTGATCCGAGCCGGAGTTGGTCAGCAGCAGCTTGTGGTCAGCGATTGCGCCGGGATCGGCGAACGCTTTGCTCACGTCCGGATTTACAGGAACCGTACTCTGTCCGAAGTTCAGGTCTGCGCCCAGCAGGAAGAGGCTGATCGGATTGCTGAGAAAGCTGCTCCGCCCCGCCGGCAGCGTGAAGCCAAAATACAACGTGGGACGTGCGTCCGGCATGGCCACAAACGGCGCTATGTTTGTCGAACCGCTAGGAATGCTGGCGAATGCGAGGTTGTTGTAGGCGAGCAGCGAACTGGGCCGTTGGTGCGCGGTGTAGCCGTATTGAGCGGTAACCGATCCAATTACAGGCGGAGCAAAGGTGTCGATGTCGAACTTATATGGGTTCTTGTCGTCGCCGGTCGGCTCCCAGTGGGCTTCCAGACCGTAGTGGCCGCCTGCGATGCGAATGCGCAGCCAGACTGAGGTCACTCCGCCGATCGTGGTTTGTTTGAGCTTATTCGGCAGCTTGAGCGTGACGGTGCCTGACTTGGTGAATGCACTGGTCGCATCGAAAGCCGCAGGGGTTGAGGACGACGAGGTTCCTATTGATCTCCAGGAGGCGCCGTCCCAAACTTCCCAAGTGATCGTGACAGCGGTGGCTTCCGTTCCGTAGGGAGGTGTACCGGTGGGCTTGCTTCGGGGATTCGTTCCCGCCGGATTGGTTATGTTGATCG
>Ga0335069_10006737_pt1 | contig 16660 bp, 7 predicted proteins | sample Lox_Sample_11_FD_206714 | JGI IMG/M metagenome (GOLD analysis project Ga0335069, IMG submission 206714) | Soil microbial communities from Loxahatchee National Wildlife Refuge, Florida, United States - Lox_Sample_1.1 | ecosystem: Environmental > Terrestrial > Soil > Wetlands | place: USA: Florida...
GGGCGGAAGGGATATTGGGCAGCGGCTTGCCCTGGCCTGTCCCGTGCAATTTCTGACAGGGCTCCTTTCGGCGCGCCAGGTGGAGATAATCCAGCACCAACTGCCGCTTAAGGAGCTGAATGGCCTTGGCAGGGTCCACACCCTTGGGGCATACACGTGAGCATTCCCCCGCGTAATGGCAGCGAAACGCTCCGTGGGCGGAACCGGCAAGGGCATTGCGCTCGCGGCGGCCGTCATCACGAGTGTCCGCGTCATAGCGCTGGGCCGCCGCCAGCGGCATGGGCCCAAGGTACCGTGCGTCGGTGGCGAGGGTGGGGCAGGCTCCCATGCAGCAGCCACACTTGATGCAATAACTGAACTGGAGATAGCTCTCGAGTTCGGCAGGTGACTGGTAAAACTCGCCTTGCGGGTCGTCAAGCCCCGCTTCCTCTCCCCGCACAATGTGAGGCCGCAGCGATCTGTGCTTCTCCAACATCGACGTCAGGTCAGGGACGAGATCGCGAATGATGGCAAAATTGGGCAGCGGCCCGACGGTGAGGTCGGAGGTGGCAATGTGAAGGATTTGGGTGTTGCAGGCCAGGGTGGGACGACCGTTCAAGAGCATTCCGCACGACCCGCAGATGCCCATGCGGCAGGAATAACGCCACGCCAAGGAAGCGTCCAGGTTCTCCTTGATGTAATGCAGGCCGTCCAGCACGGTCATACCCGGGCGCACGGGGACGACGAAAGTCTGCACATAGGGACGGCGATCGCGCTCCGGGCTATAACGCGTGACGTGGAAGTTAACGGATTGTGTGTTCATGCTGGTCTCCGGCATGGCTACCCCCTTACTCCGGCATTGGCGATGGCGTGGACCGTTATGGCTCCCCAGGTTCCCAGGCCGAGCAGGCCCAAACCCACAATGAGCAGTACCACCGTGATGGTCAATTCCAGGGCAGGCCTTAAGGTCAGTTCAAACAGGATCGTCCTCAGGCCGTAAAGGCCGTGGTAGAGCGCCACGGCGAGGAGGAGAATATAGGTTACAGTGAAAAACATCTGGCCGTCACGATACAGGCTGTTGGCTTTTGAGATCGCCTCACCCGGCGAAGGCGAAAACCAATGGGTAATGCCTCCCAGGTGCATGATCAGCATGTGCATCCCGAGCAGGAGAAGGATCACCACTCCCGCTGCCATATGCCAGGTCCAGTACTTGGTTTCGCGCATTGCTCCTCCTACTTCGCCTGCCCTTGTCGCGCCGCGGTCCAGGCCGGCATGTGCGAATCGTAGCGCCGACCTTGAGGTCGGCATGTGCCGGGCTCAAGCCCGGCGCTACTTCGCCAATCCGAGAAACTCATATCCGCCGGCAGCGAGGAAAATCGCCGCCAGGACCATCATGACCATCAGCAGAGGCCGCTGGACATTCAGAGAAGTCTTGTAAGGATACACAGGCTCAATGGGCTTCCCCACCGCAAAGCCCAGCTCCACCAGCACCAGCCGGACGCCGTTAAAAGCATGGTAAGCAAACGCCGTGAAAACCAGAAACTCCCCGAACTTGAACAAGGGCTGGTGAAAGACTCCGCCCTCCACCCACAAGTAAATTCCGCGGGCGCGCAGGCTGGTGACCACGATGTGCATAAGAAAATATGCGAGAATCCCCAACCCCGTGAGGCGATGCAGGATGTAGGCATAACGCTCGACGCCCCAGCGCCCCCCGCCCAGCCATCCCCATAGCCCAAGGCGATTATCGTATCTCGGAATTTCGGCCATGCGAACCTCCCTCACGGATTAGCGGTGAGCTTGCAACTATCAGCTCTTAGCGATCAGCTCTATACCGTCCGCCTTGCGTTTGGAAGAGGTATTGGTTCGGCTCTTAGCTGAGAGCTAAACGCTAATAGCTGACTGCCCCATCAATCGCCAATCACCAATTCTCAATACTTCCGCTCCACCGGCTTCCAATTTGTGATCGTCACGGGCTTATATTCCAGCCTGGGCTTGGCGTCCGTGTGGTAGACCATGGAGTGCCCAAGGAATTTCTCGTCATCGCGCTTGCTGAAATCCGTCCGAGCATGCGCCCCGCGCGATTCCTGCCGGGCCAGCCCCGCAAAGAGCAGCACTTCCGCCAACTCCAACATATTCTGGGTTTCGAGAGCCTGGACCAAGTTAGTGTTATAGATGCGGCCCTGGTCCTGAAGGCTGATCTTCTGGAAACGTTGTTTCAAGTCCGCGATCTTGTCCAGGCCCTCCTGCATGGATTCCCCGGTGCGGTAGACTCCGGCGTGTTTATCCATCAGGCTGCGTAATTCGCGGCGAATCTGCGCCGGCCGCTCGGTCCCGGTCCGCTTCAACAGACCTTCAAACACGCGTTTCTCTTCCTCCTTGACCTTTGCCTCCGGCACGTCGCTGAGCTTTGCCTTTTCATTGAGGTACTTGGAGATCCCGCCTCCCGTGATGCCGCCCCACACCAGGCATTCCGCCGTGGAGTTGCAGCCCAGGCGGTTGGCTCCATGCATGGAGTGGCAGGCCACCTCCCCCGCCGCCCAGACGTTCTCAATCCGGGTCCGGCCTTCGATGTCAGCCTCAATCCCACCCATGGAGTAATGGGCTACCGGCCGGATGGGAATCGGGTCGGTGATGGGATCGATGCCCAGGAACTTGATACAGACTTCGCGAATCAGGGGCAGTCGTTTGTTGATGCGCTCGGCCCCGAGGTGCGTCAGATCGAGGTGGATGTAGTCCAGTCCCTCGGACCCCGGGAACCCTCGCCCTTCGATGATCTCCGTCATCTCCGAGCGGGAGACGATGTCGCGCGGCGCCAGTTCCATCATTTTGGGCGCATACTTTTCCATGAAGCGCTCGCCCTTGTTGTTGCGCAGGTAGCCGCCTTCACCGCGGCACCCCTCCGTCATCAGAATTCCGGACGGCACCAGGCCGGTGGGATGGAATTGGAGGAATTCCGGATCTTCCAGGGGCAACCCGGCGCGATAAGCAATGGCTTGCCCATCGCCTGTGACGGTCTGGGAGTAAGTGGTGAAACCATAGAGATTCCCCAACCCCCCCGATGCAATCAGCAGAGCCTTGCCGCGAAGGACATAAAACTCACCCGAGGGCAAATCGTAAAGGGTGAGACCGGCGAATTGCCCGCCCTCCAGGATGAGGGAAGTAACAAAGCACTCATCGTAGCGCTGGAAGTTCGGGTACTTGACCAGCGTGTCGTAGAGCGCCTGCATTTCGAAGAACCCGGTCTTGTCTGCCGCCATGCAGGCGCGGGGAAAGGAATGGCCGCCGAACGGACGCTGCATGATGCGGCCATCCTCGCGCCGTGACCAGGGGCATCCCCAGTGCTCGAGAAGCCGGATCTCATCCGGAGAGGTCCGCACAAAACGGTCCACCACATCCTGGTCGGCCAGGAAATCAGAACCTTTCACGGTATCCCAAGCGTGCAGATCAAAACTGTCGCCTTCTTCGGGCCGCATCACCGCCCCCGTGCCGCCTTCGGCGCAAACCGAGTGCGCGCGCATGACTTGCACCTTGGAGATGATGCCAAGGTTGGCTCGCCCTTGCGTCCTGTTGCAAATCTCAACGGCGGCACGCAGCCCGGCCAGCCCGGTTCCCAGGATCAAAACATCATGAGTTATCTGTTGCATTATTCACCTGTCCCTTGGGGCTTCCCACCCTCCGTATGCGTGGTTAAGCAAGCCAGATACCACCCGGAAGCGTAAGATTCACAAGGCTCCGGCAAACTGACGGGCCACCGTCGGCCACCGGTTAGATCGCGAGGGGAGTGGCCCATCGCAAAATTCGATTGGTTGAAAGACCCCGGCCGGGTGATAATCTGCGCTGGCGATCCCAGGGGCTGCCCGACTGCCTGCCCGCGAAATTCACGCTATGTCCAGGTCTCCAAACCCGGCCGCGTCACCGCAGGTGGCGTCTCTTCTTTCCTTGGCCACCAGGTTTCTAAAAGCCGGGCAACCCGCCGATGCCATTGCGCCCTTGCGCGATGCCGCATTGTTCCAGCCGTCCAATCCCCTCCTCCAGCACGACCTTGGCCTGGCCTGCCTCGAAGCCGGCCGCGTAGAGGATGCCATCGGGGCTTTGCAGCAGGCCATCGCCGCCGACCCTCGTTACGCCGATGCGTATTTCCGCCTGGGAATCGCCTTGGAGAAGCTGGGCGATATCTGTGGGGCAATCGTCGCGTACGACCGCGCCACGGAGTTGCTCCCATCCCTGACCGAGGCGTGGTTCCGGGCCGGCGCCCTGGTCTACACCCAGGGGCATCGCGATGAGGCGATTGGATGTTTCCGCCGCGCGGCAGCGACCGGAGGCAAGTCCAGGTTCGGCCGCCTGGGCAAAGCGCGCGCGCTGCTGACCGAGAATCGCAATCAGGAGGCTGAAAAGGTGCTGCGACAGACGCTGGCGCGCGATCCAAGGAACGCCATGGCGCATGATTTGCTGGGCAATCTCCTCTCTGAGTTCGGCCGTTTCGACGAGGCTCGTGAATGCTTCGAGCGCGCGCTCGCGCTCGCGCCGCAGCTAGCAGGGTGCTACTACGAGCTGGTCCGTTGTCGCCCCGTCACGCGCGATGACGGGGCCTTGCTGCAACGGATGGAAGGCGCCCTGGCCACCCCCGGGTTGGAAGCGGCGCAACAAGTGCGCCTTCTCCTCGCGATCGGCAAGGCGGCTGACGACCTTGGCGATTACGCCAGAGCCATGCAGCATTTCGACGCTGCAGATGCCGTGCGCCGTGTCTCGGCCTCGTTCGACCGGGCTGCCTTCTCTATTGGCATCGACCGCCTGATTTCCCAATGCACGGCCGAATGGATTGAGCGGGCGCCCGACCTCGGGACCTGCGATGCTACCCCGGTGCTGATCATCGGCATGCCGCGCTCCGGCACAACTCTCGTCGAACAGATCGTCTCCATGCATCCCGAGGTCGGGGCCGGCGGCGAGTTGCATTTCTGGAACCAGCGCGGGGCGTCATGGCACCGCTCCGGGGGGGCCGGAGGCGAACCCTCCTTCATGGCCCAGACGGCGGCGGACTATCTCGGCGTGCTACGCGCGATCGCGCCGATGGCGCCCCGAGTAACCGACAAAATGCCTTTCAACTTCCTCTGGGCGGGCTTGATCCACGTCGTATTCCCGCGTGCCACCATTATCCATTGCCGCCGCGCTGCAGTCGATACGGCGCTGTCAATCCACCAGACTCATTTCCATCCGGGCCTGGCGTTTCCGACCGGAGGGGCCGACCTGGTGGCTTATTTCCGCGGTTACCAGCGGCTCATCCACCATTGGCGAAGCGTCCTACCTGCCGATCGCTTCATCGAGGTCGATTATGAGGACCTGACCCGCGCGCCCGAACCCGCCATCCGGCGGATTATCGCGGCCTGTGGTCTGACTTGGCACGACGCGTGCCTGCGCCCCGAATGCAATACGCGGGCAGTAAAGACTCCCAGCAAGTGGCAGGCCCGACGGCCGATCTATCGCACCTCCATCGCGCGCTGGCGACGCTACGAACCCTGGTTGGGGCCTCTGAATGCCCTTGTCGACGACCGATCGGTGTCGGAATCGGGTATTGCCCTTCCGTAATGGGGCGCATGCGGCCCACAGCCTGCCCCACAGAAAAGATTCGAAGAATTCTCCAAGCAACAAACCTGACTTGACGCCTGGGTGGCGCGCCCCCATGCCCGAGAAAAACTCCAGCCCGTGTTGCGGACATTTTATCCGAATGTCATAAAGCCGTCACAGATCGGCTATTAACATTGGTGCCGACGGTTTTTCAGCAAGGCAGTTCGTGGTTCCACCCCGATCTCGCACGGCCGGACCCGGTTGCATGTCAAATAATTTGAGGAGGTGAAGCATATATGTCCCGAAAAAGGACTCGAAACAAGTCTCAGAGAAAGGCTCGGACCAATCGTAAGAGCCCGCTCGCCGGCCTGAGGACCGGCCTGCTCGCAGCAGGGTTGGGCCTTCCGGTACTCGCCGGTGCCCAGTCCAAGCCGTACCCAACCTATGTCACCGGCCCGCAGCCGAACGGCTCGTGGGTCGTCAGCAGTGGCCAGGTGATCACCCCGGCCGGCACCCAGGTCAATCTCGGCATCCGGGTGCGTGCGAAGGCCATCGCGCTGAACCCCACTGCCCGCACCCACACCGCTGCAGTCCTTACCTTGGGCACATCGAGCACCGATGGCAATGGGGCCGTGGAGGTGTTCGACACCCAAACCGGCGTTGTTCTGCAGAACTACCTACCGTTCGGACTGGATCCGAGCGGCAGCTATAGCGGCATTGCCTATTCGGCGGACGGCAAGCACCTGGTGTTCAGCCAGGACAGTAGCCACGTCACCGTCGCCAATGTCACGAAAGCCGGACTGCTGCAAGACAACACTCAGGTCAGCGTGCCGCCGAATAACTCATTGATCGACTGCTTCCCCAATAGCCCTCCGGCTTCCTATGGCAATCCCTGCGGCTCGTTCTACACTCCGAGCACATCTTACCCGGGTGGCATCGCTCTCACACCGAATGGCAAGAGCGCCTACGCCCTGCTGAATCAGAACGATACGCTCACGAAGATCGACCTGACCGTGACGCCGCCAGTCCAGGGTACGCAGATCCGTGTCGGCAATGCGCCCCACAGCGTCGTGATCAATAACAGCGGCACCACCGCTTACGTCAGCAATGAGGGAGGCCGGGCGGCTACGGAGGCCGACTTCCAAATCAACTCCGCCGGCACGGAAATCGTCGCCGACCCGGTGGTGGGCGCCGCCATCACAGGTACAGTTTCGGTGGTGGATCTGGCCTCGCTGACGGTAACCTCGACCATCTCCACCGGCCTGCACCCGACCGGGATGGCGTTCTACAACAATGAGTTGCTGGTCGCCAACACCTATAGCGATACGATTTCGGTGGTCAACACGGGCACCAACACGGTGGTGCGGACCATCGCCCTGGGGCTGCCCATCGGAGTGCCGGGCGAAGGCCAGCCGGCCTATGGCGCCGCGCCGGACTCGATCGCCGTCGATGCCAAGGACGGCATTGCGTACGTCGCGCTCTACAATGCCAATGCCGTCGCGGTGGTCAATCTCAGCCCGAGCGCGCCGAATCCCGTCCTGGGCATGATCCCGGTTGCCTATGCACCGAGTTCGGTGGTGCTCGACAAGACCGATAACGTGCTCCTAGTGGCCAATGACAAGGGCATCGGCGCGCGTGATTCCTTTGAGACCGACCACGGCGTCACTGGCTACAACACCCACCAGGACAATGGCACCGTCAGCATCGTCCCCATACCGAGCGCCGCAACCCTGGCGACAATGACAACGCAGGTTTTTCAGAACAACCACTGGGATCTGACGGTAAACATCAATTCAGCCGCCGGCGGCAGCCAGGCTAAAAAACCCGTCGCCATCCCGGTCAACATCGGCGATCCGTCGCTGATCAAGCACGTGTTCCTGATCATCCGGGAAAACCGAACCTATGATCAGATCCTGGGAGACGTGCCCGCCGGCAATGGCGACCCCGCGTTGGCGGTATTCGGCGGCAAGGACACGCCGAACGTGCATCTGCTGGTGCAACGCTTCCCGCTCTTCGATAACTTCTACGACCCCAGCCGCCAGTCGGCGGACGGTCACCAGTGGATCACCGAAGGCCTGGCGCCCTACGCCGATGATATCCAGTCGCCTGATTGGGTCCGCAGCTATCCTGGCGGGAACGCCGGCGATGCTCTCGCTTATCAGAACAAGGGTTTCCTGTTTTCGGAAGCGGCCGCCGCCGGTTTGACGGTAAAGATGTACGGCGAATACGTCGAGAACGATATGTTCCTCCAGCCCAACGGGTCGACCAGCGAGCCAAGCTGGAGCGCGTTTTACGCGGACTCCCAGTGCTTCGAGGGTGGGCCCGGTTGCGCCGCACCCGGGACCCCCGGGGAGAAGACGTTGTACTTTCAGAACACGGTACAGGCAGAGTCCTCTGTTCCGGCCGTGTCGAATCACCTCATCAAGAACTTCCCGCAATTCGACCTGGGCATCCCCGACCAGTTCCGGGTCGATCTCTGGGAGCAGGACTTCAACCAGGACGTCGCGGCGGGTACGGTTCCCACGTTGAGCATCCTTTGGATCATGTGCGACCACACCGGCGGCCCGCCGACCCCGGACGCCGAACAGGCCGATAACGACCTGGCCGTGGGGCGCATTGTCGACTACATCAGTCACACCAACGTATGGCCCACGTCGGCGATCTTCATCGAGGAAGACGACGCGCAGAACGGCGTCGATCACGTCGACGGCCATCGCAGCCCTGGCTATATCGTCAGCCCCTACGCGGTCCAGGGCGGGGCCACCGACCACACCTACTACACGCAGGTCAACATGACGCGGACGATCGAGCAAATCCTCGGCCTGCCGCCCATGAACCAGTTCGACCTCGTGGCGTCGCCCATGCGGACGGCTTTCGTGAAGGGCACACCGCCCGCGAACAACTTCCTGCCGTGGACGCACGTGCCGAACCAGGTCCCGCTGGATGATGGCGTTACACCCAGCGTCATCAAAGCCATGGACAGCCGTGCGGTTAAGGCCCTGAGGGCGGCTTGGCTCCAGAAAAAGGCGCAGATCTTTGCCGGCAAACTGAACAAGCCTGACTCGGAGGACCCGGAAACCGTCAACCACCTGAACTGGTACATGGCCACCGGGTTTGTGCGGCCGTATCCGGGCGAGAAGAGGGTTCGTCCCCCGAGCGACTTTAACAATCCGGCACCCACCAAGGCTGACTCGGACGACTAGAACACGACCCGACTGCGAAAACCCTCTCCCCGGCGACCGGGGAGAGGGTTTCTCATCCCATCACGGGTCCCAGTCAGGAGGCTTCCCCATGGCATCGAGGCTTTGGTGGATATGCGGTTTACTATTTTTCGCGGCCAACCTGTGCGGCCAAGTGGATCGCGGCAGTTTGAGGGGAACCGTTCATGACTCTTCCGGGCTGGTCGTACCGGGCGTACCAGTAATGGCTTCGCAGGATGCCACCGGTTTGAAGCGTTCGACCAAAACATCTCAATCCGGCACCTTCAGCATCCCGGAGCTCCCCGTAGGAATGTATACCGTGACGGTGGCCTTGCAGGGGTTCGAGACCGTGAAGTTTGAGAGCCTGGAGGTAGGCGTCGAACACACGACCACTCTGAATGTCGAACTGAGGGTTTCCAGCGCCGCAACCGAGCGGGTGGAGGTGGTTGGCAGCAGTCAGCAACTCGATGAGAATTCCAATACTCTGGGTGCGCGCATCGAGCACACGCAGGTCCAAGAGCTCCTGCTTAACGGCCGCAACTGGTCAACTCTCACCGCCCTTGCCCCGTTGGCGGTCGACACGAATTACAACAGCAGCAGTAACCAGCGGAGCATTCGGGTGGCCGGCAGGGGGCGGGACGACAACAATTTTACACTTGACGGAGTGGACGCCACGAACATCATCAACCAGGCGCAGCAACCTTATGTACGTTTAGCCATCCCGCTGGATACTATTCAGGAATTCCGTGTCGTGTCCATGTTAGCCACCGCCGAGAACGGGGCCACCGCCGGTGGCCAGATGACCGTCACGTCCGCATCTGGAGGCAATCAGTTTCACGGTGGGGCGTTTGACTTTGTCCGCAATGACATCTTCGACTCACGAAGCTTCATTGACATCACCAAGCCGCCCTTCCGGTTGAATCAGTTCGGGGGAAGCTTGGGAGGGCCGATCATTCGCAACAGGACGTTCTTCTTTGGGAGTTACGAGGGTTATCGGCAGATCCTTGGCCAGACTCTGGTGGGGTTCGTTCCCACGGAGACCTTTCGCCAGCAGGTTGCCACCCAGTCTCCGCCTCTGGTTCCGGTTTTGAACGCCTACCCTGCAGGCACCCTGCCCGTTACCGGAAACCCTGATGCCGCAGAATACGTCGGATATGGCCGCCAGCTTGGAAATGAAGACTCGGGGATGATGCGCGTCGACCACAGTTTCTCCGACAAGACCACGGCTTTTGTCCGCCTGAATATCGATCGCGCCGTTAGCAATGTACCCCTCGCCAGCTCGGGACAATATTTGGCAGACCGGCAGGTATTAAATTCCTCACCGGATAACGGAGCTGTCGAAGTGATGCACGTTTTCTCATCCGGACTGATCAATGAAGCCAAGTTCGGATTCAACCGCAGCACCGCGATCACGACCAACGCCAATCAGACTGCAACCCTCTACGCATTCTCCGTTCCCGGCTTCACAACTCTCAATAATGACCGCATCAGCACTGGGGTGGGAAACACATTTGCCGGCATTGATAACTTGACCGTGGTAAAGGGACGACACGTCCTCAAGGCGGGCGCAGAAATCCGCCGCATTCAAATGAACCAAGGCAAGACCGCCAGCGGGACGGTTTCCTTTTCATCCATGTCCGCCTTTGCCGCCAACCAGGTGAATACCGCCAAGTACACCGAAGCGGAACCGACCAATGGCCTGCGAAAATTCACTTACTCTGGCTACATGCAGGATGAATTCAAATGGCGGCCAGACTTCACTCTGAATATCGGGGCCCGCTACAGCTTTTTCAATATTTTTCATGAGGTCTACGATCGACCGAACCCGTTTGACTTTAACACCTGTGGCCCCGCGGGGTTCTGCGGAGTAGGCGCGAGTTTTGGCCAACCCACCTACCGCGACCTCGACCCCCGCATCGCCCTGGCTTGGGCGCCTTCCTCGCTGGGAGGAAGGACGGTTATTCGTGCCGGCTTCGGCACCTATCATCAGGACGGTCAACTGGACGACCAGAATGTTCCCGAGGGTAATGAGGTAGCGAGCTATTCGCTTTCCCGGAAGACTATCCCGGACCTGACTTATCCCATCGAGCCGTTCCTTTCGGAAGTCAGCGGCGTCATTTCCCCCTCCGCAATGGATCGCCGTCGCAAGGACATGTACGTGACGCAGTGGGGGCTCTCCGTTCAACGCGCTCTCCCTGATTCGCTACTGGGGACTATTTCTTACGTAGGCAGCAAAGGGACGCACTTATTGACGCTTTCCTACGTCAACGTTCTAAATCCACTTACAGGTCTGCCGCCTTACCCTCTCTTTGGCCAGATTTCGTGGCGCGGCAACCAGAGTAATAGCACCTATGAGGGATTGGGTTTGGGCCTGCGGCGAGCGTTCCGGCAGGGGCTGCTGCTCTCAATGAATTACACATGGTCGCATGAGATTGACGACGGTTCGATGGGCAGTGGCGACGGCGATTCGCTGACACCCCAGATTGTGGAGTGCCGCGCCTGCGACAAGGCCAATGGCATCTGGGATGTGCGGCACGCCGTGAATGCCAGCATAGTTTACGAGCTTCCCTTCGGCGCGGGGAAGCCATTTTTGAATCAAGGGGGGTTCTCGCGCGGCGTATTCGGCTCGTGGCAGATCACTTCGATTATTTCCGCCCATAGCGGCTTTCCTATCAACATTATGGCGGATCGACCAAGCACGGCGGTCCCGGATGGCAACACCAACGACCAGCGTCCCGATCGGGTTCCGGGCGTCTCCCTTATTCCTCCTGGGGGAGTGACACCCGCTGAATGGATCAATCCCGCGGCCTTCGCTGTCCCGGCTCCTGGAACCTTTGGAAACGCCGGGAGGGATATCGGAGTGGCACCCCACATCTGGCAGGTCGATTTTGGCGCGAGCAAGCGAATCACCCTGACCGAACGCTATCGACTTCAGTTCCGGGCAGAGGCATTCAACATTTTCAACCGCGACCAGTTCGGAGCTCCGCTCTCGGATTTCTCTGCCGGGCCCGGGGAATTCGGTCTGATCACTCAGCCGGTGAACACGACCCCGATTGGTGGGGGAACACCCCGGCAAATCCAGTTGGCCCTCCGCCTCGAGTTTTAGACGAAGGAGGCAATATTGGCGACTGAGTGAGGTATGAGTGCGCAGTCCATCCCCGGCCCGAGGCACATCGCGTGCTCGACGGTATTTCACTTGAAGCGGTGGCGAAAACGAACTTCGAGGCCAAAGATCCCGTTCTGGTCACGGATTCCCATCAGCGACATCATGTCGTTGATATTCCATGTGAACTGGATGACCCGGTACTGGGAATAGGAAGTATCGGTAACGTAAGTAAGGGTCAGGTCGCGTGTGACCTGCTGCTCCACCGTGACGCGCGCGCCGGAGCCGTATCCCGGCACGCCCACATTGGGGTCGATCTTGATTCGGCTCACGCCAAAAAGATGTTGAATGCGTCCCGTCATTTCGCTGGAAAGGGCCTGGGAGAGAACGGCGGTGGCGCCGATGCTGGCTGCGGGATTGGACGACGTGGCTGAATAGGCTCCCTCCGTCTTTACGTAGCCAAGTGCCAGGAGGGAAAGAATGTCGGACGTGGGCAAAGGAGGGTCGGAACGATATGCGAACTTCAGCCGGTCGGTGGGCCCCGAAATATCCATCGTCAGGTTATAAGTTTGCACCTGGGTATAGATTTCCATATCCACGTAGAGTTGGGTCCGGAAGGGGTTGGTCATATTTAAGTCCCCGCGGCCCAGGGTGTAGCGATTACCCCGGAACACCGCCTCCCCCCTGAGCAAGTGGATGCTTCCCACCTGCACGGGATTAGCCAGGTCGCCTTGCAACCGGATATCGATATCGCCCGTCAACCTGAAGCCGGGAGTTTGTAACTGCACCGGGGGAGAGGAAGTTACGCGGACGTTCAAACGAATCTTGGAAGCCAGGGACGAAGGGGGGGCTGCGGGCGCCTCCCCCATAGGATTAGAGGACTCCAAGAACTTCGTCACGACGTTGACGTTCTCGTTGAGGGCCATTTGGCGAACCACCAACTCGCCCTGCAATTGCGCCTGCTCGACGCCGCCACCGAAACGCAGGTTTCCATCCAGCACGGAGGTGAAACCGGCGGGATAGCGCATGCGGACCTGGCTCAATTCAGCGCGCACTTCAAAGCGGGGGCTTTCCGTCAGGGTTACATAGCCACTCAGGTTTACTCCACCTCCCCCACTCGTGCCACGCAGGGAGCGGATTTCGGCGCGCTCCCCCGAAAGGTCAATGGTTCCCTGCATATTACTGAAGCGGAAGGGCAGGTCACCGTAACCCAAGCTCATATCCTCAATTGCCATGGAACCCTTCACGGCCGGGTGGGAGGGTGTGCCCGTCAGGCGTAAATGGAGCTGAGAACGCCCTGATGCCTGGAGCGTGGGGTCAAACACGGTCAGCAAGGTAGCGTTCGCCGTCCCCTCCACATCAATCGCCAGCGAGGCGGTATCCCCCAGACGCCCCCCCCCCTCAATGGCCAGTTCGGTGGAAGGTCCGCGCATGATGAACCGGTTGATGGTCAACTGCCCCTTCTCATAGCGAGTGTCGATGGGCTGGGCGTTTCGCCATTGCAAGCTGGGAAAATCAATCGCCGCGTCCTGGGTGTGGGATTGGAAACCGATTTTTGCCGGGTCGTGTAGAGGACCCGCCGCACGGAAGGTCCCTCCCAGAGTTACGGCGGCGGCAAATTCGCGATTGAAAAAGGCCCGGATCCAGGGATCGGCCCGTAGGCTGGCATATTCGCCCTCGGCCTCCATCGGCCAGTCACCCCCGGCGATTGTCTGGGCGCGAAAGCGGAAACTGCCTTCCCCACTTTGGGTGTGACCCTCCAGACTGAGTCGCTTCCCTTCTCCTGTCAGCGTTCCGTTGAACGCACCTAAAAGGGTACCCCCCACGGCCAGGTTCTGTAGGTGCCAGGTGGTCTTAAAGTGCATGTCTTCCGGAGTTCCGCTGCCACTTACATCGAAGCCGAAGGTGCCATCCAAACCACCCTTGGAGGACGCACCGGCAGAGGGCATCGCCAATCGGCGGGCGTCGGCAAGGTGAAAGCCCTCCCCGGCCAGCTTTCCGGAGACGAAGCTGCGATCGGGTTCCAGCGTGACTTCTCCACTCAGGCGCCCTCGTTTTCTTCTCAGTTCGATGTTCTGAAAACTCCAGACAGATTTTGAAACCCGCAGTTGTGTGGAGAACGAATCGAAGGGCTCATCCGCGATGGCGCCCGAATCGATGCGCAACGCGCCGGAACCTGTAAGATCCGTAGTGGTTCCCTGCGCGTCCAAGTGTCCGGTGATGGCGCCGCGCAGAGGCAGATCAGACTTCACCGCCGCCTTGAGCCCCTCGATGGGGGTCTTTTGCGCCCGGGCAGAGAAGCGCAGAGTGGATTCCGGCGTTACCCGCCAATCCTCGAGTTGCGCTGCCGCATTTAACTCAAAGGAGCTCTTGTCATGGTCCACGCGGCATTCTGAAATCTGTATGGAACTGGAGTTCAGGGCAACGACGGCGGTCAACCGATCCCACGTCCAACCGTGATATCGGAACTGTCCCATCCTCACGCGCCCTTGCAGATTGGGGTCCTCATAGCTCACGCTGAGTTGGCCGGAGAACTCCGCCTGCGACTGTAATTCCAGGGGAATTCCCGAAGGGGCGGCGACTAGCGCCTGGAAGAACGGCCGCAACTCATTAAAGTCATCGGTGCTTGCATCAAACACCAGGGGATCAGCCGTGGTCACAGCCGAAACCCGTTGTGCCAATGTTCCGCGTGCCCTGACGTGGGAATGGGGGGTGCGTAGGTCGGCCTCGGCTAGATGAAAGGTCACGCCGCGCCCGTCCTCGAAGGTGCCGCGTGCCACCCCGCTCACCGGAAGTTCATGATGAAGCGGGTCGGCGGGGCCCTGCAGGGCCAAGTCGAAATCTGCTTTCAATCCGCTTCCCTTCCCTGACCACTCGGCGTTGAGGGCGCCATCCACCGCCGCAGCGGGATGCAGTTTGGTTTCGACGAGGGGTGGCGTCCTTTCCGAGAGCAGCGCGTTGTCAAATCGTATTTGGTGGAGCTGAGAGTGCAAATGGAACTTAGGCTCCGCGCCCTCCAGGTTGGCCTGGAGGGTGCCCTGCACTGTGCCTCCCCAAACAGAAACCTGCACATTGGAAAGGCTGAGTTGGTTCTTCTGGAAGGCGTAACTGGTAGTTGCATCCAAGCTGAGGGAGGGCAGGCCGGGCGAGAAAACCGCCAGTTGGCGGACCTGTGCCCGGCCCTGTGCGGAGACGCTTCCATCTTGATACGCCGCCAGTCCCTCGAACTGGATGGCGCCTGCACGCAACTCCGGGGTGTGAAGAATGCGGGCCAACGCAGGAATATCCGCTGACCCGTGGAAGGATCCGGATACTTGCAATACGGGGAAAGGAGTGATCGTGACCGAGGCCTCACCCGTCATGCCCTGCATCTGCCACGCTGCCGGAGACAAGACCAGGTTGGTGGACGAAAGCTCAAAACGACTGTTGAACGAAATGGGTGGGGGCGACCCATAACCCGAGCGTACCGTGGTGCCCGAGGAAGAGATCGCACCGATGTAGCGGCCGCGGGTCATCCGCAGAAGTAACGCCAGGTCCCGCGCCTCCAACTCCATCGGCTGGCGACGATCATTCCAATATAGAACAGAGTGCGAAACCGTGAGGCGTCCGATCGAAAGGTCCATTAAATCCGTGAGACTCTCTTGCGGGGACGACTGCCCCCCCAGGCTGGGGAGGTTGCTGACGCCCTGGCGATTGGTGCGGACATGGACCTCGAGAGCAACAACATCCAGGTGGCGCACGCGAAGGCGCCGGTGCAGTAGCTGTGCGGGGTTTACGCTAGCGTCCACCTCACGCGCCAACACCAGGGGTGGTTCGCCGGCGGGTTCTGTTCCGTGAATCACCAGCTTTTGCAAGGTGATTTGGAAGAGCCAAGGCCGGAACCGAAAGGCGCCGACTTCCACCCGGCAGCCCGTGGCGTTCTCCAGGCCCGCAATCAACCGGCGCTCCAGGAAATGCTGGAACCACGACGTTTCCATGACGATCAAAGCCGCCATCAGCAGGACTAACAGATATTCCACCAGCCAGATCAGGAGGCGAACCGGTTTGGAGACTTTCCAACGCGTAGGGAACCTTCCTTTATCCGGGAATCAGCCCGTTCGCCGCACTCGACGGTCGCGCACGAGGTATCCCACACCTAAAATGAATGCACCCGCACATGGGTGGCGGGTTTCAGCTCTTCAATCCAACGATCGAGCAATTCGTTCATGCGTTTCTGCACCAGGACCTCCCGGATCTGGTCTTCCACCTCGGAAAGGGGTGGCGACGCCGAGCCGGCATTCTTTTTTTGGAATTCCGGGACAAAAGTGGAACGATAATAATCCGCGATCGCCTCATCACTGGGAGAGGCGGCCGGGCGGAGGCGCTGGTCGATCAACCGCAACAGGAGTTCCTGTTGTGCAACCCGCTCCTCCACTTCCGCTTCCGTCAGACCCAACGCCTTGAGTGCCTGCTGGTAGTCTTCCGGCCGCGCAAATTGCCTGGCCACCTCCGCCAGGCGGGCCGCCGCCGCTTTTTCACTCTCGGTCTTTTCGGCCGATCCCGGGTTTTCCTGGCCGGTGAGCAGGAGTTGGTAAGTCAGGCGCTCGCGGGCTTTGGCAAGAGTTTCCGCATCCGCCGGCGGAGGTGGCCATTGGGCATCCAGAAACCGTTCCAAACGATACTCCTTCTCCACATCGAAGGAGGTAATCGCCTGATTGTTGATGGAAGCCACCACACGGTCCAGCGTTTCCGCGGTCACACGGACCCCTCCCGCGGTTGCCGCGGCAGTTGCCAGAGCGACGACCATCAGAAGCTTTGGCCGATGCTTATAAAGAAC
>Ga0335069_10006738_pt1 | contig 16659 bp, 17 predicted proteins | sample Lox_Sample_11_FD_206714 | JGI IMG/M metagenome (GOLD analysis project Ga0335069, IMG submission 206714) | Soil microbial communities from Loxahatchee National Wildlife Refuge, Florida, United States - Lox_Sample_1.1 | ecosystem: Environmental > Terrestrial > Soil > Wetlands | place: USA...
CAACAGCCCCCAAGTCGCGTCTTATCACCTGATCACACAATGCATCGAGAATCCCAGCCCGTCGTGGAACGAGGGCCATGTCGACTGGAATCTCACGAATCCCGTTTCCACTACGCCCACGCTCGATGGCTACGTCTACACCGGAGCGCATGACGCCCGCTTGAACAACCCGCCTTTCTATGACACCGACGGAATCCGCTCCATGGGTTATTACGATGGCGACGACCTGAACTACTACTACTTCATGGCTTCTGAGTTTTCGACTTCCGATCGCTGGTTTGCCCCGGTAATGACGCGCACTTCCTCCAATCGCGACTACCTGATCGCGGCCACCTCGCAGGGATACGTCTATCCCATCGGGACTGACAGCGCGGACCAGAACCTGCTCACCGCTGTGCCGATCTTCGAAGAACTTCAAAATGCCGGAATTTCCTGGAAAATCTACGTCAATCCCGAGAACACTCCCTGCGCCAATAACCCAACGCCTCAGTGCCTGTTGACACAGAGCTATATCCAGAACTTTCAGTGGGGACAAACGATCCCTGCCAACTACCCCAACAGCCTGGTTCCGATTTCTCAGTACTTCACCGACCTGCAGAATGGCACTTTGCCGCAAGTCGCCATGATCGAACCCGCATCCAGCGCGGGACTGGACGAACATGGCTCGGACTCCGACCAGTACCCGATCAACATCCAGTTAGGCGCGAACTACGTTTCTTCGCTGATCAATGCGCTCATGACCAGCACGTCATGGAAAGACTCAGCCTTCATACTGACGTTTGACGAAGGCGGTGGGCTCTACGATCACGTGGCGCCGCAACCGGCAAAGAGTCCCGATGGCATCAAGCCCAGCGATCTGCAATCCGGCGACATTTGCACTGTCACTACCGGCCCGAATTGCGATTTCACCTACACCGGCTACCGCGTGCCTCTCATCGTCGTTTCTCCGTATGCGAAGAAACACTTCGTGAACCACAACGTGGCGGATTACACGGCCATCCTGAAGCTGATCGAAACGCGATTCAAGGTGCCGGCGCTCACCAAGCGCGACACGACGCAAATCACCATGACGCAGTTTTTCAACTTCAACTTTCCGCCCTGGATGACGCCGCCCACCCCGCCCGTGCAGAACACGAGCGGTCCGTGTTACCTGAACCAGTTGCCGTAATTGTCAGGATCTTTGTTGTGCCTGCTGGAGCGCCGCCGCGAGAGTGTCGAGCGCCAGTTGCGCCGCGTGCCTGGACGCCTGGGGCAACTCGCCGACCGCCGCGATCAGTTCTTCGCGTTGCAGGGACCGCGCTTCCTGCAGCGTCTTACCGATGAGCCACTCGGTCAGCGCCGATCCGCATGCCATGGAGGGTACGCATCCTTTGGCCTTGAAGCGGGCGGCGACAATGCGACCGGACTCAATCTTCAGAGTAAGACGGAGGATATCGCCGCAGGCAGGATTCGAGATCTCGGCTGCAGCATCAGGCTGCTCCAACTCTCCCGCATTTCGCGGATTCTCGAAATGATCGAGCAACTGCGCCGAGTACATGGCAATTGGAATTGTAAAGCCGTCTTGATGATCGGCCTGAAGAGCACGGCACCCTGAGGTCCTAAGGTGCGCCGGCGTTACGGTTCTCGCGTGCCGTCCGGGAAATAAATCGTCCACCCATGCTTCGCAGCAGCCGCTTCCAAATCCGGATTCGGATTCACCGCAAACCCGTGCTTTGCCATTGCCAGCATTTCAAGATCCCAGCGAGAATTGCCGAACGCCGCGTCGATCTGTTTCTTCGCCACCTCGCGCAAGGCTTCCGGCTTACCGGGCCCGGATGGAACTCTGACCAGCCGGTCGCTGATCACCCCGCCATCCAAATGCGCTTTCGTAGCCAGGATGCGATCTTCCCCGATGCCAAACTGCTTCATCCCCGCACGAATCACCCACTCATTCGACGATGAGACCGCCCACACATCGCACCCGTTGCTGCGCAGCCGGGACACCAGATCCATCATCTCGGGAAAAATCCTTCCCGGAAACAAGCGGCTCATGAACTCGGTGGCCGCCGCCATCATGGCGTCTTCGGTAAGGCCCCGGTGCATGGTGACCATGTCCCCGCACATGACCTCTTCTCGTACCTTGCCGGCCTTGTACTCGAGATATCGCTCCCGCATGGCGCGGCCGACTTCAGGGGAAACAATACCATTCTTGATCTCCCAGTCGAAGAAGCTCTCACCGGCGTCGCCCGACCACAGCGTTCCGTCGCAGTCAAAGGCCGCCACCTGAGGAGCCAGGGTGAGAACGGACTGCACAAATTCCTGTGGGCTGAGATTTTTCTTGTGCGTGCTCAAAGTTTCCATGCACTTCGAACATAACGTGAGAGCGCATTTCGCGCAACGAAGGCAGGCTAACTGGTCTTGGCCAGCAGGGCGGAGTACTCGCCAGGAGTGTTGATGTTCAGCGTGCAGTACGGGTCCGTCACGGGAAGATATTGGATTCTTTCCTGGTGCCGGTGTTCAATGTCGCGGGCATTGTCCGTTACGGGAGCTCGCAGGAATGCCTCAATGAGTTCGCGCCCCGCGACAAATGGGTGCCCGTGCTTGCCCGCGTATTCGGGAACCACCGCCCACACACTCGGCGGCGCGGCATCAAACGCCTCACGCAGGGTTGCGACCGTCGCCAGACTTACCGGGGGCCGGTCGACAAGTGTGATCAGGGCCGCATCGCGTCCTCGATTGAGAACCTCACGCAACCCGATCTGCAGGGAACTGAACTGGCCGCGAGTGGGATCGGGATTAACCACCACGAACGCCCCCTGCGCGTACGCCACTGGAGCTAGCGCCGGCTCATTTTTGCCGGCAACCACGACAACAAAATCGGTAGAGAGGGAAAGCGACCGGATTGCGGACGATAGAAAAGTTTCTTTCGCCTGACCTGCACTGGTGTCGGCGGGTGGCCACGGCAACAACGCCTTATCGGTGCCCATCCGGGAAGATTCTCCGGCGGCAAGAATCACGCCCGCGAAGCTCGCCGACCTCGGCATGCTGCGGAAGATAGCAGAAACTGCTGAGAAAGTCAGTGACTGGAAGAGCCTCGAGGCTCGCTGGTTTCGGATTTTTCGTCCGCTGCCGGCTGCGCGGTTTTGAACCAGCTCATGTGTGGGAGTGGCCCCGTGGCATGCCGCCGCACCGCAATCAATTCCGCCGTGATTGCCACACCGATTTCTTCCGGCGTGATGGCCCCGATATCCAGGCCAACCGGTGCATGCACCCGCTCGAACAGGCTGGCGGCCAGCCCTTCTTTCTGCAGCGTTTTGAAGATCTCGATCACTTTGCGTTTCGAACCGATCATCCCCACGTATCGCGCCCGTGTCTGCACCGCCCAGCGCAGGATGCGCATGTCGTCTCGGTGCCCGCGAGTCACGATCACGATGTAAGAAGATTCATCCGGATCGAGCGTGCGCATTGCTTCCTCGAAATCAAGCGCGTGCACCTCGCGTGCGGCAGGGAAGCGCTCCTTGCTCGCATACGACGTCCGGTCATCAGCCACGATCACTTCGAATCCCACGTTTGCCGCCGTCTGACATACGTTCACCGCCACGTGCCCCGCCCCAAACAGGTAGAGCACCGCCGGCGGCAAGACCGGCTCGATGAACACTTCCAAGGCTCCGCCGCACACCAGGCCGGTGTCGTACTTCGGATCCTGGTTCAGGTCGAAGGTGAGCGTGCGCGGCTTCTCCGTTTCCATAACCTCGCGCGCCGCCTGCCACACATCGGCTTCCACGCAGCCGCCGCCAATCGTCCCCACGATCGACCCATCGTCGCGTACCAGCATCTTCGCCGTCCGGAAAGACGGGATCGATCCTCGTACGTTAACAATCGTAGCGACGGCTCCCCGCCGCCCTTCCCGCCGAAGCTGGACGATTTGTTCGTAAATATCCATCTGCGTCTCTGATTATCAAGCGGTTAACAGAGGGGCGTCAATCTAATCAACGTCCCGCACCCCCAAAAGCCGTTTCCCCCAGATACAATCTCGGGAACACTCTTGGGGAGAGACGTTTACAAATTCCTGCGCCGGAGCGAATGCCATGAAAGCTGTGCGTATTCATAAGTTTGGGGGCCCGGAAGTTCTCACCTACGAATCCATCCCCGATCCCCAGCTGCGCAAAGATCGCGTTCTGGTCCAGGTCAAAGCCTGTGCTCTCAACCACCTTGACGTCTGGGTGCGCCAGGGACTCCCCGGGGTAAAACTGCCGCACATTCTCGGCAGCGATATCGCCGGCGAGGTCGTCGAGTTCGGAGAATACGTGACCGGATTCACCAACGGACAGCGTGTCCTCCTCTCGCCCATGCACTACTGCGGACGCTGCGAAAAGTGCGTGGCAGGCCTGCAGAATTTTTGCCGCGAGTTCACCGTCCTCGGCAATGCAGTGGACGGCGGTAACTGCGAACTGATCGCCGTGCCCGCCGCGAATGCGATTCCTATTCCCGATACGCTCGAGTTCACCCAGGCCGCCAGTGTTCCGCTCGTCTTTCTGACCGCCTGGCACATGCTGGTAGCCTTGGCGGAAATCCGTCCCGGTCAGACGGTCCTGGTGCTAGGCGGGAGTTCAGGCGTAGGCATCGCTGCCATCCAGATCGCCAAGTTGTTTCACTGCCGCGTCATTACCACCGCCGGGCACGAGGCAAAGCTCGAAAAAGCCCGCGAGCTCGGTGCCGATCACGGCATCCATCACTATAAGCAAAAGATTTCCGAAGAAGTCCGCAAGATCACGAACAAGGAAGGCGTGGATGTGGTGGTTGAGCATGTCGGAGCCGCGACTTGGGATGAAAGCGTGAAATCCTTGAAATCCGGCGGCAAGCTGGTCACCTGTGGGGCCACGACCGGACCGAACGTTGGCATCGATTTGCGCCACCTGTTTGCGCGTCAGCTAACCCTTCTTGGCTCGTACATGGGCACAATGGGAGAGCTGCATGAAGTTCTGAAACATGTCTTTGCCGGCCGACTGAAGCCGGTCGTAGATCGCGTCTTCCCGCTGACTGAGCTCCGCGCCGCTCACGAGCATCTGGAAAAGAGTCAGATGTTCGGCAAGATTGTCGTCACCCCCTGAGCCAACGGGCTTCCTCGGCGAACTTTACGGTTTTCTTAGCCCTTCGCGCTTTTGACCAGGCACTTGTAAGTCCAGTGGTTTAAAATAGGTTTTTATGTCTCGCGAACTAAATTTCGGTCCCTACGTTGAAGTCGAAAATGGCAAGAAGGTAGTCAGAGATCTTACCTACGGCAATGCCACGCCGGAAGGAGTGGTGCTCACCACGTTGGGTTCTGCCGTGAACTGGATGCGCAAGAGTTCCATCTGGCCCATGACCTTCGGGCTGGCCTGTTGCGCCATTGAGATGATGTCGATGGGCGCCTCCCGCTTTGACATCGCCCGCTTCGGCGCCGAGGTCTTCCGTCCCTCGCCACGTCAGAGCGACCTGATGATCATCGCTGGGCGCGTGTCCAACAAAATGGCGCCCGTCATCCGCGAGTTGTGGGAGCAGATGCCGGAGCCCAAATGGGTGATCTCGATGGGCGCATGCGCGACTTCAGGTGGGGTGTTCAACAACTACGCCCTGGTGCAGAGCGTGAACCAGGTGATCCCCGTGGACATTTACGTGCCCGGCTGCCCCCCGCGTCCGGAGCAGCTCATCTACGCCATCACCTTGTTGCAGGAAAAAATCCAGAACGAACGCGGCACTATCAAGAAAGCCTTGAACCTGGTCTGACAAACCTGGTCTGATGAATCCGGTCTGATCAGTTCCGGCGATGCCCATCGTTCGCTAGGGCAGCTTGAAATCTACTGTGATCCGCTTCTGCACCTCAATCGGCGTTCCATTCAAAGTCGACGGCGTATAACGCCACTTCTTCACGGCGTCGCTGGCTGCCGCCACTAACACCGCCGGGCCGCTAACCGCCTTTACCGAGTGCACCGCACCATCCGCGCCCACCGTTGCGTCCAGGACCACGACACCGTTCACCCTTTGCAGTCGTGCCTGCGGTGGATAGACCGGGCTCACTTCGTGCAACAGAACTCCCGGCTTAACGCCCTCGGATATGCGTATATCAAGCGCTGGCATCGGCGCCGCCGCGCTCGGCATGTCTGCCAGAATCTTCGGTTGTTCTGCCGCTGCGATCTCGACCGCTGGGGCATTTTCTACCACGTTCTGCTCGCCATGTGCTGGGTGATTCGGAAGGGCGGACGTGCTTTCCGCAGGCACCCTGTCTTCCGTTGCGCTCGGGAGGGCAACCTTCTCCGACTCAATCTGAGCTGCGTTTCGCAGAATGCCTTTTCCGTTATGACGCGCTGACATTCCGGCCTCCGGCTTGGCCGGGCGCTCTGCCACCGTATCATTCACTTCCTGAATCGCCGATCCCGCAGCCGATCCGCTCGCCGACACCTCGGGCGATGGATCCCTCCAACTGAGCCACAAGACCCCTGAGATCAGCAGTACCGCCGTGGCCACTCCGCCGATCTTCCAGTAGCGGGCCGGAGAGGGCTCATCGATGACCGGCGCGGCACTAGCCTCATTCTTTTGGGTAAGGGCGGCGAAGAGCTTTCTTCGATTCGCGATGCCCGCCGGGGGCGCCATCGCATCCCGCAACCGGCACTCCCGTTCATACGCGGCCTCGGCGACTTCAGAAAGACCTCGCAGCATATCAATCTGCTCCGGGCCAAAGGCCTTCGGATCGCTCGAAAATGCTTCCAGGATCCCGGCAATTCCCATCGGTCCGCGAAGAGGCACGGCGACAATCGACCGGATCCCCAGCACGGCACACACCTGCGGGTCCACGCGGCTGTCATTTTCCGCGTCGTCGCAGATCAGGATGGTGGCGGTTCGCAGGCATTCTCCCGAAATCCCGGAGTCGACGTTCAGCGGGGAACCGAGGTCGGGAGCGATGTCGCCGCTGCGTGCGCGGCATACCACAAGTCCCTTGGTTCTCACCGCGATCGCTACCGCACTCGCTCCCGTCTCCACGCGCGCCGCCTCCGCCGTCGCATGGAGCACGGCGGCCGCGGATGTCCCGGTCTGCAGGGCATCACGCAACACTTCAACCGCGCTGGAACCGCCCGCTGGGCGGACTGGCTGGTCCTTGGATTTTCGCTCAAAAAGCCCGCCATCAGATTCGGCAGAGCCCGCATCAGAAAGGATGGATAGAGGCGCTTGTCCCATGGCTCGGCACTCTTGTTCCGAACATGGCCAGAAAACGAAGCCGCCTTGGATCGTGATGGCGAAAGCGCGATTGGGTCAGAGTTTGTCGAAAAAGGAAAGGTTAGTCAATTGGAAATCTCGAATCATTTCACTCGGAAGGGCACCTTATCCCGGCCCATCGCCCGCCAAGCCCGCCCTTCTGCTCAGACCCGCCCGGAGCTATAATCGGCTGAAGTCGGCCTGGGGTGCTTTATGAATTCTCTTCGCGGCCTTTGCATCTTCCCTCTGACACTCTTGTTCGCCTTGCCTGCGTCCTTGTGCGGCCAGGCTGCGCCCGCTGCCAGCGAGAAGCCCACAAAGCAAGTCCCCAATGTTCAAACTCAGGCCCAAACTCCCGGCCCTCCGATTCCCACTGATGCTCCGCGCATGAGCAAGCAGACTCGGTACGAGATCATTCGCGATTTCGAAATGCAAGTGGTTTATGCCCGCGCCCCGTTTCCCATGGGATCAAAAGGACTGCAGTTGAAGAATGGTGTCTCCATTCCGAATGGCACCGAGCTGCAACAGGCGCTTGCCTTATGGGGACCGGCGATCAAGCCCGGCGATCCAGCCCACATCTCGTTCGTGCAGATCAAAGACAATCACATCCACTTCGACCTCAACGGCGGCCCGGTTCACCGCAAGAAGTGGTACCAGCACATTGAGGTCTCCGGCGCCAGCGGGACCAGCGTTCCTCTGTCGCCCACCGAGAGCCAGCCCAATCCTCACGGAACTTATCTGGATGTCTATTTCGATAAGTACGTTCCTGAGATGAGCGCGCAGCAGCTTCGCGACTTGCTGTTTCCGGTTCTCGACTTCACGGCGCGCAACAAAGAAGAGGCCTACCTTGACACACTCCCGCCCAAGGTGAAACAGGCCATCCAGGCGCACTACGTTTTGGTCGGGATGAACACCGAGATGGTTTTGCATGCGCGCGGCAAGCCGCCCAAGAAAGTTCGCGAAAAGGACAATGACACCGAGTACGAGGAATGGATCTACGGCGAGCCCCCGGCCGACGTTGATTTTGTCCGTATCATCGGCGATGAAGTCGTGCGTGTAGAAACGATGAAGGTGGGCGGCCAGAAGATTGTCCGCAACGAGAAGGAAGTGATCCTCGAGCATCCCGACAAAGACACGGAAGCCAAGACCGAGCAGGATCGTCCAGCCAATGCTCCCAGCCTCCGCCGCCCCGGCGAGGATCAGGACAACGCTCCCAAGCCCTCCGACAGCATTTCACCGGCGGCTCCGGTTCCGCCGCCCGATATCCCGCAAGGACCAGGCACGACCGGCCCCGGAGAATTCTCCGCAGGCCGGTTCTAGTAGGGACAGCCGCCCCCGGCTGTCCGTCGAGCGAAGCTCGACTCTCATCCTAATTTTCCCCAGGTGTTATCGTTTAGTCCGAAGCGTCGCCCTTGTTAAAGGGGCCTACTTTCTCGCCGCTTTGCGAGAATGGGATTAATTGCGAGGAACTCAATGTCCAAAGAAGAACTTGTCGTTCTGGCCAGTCGCACGCTTGCCGTTCTCCTGATGGTCTGGGCGCTGAATGATCTTTCGTATTTGCCGGGATCCTTCTATACCTTCATTCACTACTCGAACGTGGAGTTGGCGTCGCCCTCCGCGACTCAGTACTATCGGCATTCCGATCTCATCTCTCTGAGCTTTCTGGTGGTCCGAATTGTCGGCCTTTCCCTGTTGGCGCGGTGGCTCTTCAAAGGTGGACCTGAAGTCGCGGAGCTATTGCTTCCAGCCGAAATGGAGTCCACTGAGGTTCCGCCGTCCCCGCAACAGTAACGTCGCGACATCCGCTACAATTTCCCAATGCCAGCCGCCATCCAGTGCCGCGATCTCCGCAAAACTTATGACAGCAAAGTCGAAGCCGTTCGCGGACTGAATCTGGAAATCCAGGCCGGAGAATGTTTCGGCCTCCTCGGTCCCAACGGCGCGGGCAAGACAACCACCATCGAAATTCTGGAAGGCCTTCTGCAGCCCACGTCGGGAGAAGTCAAAATCCTTGGCCACACCTGGCAGGAAAACGAGCGCGAAATGCGCGAGTGGCTGGGCATCTCGCTGCAGGAAACGCGTCTCTCCGAGAAGCTCAGCGTGCGTGAGACCGTCGATCTGTTCGCCAGTTTCTATCGCGAGCCGCGATCGACTGACGAAGTTCTGGAGCAGTTGCAACTCACCGAGAAGGCCGATTCCTGGGTAGGCAAGCTGTCCGGTGGTCAGCGCCAGCGCCTGGCCGTGGCGACGGCGCTCGTGTGCAATCCGAAAATTCTATTCCTCGACGAACCCACCACCGGACTCGATCCCCAAAGCCGCCGCCAGCTCTGGGACATCATTCGCGATTTCCAGCGCAATGGCGGCACAGTACTCCTCACCACGCACTACATGGACGAGGCCGAGCGTCTTTGCGATCGCCTCGCCATCGTGGATCACGGCCAGATCATCGCCGAAGGTACGCCAGCGGACCTGATCGAGCGCCTCGGAGGTCATCACGTCGTCGAATTCTCCGTGGCCAGCAATGGCTCGAGCTCGCACGATGGCTGGCAAGCGCTCCCCAGCGTCGAATCAGTCCGCGAAGACGACGGCCTCATCTGCCTGAACGTAAAGCAGCCCCATCTCACCATTCCAGCTCTGCTCGAGGCCGTCGATCGCCAGGGAACACACTTGCAACACCTCACCACGCGCCAGGCTAGCCTCGAAGATGTATTTGTGCGTTTAACCGGACGTCATTTGCGGGAAGAGTGAATCAGGAAAGACTGAAAGCGGGGAAGTCCGCCATGAAACCGATCTCTCAATTCGCCGTATTACTGAGCCTCTCGATAAGCCTTGTCGCGTCTGCGCAAAATGCGGCCTCGGCATCGAATACGTTCCCGCCTTTTGAGCAGTGGAAGCAGGCAGTCCTCGCCGGCGACGCCTCAGCTCTGAAGGCAATGTACAGCACCGATCCTCCGGCAAAGATCACGGCCGGGACCACACCGCAAAGTGTCGATGCTGACGTTTCTTTCTGGCTCGGCCTCAAACCCCGCGACATCAAGGTCGAAGTCGTTCGCAACGAGCCGCGCCACGGGCGCATCAGCTATATCTTCCGCGCCGAGGTGGCGACCGGTTTGCCGAACGGACAAACCGTCCGCCTCACCAATGACCAGACCTGGGACCACCAGGGATCACAATGGCGCTTGCTTGCCGTAGAACGCACCGTCGCTCCGCAGCTGGCCCAGCCGGCCAACATGAAAAAAGACATCTACCCGGCCGATGCCGATGCCCATGCCGAGCTCAAAGAGGCCGAAGAAAAAGCGGCGAGAGACCACAAACGCGTGCTGTTGATCTTTGGCGCGAACTGGTGCTTTGACTGCCACGTGCTCGATATGGCTTTCCAGCGTCCCGACCTGGCGCCCGTTCTCGCCGCCAATTACGAAGTGGTTCACGTCGACCTCGGTCCCGAAGAAGAAAAGAATGCCGACCTGGTTCGTGAATACGAGATCCCCCTCAACAAGGGGGTACCGGCGATGGCGGTGGTTGATCCGGATGGCAAGCTGGTGATCAGCCAGAAGAACGGAGAAGTCGAAGATGCGCGCGGCCTCGCCCCTGATTTTCTGCTGGAGTTCCTGAATAAGTGGAAGCCGGTGGCCCGATGAGCCGGCGGCGTTCCAGTCGGAAGGGAAGAATGCGACAAAGTAAAATCCTGCTGCTCCTCGTCCTGACTCACATTTTCATCGCCGCTTTCGTGCGAGCGCAGGACATCTCCACGCCCTTTCCTCCTCTTGAGCAGTGGAAAAATACCGTCCTGGCCGGCGATGTGGAAGGATTGAAAATGCTTTTCAGTACGCAGCCTGCGCCCCAGATCAGCACGATGAAAGGAACCAGCGACGTCCCGACGGAAGCGGCGTTCTGGGTGGGCCTGAAGGCCAGTCGCATCTCGTTTGACATCACGCAGCATACCTCCCCTCAACCGGGAATCGAGCTGGTCGTGTTTCAGGCGGAGGTGCAAAGCTCGGTTGCGAAAGATCGCACCGTCTATGTGAGCGAGGCGCAAGCCTGGCAACAGCAGTCCGGGCAGTGGCGCCTGTTGCTGGTCAAGCGCAGTGACCCCGCCCACCTGAAGCAGCCCGCCGACGTCAAGAAGAACCTGTATCCGCCCGACGCCGACGCGCACGCGGAAATTCGCGAAGCCATCGAGAAGGCCGCCAAAGAACATAAACGGGTGCTGCTGGTGTTCGGCGCGAACTGGTGCTTCGACTGCCACGTGCTCGATCTGGCTTTTCAGCGGCCCGATCTCGCTCCAGTGGTCACGCGCTATGAAGTTGTGCACATCGACATCGGCGATGAAGGCAAGAAAAACGTCGACATTGCCAGCCAGTACCATGTCCCGCTGGAGAAAGGCATCCCTGCGCTGGCTGTTCTCGACAGCACTGGAAAGTTGCTTGTAAGTCAGAAGAACGGCGAGTTCGAGAAGGCCCGCGCGATGAAGCCGGAAGACATCCTCGATTTCCTGAACAAGTGGAAGCCTGAGGCCTGATCATGACCGTTGCCCAACAGATTCCACCAAAGGCCTCCCCACCCGTACCCACGCCGCCGCGGCGCAATGGGCGCTGGGCCGGATACCGCCATCTCCTCATGGCCCGCATGCTTGAACTCAAGCGCGAGCCCGAAGTGGTCTTCTGGGTTTTCGTTTTCCCGCTGCTGCTCGCGCTGGGTCTGGGGATCGCCTTTCGCAACAAGCCGGGCGACGCCATCTCGGTGGCTATCGTGGACCAGGCTCGCGACGCCGAATCCATGCTGGCCAGATCTCCCCAGCACGATCGTTTCAAGCCGCAGGTTCTTGACGCCGATCAGGCCCGCAACGGATTTCGCCTGGGCAAGTTCGACCTGGTCGTCGAACCTAATCCGCAGGGCGGATATCAATACCGCTACGATCCCGCACGTCCGGAAAGCGTGCTCGCCAAGACCGAGGTGGACAACGCGCTGCAGGCTGCCGCCGGACGCAAAAATCCGCTCAGCACCTCAACTCTGGTTTCCTCCGAGCCCGGTTCCCGCTACATCGACTTCCTCATCCCCGGTCTGCTCGGCATGAACCTGATGAACTCGGGCATGTGGGGCATCGGATTTGCATTGGTCGACATGCGCCAACGCAAGCTGCTGAAGCGTTTCGTGGGTACTCCCATGCGCCGCACCGATTTCCTGCTCGCGCTAGCCTCCAGCCGCCTCATCCTGATGATTATTGAGGTCGGCCTTTTGCTCGCCTTCGGCGTCATCTTCTTCCACATGCGCGTCCTGGGGTCCATTGCCGCCATCGCTTTGCTTGCTGGCATCGGCTCGCTCACATTCGGCGGCGTCGGCCTGCTCACCGCCAGCCGCGCCCAGAAGATCGAATCCGTCAGTGGACTCATCAATCTCGTCATGATGCCGATGTGGATCTTCTCCGGCGTCTTCTTTTCCTATGAGCGCTTCCCCGCGGTCATCCATCCCCTGATCAAGGCGCTGCCGCTGACCGCGCTCAACGATGCCTTGCGCGCCAGCATCCTCGAAGGCACACCGCTGTTCGCGCAATGGCCTCGCCTGCTGGTGATGCTGCTCTGGGGAGGGATTTCTTTTCTTCTCGCCTTGAAGTGGTTCCGCTGGACGTAGGACTACGAAAGCGTCTGCAGCGGCAGCTCAACGTTCCTTGATCGCCTTCAACACCAATTCCTGCGCGCGCTGCCATGCCGCCGAAGGAGCAGCAGCTTTTCCCGATCCCGCGCCCGCTTGTGCCAGGGAAAGATGTGCGGCCAACGCCTGCAGCATATAGCTGTCGTTCTGGTATCGAGCCATATCGGCGAGCGGAATCGGCGAGTGCGACCACATGGCCCGGTCCCGTTCTTCCATCCGCCGCAGCCACGCTTCAAACGAGTCGGCATCGAAGTCGCCGCGTTCCACGATCGCTTTCACCGCTAGCGCGAGCCGTTCCTGTTCGCCGTGTGTGTAGATCAACTTTGCCGACGCCAGGCGCTCCGAGATCGCATCCAGCAGGCTTGCCTGATCCGCCTTGCCGAACGAAGGATGCACCGCCAGTTCCCGCAACAGGTCGGCCGTATGCGCCGTGGAGTGAATCCATCCCAGCTTCTCGTCGTATCCGCGCAGGTCGCGTTCGGCATTCAGATACGCCAGCGTGTCCGCGAGCAATGCGCGATATCGTTCCGCGCCGAAAAAGGGATCTTTGATTTCCCGACCCGCCATCTCCGACAGGCAAAGTGCCGAGAACGAGCGCAGCAGCACGCTCTCGTTCCCTGACTCCCCGATGCGCTGCTTCAGGTTGCCGCGCCAGGCATCGGTCAGCCGGTTCATCTCGTCGTGCGAGAGTTTTCCGTAGTAAATCCAGTGCGCCAGGATGCTGTAGGCCAGATCGTCCCGCAACTCCGGGTTCGGAGATCCCAGCACGGCGCCCAATTCGTCCGCCAGCGCGTCGGCGGATGCGCCCTGCGGAACCGCATACGAATTCTTGCTGATGTCACGCCAGAATTGCAGGTCGTGTGTAACGGTCTGGCATTGCAGCGGAAGAGAAACCAGCAGGAACATCACAGCGGGAAGGGAAACAGGGCGCAGGGATATCTCCATATAAAAAGTTAGACGGCCTCGTTCATAAAATGTTGGGGAAAGTTATGAGAGAGGCCGCCCGGCGGTGCTTGCGAATTGAACTGCGAACTTCTACGACTTGGCTTGCTTGGCTTTCCGCACTTTCGCCCAGCGCAGCCGTTGCGCCTCGGCGATCCGCTCGCGGGCTTCCTTGCTCAAGATTCGTTTTGCTCTCTTGTGCCGGTACCCGCCAGTTTGTCCGAGGACGTCCAACGCCTTCCTTACGCGCTCCATCTCTTTCTCGAGACGGGAGTACTCATTGCGAAGGGAGGTAACCACATGGTTCATGTTAGTCATTTACTACCCCCTCTTGGCACTAAGGCTAACATGCGCGGTGCGCGATTTCGGAAAAATTAGATTTAAAGCTGGAAACGCCTGACACAGGCGACTTACTGCTTGGTCCAATCCACAAACAGCAGGCCTTCCACGTTGCCCGCGTCCTCAGTCTCGCGATTGAATACGACTTCCCGCCGGGCATCGGAATAGCGCGTATCCCAAAGCAGCAATTTCCGGATGACTGCCGAGGTTCCGCCTGATCCCTCTTCACTGTAGTTTGCCGTCCATACGAACACGATGCCATGGACCACGTAGACATGCGAATTCCACTTCAGCAGCGCTGCGCGTTGGTCCAGCATTGCCGCGACCAGGTCGCCTGCACTTACTTTACTGGGAGGCAAAAAAGTTGCCCGCACGTTAATCGGGCGCCCATCACTGAGCAAGTGCCGTCCCTGTAGCTTTCCGGCGACATCTTTCAGCGATTTTGGGTCGGCTGCCTGCGCGCTGTCCTCCAGCGCCGAGTCTCTTCCACAGCAGATGGCCCTGTCATGAATGATCGTATCCAGCGAGGTCAGCAACACGTCGGTGGGATCGTCCGTGTGCGCCATCAGCATCGGCAATTTGTGGACATGGATCTCCTGGTCCTGATGGAGAATCTGCGCCGGACTCGTGGAACACAAGGCAATAGCCCAGATCAGGGCTGCGGCAGGGATGCGAAACGCACGAACAATACGGCGGAGCTTGACCATAGCGCCTCCCGCTCCACCCTCATTCTAAGTCACAGGCCCTGGTCGCCTTTACAGGTTTTGCGAAACTTTACATGCTTTACTGTCGCTTACCCTACCCAATACTGGCGAGGAACTTAGGAGCCTTGCGAGCCTTGGTAGCCTGTTCGAATGAGTACGCCAGCTTGATCAAGGTAGGTTCGCTCCACGCTCTTCCGAAGAATGAGATCCCTACCGGTAAGCCCGATAAGTAACCCGCAGTCACATTGATATTTGGATACCCTGCCACCGCCGCTGCATTCGAACTGCCTCCCGCCGAATGGTCGCCGTTGACCAGGTCTGTCAACCACGCCGGACCGCCCGTCGGCGCCACGATGGCGTCGAGTTGATGCTTCGTCATCAAGGCGTCAATGCCTTCCGTCCGCGCTAACTGATGATTCTTCGCCAGCGCCTCGACATATTCCCTTTCCGTAAGTGGCCCTTTGGCCTCCGCCTTGATAAACAGGTCCTGACCAAAGTACGGCATTTCTTTCTCCCGGTTACGCTCGTTGAATTCGATGATGTCCTTCAATGTCTTTACTGGCGCCGAAGGTCCGAGCCGCGCCAGGTACGCATTCAGGTCCGCCTTCAGCTCGTACAAAAACACCAGCAGTTCGCTCTCATCGAACTTGCCCAGAGTTGCGATATCGGCGGGATCCACCAGGGTTGCGCCCTGCTTCTTCATCACGTCGAGCGCCTGCTCTATCAGTGAGTCCACCGAGTCGCTGAACCCGAAATACTTCCGTGCCACGCCAATGCGCGCGCCCTTCAGACCTGCCGGATCGCAGAACTGTTCATAATTCGATTGCGACTTACCCGCACTGGCCGCCGTCGCCGGATCTTCCGGATCCATTCCCGTTAGAGCGCCGAGCAGTATCGCCGCATCCCGTACCGTCCGGCACATCGGCCCCGCGCCGTCCTGGCTGTGCGAGATAGGGATGATCCCGCTGCGGCTCACCAAGCCCACCGTCGGCTTGATTCCCGCCAGCCCGTTCGACGACGACGGACACACGATCGACCCATCCGTTTCCGTGCCGATGCCTACCGCGGCGAAGTTCGCCGAAATTCCCGCGCCTGTCCCTGAACTCGACCCGCACGCATTGCGATCGAGCGCATACGGATTGCGCGTCAGCCCTCCGCGCCCGCTCCAGCCGCTGGTCGAGTGGCTGGAACGAATGTTCGCCCATTCGCTCAAATTGGTCTTGCCTAGAATCACCGCGCCGGCCGCGCGCAACTTCTGCGCCACCATGGAATCCTTCGGCGGCTTCGATCCCACCAGCGCCAGCGATCCCGCGGTCGTCATCATGCGGTCTGCCGTGTCGATGTTGTCTTTGATAAGCACGGGAATGCCGTGCATCGGCCCGCGCGGGCCCTTCGCCTTACGCTCCTGATCAAGTTGCTCGGCGATCGAGGCCGCATCCGGATTCATCTCGATCACCGCGTTCACCTTCGGCCCGCTCTTGTCGGCTTCCTGGATGCGCGCCGAATACATTTCGACCAGCGAGCGCGCCGTGTACTTGCCCGACTTCATCCCATCCTGCAATTCGCCGATGGTGATCTCCTCGAGCTCGAACGCCCTGACCTCAGGCGACGCCGGCCGAGCGCCCGAGCCGATCTCGCGCCCCGCGGCCAGCACGGAATACATCGACGCGGCGGCACTCGTAGTCATAGCGGTTTTCAGAAAACGACGGCGCGAAGCACCGGAATCATCTCTAGCCATGAATCTCCCCGAAAGTTATCGAGTGAATTCTGAAGCAGGGGAGCACCATTAAACCACGAACGCAGGGCGACATTCACG
>Ga0335069_10006739_pt1 | contig 16659 bp, 13 predicted proteins | sample Lox_Sample_11_FD_206714 | JGI IMG/M metagenome (GOLD analysis project Ga0335069, IMG submission 206714) | Soil microbial communities from Loxahatchee National Wildlife Refuge, Florida, United States - Lox_Sample_1.1 | ecosystem: Environmental > Terrestrial > Soil > Wetlands | place: USA...
CCGATGGGCGGCGATCTCTACACGTTCCGCCTGCCGGACGACGTGTCGAGCAAGTAATGCAGCGCTTCCTTGTGCCCTGCGGAGGCCATGAGCGGCCTTCGCGGGGCGCAGCCGTCTTCGCCAGGGTGCAAGACAAGACGGTCGTTCGATAGCTGTTGTCACGAGGGAGTGAGCCATGTCGGCTGCGATGCTTTCAGTTTTTCAGCGTGCATTGAGCGCCGTGCTGCTCACCACGGCCGTCCTGACTTATCCAGCGCAGGGAGAGGACGCGGCCGACAGCCCGGCGGGCGAGGCGGCTGCCAAAGGCGTCTACGCAGACAAGGATTTCGAGCTTCTCACGCAGGCAGAAAAGGACGCGGCCAAGGAAGCGGCACGAAAAGCGCATTTTTCCAGCCTTCGCGTCTGCGCCGATCCCGGCAACTTGCCGCTCTCGAACCAGGCGGGCGATGGCTACGAGAACAAGATCGCTGAGGTGCTTGGCAAAGCCTTGCACACGAAAGTCAGCTACTTCTGGCGTCCGTATATCGAACGCGGCATGACGCGCCAGACCTTCGAAGAGAACGAATGTGACGTGCTCATGGATGTGCCGGCGGACTATGGTCCGGTGCTGCCGACGATCCCAATCTACCGTACGACTTACGTGTTGGTTTCGCGTACGGACAAGAATCTCGAGATCAAGAATCTCGATGACCCGCAGCTTAGCCAACTGCGGTTAGGAGTCTTCGAATTGTCCGCGCTACGCGAAGCGCTGGCCGATCACGGCGTTGTCCGCAACGTTGTCATTCACGAGGTGAGCCACGATGCCGATCTCGTTCCCGAACACCAACCCTGGTATCAGGTCCAGCAGGTCATCGATGGGAAACTCGACATCGCCGGCGTTTGGGGGCCTTTTGCAGGCTGGGTCAAGGCAATCAAGGGCGCGCCGGTCAAGATCGAGCCGACAAATCTCATGGATGATGAAGTGCCGATGGAATTCAGCATGGCGATTGGCGTGCGCACCACGAACGCCGTGTTGAAATACGCGCTCGACAACGCACTGAAGGCGCATCGTGACGAAATCGGTGCAGTCCTGGCGCGCTACGGGGTGCCGCTCGTGCAATGCGCGGACTGCCTGATTGCAGGCGAGCTTCCCGCCCATGGAATCTACACCGTGCCGCGGCCCGCCGCCGACAGTTTCAGCAAGCCAACCCATTGGGCGGTCGCCAAGGACCAGGTCGACCGGTGGTTGGCGGAAGGAGCTGAATTGAACGTCGAATTCGCTAACGCGGTCCTGTCCAACGATATCGACCGCGTCGGGTACCTCATAGGCAAGGGCGCCGAAATCAACAAGCCGGACAAACAGGGCAACCTGGCGCTGGGCATTGCCAGCCGCTTCGGCTGCATGGAGATGATGCAGCTTCTCGTCGAGCATGGCGCAACGGTCGATGCGCTGGACCGTGATGGTTGGACGCCGTTGTTGCGTGCCGTCACGAGCAATCAGGTCCAGTCGATCAAGTTTCTGTTGGACCATGGAGCTGACCGCGAACGTCCGGCGCCCGGGGGCTATTCGCCCTTGGCGATGGCGTTGGAAGAGAGGGACTTCGACGCGGCAAAGGCCGTGATCGAAGCCGGTGCCGACGTCCGGAAACCGATGAGCAAGTACGGGCTGACGCCGCTTATGATCGTCGCAAGTCAGTTTTCGGCGGGGAGCCGGGCCGAACGTCTTTTGCAGACCACAGGGCCCATCGAGATTGCGCGCGAGCTGTTGGAGCGCGGTGCCGATGTCGATGCCGCCAATGTCGATGGTGTGACGCCGCTGATGATCGCGGCCGCGCGAGACAATTCCGCGATGATCGGATTGCTTCTGCAGGCTGGCGCCAACCCCAGCATGAGATCGGCGGCCGGCGAGACGGCGCGCGACATCGCGACCAAGAACGACAATCTCGCAGCAGCCCGCACGTTCAGCCTGCTCGAGCGCTTGCCTGCGAAATGAGCGCTCGAAAGACCGATCCCAAGCAAAGCACCGGAGAGAGTTGAACATGAAGCGTTTCATCGGCGCCGCCATCCTTGCGGTGCTTTTCGGCTTGGCGGCAAATCCGATCGCTCGGGTGATGGCAGATGACACGAGCGACCCGGCGACGGAAGGCACCAAGCCGCCGCTACCCGAGAAGTCCGCAATAACGGGAAATTCACCAGACGAGATCGTCAAGGCCGCCGCGAAAGGCACTCTTAGAAATCCATATACGGACGATCCCGAGAAGATCCAGGAAGGACGCAAGTTGTTCCTGAGCTATAGCTGCAATGGATGTCACGGCGGCAACGGCGGCGGGGGCATGTGTCCGCCGCTGTCTAACGAGACATGGGTTTACGGCAGCGACGACGATACCCTGTTCCGCCTCGTCGCGCTTGGCTCGGACCAGCTTCAGGCCGCCGGCTACTATCGGATCGGCATGGAAAATGTGATCGGGCCGATGCCGCCCTTCGGCGAGTTGGTCAAGAGCGACGATGAACTCTGGAAGATCATCGCCTTCGTGCGCTCGATCTACAACGGCGATCCCAAGCGGCGGAATTGGTGATCTTGCGAGGCAAGTGTGCGGCGTATTCTCTGGCTTCTCGGTGTGATGGCGATTTTCTTGTCGACGGCCGTTCGCTGCGAAGATGCTGCGGTTGCCCCGCCCGGCGAGCAATCCCCTCGTGCGGGTAACCCAATCGACATTGTCTTTCTCGAGAAGGCCTATCCCGAGTCGGAACCGCTGTCGCTCTTGCAGTCGAATCCTGCCGACAACGGAATCGCTGGCGCGAAGTTGGCGGCCCAGGAGATCAATATCACCGGAAATCTCATCGGCCGACAGTTTGCCTTGAACGTCGAGAAGCTGCCAATGGATGCCGACGTCGCGACGCGTGCGCGCCAGATCCTTGCCAGAGGGCCGGTCGCGATCGTCGCGAACCTCGATCCGGGCGACCTGCAGGCCGTTGCTTCGCTGCCGGAAGCAAAGCAGGCGCTGATTCTCGACGCCAGGACGATCGACGATCGACTTCGACAGGAGGATTGTCGGACGAACGTCTTCCACATTCTACCGAGCCGGGCGATGCGCACCGATGCCATCGCGCAATTTCTGGCAGCCAAGCGCTGGCGGCGCTGGTTTCTGCTGAGAGGTCCGGGTGCGAACAATGAAGCCTATGCCACCGATGTGCGCCGTTCGGCCGCTCGCTTCGGCGGGAAGGTGGTCGAGGAGCGCAGCTACGACTATCAGCCTGGAGCACGTCGGGTCGATACAGGATACCAGCAGATTCAGAGCCAGATGCCGCTCGCGACACAGAGCGTACCGGCCTACGACGTGCTCTTCGTCGCCGACGAGAGTGGCCTTTTCGGTGATTACTTGCCCTACAACACGTATGAGGCACGCCCGATCGTCGGTACGCAGGGGCTCGTCGCGACCGCCTGGCACGCGAGTTTTCAGGAATATTCCGCCCTGCAGATGCAGCACCGCTTCAAGCTCTTCGCGCACCGCGAGATGACCGAGCGCGATTATGCCGCCTGGTTGGCGCTGCGGATCGTCGGCGAAGCCATCGTACGATCCGGCAAGTCCGAGCCGCGCGAGCTGAGCGCCTTTCTCCGGTCCGATCAGTTCGAGGTTGCCGGTTTCAAGGGGCAGGCTCTGACCTTTCGGAGCTGGGATCAACAATTGCGTCAACCGGTGTTGCTCGCTCAGGCCCTGATGGTCGTCTCGCTGTCGCCGCAGGAAGGCTTCCTGCATCAAAAATTCCTCACCGATACGCTCGGATTCGACGAACCGGAGACAAAATGCGTTCTTGCTCCGTAATGTTGCGCTGCATCGTCGTCTGTTCGGTGCCAATTGCCTGCGCCTTGCTGGCGTCACAGGCAGCTGCGAACACCCTGTTCGTATCGAACGAGCGCGACAACACCGTTACCGTTCTCGACGGTGACAGCCTTGCCGTGATCAAGACAATTCCCGTGGGGGAACGTCCGCGCGGCATCGTCATCACGCCCGATTATCGGCAGGTCCTCGTCTGCAATGGCGATTCGGACGACATTACCGTGATCGACACCGCAACCCTCAGCGTGACGCGGACGCTCGAGACCGGTCCGGATCCCGAGACGCTGGCCCTCTCGCCTTCCGGTGATCTGGTCTATGTCTCGAACGAAAACGATTCGATGGTCACCGTTCTTGTACTCGAGTCGGGTGAAGTTCGGGCGCGGATTCCGGTGGGGATTGAGCCCGAGGGGCTCGCCGTCAGTCGGGACGGCCGGGTCGTCGTCGACGTCTCGGAATCGACCAGCATGGCCCATTTCATCGACACCACAGCGGAAAGGGTGTTCGCCAACGTGCTCGTCGACACCCGGCCTCGGATTGTAGAATTCACGCCGGACGGGCAACAGGTCTGGGTTTCCTCGGAGGTTGGCGGAACCGTCTCGGTGATCGACGCGGCGAGCCAGAAGGTCGTCCACAAGGTCGCTTTCAACATTCCAGGCGTGAGGAAGGAGCTGATTTCGCCGGTCGGTGTGCGCTTCTCATCCGACGGCCGAACGGCGTTCGTTGCGCTGGGGCGCGCCAATCGGGTCGCCGTGATCGATACGGCAAGTTATGAGGTCAAGCGCTACCTCCTTGTGGGCCAGCGCGTATGGCAACTTGCCTTCAGCGGCGACGGAAGCCGCCTCTATGCGGTGAACGGCCTGACCAACGACGTCTCGGTCGTCGACACGGTCAGATTGGAAGTGTTCAAATCCGTCCCTGTCGGGCGTTTGCCATGGGGCATCGCGGTCAAGCCGTGAGGGGGTGATACCGGGTAACAGGAATATCCTACCCAGAGGATGTTGGCGTTCTCGGACCGTCTGAGCTAGGCTGCCAGTTCGGGCCTGGAGGCCGATCAAACCGACGATGGGAGGGAAGCCATGTCGATCCGGCGCTACCTCATCCTTGCGGTCATCGGCGTGTTGTGTATCACCGTGGTCTTCGGAGGCCTGCTCACGTATTTCCATGCGGTGAGGAAGGTCCGGACGGAAATGCAGGCGGCGCTCTCCGTCGGCACCCATATTGTCCAGAACGCGCTCGACGACAACGACGAGATCACAAATCCGCGCCGGCGCTTGCGGCTCGTAGTGGCCGACTTCGATGGCGACCGGCATCTGGTTGCCTCTCTCGTGACGGACAACAACGTCATTCTGGCAATCTCGACCCCTCTTGCGCCCGACGAGCCAGCCCCGGACTGGTTCGTGCGCCTGGTCGGCGGCCAGCCTATTCGCGCCTATCCCGAGCTTCCGGCGGGGGTCGAGGACGGTGGCCGCCTCCTTCTTCAATCCAATGCCGCGAACGAGGTCGCGGAAGCCTGGAGCGATGTCAGGCTCACCGCCGCGACGTTGATTGTGTTTTGCACCCTGCTCCTGCTCCTGTCGGTTGCGACGCTCTCGCGGGCACTCCGTCCGATCGGCGACGTGTGTTCGGCACTGTCGCGTGTGGGGGAGGGGGACTATTCGGCGCGGCTACGCGACCTTGTGCCTTCAGAGTTGGAACCGCTGAAGACCGGATTCAACACGATGGCGGAGCGTTTGGCCGAGGTGGAAACGGTCAATCGATCGTTGACGAAGCAGATCGTGAACCTTCAGGAAGAAGAGCGGGCGCAGATTGCGCGCGACCTGCACGATGAAATCGGACCGTTCCTGTTCGCAACCGGTGCGGACGCGACGATGATACGCCAGTTCATCACGACTTCTGCCCTGCCGGAGGCGCAGGCGCGCAGCGAAGCGATCATTGAGTCTGTTCGCCATATGCAGAGGCATCTGCGATCGATTCTCGGCCGGCTTCGCCCGGGCATGTTGATCGACCTCGGACTTGAGCAGGCGATCAGAGGACTTCTCGATTTCTGGCGGATACGCCGCTCCGACATCAACATCACCATGGAAGGCCCGGCGTTGAGCTTTGGCCGCAGGGTCGAGGACATTATTTTTCGCGTCGTTCAGGAAAGCCTTAATAACGCCGTGAGGCATGCCAAACCTTCAAATATTCATGTTTCGATCTCCGAGACGCAGCAGATAGTGTATGTTGAAATCAAGGATGATGGGATCGGATTCGGGCTGACGGCCGGTCATGCTGGATTTGGGTTGGGCGGCATGCGGGAGCGGGTTGTTTCGGTAGGTGGGACCCTGGTGGTAGCTCGGCGTTCGGATCCGAGGGGTACAGTTGTCTCGGTTCGGCTTCCTCTTGCCGAAGAAGCGACGGAACAACCTGGTGATTTGATCGCTTCCGGATGATGCCGATGAAGATGCTCGTCGTCGATGACCATACGGTGGTGCGGGAAGGACTTCGCCGTCTCCTCTCCGCTTTCCTCGACGTTACGATCGTCGAGGCGAGCTGCAGCCGCGAGGCGGTCTCGCTTTTCCGTGCCGAATCTCCCGATGTCGTGCTCCTGGATATCAACCTGCCGGGTTTCGGCGGACTCGACCTGCTGCGCCGATTGCTTCTGATGGAACCAAAGGCGCGCGTGCTGATGCTCACGATGCATGTCAGTCCGATCTACGTGGCTCGCGCGCTGGAGGCCGGAGCGCAAGGCTACGTCAGCAAAGGGGCCAAGGCCGATGAGCTGATCGAAGCTGTGCGTGTCGTCGCCGGCGGGGGAAGATATATCGAGCATGAAATCGCATCCGAGTTGGCCCTGAGCCTCACATCGGCGGGTGACGCGACTAAGGACTTGTCGGCACGCGAGCTCGATATCATGCGCCTCCTGGCGCAGGGCAAGAATATGAATGGAATCTCGCAAGACCTCGGCATTTCTTATAAGACCGTTGCCAATATCTGCACCGCGATCAAGCAGAAGATGATGGTGGAGAACACCAGCGAGCTGATCAAGCTGGCGGTCGAGATGCATCGCAGCTGAAGCACAATCCCAAGCGACCAGCAGACCGTCGATCTCAATGTGGCGGCAGATGGGAACGAGCGGGCACAGTTGCGATCCGCGCGAGGGCACCGATCGTGGCAGGTGATGGGTCATTGCGAGAGGTCGCACATCCCGGGCGGGCCCTCCGAAAGCACCTTGCGCAATGAGAAACGGCCATCAGCTTTGGCCTCGATCAATCTGGATCGCGTTTCAGCCGCCCAAAAAAGCCCCGCCCTCCGTCAAGACGTGGAAGGCGGGGTTTTGAGTCAACTGGAAGTGCACAGCCGCTCGCAATGGTTAGATCACGGGGCGGGCGGTACAACGCTTAACTCTATTGCTCACCGTAGCGATCGTGAAGATCCGGCGCGGCCGACGGACATGATTAGGCAAATTTCCGAGCGATAGCAGGAAAAATTTCCCGACCCAGGCAAGGCGCGTATGAAAGCGGCGCCGGTTGTTGATTGATTTCAGAGTTCGTCAAAATGATTCCCTTGTTTCGGCGAAACAACCTGCCTCAGCTCACAAAGGCAATATTGTGGCGATTTGCCGGGCGATCCGTGACAGCGCTGTTCGCAACGTCAAGGCTGGAGTTGATTCAGGGTAGCCGACGCGGTCGCGGGTCGTTGCGAGGAAGGGCGCGCGTGATTGTTGGCGGGGTGACGGCCCGACGGTCACCATGTCACCAACCACAGATAGACGAAACAGAGGCAACCATGAGCTCGGAAATTGGAAAGCTGATCGAACGATTCGTTTCGGGCACCGACACGTCGATCGCGGCGGCGAACGAAATCGAATTGATCTTGGACGATGGTTTTCCGAATGACGACTTCATACAGCACACCGTGGAGATGCTTTCCATGTACGGGCCAGAGGGCGAGGTGTTCCTATTTGATAGAGCCGTAATCATCGAGCGGCTGATCAAGACGATCGAGTATCTGCAAGACCAGGAATAGGCCGAGGCAGCCTTCCGGTCTCGTCCCGGATAGGATGATCCGCCAACGGGGCCGCGAACTCTTGGCGAGCGTTGCTCTCGTCGTCGTGTTAAGGGGGCCAAAGCGGATGAACTGATTGAAGCTGTGCGTATCGTCGCCGGCGCAGGTCGATGTATCGAGCTTGAAATCGCATCCGAGTTGGCTCTGAGCCTCACGTCCGCGGATAACCCGACGAAGGACTTGTCGGCGCGCGAGCTCGACATCATGCGCCTCCTTGCCCGGGGCAAGAATCTGCATGGGATCCCGCAAGACCGTGGCATTTCGTACAAGACCGTTGCAAACATCTGTACCGCGATCAAGCGGAAGATGACGGTGGAGAACACCGGCGAGTTGGTTGAGCTCGCGATCGAGTTGCATCGCGGTTGATGATCCCCGCGTGATCAGGCAAACGTTGCGCTCTGCTCCGACGATGCTGCGTGTGCGGCAAACGCACGATGTGCTGACCGTTCTGCCGGGCCTCGCGGGACGGCTTGTGACGCTTTCCTTTTCCTTTGCGAATGCCCGACAGTAGCTGCTCTAAATTGAGAAAACGCGTTGATTGGAGTAGCTTTCAGCTTCGATGGATCTGGAGCTTGTGTGCCGTCCAAAAAGCCCCCGCCGTCCGTCAAGGCCTGGAAGCGGGGGCTCGAGTTGACTGGAAGTGCCCAGCCGCTCGCAATGGTTCGATCGCGGAGCGGAAGGTACAGCATGTATGATCTATTGTTCACCGCTGGTCGTGAAGAGCCGGCATGACCAGGAGACGCAAATAGGAAAAATTCTCCTTCATTGCAGGAAAAATTCCCGGATCTCATAAAGGCAAAACAATCTGACTCGATCTCTCATGACCACGACATTTCGTAAAGGACCGCGGCAAATGTCTGCACGGTTATCAAGCAGAAGGGTGGACGAATGCCGACTCGCCCCTGCGGCGCCGTCGTCGAGCGCTGCGATGGAGTAAAGTGGCAATGGCTGGCAGCCAGGATCATGCCGCAGGTGTCGGAATCGTGACACTGGCCGAGGCGGAGGTTGTGTTGTGGCAGTGTGATCTCGCCTTCTTGGAGAGGACCGTGTTGGAGCGCAATGCGGGTCTGCTGGATACCATTGAAGCGACGAGGCATAGCGCCCATACGCGCCAGCAGGATCGCGATCGCTTCCTGACCGGTAAGGCGCTGACCCGTCTGGTGCTCGCCTCCTGTCTGAATAGTGAGCCCGGCAATCTTCTGTTTGGTGCTGGTCCTTACGGTCGTCCCTACCTGGCGGGAAAGGCCGCAGGTGATTTGCGGTTCAACTTATCGCATTCCGGGGACCTCGTGGTTCTCGTGGTGGCGCGAGATATGGAGATCGGGGTGGACGTGGAGCGCATCGACGGCGATGTTGACCTGGATGGGATCGCCAGCATGGTCTTCACGGCAGCGGAACGGACGGCTATGGCGGCACTTCCGGTCTCGGCCAGATCGCGTTATTTCTTTCGGCTCTGGACGTTGAAGGAGGCGCTCAGCAAAGCTCTGGGGGTGGGCCTTGCCACCGATTTCCTGTCGTTTACGGTCCGGCCTCGATACGACGGAAGCGCAGCTCTGTTGCCGCCGCCCGGAGAGGTGGAGCGAGACTGGTTGCTGGCGAACTTCACGACAAAGGAGGGGTATATTGGCGCGATCGCTGTGCGCCACCGTCAGGCTCCGGTACGGATCATCGGTCCATTGCAGGGCAATGAAATATTGAAGCGGGAGCGGTGCCGCCGCGCCAGCCGGGCGTAGTCGCTTACGATCTCGACCAGGCGCCGGCGGTCGGCGGCAGCAGGTTTGTGCCGCCGGTTGCGTTGTCGTTCTATCGCACGGTTGGGCGGGTACACCATTGTCGAAGCCAGTGGTTGATCGCGAGCAGGCGCATCGGAACTTTGGCGTGACGCGGGCTGTTGCATCTGAATTGCCCAGCAAGCGCGCAAAGCTGATCGAGCGTCCGAACCCGCTAAGATTTCTCCTCAGATGCGAGCTGCACCCCGGCGGCGATCACGGCGACGCGTTGCAGCACGGAGGCCTGGGACGAACGAATAAAGAAGTGGTCGCCCGTCGATGCTGCGCGCCGACTTCGCGACGAGCGAAACCTACCGATATGAGCCATTGCCGCCATTGTCCTGTCCGCTGACGGTTCTCGGCGACATCAGCGATCCGACGACGACGCGAGACGAACTCCGCGCCTGGGCGGTACATAGGCAACAGAATCTCCTACAGATCGTCATGCTGGAATGTTTCTGGCGGCGTGCCGTTCAAGCTGCGGAGTCGCGCGATGAACTGGGGATCGGGCAGGCCGTGCGATGGCTCGAGCGGATCCGGCAGATGCGGCGCGCGACGTCCCGCGACAATCAGGTGATGTGGAGCGCGCTTGCCGGCCGCCATCAGCCGTTGCGTCACCAGAAAAGCCAGCAGGCGCTCCCATGGAATGGCCGAAGAAACAAATTGGTCCACGCAGGCGGGGGGTAATCGCTGTGGCGATGGCATCGGCCTGCGGCTCGGCGCGATCGAAAGGCATCTCGGTGCAGCGCTTTTCGCGTCCGGGATACTGGACCGCCCAGACATCGCACCAGTCCGGCAGCAAATCCGTCCATCGGCGTGCCCACGATGCGGCACCGCCGGCGTGCGGAAACGTCGGCACGGTGACCTTTGCCGTGGACGTGCTTCGCCACTCTATGATCCGAGGCGTATCGCTCGAAATTTTCACACACCACTCTCTGCTGTTGGGATCAGGCTCGCCGATCCACGGTGGATCCTTTACAGCGTTGGCTGGTCGCTCGAGCTGATCCCGATTTCGACCTTGAACGTTCGGTGAGACAGGACGCTCCTTCCGCCGATCGGTCGAGGTTCAGAATGGCATTTGGTGCGATCGGACAAGCGTCGGCGCTGATGCGGTCGCCGTTTTAGTTTCAAGCCTGGTCGGAGAGGCTGGTTGTGAGATCGTCGTCGGAATGCGGGTCACCTCCGAACGCCTGCGAGGTTGAGATCGTGGCGGCGCTTATACGAGACCAAACAGGCGCCGATATTGCGGATGTCCTGTCGTCGAGCTGTTTGACAATCCGCTGCATCCGCTCGGCTTGGATGACCCAGCGCGAAATACATAAGCTGGCACCGGACATATTCGTCGAGTTGGCCGATGAGAGACGGAATGTTCTCCGATGATGAGATGCTATTTCCGCCGTGGCACCCGGCCGCAAGTCTCCGTCGTCCTTGGCCTTGTCGAGAGTACGGGCCAACGGGATGCGGCGGCCCCAGGGCGACCGCAGTCCCTTAAGGGGTCACAGTATTGCTTCACTTCTTGTTGTAGCTGATGCGGTAGATCGCTCCGGCCCAGTCGTCGGCGACGAGGATCGAACCGTCCTTAGCGACGATGACGTCGTCGGGACGGCCGAGATAGCCCTGGTCACCCTCGAGCCATCCGGAAGCAAAAACCTCCTGCTTGGGGTCCTTGCCGTCTGGACCGACGATCACCCGCATGATGCGCCCACCTTGGTACTTGTGGCGGTTCCAGGAGCCGTGTTCGGCGATGAGGATGTTGTTCTTATACTCGGCGGGGAATTGATCGCCGGTGTAGAACTTCATTCCGAGCGGAGCGACGTGGGCGCCGAGATTCAGCACAGGCGGGGTGAATTCAGAGCACTTGTGACCCATGGCGAATTTCGGGTCCGGCAGGTCTCCCTGGTGGCAATAGGGATAGCCGAAATGCTCGGCTATCCTTGAGATCATGTTCAACTTGTCGCTGGGGAGATCGTCGCTGATCCAGTCGCGCGCGTTTTCCGTGAACCAATAGCGGCCGGTGCGCGGATCGACGTCGCCGCCGACCGAGTTTCGAACGCCGAGAGCCCAGGTTTCGGCATTGCCGGTCTTGGGATCGACGCGCCGGATTTGCGAGACGCTGGTCGGCGGAACGCCGATATTGAAGGGCGGTCCGAACGGAATGTAGAACCAGCCGTCCTTATCGATTGCGATGTACTTCCAGCCATGCGCGGCATACGACGGCATATCGTCATACACCACCTTGCCCTGCCCGAGATTATCGACATTGGCTTCCGCGTTGTCGTAACGGATCAGCTTGTCAACCGCGACCACGTAGAGTGCGCCGTCCTGGAAGGCGAGGCCGGTCGGCATATTCAGACCTTTGAGTACGACCTTGACCTCCCGCTTCCCGTTATTGTCCTTGATCGCATAGACATTGCCGAGACCGAACGAGCCAACGAACAGCGTGCCCTTGTCGCCCCAAGCCATTTGTCGTGCGGCCAGCACGCCCGGCGCCCACACTTCGATCTCGAATCCAGGCGGTAGCTTGATCTTCTTGACGAGCGCGGCGAGCTCCTGCTCCGATGCGCCGGTCGGTGGACCCGACGGTGGCGCCAAGCCCTTTTGCGCCTCCGTCTCGTCGCCCAGGAACCAGTCATCCGGCGGATGGGTCCAGAACTCCTTGTTGCCGGATTCGTATTTCTTCAGCGCCCGATTCTGGTCTGGCTGTTGTTGCGCATTTGCGGCGTTCGCGGCCGCGAGAAGGGCTACCGCTGCGAAGGTACATACGGATCGATGCCAAGCCGATTTCATCGCGTCACTCCCTTGGTAGGCCCGCAGGCTACTCTGTTATTTTGTTTTGAAGACTCGAGAGACGAAGCCAGAAGTGAGAAACCATCAGAGCACGAATAGCAGATGCGCAGGCGGGTTGGAAGCGCGCTGCTATCAATGCGCAGGTTAGCGCGCAAAGTTGCGAGCATCTGAGATAGTATGATTAGGATCGGGAATTTTCCATGCCGCTTTCTTGGAAATATGGCACTCAATTTTGCAAAATTGTCCCGTGATGGGCAATTGCGCTCCTAAGCTCATCGCGAGCACGATCCAGCTACCGTATTGTCCTGGCCAAGGACCGGTCGCTTGGTAGCGAGTGTCGAAGCCAGTGCTTGATCGCGAGCAGGCGCATGGGAAACTTTGGCTGACGGCCGATGCGGATATGAATTGCCCAGCTAGCGCACAAAGCCGATCGAACGTTCGAAGCCGCGAAAATCCTCGGCAAATGCGAGCTAATCCTGCACTCCGGCGGCGATCGCGGCTACCTGCTGCAGCATGGCTGCCTGGGCCGAACGAACAAAAAAGTGGTCGCCGTCGAACATGTGTACCGTCGTGCCCTCGGAGGCATGTACCGCCCAGGCGCATAGTTCGTCTCGCGTCGTCGTCGGATCGCGGGTGCCGCCGAGAACCGTCAGCGGGCACGACAGTGGCGGTAACGGCTCATGCCGGTAGGTTTCGCTCGTCGCGAAATCGGCGCGTAGCGTCGGCAACAGAATTTCCAACAGATCGGCGTGCTGGAATATTTCGGGCGGCGTGCCGTTCAGGTCGCGGAGTCGCGCGATGAACTGGGACTCGGGCAGGTCGTGCGAAGGGGCGACCGGATCCGGCAGATGCGGTGCGCGCCGTCCCGCGACAATCAGGTGATGCGGATTGCGCCTGCCGGCTGCCATCAGCCGTTGCGCCACCAGAAAGGCCAGCAGCGCACCCATGGAATGGCCGAAGAAACAGACTCGTCCGCGCAGGTGGGGCGTGATAGCCGCGGCGATGGCGTCCGCCAACGGATCAGCGCGGTCGAACGGCATTTCAGTAAATCGCTCTTCGCGTCCGGGATACTGGACTGCCCACACATCGCACCAGTCCGGCAGCAAGTCGGTCCATCGGCGGGCCATCGACGCGGTCCCACCGGCATACGGAAACGTCAACAGAGTGACCTTTGCCGTGGGCGTGCTCCGCCACTTCACGATCCAAGGCGTATCGCTCGAAATATTCACACACGACTTCCCGCTGTTCGGATCTGGCCGCTGATCTACCACGGATCGTATAGAGCGTCGGCTGGTCGACAAGAAGCATTGTTGAAGGTCCGACCAAGGTCACTGCTGGCAACGGTTATGGCGCGAGTGACGAGGCGCCGATCAGCAGGGCAATCAGGGCCGCCGGTCATCAACTAAACCTCAGGATGCGCAAAGAAACTGAACCTGCAACTCGCGGTGGCGATTCTATCAAACGAGTGTCTCGCATGGAAAATTATCCAACGTGGCAAACGTGCATCGCTTTTTGGTTCTCTGGGCAAAATGACGGTCTTTCAGGAAAATTTGTATCGTGAAAAAGGGAGTCGTTCCTCCAAGATTTCAGGAGGTTTTGGAAGCTGGCCGCCATTTTTGTCTCAGCATCCATCTTGCTGAATCTCACGCAACGTTGCGGCCTGGACAGGTTTCACGTTACCACTAGATCCAACGGCGGAGCGCCGCCGGAATTTGGTGGTGACATGGTCAGACTTTGTTCAATCACACTTCCAATCGCGACGGCTTCACGGAGCGCTTTGACTCAGTTCACCGGCGGAGCAGCGTCAATCGCATTGCCGGAAATCATGCCATGCACTCCGCTGCAGACCCTCGCAGAAGTGGCGCAGGCGATCCCGGAGCGTTTGTCGGCACTACCACCATAACAACATCCGGCTCCTGATTGGCGGCATCCGCGCCGACCGATCGTGCCTTGGAACGCGAACTCGAACAGCATCGAACTTCTCGGTGGCGCCGCTCCCTGCGGAGGGTGAGGCGCGTGGAGACAATCCTTCATGGGACAAGGAGGCCTTCTTGTTGGATCGATCCGACGTGACCGCGGAGCCATTGCGCCAAGACAACCGCATGCCGCTGGTCGTGCGGCCGGTAAGGACGAATCTCGAAGTCGGACAATTTCTGCTGGCCAATCGTGCTGCCATCGACCATCTGCTGTTGCAGCATGGAGCCATCCTCTTTCGAGACTTTGCCGTCGACACGGTCGAACGCTTCGACGTCGTCATCCATGCGCTGACACGGCAAGCGCTGGCGTATGAATACCGATCGACGCCGCGGGAAAAGCTCGGGTCGGCCATCTACACCGCCTCCGAATATCCGGCCAGGCACACGATTCCCATGCATTGCGAAAATGCCTATCAGCGCGATTGGCCGACGAAGATCCTGTTCGCCTGCGCACACCCCGCACTGACCGGCGGCCAGACCCCGCTGGCCGACATGATCGCAGTGTCGCGCCGGCTATCGGCGGACTGTTTCGAGAGCTTCAGAGCCAAAGGCGTCTGCTACGTCCGCAATTACCATGAGGGGATGGATCTGAGCTGGCAGAACGTCTTCCAGACGGAGGCACGCGACGAGGTGGGGGCCATTTGCAGGCGGATGGGCATCGACTTCGATTGGGTGGACGGCGAACGTCTGCGGACGAGACAACTCGCGCAGGGCGTCACCCGGCATCATGTTCTGGATCGGGACATCTTCTTCAATCAGGCCCACCTTTTCCACGTCTCAAGTCTCGGCACAGAGGCGGCCGACTCTCTCATCGAGACCTTTGGACTCGACGCTCTGCCGCGCCACGCCTGTTTCGGCGACATGACCGAGATTCCGTCCGTGCAACTCGACGAGATCCGGGCCGCATTCGATGCGGAAAAGGTGCATTTCGATTGGCAACAAGGCGACTTCGTCCTCATCGACAACATGCAGGTCGCGCATGGCCGCGAGCCTTTTACGGGAAAGCGGCGGATCCTGGCATCACTCTGCGATGCCTACTCGGAAGTGCGCTAGGCCGATCATGCAACACGTCTCGACGCAGGGCTCAGGTGTACCCGATCGCCTGTCTCGTCCGCCGCAAACCGAATCAGCGCGTTCCCCGGCGATGGGCCTATCGGCCGCGCAGACCGAAATCTGGCTCGCGCAGTCGCTCGCATCGGACAGTCCGATTTACACGCTCGCCCAGAGGGCAACATTGCCCGGCGACCTCGATGTCACGCGCTTCGAACAAGCGCTACGGGCGACGGTCGATGAGACCGACTGCTTACACGTGCAATTCGTTTTGCATGAGGCGGGACCATTGCAGATACAAGGCATTCCTTCGCAGTGGCGCCTCGAGGGTGAGCGGCGCGTCGGTTTGCCGCTGTCGGAGATCGACAACGCGATACGCGACGCATTGCGCGAGCCTTTGTCGCTGGCCGGAGGCGCACTCTTTCGCCTGTTCTTGTTCCGGCGCCAGGACGGAGTGTGGGAGTACTGCCAGCTGTTTCATCACATTACGATGGATGGCGCGAGTTGCGTGTTGTTCGGGGCGCGAGTTGCCGAGCACTATGCAACGCTGGCCCGCGAAGGCCGGCCGGCTCCACGTCGGTTCGAAGCCTTCGCCTCTCTTTTGAGTGCCGACGACCATTATCGCCGCTCCGACCAGGCTGAGGAAGATCGCAGGTACTGGAGAGCGTCGCTCGCTGACGTCGATGACGAGGTAGAGGGACAGGGGATCAAGGCTCCTTATGCCCCCATCCTGCAGACGACACTCATTTCAGCTATGCAGACCGCACAACTGAAAGCGATTGCGGCTGCCTCCGGTACAACCCTCGCCCGCGTCTTCTGCGCCGTCGCCGCGGTTCTTTCTTCGATTCGGAAGGATGCTGACGACACCGTCATCGGCTTTGCCGTCGCGGCGCGCCCGGACGTTCAGACACGAAACATCCCTGGGGCGGTATCCAACGTCGTCGCCTTGCGATCACGTGTCCCTCGGGGCATTCGTTGGAGAGAGCTGATCTCGTCCATGGCGGACCAGGTCAAAGAGGCTCTCCGACATCAGCGGACGCGCCTGGAGGATGTTAGACGAGATCTCGGCTTATTCGGCCGGGGCGGGCAACTCACTTCGATCCTTGTCAATTACAGCGGGTTCTATGGGCCAATCCGCTTCGGCACCTCCACAGTGCGCCTTCGCAACATGGGCAATGGTCCGATCGATGATTTGGCCATCGTCGTCTATCA
>Ga0335069_10006740_pt1 | contig 16657 bp, 9 predicted proteins | sample Lox_Sample_11_FD_206714 | JGI IMG/M metagenome (GOLD analysis project Ga0335069, IMG submission 206714) | Soil microbial communities from Loxahatchee National Wildlife Refuge, Florida, United States - Lox_Sample_1.1 | ecosystem: Environmental > Terrestrial > Soil > Wetlands | place: USA: Florida...
CCGGGTCGTCGAGCACCTCAACTTTGTGATCTGATCGCGGCCTCGGCCGGAAGATAACTCCGTTGCCGCGTGTTGATAGCGGCGTACCATGAAATGTCCTGCCGAAAGTCGGCGGGGATGCGAGGGGCTGAAAGGTTTCGACTTCGCGCATCGAATCAAGGGAAGCGTGCCGGTGCAGGCAACTGACCACCGTAAGCGTCGTTGTAAACAGATAAGCGCCGATTCACATCAGCGCGACTACGCTCTCGCTGCCTAAGCGACAGCTAGTCCGTCAGACCGGGACCGCCCTCGACCCGGAGCCTGGCGTCAGCTAGAGGGATCCACCGATGAGCCCGGTCGCGGGACTCATCGGGACACCAACAGCGACTGGGATCGTCATCCTGGCTAGTTCGCGTGACCGGGAGATCCGAGCAGAGGCATAGCGGACTGCGCACGGAGAAGCCTTGAGGGAATGCCGTAGGACCCGGGTTCGATTCCCGGCAGCTCCACAAAAGAAGATGCAGGTAAAGTGGTGTTTTCACACTTAGATTCGCCCCTCATGGGCACATCCCGCGGGTGACCGTCCGCGACTACGCCGCAAAAGTCCTGTTGCACAGGTTCTTTCGCGCATCGTGAGCCGGTCGCCCCTGGTCGAGAAGTTTGGAGCCGGTGCCGGAGCCCAGGCGTCTGGTCGGGGTCGCTGTTACCGAATGAAAGACGCCCAGCACCGGAACGAGAACCAAACAACCGTCGAATTGGCGTTTTGGGCTGTGGAATTCACGATAGATGCCGATAATTGACGCAACCGAAGAGTTCGTGAGGGGCTCAGATGACGGGGAACGCCACGTCGCCTATCGGCGACAAATTCGGCTCGATCGACAACGTCGTTCCTGCCTTCGCGGTCGCACTCTCACCGGTGAACCCGCAGGCGCCCAACGAAGGGCAGGTGTATCTGCCCTTCGTCCAAGTTTCCGGTCATACCGTGACGTACGGAATGGCCGTCGCCGATCTGCTGTCCATGAGCGTGCTGCGGACCATCCGACTCGACGAAGAACCGACGGACATCGCCGTGGCACCCGACGGCAACTTCGTCTACCTCGCCGGAAGCGAACATCTGCTATCGGTTCAGACCGACACGCTCGAGGTGACGCCCTTACCGCTGAGCGTGCCGGCTGGCGCCATCGCCGCATCGTCGGGGCTGGCATTCGACATGGCGCTGTTTACCGGAGTGGCGACGGCGGTTTCCGCAGACGGCAGCGAACTGGTATTGGTTGGCGGGCAGCAGCAGCCTCCAGCCGTGGAAGAGAATGGCTACCTGGCTCTCTTTGATCCCGGTACCAACACCGTCAAGAAGGCCGTTACGACGCGCGACACCACCGATTTCCAATTCCATCACGTGGTGGTGACCCCCGACGGCCGCTACGCCGTCGTCAACCTTCAACTTCAGCGCATCGACATCGTAGATCTTGCGTCCTTCACTATCGCGAAGTCGTTGATGTTCAACCCGGATGCGGTGCAGGCACTGGCGGCCGCTCCCGACGGCAACTCGGTTTTTGTGGGCGTCGGACCCTTCGGGGGCGGGACCTCCGGGTCGGTGATGGTCGTCGACCTCAACGCCAAGGCGGTCGTGAAGACGTTCACTATGCCGTCGGGCCCTCTCCAGCTGGCGGTCAGCTCCGATGGTCAGAAGCTGTTCGTAACGGTCAAGGCACCCGATCCAGCGGGTCATCCGGTGACGCTGCCGACGCTGCTGGTGTTGGACGCAAATGCGGGCACTCAGCTCGCCTCGCTGCCGAACGCGGGACCATTCGCCATCGATTCGGCGGCGCAACGCCTTTACGTCTTCGACTCCGCCGCCAAGGCACTCGACATCTTCGAATTGAACGGCTGATGCGTCGACCCCGTTGGTGTGGCGTCGCATCGGCCAGCGTGGGCTGCGCGGGGGCACGCCGATGGTGACCAGTCCGTTCCGGCTGTACACCTTTACGTTCAAGCCGGATTCCGTCGGGTTCTACGTTGCGTGGGAAGACCACTGGTACAACCAATTCGAGATGAAGGACATGGTGGCGTACTCGAACGAAAGCGCCATGTCCAAAGCGTTCCCCTTGCCGAAGTACACCTACACGGCGCGCAATGCCACGGACGGATCGCTGGTCGCCAACCAGACGAGGGATCCGTATTCCTCGGCTGCCGGCCTCAGTACCGCCGTCTCGGTGGGAGCGGTGGCTCCATCTCTGTTGGGCATCACCGCCGACTTCACCTACTTCGAGTCCGTGGAGAAGGACGCCCACGGCAACTGGATCGGTATCGACGACCCGTCGCAGGCGGAGCTATCGGTGGCGGTCGACGTCTCGCGCGGCAAGGAGATCCTGTGGGATTACGCGCTGACCTTCGACGCCGCTGCCCCCACGGTGGTTCCGGTGGGCAGCAGCCCGGTCACGCTGACGTTCCCCGGGGACTATCGGCGGCCCGGTATGGCGCGCACCACCGGCATGCTGACGGATGACGAAGTGTGGATGGTGGCGCAGGTCGCCTCCTCGATCGGTGTCTCGGGGCCTCAATTCTTGGGGATCTTGCTGGAGTTGACCGGTGCTCGCCGCAACGCCTATCACCCGGCGGGGCATTACGGCATCAGCAATCTCACCGCGGCTCAGGTGGCAGCGGGCGGCGTTGCAAATGTGGGGGACTTCGTCACCGGCTCCGTGCATCGCCAGTTGGCGGTGACGGCGGCATACCTGTCCGGGCTGACGCCAGCCGTGCGGGGCGTGCTGCCGGTGTTCTTCACGCTGGCGACCGGCGCACCGCAGTCGGGTGCGACGACCGCCACGGCGCTGCCCGTCGGCGGCGCGACGATGACTGGCGCGCAGGCCAATCAGCGGATCAACGCCTGGATGATGGACGTGCAACAGGAATTCGCGGCGCGGCTGCCGTCGAAGGTGACGCCCACGATCGGCGTCGGCGGCTGACCACGTTTGTCTGGGCTCAGCGCAGGTAGTCCCAGGTGAGTCCGCTGTCGGCTTCGCCGCCGCCGGGCCACGCCGTCCGCCCGGTCCAGGTGTAGACACCCCCGCCGTACCAACGTCCCAAGATTCTGGTGCGGGTCAGGTTCAGGCCGGCGTCGCCCAGTTCTTCTTCGTGGATGGCCCAGTTGGGCGCGGCGAGCAGCCGGGGGGGATGGTCCAGTGTCGGCTCGCCAGGCGTCGGCTGCGCCAGTACGAGCAGGTAGGCGCTGGACCCGTCTCCGACCGGCGTCGGGATGAGCGCGCGCCAGGTATCGGGCAGCGTGCTTCGCAGGGTGTAGCGCGGCGGGGCGGCGCCCGAATCAGCCAGCGCGGCAGTGCCGTTGACCGACGACGCCGACGGGGGGGTGGGGGTGGCGAGGCTCGCGCGTCCGTAGGAGTCGCAGGTCGTGTCGATGACGGCCCAGCCCAGGTTGGCTTCTTCGTCGCGACGCAGGTTGACACGTTCGACGGGGTCGCCGTCGAGCGTGGCGGCCAGCCGGGGCGCGAACCAGAACCGGCGCGTGCTCCAGGAGGGTGTGGCGCCGGTGATTCCGGTCGGGGTGAACATCCGGGTGTTGGCGCCGGGTCGTTCGGCCAAGGGTGGCAGCTGCAGGGCAATGCCGAAAGAGTCGGTCGCGGTGACGGGGGTGGTGGCCCCGACTTCGACCAGCGCGCCGACCGGTATCCGGATGGGAGCGTAGTACCAGTTGTGGTCGTAGACGGTGGTGTAGTCCACGAGCAGCAACCGGGCGAGGTCGGCGGGGTCGGCGTCGATGTCGCCGAAGTCGACCTGGGCGTCTTCGTATTCCCAGAACCGCAGGGCGGGCATGCCGGGCAGCCGTGCCGGCTGTGGGACCGAGGATGCCGAGATGGCCTTTGCGGGTGTCGATGACGGAGGCGGAGCGCCGGGTGTGCCGGGGTCCGGTCCGGCGAGGATGTCGGCGCTGTACCAGTCCACGGGGCCGCCCGGGTGTCGGTCGATGTAGAGCTGGGTGCCCGGAGCCGAGGCGAACGCCAGCGAGCCCCGGTATTCGAGGCGGGAGGTGTCCCAGGCGGGAGGATCTACGGGGCCCGTCTCCTGCCCGGCGGGCACCCCGTGGCTGCGTGCGCGCCACCAGGTCTGCCAAGTGCGCAAGGCGGTCGCGGCGGTGCCGACGTCGGCGGCGGTGAGGCCGAGTTGCGCGATCACCGGCGCGGGCATGGGCACGTTGGGGTCGGCCCACGGGGCGATGAACGCGTCCAGCGATGCGGCGTCCGGCGTGCTGGCCATCACCAGGGCGTCGAGCGGGCCCGGGTCTTGCAGCGGGCTGGACGGGCTCGTTTTTTGGATCATCCAGGGGGCTGCGGCGGGCAGGTGAACGGCGACCCGGGCCAGACCCGCCGCGCACAACGCGCGGCGGGCCGCAACGCCACCCTCGATGCGCAGCCGCAGCCAGGTGGTGCCGTCGTCGGGTTCGGCGTCAATCGCGGCTTCCAGAGGTCCGTCGTCCACGGTCCAGCCCTGCCACGGATGGGCGTTGGGCTGGTCGGCGTCGGGTTCCGGGCGCCACCAGGTGGGCATGTGGGCGCTGGCTTCGAAGTTCAGCGAGATCAGCGATCCGGCATCGTCGCCGCGGAATTCGCCGAGCTGCCATTGCCGGGCCAGCATCCACAGCGGATCGGCCAGCCGGGCAGCCAGGCCGTCTTCGATGTCCGGCGAGCGCAACACCGCCGCGAAACGGGCGCCCGGGCCTTGCCTGAGGAGCTGAGCTGGCGTGGGCGGTGTGGGGTCGGTCATCGGGCGGGTCACCAGTTCGATTCGGGAAGGTCGTCGCTGTCGAGGGGTCGTGCCATCGCCCACTTCAGCGTCTGCTCGACGGCGTTCTGAACGTCGTTGAAGCTCCAGCCGCGATGTGGTGCGGGCGGGACCGCCAGCAGCAGTGCCTGCGGTGGGCGGGAATCCGGGGAGTCGAAGCGCAGGCTGACCGCGGCGGCGTGGTCTCGGCCGGCGGTCGGGTCGGGCGGCGCCCCCGCCTCCGACGCTGTCTCGTCGGATTTGAAGCGGATCGGCAGCGTCTCGCTCCAGTGGTCGACCCCGACCCACATCTGGGACTGCGATGCGGGGTCGCCGACTTGCAGTGTGGCGAGCGCGATTCCGGAGCGGCCTCCGGGGTCGCCGCCCCCGATCCAGGCGCCCGGGTCGCGGGGAGGGGCCCACGGCCCGTCGGCATCGGCGGCGAGGTTTTGCCGCAGCATCCAACGGGGTTTGGTCGCAGCGCCGCAGGCTCCGCTGACCATCAGCAGGTCGGCGAGCGCCGAGACGCCGGCGCACATCGTTGTGTGGCCGGCGATCCAGTCGGCGACGTCGTCGTCGCCGGCGCCGGACGTAGGCGCACTCCCGGGCAGGCCCCCCGCGGCGGGGGTGGCGCTGGTCGCCGCGGTGAACCAATCCCCGACCGCGCCGCGCACTGTGCTGGCGAGCTGCGATAGCCGCGCCGCAGCGGCGGCGGGCGTGCTGCCCGGCGGCAGCCCGGCGAGTATGTCGTCCTTGTTGCTCCATTGGGTCTGTAGTTGGGTCAGCGTTTCGGGTGGCGAGTCGGGTCGTGCGCCTTGCAGTCCGAGCTTTGCCAAGGTCGCGAGCAAAGAGGTAGCCGGTCCGCCGCCGGTGAGGGCGGTGTGCACGGCCGTCCACCAGGTGGTGACCCGGGTTTCGAGCTCGGCGAGCGTTCCCGCGCTCGTTAGGTCGAAGGCGGGGTCGAGGACGATAGCCGGGTCCAGCATCGGGCGTGTTCGAGAAAGCACGGCGCGGATCGCGGCGGCGAGCAATGCCGCGGCGTCGGCGCCGCCGTGTCCGTCGGCGCGGTGCACCGCGATCGTGCTGCCGAGCCCGGCTGCCAGGTGGGCTAGCGCTCGGGCGGCCAGCGCCGAGGTGTCGGGTGGGCTGGTGAGTTCGACGACCAGGTCGATCGCCGACATCTGCAGGTCGGTGGGGGTCACGGAGGTCACGGTGGTGCTGGCGGCAGCGGTGACGTCGATGCGCCAATCCTCGGGATTGCCCAGCGCCCAGGCGGCGACGGCTTCGGCCGCGGGGTCGAGGGTGGCGCGCGCCCCGTTGAACCAACCCCCGGCGACGGGGTTGGGTGGGGCGACGGCCACCGCGAGGGTGTGGGTGACTGTGACGGCGGCGGTCGGTGTGGTGATGGCGTCCAGGTTTTGAGGTGGGGGGCCGGCCTTGCCGATGGTGTCGAGGGTGAGCCCGGCCCGCAGCGGCGACCCGCCGATGAGATGGTGCACCGATTCGGCCAGCAGGACGTCGCCGGCTGCGTCGACGGTGTCGTCCAGTCCGGCGAGGATTGTTTTGACGGTCGTTGGGTCGGCGCCGGTGGCGTGGGATTCGATCACCGTGGCGGCGGTGCCGGGATCGCGCCGCACGGCTTCGCCGTCGACGACCAGGCGGGCGGTGCGGGAGGCGTCGGGCAGCCCGGTCGCTGGCACGACCGGCAACGGGAACGTGTCGCGCAAGGCGGCGATGGCGGCGTCGAGGTGGTGGTCGTGCAGGGCGCGTTCGAGTTGGTAGCCGAGCAATTCTTCGAGGGTGGAGCCATTGCGCAGTGCGGCGAGCAGGGTGCGTGCGGATCGGACCCGGGCGGAGGTCAAGTCGATGTTGAACGCTGTGGAGTTGTGCGCCTCGGCGCCGGCGAACAGCACGCAGGCGGTCACCGCGTGCTGGGCCGATGGGGTCAGCGTCCAGCCGGTCTCGCTGCTGCGGGCCAGCGGGGACAGGGGGGCGACGTCGACGGTCCAGCCGTACATGCCCAGGTGGATTCCGGCGGTGGGAGTGGAACGCAGGCCTTGCAGCCGGGCCGTGGCCAGCGAGGTCGCCCAGGCGTCGGGACGCTGGCCCAGTGCGGTCACCGCGGCGGCCACCTGGCTGTCGACGGCGGCCCAGTCGCGGGCGGCGTCGGCTTCCAGGTCGCGCAGCTGTGTCAGCGTTGCCGTGATGGCGGTGGTGTCGTCGTTCCACTGGCTCGGGGTGGTCGCGGGGTTCGACTCGTGCGCGGTGAGCAGGGCGCCTTGCCAGTGCAGCGCGGCGTAGGCCTGCAGCGCCCAATATGCGCCGCTGTGGTGGCACGCGTCGTTGAGGTTGGGGGTGCGCACGCAGTCGGCCTCGATCGCGGGGTCCTGGGGCCCGGCGAAGGGGTGCGTCGCCATCGCCGCCAGCGGCCAGACCGGCGGATTGTGGGGATCGGCGGGCTGATTGGGCGTCAGGTCGAACGGCGCGGACATGCTGGGAGAGAACGGGGCCGCGGTGCCGGGCGGCGTGGTTTCGGCGGCCACGGTGTGGGCGTCGTTGAGGGCGCGCAGCTGCCTCGCGGTGGGTTGGCGCTGCAGGATTCCCAGCAGGACGGGGTCCTCGTCCTGGCGGGGGTCGGCGGCCAGGTGTGGCGAGAGGCCCAGGAGGTCGTCGAGCCCTTCGTAGGGCTTGACCACCGCGTGGTAGACGTCGACGGTGACGTCTGGTGGGTCGGTAGGCGTCCATGACAACAGGTCGATGACGGGGAGCACTCCGTAGGGCTGCCGGCCGACCCGCAGCACCGGGAGTGGTCCTGTGGCGCGCACGTAGGACACGAAGTGGTCGGCCAGTGTGTCGCTGGTCAGCCGCCCCCCGCCGGTGAGGGTGCGGTAGTAGGTACGAACCACTTGATGGGCGCGTCGGATCAGGTCGTCGGGGTCGTCGGCGGCGGTGCCCAGGGGTGCGGCCAGCAGGTCGCGCCGGCCGGGGACGCCGGGGCGGACGTCGTCGGGCAGGCCGAGCGCGTCGGCCAGCGCGACGCCCGGTTGCCCGAGGCCGGGCGCGGCCGCGGCGATGGCGGCGGTCACGTCGTCGGGGCTGCGCATGGTGGGCGCGCTGCTCCACTGGGAGCGGGTGGCGGGCGTGTTATTGGTCGGTGATCCCGGCGGCGGGTAGCCCAGGCCGGACGTGTAGAGGTGGCCCTGCAGGGTACGGGCCAGCCTTTGGGCTCCGTCGGTCGACGACGCCGTGCTGACCCCGACCGCGGTGATGTAGTCGAACGCCAGGTTGGTCCCAGTCAACGGCACCTTCACGGCCATCCCGACGCGCACGGCTTCGTCGAGGTCGGTCATCCACTTGGCGCCGGTCCAAAGATGTCGGTCGGCGGGGTTGCCGGGCGTCTCGCCGACCAACGTGCTCCAGTCGGGTCCCAGTCGCAGGTCGGCGGGCACCGGCAAACCGTCTTGCTCGAAGACCTGCACGGGCCCCCGGACGCCGGCGGCCCGTCGCATGCCGCGGAAGGTGAAGTGGTCGGGCAGGATCAAGCTGGTGGCGGCCTGGACGGTGGTGCGGGTGCCGGGGTCGCTGTTGGTGGAGTCCCGGGTGACCTCGACGGCCCACGCGGCGCGGGCGTTGCCGAGCTGGTTTTGCACCTGAGTCCACGCAGCGGTCGGGTCGGCACCGGCGGCGCAGGCTGTCCAGTACCCGGTGCCCGCGGCGTGTTCGGCGGCGGTGAGGGCGGATTGGAAGTCGTAGCGGGCGATGTCGTCGGGGATGACCCGGATGGCCAGGACCGGTGGTGTGGTGTCGGGCAGGTAGCGCGTCTCGAGGCGCACCGGGGTGAGCAGGACGGGAGCTGGGTCGAGGCCCCACAGCGGCGGCACGGCGTCCGTCGGATGTTGCGCGGCCGTCACGCTGTACCCACCATCAGCGACGAGTGCAGGAAGACCCGGACGGGCGGTTGGAAGGCGGCCTGGGCGAGTTCGGCGCTGGTCTGGTATCCCTCGTCGAAGGGATCGTCGAGGAACGGGTGGGACCCTGCGGGCCAGTGCTCGAAGCCGAACCGCAGGCCCGACGGGGGCTCGATCAGCACGAAGTACCAGCCGGGCAGTCCCATCACGCTCGCGTGATCGATGCCGGTGAAGCCGATGATGCGAGTGCGGGCGTCGATGGCGATCAGCGGGAACGCCGGCGCCTTGAGCTGCGCGGTTCGGTCCGGGGTGGGGACGCCCGGGGCGGGCGTGGTCATGACGGCGGGTACGGCGCCTATGACCAGGTCGGGATAGCGCTGGAAGAGTTCGCTGCGCAGCATCAGCAGGGTGAGCGTGGTGGCCGCGTCGCTGGCGAGGTGAGTGCCGAGTGGGCTGGTGGTATTCCACTGGTCGATCGGCGGGATGTCGTTGTGAGCGGCGTCGCTGGTGGGCCAGAAGCGCCGGATCGGGGTGCCGCGTCGGTCGGTGGGAAATCCGCGCCACAGGTATTCGTCCAGCATGGCGTAGTTGGCGCCGAGCAAGACGGCCTCGATGACTTCAGCGTTGGGTTGCAGCAGGGTGGCCGTGTCGTCGGGGAACTCGGTGGCCCCAGCCACCAGCCAGTTCGGATTCTGCTCGAGCAGCGCGAGACCCAGTGGGGCCGCGACTTGGGGGGTGGGCAGCGCGAGGCGGATGTCGACGACCAGTTGGGCGTCGGCGGCGTGCGCGTTGGCGGGACGGATCGCGATCGGCCCGGGCGGTGTGATGTGCACCGGTGAGCTTCCCGAGGCGGTGGTCAGTCGCGACGACACGCGTTGGGCGACGGCATTGTTCGGCGACGGCGTCGATCCCCAGACGCTGGCTGCGGCGTCAGCGGTGACGTAAAGCGCGGTGACGCCGAAGCGACCGCTGGTCGGCAAGCCGCGGGAGGCAAGAGCGATGGCGTTGATCGGTTGTTGGTCGATGCCTCCAGCGGTGACCACCATCGGGGTGATGCCCTGGGTGGTGGTGCTCGGCATTCCGCTCAGCGCCGCTTGGACACCGCTGACGAGGTTCCATTGCCGGGCCAGGTAGTCGCTGGTCTGGGTGGCCTTGTTGGCCCCGAGAAGGATCTGCAGCCCCCACGGGGGTGTTGCCGGGGCGGCAGCGTCGACGGGAGTGGGCGCCGGCGGGGCCGCCTCCGTCGGCGAGATCGTGCTGACCCCGGGCATGCCGAACATCTCACCTGCCATGGCCTTGCTGGTCAGCTTTGCCCCGATCGGGACCCTCGGCTTGCCCGTCGCGGTGAGTGTGGTGCTGACTTTGAGGGTGGCCAAGGTGCGGATCAGCCTGGCGAAGCGGGTGCCACCTGCGCCGTCTGGCGCTGCCGAAGCCTGCAGAACGTCGGCCAGCGGCGGGGCCGCGCTGTGCGTCGCTGTGCCGGCGGCGACCGGCAGCTGGCTGCCGGCGGGTGCCTTGAGTCGTATCGCTTCGTCGACCGACAGCGGCAGTACGTGGCGGCGATGCAGGGAGTCGGTGATCGCCAGGGCGGTGCGAGCTGTGCTGAGCAGCCGGGCGGCTTCTCTCACCTGTCCGGCCTGCTGCCAGGCCTGAGCCATCAAATCGTCCTGATTGGCGTTCACCCATACGGCGCCATGGGCGGCGGCCAGTCGGCGGCGCGGGTCCCGGTTGGCCATGTCGAGCCAGGTCGGGGCGGCGGGGTCGAGCAGGTTGCGCCCGGCGTGGTACTGGCCGCGGATGGGTGGGCACAGGGCGTGCGCGGTGACGTCGCTGTTGATCTCCTCGACCAGTACTTGCGCGCACCCGTCGAGGATGGCTTGCTGGCCGGCGCTCAGCGGTGTCGGGTTGATCGGGCCGAGTGCGGTATCGACGGGCAGCACGCCGCCGTTCACCTGATCGCCGACGTCGACGTCGGTGGATCCGAAATCTTTCATTGCTCCCGGCTTGAGGGGAGTGATCCGCTTGGCCAGGGTCTCGAAGTCAAGGCCATCGCCGGTGGTGAACGTCCAACTGTCGTAGACGGGTAGCGTCACCGACTCCGTCGCGGGGCTGGGCCAGGCCGGTTCGTGCACAGTCGGCGGCGGGTTCGGTGCGGTGCGCATCGGGGAGCCTAGGGCGGCGGTGAGACCCGCGGCGAAGGCGGGCACGAGGATGGCGCGCATCGGCATCCCGGACGGGAGTTGGCGCGGGCAGAGCAGCCGTGAGCGCCCGGTAACGCAATCGGCCGGGTCGTCAAGCTGGGCGTGGGCCCACGCCCAGCTCTGGCTCAGGTCGGGCAGTTGATCGGGCGGCACGGTGATCCGCGGGTAGCCGGCGTCGGTGCTCACTTCGTTGTCGGCGGTGACCACGAGGAGCACCAGCCAGGGGCGCACCCGGTTCTGGGGCTGCGCGGTGCGGGTTTGCGGCGGGGTGGTCGCGGTGGCGGTGACCGGTGAGAAGCGCCACGGCAGGTCGGTGGCCGCGAAGTCGATGAACGCCAGGTGGGTGGTGTTGCTGCCTGCGGTGTCCGGCGCCGGGAAGCGTCGAACGATCTGCGCCGGGTCGAGACCCACGACGTCGCCGGGGCCCAACAGCCGCGTGTTCCCTTGCGGCGCATCGATTCTCGGCGCATTGCCGACGGTGCTTTGGAGCTGAACGCCGACCCGCAGGGGAGGGTCGACGGCGGGTGGACTGGGTGCGGTGGGGTGGGTGTTGGCGTCGTCGAGCGGCAGCGCGCCGGCCGCGGCGGGCTGCACCCACGAAGCAAAGTTCAGCGGGGTGCTCATTGCTGTGCCCCGGTGAGCACGCTGATGGGGTTCCCGGTGATGGTGTGCGCGACGGCGGGTCCGCGTGAGGGGACGAACGAGTTGGGGTCGGTGAGCGGCCACAGCGTTCCGGTGGTTGGGGGCGGAGTGCCCGTGGGCGGGGCGGGAGGGTTGACGATGATGTCGTCCCACGGTTGGGGTTGGTGCGATTCGACCAAGCTGCACATCAGTCCTGTCGGGGTGATCAGGACACCGGCGGGGTGGCTGGTGAACCCGTTGACGGTGAGTTGCTGTTCGACGGTCAGCGCTTCGAAGGCACCGTCAGCAAAGTCGGCGTAGAGCGTAGCCGCCGGCGAGGTGCCTTGTTCATCGCCGAAGTACACGGTGGGGATCGAGAACGTCGGGCTGCTCGGCACGTCCTGGCCGGCGTACCGCTGAATCGGAATCCCCAGCGGTACAAGGCGTTCGGTGACCTGAAGCCCGCCGCCGGGGTGAAGGACCCTGGCAGCGGCGAGGTCGGCGGCGGCGCTGGGTGTCAGGGTGACACCGTCGGCGACCGCGGCGGGTGGGTGAATGGTCCACGATGCTGGCCGGCGCAACTCGGCGATCAGCAGTTGGTCGACGCTGAGCGGCAGTGGCTTCGGCGGGCGCGGCGCGGAGCCGAAGGTGGCATCGATCGGCAGCTCCACGCTGAACCACAGCACTTCCACCTTTCCGCTGCCGTGCAGATGCCATGGCCCCGGGCCGCTGAGCGATCCGGCGAAGGCGACACCGCTGAGGTTCTCGCCGAACACTTCGACCGCGAGCGCGATACGCACGTCGACGAGGAAGTGGAATTCTGGCTTCCACTCGATGAGGGCGTCGAAGCTGAAGCTGCCGTGCAGCCCGCAGCCGACGACGCTGGCGGTCAGATCCACCGCAGCGCCGGCCTGAACACTCGAGGTGGTCACGGCGACGTAACCGGCCAGGCGCAGCTCGATCAGCGCCAGCATCATGGTCATGCCGATGCGTTGTAGGGGCGGCACATCGGGCGGCGGAGTGAATGCCGGGTGGAAACCGCCGGCCGAGAATACGAACGTCGCTTCCGGGCCGCCGCGGATCAACAGGAACAGGTCGCCGGTGATCGGGAAGAACAAGATGCGAGACCCGCTGAGGCTGGCAACTATTCGGGCTTCGGGGACGCCGGGAGTCACGATGGCCGCAATGCGGGCTTCTAAGTGAATCATCGCTACCGCGTCGTCGCCGTCCTCGTCGAACGGGAGATCGACGACTAGTCGGCCGATCAGCGACACCCGAAGTGGATTGGGCAACTCGATGATCAGCATCACGTCGGCGGTGAGAAGCCCTGCCCCCCAGGTGACTTCCATCATGGGCCCGATGACCACTTGGCCGGGCGCGTCGGGGAACAATGCCGGCAGGTTGGCGACGATGCGGCCAGCGTCGTGCTGAGCGTCGCTGGCGAACAGGAGTCCATCGATGGAGCCGTCCAGGATGGCCGCGGTCAAAGCATCGCGGTCGCTTCGCCGGTTGATGGCCAGCACGCCGCCCACCCCCGAGACCGCGAAGCCGAAACCGATTTGTATGCCTGGCAGCGGGAAGCGGGCGCACAGGACGATCGCCAGTGACGGTGGCGCCTTGGGACCGATGACGGCGAAGGCGTCGATGGCCATGGCGGCCAGCGCCAGTTGCAGACCGCCCGACCACGAGCCGTCCGCTGCGGACGCCACTTCTCCGCTGCCACTGATCGCCGGCAGTTCGAGGCTGACCGTACCGTCGAAGCTGGTGGGAGGTGACTGCCAGCGCGGGCCGGACAGTGTGAAACCCCCGTCGGGGCCGCCGATTTGGATGAGCGCAACGTCCTGTTCGATGCCGCGTGCACAGATGGTGATCCCGGGGAGGTCGACGGTCAGGTCGGCGACGACGCCCGCGGTGACGGTGAAGACCGGAGGTTGGCCCTTGTCGTCGAAGGTCGCCGACAAAGCGAAACCCAGCTCGATGGGCAAGTTCTGATCGTCGGTCACGGCGCACCGGCCGAGCTGCCGAGGGTGAAGGACGCAGAGGTGCCCTGCTCGACGACCAGTGACGGGTTGTAGTGCACGCCGATGTCACCGTGGTTGGGGAGCAATGAGGTCAATCCGTCGCCGAGTGCGGCCCGCGGCGTGAGCGTGCCACCGAGTGGACCAAACCCGGCGTTCAGTCGATACGCCGGATCGGACGAGCCGAGCCGAAGGGATGCCGTCAATCCTCCGAGTGACAAGTTGTAGACCGGGGTGTGCTGGCCCGTCCAGCCCGGAGCCCAGGCGACAGTCATTTCGGCCGACCAACCGGCGGGCGCGGCGGTCGTGGGATGACCGTCGAACGGAAGTTCCCACCTCCCGTTTCCCGTGCTGGACAGGTTCACCGCCAACCGGCGCTTGGGCGGGTAGGACACCGCATGGGTGAACGGTTTGGCCACGTCGACCCAAATGCCCTGGGTCGCAGTCGAATCAAGCACGGCCAGCCCGATGGTGACGACAGGGGGGGTGGGCTGCGCGCCCTGTTGGGCGTCGGGCGAATAGTTCAGCGTGATCATCCGCGACCACCCGGTGGGCTGGGCGGCGCCGATCCAGATCGATGGGGCTAGGGGTTTTTGCACTTCGAGCATCAGGAAGAGCAGCAGTGACGACCAGTTCGGCGAGCTATAGCTCTGCTGCAGCTCGCCGACGACACCGTCGGGTAGCGGACTCGATTGGCCGCTCAGACCCGTGAGCCTGTCGAAGATGCCATGCAGCACCGGGTTCGGTGCTTGCCGAGCCGCTTTGATGGCGTACTTGAACGTCGAGGCCAGGGCCGAAGCCAGTGATTGCGGATCACAGCCATCCATGAGGTCCCCGTTTCGGCCATTGCGGAGACTTAGATGGCATTGAGCAGTCCGAACAACGCCGCGTGCACTTCGCGTTCCACCTTCGGGTACTGGGTGACTGGGTGCGGCGCGAAGCCGCCGTCATTGTCACCGGGTTTCTCGTAGCCACATTCGAGGGTGAACGCGAAGGTGCTGTGGATGTCCGACTGCGGATTGAGGAACTGCTGACCGAAGGTGTAGTCGTCGAAGGCGCCGGTGGTCGCGCCGGCAAGCGCCGACTGCTTGGCGGTGTAGGTGGACCGTGCGATCGCGGTGGTGTCCGCACCGGCCGACCTTTTGATCTCCGTGACCATCGCATCGGCGAGCTGCGCCAGCGTGGTGAGCAATGTCGCGGGAACGTACTCGCCGTAGACGCTTTGGGCCGGGCCGTCGCGTTTACCGTCCCAGGTCGCATTGGAGAAGGTTTGGGTGGGGTCGGCGATTTGATCGGTGTCCATCCCCCACGGGTAGAGCACGGTGCGGCCGAACATGTGGACGTCGACGAGGTATTGAATGCTCTGCTGGGCAACGAGATTCATCAAGTTCTGCGTTTCCGGCTCGGGGCCGCTGTCCGGTGGAGGCGATTGGGTATATCCGCGAAACTTCGCATCGCAGGGAACTTTGGAGACGTGGATGTCTTGTATCACCGACGGCTGGTAATAGGTATCGACGTCCCAGACGAAGGGAAAGTTGCGATTGATGTCCACACCCACGCAGGTGGGATCTGGGCGGCGGTTCTTTCGCCACATCTTGTTGATTTTGTCGGGGGCAGACAAGGCGAAGTCGCGGCCGTCGGGGTTGACGCAGGGAACCACGAAGAGGCTGAAGGTGTTCAGAATTCTTCTGACCGTCGCATTGTCGACGATGTATTCGTCGTACTTGATTCCGCTAGCATCTGTGAAGGGGTTGTAGATGATGTCGGTGCCGGTGGAGTCGGCGCCGAGCAGGTTTTCGCAGAAATTCAGCAGCGCGTCGGGAGGTGCGAGCTCGCGGCCGTGCACGCCGCCGGTGAACAGCACGGGGGTCAGCGCATCGACGCCTTCCTGAATGCGCACGGCGGGAACGTTCTTCGCGGCCCAGCTGGGCTGGTCGAGGTAGAACTTGGCGCAGGTGTCGGGATATTGAGTTGCCATGCCCTGCAATGCATCGTCGATGGCCGGCGATTTCTTGTATTTCACGGCGCCGCCGCCCTCTACTCGACTTGTCCCTGCACGGCAGCCCACCGCGCTTGCAGCGTCTCGAAATCAGCCATCCTGGTGACCTCGATACCCGAGCTTTGCAGGCCGGCGATCGCCGCCTCGGTGGCATAGGCGACCACGGTCCTGATTTGGTCTTCGTCGGTCGTGCTTCCGCGCACGAGGTCGATCCCGGGGGCGGTGGCCAGACCGCTCACCAATTCGATCGGTCCGCTGATTTGCACGCTGGAGACCGGTTCATCGTCACCGGTCGGATTCGAGGGATTAGTCATAGGCGCGGGCCGCCACAGCTCGACACGTCGACGACCCAGATTTGCGACCGCAGGCCTGTCGGGTCGTGGTACCTGAACGGGCATTGTCACTGCCCAACGACGTCGACTTCATCCAACGAGCCTCCCGATTAGCGTGATCGTCAATATGGTAGCGACGTCCCATGTCGTTTTCAGGTCCCCAAAGGTGCCATTTTCTGGATGCCCGGTGACGAGTACCTCGGGGCCGGTCCGAAACCGCTTCGGTATTGGGCTGACCCTCAACCCGACTGCAAGCCGTCAAGTGCCGGAACCAACGGGTCAGGATTGGACCGGAGTTGCCAGCGCCGCCAATCGAAGGACTGACTGGGCACATTTTGGGCACACTTAGTGTCAAAAGAGGTCAATTCTGGTGAATCACACTCGATGTCATTCCGCAGCTCAGTGCCGGTTCGGCTCAGAGACCAGCACCCCGTAACGGGGTTCGATTCCCGGCAGCTCCACTAAGAACCCGCTGGTCAGGACGATTAGTCCCGGCCAGTTTTCTTTTTCATCAACATCTCATCAACATCTGCCGGTTAAGCTCACTCATGGGGTCGCTTCGTCGTGGCACGCGCAGGGATGGCAGTCCCTACGTGCAGGTGTTGTACCGGCTGAACGGCAAACAGTCTTCAACGTCGTTCGAGGACCTCGCATCGGCCACGAAGTTCCAAAAGCTGGTCGACAGGTTCGGGCCTACCAAGGCCTTAGAGGCCCTCGGCGCCGACCCGGAGTTCTCCGCCATGACGGTCCACGAGTGGATCGAGCACCATATCGACCACCTCACCGGGCTGCGGAAGTCGAGCCTGTACGACTACCGGTCGTA
>Ga0335069_10006741_pt1 | contig 16656 bp, 17 predicted proteins | sample Lox_Sample_11_FD_206714 | JGI IMG/M metagenome (GOLD analysis project Ga0335069, IMG submission 206714) | Soil microbial communities from Loxahatchee National Wildlife Refuge, Florida, United States - Lox_Sample_1.1 | ecosystem: Environmental > Terrestrial > Soil > Wetlands | place: USA...
TCTCTTCGCCGTTCAAGGCTCCGAGTGCGGACAGACGAACTACCGGCAGATCGTCGCCCGGGAACTGATAGGTCTTCAGCAGTTCGCGAACTTCCAGTTCCACCAGGTCCAGCAGTTCGGGATCATCCACGGCATCGCACTTGTTCAGCGCGACCACGATGTAGGGGACACCGACCTGACGGGCGAGCAGCACGTGCTCGCGCGTCTGCGGCATCGGTCCATCGGTCGCCGCGACCACCAGGATGGCGCCGTCCATCTGCGCCGCGCCGGTGATCATGTTCTTGATGTAGTCGGCGTGGCCCGGGCAGTCGACGTGCGCGTAGTGCCGGTTCTTGGTCTCGTATTCCACGTGCGCCGTCGCGATCGTGATACCGCGCTCGCGCTCTTCCGGAGCGTTGTCGATCGAGTCGAACGAACGGAACTTGATGTTCGGGTTGTTCTTGCCCAACACCTTCGTAATCGCCGCCGTCAACGTCGTCTTGCCGTGATCGATGTGCCCGATCGTCCCTACGTTCACGTGCGGTTTGCTGCGGTCAAATTTCTCTTTCGCCATTTCCTTGTGCTCCTAAACCTTGTGCCGTCCCTACGGGACTCGAATTCTTTTCCGCGCCTTACCCGGCACTAACGTGCCGAGCTATTGGAATTCGCGCCTACGGCGCTATTTGCTTACTGCCTTGCCCTGTACCCGGGCAATGATCTCTTCCGCCACCGACCGCGGCGCTTCTTCGTAACGGGCGAAGTGCATCGAGTATGTCGCGCGGCCCTGCGTCGAAGAACGCATGTGCGTGGCGTAACCGAACATTTCGCTCAACGGAACCATGGCCTTCACCACCTGCGATCCGGCGCGATGCTCCATGCCCTCGATGCGTCCGCGGCGCGAGTTCAGGTCGCCGACGATAACGCCGAGGAAGTCTTCGGGAACCACGACTTCGACCGACATCACCGGCTCGAGCAGAACCGGGCTCGCTTTTTTCGCGGCTTCCTTGAAAGCCATCGAACCGGCAATCTTGAACGCCATTTCGCTGGAATCGACTTCGTGGTAGCTGCCGTCGTAGAGGCTGACTTTCACGTCGACCATTTCGTAGCCGGCGAGAACGCCGCCTTCCATGGCTTCCTTGATACCCGCATCGATCGGCTTGATGAATTCTTTCGGAATCGATCCGCCGGTGATTTCGTTCTCGAACTCGTATCCCTTGCCAGGGTTCGGTTCCATCCGGATCTTGACGTGTCCGTATTGGCCCTTACCGCCGGACTGACGGATAAACTTGCCTTCCGCCTGCGAATTCTTGCGGATCGTTTCGCGATACGCGACCTGTGGCTTGCCGACATTGGCTTCCACCTTGTACTCGCGCATCATGCGGTCGATGATGATTTCGAGGTGGAGCTCGCCCATGCCCTCGATGATCGTCTGACCGGAATCGGCGTCGGTGGAGACGCGGAAGGTAGGATCTTCCTGCGCCAAGCGCGCCAATGCGAGACCCATTTTTTCCTGGTCGCCCTTGGTCTTAGGCTCGACCGCAACCGCGATCACGGGCGCGGGGAACTCGATGGACTCGAGGAGCACCGGGTGCGCCTCATCGCAAATCGTGTCGCCGGTAACAACGTTGCGCAGGCCGACACAGGCGCAGATGTCGCCCGCGTATATCTCACTGATTTCTTCGCGTTTATTGGCGTGCATCTTGAGCAGGCGGCCAATGCGCTCGGTCTTGCCTTTACCGGAAATCAGAACGCTGTCGCCGGTTTTCAGATGGCCGGAGTACACACGGATGAACACGAGCTGCCCAACGAAGGGGTCGCTCATGATCTTAAATGCCAGCGCCGAGAACGGCTCTTTGTCGTCGGCCTTGCGGATAACTTCGCGATCCGGATGATCGGGGTCGAGACCCTTGACCGGCGGAATATCGAGCGGCGAAGGCAGGAAATCGACCACCGCATCGAGCAGTGGCTGAACGCCTTTGTTCTTGAATGCTGTACCGCAGATGACCGGGAAAACCTTGAGAGCGATGGTGGACTTGCGGAGCGATGCCTTCAGCTCTTCCGGCGAGATGGTCTCGCCTTCCATGTACTTGTGGAGGAGTTCGTCGTCGTTCTCGACGATCGATTCGACCATCTGATTGTGGAACGCCTGCGCCTTCTTCATCAGGTTTTCGGGGATGTCACCAACCGTGTACTCGGCGCCCATGGTTTCGTCGAGGAAGAGCACCGCCTTCATCGCGAAGAGATCGATCGCGCCTTTGTAACCGGACTCCTGGCCCACGGGCAGTTGGATTGCCACCGGCTTCGCGTTCAAACGCTTGCGGATGGTATCCATCGCGTGCTCGAAGTCGGCGCCGGTCTTGTCCATCTTATTGATGAAACAAATGCGCGGAACTCCGTACTTATCGGCCTGCCGCCAGACGGTTTCCGACTGCGGCTCGACACCGTGAACGGCGTCGAACACGGCAACCGCACCGTCGAGAACGCGCAGCGAGCGCTCCACTTCGGCGGTGAAATCGACGTGACCCGGGGTATCAATAATGTTGATGAGCTCGTCGCGCCAGGTGCAGGTGGTGGCGGCGGACGTGATGGTGATGCCGCGCTCCTGCTCCTGCTCCATCCAGTCCATCGTGGCTGTGCCTTCGTGGACTTCGCCGATGCGGTGCGTCCTGCCCGTATAGAACAGGATGCGCTCCGTCGTCGTGGTCTTGCCCGCGTCGATGTGAGCCATGATGCCGATGTTGCGGCAACGCGCTAATGGAACTTGTCTCGCCACCTCTAGTCCTTTACCGGCTCAAAAAAGAGGGCCGGCTCCTCACCCACTCTGAACTCTGTCGTTGGTCCTTTGTCGTTAGTCGTTCGTCCTATCTGCCGCCGGTCCGCTCTTACTAACGACCAACGACCGACAACTAACGACCGATCCTTACCAGCGATAATGCGCAAACGCCTTATTCGCTTCGGCCATGCGGTGGACGTCTTCCCGCTTCTTCACCGCGGAACCACGACCATTCGCCGCATCGAGCAGCTCGTTGCTCAACTTGTCGGTCATTCCCTTTTCGCCACGGCCGCGCGCATAACTCACCAGCCAGCGGATCGCGAGCGAAGTGCGCCGATCGGGATTCACTTCCACCGGCACCTGGTAGTTGGCACCGCCGACACGGCGGGTCTTCACTTCCAGCAGCGGCTTCACGTTCTCGACCGCCTTCTTGAACAGCTTCAACGCCTCGTCGCCGCCCTTCTCTTCCATGCGCTTCATGGCGGCGTAAAAGATGGCTTCGGCGGTGGACTTCTCGCCGTCGTACATCATCGAGTTGACGAACTTCGTAACCAGCGTGGATTGGTACACCGGATCCGGCAGTACCTCCCGCTTCAACGACGCATGACCTTTTCTTGGCATATCTAAATCGCTCTCAGCTCTTAGCTATCAGCTCTTAAAATTTAGGCCTTCGGGCGCTTTGCACCGTACTTCGAACGGCCCTGCTTGCGGTTTGCGACGCCCACGGCGTCCAGCGTCCCGCGAATCACGTGATAACGCACGCCCGGCAGGTCTTTCACACGGCCGCCGCGGATGAGCACAATCGAGTGCTCCTGCAGGTTGTGGCCGATGCCGGGGATGTACGTCGTAACCTCGATTCCGTTGGTGAGGCGAACACGGGCGACCTTGCGGAGCGCCGAGTTCGGCTTTTTCGGCGTCTGGGTATAAACGCGCGTGCAAACGCCACGCTTCTGCGGCGAACTCTGGAGAGCCGGACTGGCCGTCTTGTAGTTCGGCGCGGTGCGGCCGCTCTTCACCAATTGATTAAATGTTGGCACTCTTCCAAGCTCCTTAGCGCACGCGCATCCGACCTCTGGCCTTAGCAGCCAGACCGATGCCGGCGCTTACTTTCACCCGCTGGGTGCCCCGCCTCAGGCTTTCCGAGGTCAGGATTCGGCTGGCACGCTTCCGCGCACCATACTTCCCCGGCTAACCGCGCTCAGGGAAAATTGCTTGATTGGTTTGGAGATCGACGGTGGCACCCTGCTTAACGGGGGTACTCCGTTTCGTTCTCAGGAACCCGCATACCCTCTCGTGGCCGGAAGGCTCTGAATGGTGAGAGGTAGCGCGGATTCATTTCAGCGAGAGGCCCGAACCAAAATCCGTTCGGCAATCGAAAACAGCTCAGCTGCTACAGTGCAGACCAAACTCACTCGCAGAACTTTTCAAATATAACAACTCTGTCCAGAAGCGTCAACAATTTAGCCAATTCGCGAAGGTTACTTCGGCGGGAAACCGCTGAATACAACCATATAGATGAGGAAGGGGCGAAAAAGCTGCGGAGAGGGGGCTAATCTCCGCAGTTTTTGCGGAGAATACGGTCGCCATTCTCCGCACGAAAGTGGCCGCTGAAGTCGGCTCAAGTACAATCCCGCCATGGACCACGTCTCGCGCCAGCGGGAGCTCCAGGCCGAACTCGCTGACCGCCGCCTCGACGCGCTCGTCGTCACTCACCTGCCGAACGTCCGCTATTTATGCGGGTTTACCGGCAGCGCCGGAATCCTGCTGGTCGGCCTGCGGAAGCCCATCTTCGTCACCGATGGACGATACACCGAACAAGCTCACGCGCAGGTTCACGGCGCGAAGATCGTCATCGGCAAGGGTCCGGCTCTCGATGAAATGGCCAACCAGATCGGCCGGCTGAAGCTGACCAGCATCGGCATTGAAGCCGAGCATATGACAGTCGCTCAGCGAACCCGCTTCAGCAAGACCCTTCCGAAACACGCGAAACTCCGGGCAACCAGCGGCCTGGTCGAGCAGTTGCGAACTCTCAAAGATCCCGAAGAACTCGAGGCGATTCGCAACGCTGTGAATCTCAGCGCGGAGCTGTTCGACGTCGTACTGAACGCGATCCGCCCCGGAGTACGCGAGTCGGAAGTCGCGGCCGAACTGGAATATGCCGCTCGCCGCCGCGGCGCCGAAGGCATGTCGTTTGAGACGATTGTGGCTGCCGGCCCACGTTCTGCCCTGCCTCATGGAGTGGCTTCGCAAGCCGTAATCCCGGATCGCGGCTTCGTGGTTCTGGATTACGGTGTTATACTCGCCGGTTACTGTTCCGACCAGACGCGCACCGTGCACGTCGGGAAACCGACTTCCGAAGCCCGAAAGTGGTACGAATCTGTTCTGGAAGCGAATCTGGCGGGCATTGAAGCCGTAAAAGCGGGCGTTACAGCGGGCGAAGTGGACAAAGCGACGCGCGACGTTTTGCAACGCGCCAGGCTCGACTGCTACTTCACGCACTCGACCGGGCACGGCGTTGGTCTGGAGATCCATGAGATGCCCCGTCTGGGACGTAACCAGACCGAGCGTCTCGAGGCCGGAATGGTAGTTACGGTCGAGCCCGGGATTTACGTGGCTGGCAAAGGCGGTATCCGGATCGAGGACATCGTCGCCGTCACCGAACACGGGTGCGAAGTTCTGACCCCAGTGAGCAAGGATTTGGTAGTGCTGTAGTCGAACTCATTCCTATGAACCAAAAAGAGATCAAGGAATTAATCGAGTTCCTCATCGATAAAGATATCGCCGAGTTCGAGTTGGAACGCGGCGACGTAAAACTCAAAGTCAAGCGCGCTGGAATTCAGGCCACACCGCAAGTTGTAACGGTGGCGACTCCCGTGCCCATTGCGGCTGCGCCAGTTCTGGCACCTGCTGCTCCAATTGCCGCGCCCAGTGCTTCTGCGCCGAGCGCTCCGGTGCCCGCAGTCCAACCTCCGGCAGCGGCTCCAGCGGGTGAAGACGAATCCAGTTGGCAGATTGTGAAGTCGCCGATTGTGGGGACCTTCTATGGTGCGCCCTCACCAGGCGCGCCACCATTCGTGAAGGTTGGCGACAAGGTGAGTGTTGGCCAGGTGCTTTGCATTGTGGAAGCGATGAAGCTGATGAACGAAATCGAAGCGGACTACGCCGGTACGGTCATGAAAATCTATTCGACCAACGGTCAGCCGGTCGAGTACGGACAGAAATTGTTTGCTGTAAAGCAGTAGTTAGGAGTTAGTGGTTAGTAGTTAGCACGTACCCAAACGATAGTTATGCGCTAACTCCTAACCTCTAACTCCTAACCACTTTTTTAAGGCATGTTTAACAAGATCCTCATAGCCAATCGCGGCGAGATTGCCCTGCGCGTCATCTGCGCCTGCAAGGAACTGGGCATCAAGACGGTCGCCATCTACAGCGAAGCCGACCGCAACTCGCTGCACGTGCGCTTCGCCGACGAAGCCGTGTGCATCGGACCGCCCAAGGTCCAGGAAAGCTATCTCAATATTCCCGCCGTGATCAGCGCCGCCGAAATTGCGAATGTCGACGCGATCCATCCCGGCTACGGACTGCTCAGCGAGAACGCGAACTTCGCCGAAGTCGTTGAAACCTGCGGCATGAAGTTTATCGGGCCAACTCCCGACGTCATGCGCCTGATGGGCGAAAAGGAAAAAGCGCGCGCTGCGATGAAGGCCGAAGGCGTGCCGATTCTGCCGGGATCGGAAGGCGTGCTTGGTTCGGCGGAAGAGGCGCTCGAATACGCGAGATCAGTGGGCTTCCCTGTAATCGTCAAAGCAGCCCATGGCGGCGGCGGACGCGGCATGCGCGTTATCCGCAGCGAAGAAGAGCTGCCCACGGCATTTCACTCGGCATCGAGCGAAGCGGCGGCGGCATTCGGCAATGGCGACATGTACATGGAGAAGTTCATCGAGCGCCCGCGCCACATCGAGTTCCAGATTCTGGCCGACGAGCACGGCAACGTAGTTTCGCTCGGCGAGCGCGAGTGCTCCATCCAGCGGCGCCATCAGAAGCTGCTGGAAGAATCGCCTTCGGTGAAGATGACCCCCGAGCTGCGCAAAGAAATCGGCTGCATGCTGGAAAAGACGCTGTCGAAGATCGGCTATCACAACGCGGGCACCATCGAGTTCCTCATGGATGAAGACGGCAAGCTCTACTTCATCGAGATGAACACGCGCATCCAGGTGGAGCATCCTGTAACCGAAATGGTAACCGACGTCGATCTCGTGAAGTCGCAGATCATGATTGCCCTCGGCGAGAAGATGAGCACGGTGCTGCATGGACCGATTGTCCATCGTGGGCACGCCATCGAATGCCGCATCAACGCCGAGCATCCGGAGAAGTTCACGCCGTCGGCGGGCAAGATCACCACGTTCCATCCGCCGGGAGGCACGGGCGTGCGTATCGACACGGCGGCTTACGCCGAGGGTGTCATTCCCCCGTACTACGACTCGATGATTGCCAAGCTGATCGTACGCGGCAAAGATCGCACTGAAGCCATCGCCCGCATGACGCGCGCGCTCGATATGTTCATCATCGAGGGAATCCACACAACGATACCGTTACACCGGCGCATCCTGCGCGATGCCGACTTCCGCGCCGGCAACTTCGACACGAAGTTCATGGAGCGGTTGCTGGGAACAGGACCGACGAAGTAGTTACGCCGCCGCTTTCGCCACAATCTCCCCAATCAGCGATTTGATTATCGGCACCTCGATCCCGCGCTGTTCCCCATGACGCACAATCGTGCCGCCGATCGCGTCGAGTTCCAACGGACGTCCCGCCGCCACATCTTTTTGCATTGAGCTGCGCATCGCGGCGGGAGCGTTCTCCATCACCTGCCAGATCTTTTCGGCATCTACATCTGCGCCATAGGCTTTGCCCACCGCGCAGGTTTCCCGCACCGCGTCGTGCAATTTCTGCTTCCAGGTTTCGTTCCCGAACACTTCGCCCTTGTTCTTCCCCGACGCCGACGTCACCAGCGCCAGCGGACCAAGAAAACACAGCTTGCCCCACAACAACGTCGCCTCGTTGGCGACGAACTGCGAAACGAATCCCAACGGCGCCAGTCGCTGAATGATCACACCAAGCAGCGGCTCAGCCGCGGCCGCCAGGTTCAGCTTCACCGTTGGGGCGCGTTGGATGAACGCTCCTGGAGCGGCGCGCTCCGCCTCAATCGCAATCGTGCCCGGCACCACCTCGACGTTGGGGAACTTCCTCCGCAGCCACTCCACGTGATCGACTCCGTTCAACAGCGGAATCATCATCCGCGGCTCTTGCTTCACGGCCTGCATGGCCTCGGCAAGTTGAAACGTCTTCGTGGCGATCCACAACACGTCCACTGTTTCGGTCAACTTGGCCACCGCTCGCGCCGGGGCTGTGATGGCCCCACCTGGCCGCTCCAGCGTCAACCGCTCTGGATAACTGCCGACCTTCTCCGGACGTACCACCATCGTTACATCTTCACCGAGCGAAGCCAGCGCGGTCCCAATCAGCCCGCCGATCGCTCCCGCACCCAGGATTGCATGTTTCATCCGTCACCCCTCTCGCTTTCGATGATCCGCACAATTCGCGCGATCAAGTAATTGGTCGATGCAGGGCTCCGCCGTTCCGTCGTACAATCGCGCAGCGAAACGAGCCCTCTATGAAACTCCGCAGCGCGATTTGCCTGCTGGCCCTGGTTGCAACCTTGGCCCTGTCGACGCAGGCGCAAAAAGTAGAAGATGCTGTCGACCATGACTTCGACTTTTCGAAAGCCAAGACCTACGCCCTGGCGCCGTTGAGCAAGACCGATCCCCTGAACAAATATCCGGAGATCGAGTTCACCGTTCGTACGGAACTGACCGATCAGTTGCCGAAGGTCGGCTTGAAGGAAGATAAGCAGCATCCCGACCTGCTGGTGTCTTACACGGCCGACCAGAAGGACTATCACAATTCCTATAGCACGGCGCAGACGGGAGTCACGTCAGGCAACCAGAGCTGGACCGAAGACTACATGGTCCGCACCGTCACGCTGACGTTCTTCGACACGACAACGAACAAATCGGTCTGGCAAGCGACTTCGACAGAGCGAACCAACGGCGGCACGATGGAGAAATACGTTCCCAAACTGGTGAAGAAGCTCATGGACGCCTATCGGCAGGATGCGCAGAAGAAGAAGGGCAAGAGCTAGAAACGGTAACGTGCAAACGGCAAAGGGTAAAGTAAAAGACTAGCGGCTTCGTCCGGCAGCGGCCTTCTTCGCGGATTTCCGGGGCGCTTTCTTCTTGCCCGGCTTATTTGTCACGCGCGCCGCACTCAGCTCCGCCTGCTTCTTCTTTGGCAGCTTCGCGAAGATGAGCGCGTAGGACTCGCGCACAATCTCCTCGATCTCGCTGCGGCGGAGCGCGTCCCAGCGCTCGAGAGCAATCCATTTATTGCGAGCCATATATGGCGCGGGAATCACGCCCGGGACCTCGGTCAACTCGGCGAACCGATCATCGCTCGCCTTGACGCTAAGACGCATGCCGATCGGCCCTAGAGTGGTAATGGCGAACATCTTGCCGCCAATCTTGAACAGCAGATGGTCTTCCCACTGTATCTCTTCCGTTACATGCGGAAGCGACAAACAAAGCTCGCGAATGAAATCAACTGACATTTGGAATCGATAAAGTGTAAACGGTAAAGGGTAAGGCAAAACCCAGGAACTTTACCGTTTACACTTTGCACTTACCGTTTCACGCGGTTCTGGCCTCGCCCAGCGTCAGCTTCACGTCGATTTTCTTCTTCCCGCGAAACACCGTGACCGTTACAGCATCGCCGGCCTTATGCTTGGTCAAGGCGTTCGACAGGTCCTGCATGTCTTCGACGGTGTCGCCGTCGATCGCCACGATCAAGTCTCCACCAACCATGATCGGAGTGTTGCCCAGCATGGCGCGCTGATTTCCGCCGTGCAGACCGGCGCGATCAGCAGCACTACCAGGATTGACCTGCATGATCAGCACACCGTAATCCGCGGCAAGTCCCATCTGGTCGGCGAGTTCCGGACCAATCGGCAGCCCTGCGATTCCCAGCGATGGCCGCCGCACCCGCCCGTAGTTCACGAGATCATTGAGCACCGCCTTGGCCGTATTGATCGGGATCGCAAACCCGATGCCCGCGCTTTGCTCAGCGCCGCCAGTGAAGATCATCGAGTTGATACCCACCACCTCCCCGTGCGAATTCAGCAGCGGGCCGCCGGAGTTTCCGGGATTGATGGCCGCGTCGGTCTGGATGGCTTCGTCGATGGAATCGCCCGATGGACCGCGCACCGAGCGAATCGAGCTCACGATACCGCGCGTCATGGTTCCACTCAACCCGAACGGATTGCCGATGGCGAACACCTTCATGCCAACCTGCAACGAGTGCGAGTCGCCGAGGGTGACGGGAGTGAAATCGGTGCCGCTGATCTTCAGCACCGCCAGGTCGTAGTGCCGATCGGCGCCCACGATTTCGGCCGGCACGGTCTTGCGGTTGTGCAGCGTGACTTCGACCTTCTGCGCGTTGGCCACCACGTGGTAATTGGTGAGGATGTGGCCTTCCTTGTCGAGGATGAACCCCGTACCCTGCCCTTCTTCCGGCACCAGTCCATAAAAGAAGTTGTAGCTCACCGCCCGCGACTTGATGTTCACCACCGCCGGGATCGCCTTCTTATAAACGTTGACGTTGATCGTCTCCTCGGGATCGAGGTTTTCGGGACCCGCAGCCTCGGTCAGGGCAATATTCTTGTCGCCACTGAACCACGAAAGCGGGCCGGACGACTGACCTGCCGGAGCAGGCTGAGGGCGGCGAGACGACGTGTAGAAGTAGAATGCGCCGGCGATGATGAGAGCGAGCAGTAACGGTCGAAGAGTTCGCATGAGCAATCCGATGTAGCTGGGGAAATGATAAACAAAAGTCGGTCAGTCGGTCAGTTTGTCAGTTCGGGGCGTCGGTCAATCCCAAGCGCGAGCGATCAATTCCACCAAGCACTGAAAGCTGAGCGCTGATAGCTGAAAGCTGCTTTACCGGCTAAACGCCATCTGCATGCTCAGTGTCTTCAGTGTCGGCCAGATCCGTGAGACCTGTTCGCGGGTCTTTTCCAGCGTTCCCGAGTTATCGATTACAAATTGCGATATGCGGACTTTCTCTTCGTCGGAAGCCTGCGCCCGCATGCGGCGTTCGACTTCCACCCGAGCAGCGTCGAGCGGTAATTCGTGTCGGTGGGAGAAACGTTCGACTTTCTGATCGAAGTTGCACGTGACCGTGATCATGCGGTCGAACTGCCTCCAACTGCCCGACTCGAGCATCAACGCCGCTTCGATCATCGCAATCGCCTTCGGATCTTTCTGGAAGACGCTGCGCATCCATTGCTCTTCGGCGTCGATGACCGGAGGATGCACGATCGCATTCAGTTCGGCGATGCGACCGGTAGGAAAGGCAGCGTCGGCCAGACGCGCACGGTTAATGGTGTCGTCCTCGTTGAGGACGTCTCGTCCGAAGGTCTCGACAATGCGCTCGTAAACCTTGTGCCCGGGCTGCATAAAGTCGCGCGCAATGTCGTCAGCGAAAGCCACATGGGCGCCGAGATCGGCGAACATCTTCGCGACCGTGGTCTTGCCACATGCGACGCCGCCCGTGAGTCCGACCTTCAGCAATATCCCCTCCGCAGACAACGATGTCTGCGCTACATTCCCCGCCGCAGCTTGGCTGCCTTCAACGTGTTTGACATCAACATCGCGATCGTCAGCGGACCAACGCCCCCAGGCACCGGGGTCATCGCTCCCGCCACTTCGGCGACTTCAGGATGAACATCTCCCGCGACCACTGAGCCTTTCGTCCGAAATGTCTCTTCCCGCTTGGCATTTCCGGCGAACAGCCGCTGGAACGTTGATGCATCGCTCACGCGATTGATCCCGACATCGACCACCGTCGCTCCAGGCTTCACGAAGTCCCGCGTGATCATCCCTGGCCGTCCGATCGCCGCAACCACGATGTCAGCGCGCCGGCACACGCCCGCAAGGTCGCGTGTCTTCGAGTGGCAAACCGTAACGGTGGCGTTCGCGTTCAGCAGCAGCATGGCCGTCGGCTTGCCCACAATGTCGCTGCGCCCCACCACGACGGCCTCGGTACCCTGGATCGGAATCTGGCTTCTGGTCAGGATTTCTATGATCCCCGCTGGGGTACATGGAACCAGCCCCGGGCGGCCCGTGGAAAGATAACCGACGTTCATGGGATGAAAGCCATCGACATCCTTGGCCGGGTCCACCGACAGCAACACCCTCTGGGCATCCACGTGCTTGGGCAGCGGAAGCTGTATCAATATGCCATCAATCTCATTTCGCGAATTCAGATCGTCAATAATCCGTAGAAGGCCGCTGGTCGATACACTTTCTGGTAGGCGCAATTCCTCGCTATAGAGGCCGAGTTCCCGGCACGTCTTCACTTTGTTACGAACGTAGATTTCAGATCCGGGATCATTGCCGACCAAAACGGCAGCCAGTCCCGGCTGCACCGGCTGTTGTGCAAGTCTGGACACTTCGGCCGCTACTTCGGCCTTAATATCGGCGGCAATGCGGGTTCCATCGAGGATGCGAGCAGGCATGTAAGTGACTGAGAATCCTATCCTAAGTTGCTGATTCCGTCAGCGACCAGGCGGTTTCTAATTTCGAGCCGTAACTTACAACTAGGATTAAAATGTCCGCATGATTAGCCGCGATCTGCTCGAAGTCCTCGCCTGCCCTGCCTGCAAAAAACCACTGGCATACGACGAGCAAAAGGACCAGCTCAAATGCGGCGCCTGCCACCGCGTTTACCCGGTCCGCGACGATATTCCGGTGTTGTTGATTGAGGAAGCGCACATCGAGGAATAGCGACGTTTTCTGACAATCCTGATACGGGAAGGCGTGTTTCCGCCGCTTACAGGCCAATTACCTTGGTTTGTTAGCCCAAAGAGCAGCCGTGCAACTCCTTGCATTCTCTTGGGTTTCAGCTTAGTGAAAGATTTCTTCAGACTGGCACCCAGTTCGGCAACCAAATTGCTGAAACAAATGGGTGGGTAGAGCAGTCTAAAGCAGTAGAGCAAGAAATCAGGGGTCGGAGGTGATCCGAGATGGCAACCGAAAAGTTCACAATCGCGGAAGTATCGGCCCTGCGGAACGAGTTGATGCAAAGAATGCTTGATCCCTCGGAGGCCGCAGAGTTGTTGCAGGTCTTTTTAATGGGTCGCGGCTACGGCGTTTCGCAGCTAGCGGCTCTTGACGCGGCAAGCAAAATGGGCGCTGCGGGGTGCTCGTTTGCTGCCATCCAGAAGGAGCTCGAAGCTGTAGCTCTGGTGATGTAAGCGGGTAAGTTTGTCGTTCCAAAACTGAGACGACTTTTTGAAGTGAACGCCGGGTGAAGCTGCCCGGCGTTTCCTTTTGCCGGCCAACCCAACACCGAGAGTCGATTTCGGTACTCACAAGTTCCATTCCGGTACTCACGAAGGGAAAGTAGGGCAAGCCTTCCGGTTTCCGGTACACTCATCTGGCTCGCCGATCGCTCTGCGTACCATATGAAATCCATTCTGCTCGTCATTGCACTGCTCGCCTCCAGCATCTCGTTCGGCCAGTCCGACCCGACTTGGCGCTCATGGAACCAGCCGTTCGAGCCCTTCCACATCATCGGCAACATCTATTACGTTGGCGCCAGCGATATCGCTTCGTACCTCATCACCAGTCCGAAAGGTCACATCCTCATCGACGGCGGATTCGTTGAAACGGCACCGATGATTCGCGACAACATTCGCAAGCTGGGCTTCAAGGTTGAGGATGTGAAGGTCCTGCTCAACAGCCACGCCCACTTCGATCACGCCGCCGGACTCGCCCAACTCAAGCAATGGACCGGCGCGCAATTTGTCGCGAGCCACGCTGACGGCGACCAGATCGCCCGCGGCGGACACGACGATCCCATGTGGGACGACAAATACCTCTTCCCTCCGACGAAGCCCGACCGCTACATCGCCGATGGCGAAACCGTCACCGTTGGCGACGCGGTGCTCACGGCGCATCTCACTCCCGGACACACCAAGGGCTGCACCACCTGGACCACCACCGCCGAAGAGAACGGTCATCGCTACAACGTGCTGTTTCTGTGCAGCGTGTCGGCTCCCGGATACAAGCTGGTCAACAACCCCAATTACCCGAACATTGTGTCCGACTACGAGCACAGCTTCGCCTACCTCAACTCGCTGCCTTGCGACGTCTTTCTTGGCGCGCACGGCCAGTTCTTCCACCTGAAAGAGAAACGGGCAACACAGCTCGCCAATTCAAAGACGAATCCGTTTGTCGACCCGCAAGCACTCCACTCATTTCTTGCCCAAGCGCAGCGGGATTTCGAGACAGAGCTGAAGCAGCAGCAGAAGTGAAGAAGTGCGAGACAACCTCTCCGTCTCGCCCGCTGTCCATCCTCAGTGAGCAACGCAACTCACAGAGGAGAACTGAATGGCCGACATCAAAGGCATGAAGATTGCAATCTTGATCGCTGATGGATTCGAAGAAGTAGAAATGACCAAACCGCGCCAGGCACTCGACGACGCGGGTGCCAAGACCAGCATCGTTTCGCCCAAGAAAGACAAAGTCAAAGCCTGGGACATGAAGGAATGGAGCAAAGAATATCCAGTTGACGTTCCACTCGAAAGCGCCAACGCGAATGACTTCGACGCGCTGCTGCTTCCAGGAGGGGTCATCAATCCGGACAAACTCCGCATGGAGCCCAAGGCCGTCGCTTTTGCGAAAGCCTTCTTCGACGCCGGAAAGCCGGTCGCCGCGATCTGTCACGGTCCGTGGACGGTCATCGAAGCCGGTTACGCGAAAGGCAAGCAGATCGCGTCATGGCCGTCGCTGAAAACCGACCTGCGCAACGCGGGAGCAGAGTGGGTAGATCAGGAATCTGTCGTGGACGGCAACCTGGTTTCCGCCCGTAATCCCGACGACATTCCGGCCTTCAACAAAGCCATGATCGACGTTTTCAGCCGCGCTCGCCAAACCACCAAAGCAGCTTAGATCAATAGGATCCCACGTTCGGCAGCTCTCGTCCGGGCGTGGGATTTTGCCATTTAGCCCCCTTGCAATTCCCACCAGCGTCTTCTCTCTTCGCGACCACTGGTCCTTTGTCGTAATCTATTACTTCCACGGAGAGATTCATGCCTAACTGGATGTCGCGTCCGCTGCACGAGGTCGATCCCGAAGTCGCCGCTGCCATCGACAACGAAGTCAACCGCCAGCACGAAGGCCTGGAACTGATCGCCTCGGAGAACTTCGTTTCCGAAGCCGTTCTGGAAGCCATGGGTTCGGTGTTCACGAACAAGTATGCCGAAGGTTATCCCGGCAAGCGCTACTACGGCGGATGCGAATTCAGCGACGTGGTCGAGAATCTCGCGCGCGATCGTGCCAAGCAACTCTTCGGCGCCGAGCACGCGAACGTGCAGCCACACTCGGGATCGACGGCCAACATGGAAGCCTACGGCTCCGTACTCAAGCCCGGAGACACCATCCTCGGCCTGAACCTCGCCCATGGCGGGCACCTTACGCACGGCCACCACCTGAACTTCTCCGGCAAGACGTACAAGATCGTTCCCTACGGCGTGCGCAAAGACACTGAGACGATCGACTACGACGAGTTGCAGCAGATTGCCGAGCGCGAGCATCCGAAGCTGATCGTGGGCGGAGGCAGTGCCTATCCTCGCACCATCGACTTCGCGCGCATGCGGCAGATTGCCGACAAAGTCGGCGCGCTGTTCATGGTCGACATGGCGCACTTCGCCGGACTGGTCGCCGGTGGCGCTCATCCCTCGCCAGTTCCCCACGCACAGATCGTTACGACGACAACGCACAAGACGCTGCGTGGACCGCGCGCGGGCATGATCCTTGCCAAGCAGGAATTTGCCGCTGCCATCGACAAAGAAGTTTTCCCCGGCGATCAAGGCGGACCACTCGTCCACATCATCGCCGCCAAAGCCGTCTGCTTCCTTGAAGCGATGCAGCCCGCGTTCAAGGAATACGCACGTCAGGTGGTCGCTAACGCGAAGGCGCTTTCCGAAACCATGCAGCAGGAAGGTTTCCGCGTAATTTCGGGCGGAACCGACACGCACCTGATTCTGGTCGATGTGTTCTCGGCCGGCATGCTCGGCAGCGAAGCGGAAAAGGCGCTCGGTGAAGCCGCGATCACGGTCAACAAGAACGCTATTCCGTTCGACACCAATCCGCCGATGAAGCCGAGTGGCGTTCGCCTGGGCTCTCCGGCTTGCACCACGCGCGGCATGAAAGAAGAAGACTTCCGCCGCATCGGTCAGTGGATCGCCGACGCGCTCCGCCATCGCACCGAGCCTGATCGTCTGGCCCGCATTCGCCGCCAGGTGAAGGATCTCGCCGACGCGTTCCCGCTCTATCCCGAGCGCCGCGCCAAGGCCAGCGCGCTGGCCAGCGTATAAACTGGATCCGTGGGGAAGCTCAGCCTTAGCCAGCGCTCCGGACAGATCGCCCAGTCCGAGATCCGCGTCATGTCTGTGGAGTGCGAGAAGGTTCGTGGCGTGAACCTTGCGCAAGGTGTCTGCGATACGCCGGTTCCGATCGAGGTGCGCCAGGCAGCCGAACGCGCCATCGAAGCCGGCCACAATTCCTACACGCGCCTCGACGGCGTTCATCCGCTGCGCCACCAGATTGCGGGCAAGCTGCGCGAGTTCAACCGACTGGAGCACGATCCCGAGCGCGAAATCGTCGTCACCGCCGGCGCTACCGGCGCCTTCTACTGCGCGGCTCTCGCGCTACTGAATCCCGGCGATGAAGTCATCCTGTTCGAGCCCTATTACGGATATCACCTGCACACGATCGAAGCCGTGG
>Ga0335069_10006742_pt1 | contig 16655 bp, 10 predicted proteins | sample Lox_Sample_11_FD_206714 | JGI IMG/M metagenome (GOLD analysis project Ga0335069, IMG submission 206714) | Soil microbial communities from Loxahatchee National Wildlife Refuge, Florida, United States - Lox_Sample_1.1 | ecosystem: Environmental > Terrestrial > Soil > Wetlands | place: USA...
CATAGCTGCGCGCCGATAGAACCGTCGACAGCATCTGCTCTGCTTGCGCCAGCGAATTTGCACGAAAGAAGACCCAGCCCAGGCTGACTAAGGCGATTGTGGCCATCCATGAAATTGGCGTCCACAGCCATGCCGGAGGGTTCCAATCGAACCGCCGCTCTACTTGCTCGATCTGCCGCTGTAGCACCAGCAGTAACCCGTGATAACAGCCCCAAATCAGGAACAGCCCGCTTGCCTTATGCCACAAGCCGAACAACACCATCGAAACCAGCAGCAGCCCGTTTCTCCACCATAGTTCCCTGCGCAGCATAGCCAATGGCAGAAACACATAGTCGCGAATCCAGAACGATAGCGACATGTGCCAGCGCGTCCAGAAAATCGACGGTGTCGTCGACCCGAACGGCCGCTCAAAGTTTTCCGGAACCGTAAAACCCAAGGCCTGTGCGGCGCCGATCGCGATGTGCGAATAGCCTGCGAAGTCAAAAAACAGCTGCAACCCGTATCCAAACGCCAGGCACCAGACATCGGTGCCGCTCCATTGGCTAACCCGATCGAATCCGCTGCCAATCCCATCGCCCGCAAGAATCCCTTGCCCAAGCAACTTCGCCAACTGCATCATTAGCGCGCCAGTCGCAATGCGTCGCAATCCGTGTGCAATCTTGGGCCAGCTTGTTAACGTCGGTTCTCGAAACTGTGGCAGCATCTCGGGCATGCGGCAGATCGGTCCGGAAATCGCCACCGGAAAAAACGCCATGTACAAAGCGAATTCGAGAAGCGACGGATCCGATTCCTCTTCTCGGTAAAGATCGAACAAATAGCTCATCGCCTGGAAAGTCCAGAACGAAATGCCCAGTGGCAACGCGAGATGGGCAAACCCTTGCAGCGAAGAGAAGGGAAAGCTCACAACCGCTTCCGGCAGATACTTGAAGCTGCCCAACAGTAAAAGATTGAACAAGACTCCAACTGCCAGCACGATTCCCGAGAGGTTGCGCCTCAGCCACCTCCCGATTGCATAATTCGCCAGCGTGGACGCCAACAGGACCAGGGCGAACCACGGCGTCCACGCCAGATACAAAGCGTAGCTGGCGATCAGTAAGATCGCCTGTCGCGCATTTCGCGATCGGACCTTGGCGCACACCAGCACACAGCAACAAAACAGGCCGCAATAGAGGCTGGCGCGAAGCAGCATCGGCGTAATGGTACCCAATCAAAATCGTGCCGCAAAGCCGCTTTCACGGCTGTGACCCAGAACACACTAGATCCACTCTGCTCGCCGCTAAAATGGCCTAGCGTGAAGGTCTTTCACAATCTCGTCGAAGCCCTGGCTGGGGCGCCGCTGGATCGCCCTTTTATCACCCACTGGATCGACGAAGACGAGCAGGAAACCGTTACCTTTGGTCAATTCCGTCAACGTGCCCGCGCCCATGGGTTCGAACTACGAAAGAGCGGAGTTACCGCCGGTGACCGTGTGGTCCTGATCATGCCGCAGGGCATTCCCGCGATGGCCGCGTTCGCCGGCGCCATGATGATCGGCGCCGTGCCCGCATTTCTCGCCTATCCCAATTTCAAGATTGAGCCTGCAAAATATCGTTCCGGGCTCTTAGGCGTCACCGCGAATCTGGGCGCTAAGATCGTGGTGATTGATGAAGAGTTCCCGGAGGAAATGCTCGACTGCGTCACTCTAACTGAGGGACAAAAACTGGTGCGCCTCTCAGCAACAACGCCCGACGTCGCAACCCTGCCAGAGGTGAAGATTCCGTCTGAAGCACTCGCCTTCATCCAACACTCGGCGGGAACCACCGGGCTTCAGAAAGGCGTCGCCCTCACCCACGAAGCCGTCCTCACCCAACTCGAACACATGGCCGGCGCTCTGCAGATCGACAGCGCAAGCGACCGCATCTACAGCTGGCTGCCCCTCTATCACGACATGGGACTCATCGCCTGCTTCGTCCTTCCGATGGTGTGTCACCTGCCGATCGTCATTCAGTCACCTATCGACTGGGTGATGCACCCCGATGCCATGCTTCAGATCATCACTGAGCACCGCTGCACGCTGGCCTGGCTGCCGAACTTCGCCTTTCAATTTGTGTCCCGTCGCACGCCGACCGACACCAAGACACACTATGATCTGTCATCTCTGCGAGCGTTAATCAACTGTTCCGAACCGGTTCGCTCCAGCAGCATGGACGAGTTTCAAAACACATTTGCCCCCGCCGGACTGAAACCCGGCGCTCTGCAATCGTCATACGCCATGGCGGAGAATGTCTTCGCAGTTACCCAATCCCAGAACAACGGTCCGGCCCGCATCTGGGCTAATGGTCCGGCATTTCGCAGCCAGCACCGCATCATCCGGGCTGAGCCAGGAGCATCCGATGCCATCTGCTTCACCTCCTCTGGCCGCCTTCTTCCCCACCAGCTAATTCGCATCGCAGAGGATGGCGCGGACCTGCAGCCCTCCTACGTCGGCGAAATTCTGCTTAAGAGCGATTGCCTGTTTCGCGGCTACTACAACCGCCCCGACCTGACTAGGGCGGCTCTGGTGGATGGTTGGTATCACACCGGCGACCTCGGTTTCCTTTTAGACAACGAACTTTACGTGGTCGGTAGAAAGAAGGATCTCCTAATCATCGGCGGTGAAAACATCTACCCGCAGGATATCGAAGAAATCGTCGCTGCTCACCCCGCGATTCACGACGGTCGCGCGGTGGCTTTAGGCGTCTACAATCCGGAGATCGGAACCGAAGAGATCGTTGTGGTCGCGGAAGTGAATAACGAAAAGCTTCTGGCCAATCACGATGAAATCGAGCAGGCCATTCGCAGCCAGGTCGTGGCCGGCTTGGGAGTCGCCGTCAAACAAATTTTCTTCAAACCTCCCAAGTGGATCGTCAAAAGCACGGCAGGCAAAGCCGCCCGATCCGCCACACGCGACAAGTTACTGCGAGAGCATCCCGAACTCAATTCCGACAAATCAGGACCACCCTCATGACCGAATCTCAACAAATGATCGAGCACGTTGCCAAACTCATTCGCAAGCCGAACGTCACCATCGACGAGAACACGCCGCTCGTCTCCTCCGGCCTTATCGACTCGATGTCATTGGTCGACCTTCTAATCAAGCTCGAAGATCTGACCCACATGCGTATTCCCGCCGGCAAGGTCCAACCCAAAGACATGGACACCATCGCAAAAATGTTTGCCACGGCCCAGCGGGTTGGAAAACCCCGCCCTAACCGCTAGGTTTCAATAAAGAAGGTGCAGAATATCGCTGTAGTCGTCCGTCCACAAACGTGGAGCCACTGGGCCTTTTATGGGTGGAGGATTGGGCTCAAGGCCGTCAACTCGCAGATCATCCGCTTGGTGTGCGATGAACACCCACAGGTTATCCAGAAATGGGTAACCGGCATAGGCGAACCGCACCAAACTTGATGCCCCATACTGCTCTGTCAATCCCTGCAGTACCGGCAGAAGATTGATGTGACGGCTGCTTACGTGAATCGCGATGACGCCTTCGGGTTGCAGGTGACGCCAATATAAGTCGAAGGCCTCTTTGGTAAGTAGGTGGACGGGTACGGCATCGCCCGAAAACGCATCCAGCACCAGCACATCAAAGTTCTGACCGCCGTGAACCGCCTCGCCCGCAAGCAACAACCTTCCGTCCCCCTCCTCGAGATCAACATGTGCTGCCGAGTCGCGCACATATGTAAACAGAGGGTGATCGCCGCTCGAAAGCTCGATGATGTCGGGATTAATCTCGTAATAACGAAAATAATCGCCTTCCACTCCATAAGCTGCCAGAGTGCCGGCGCCCAGCCCGACTACGCCCACACGCAACGTCCCCGGTGCCGTCCGTCGTTTCGGATGGTTGCGCAGCATGATTCCGATCCCGCTGTCAGGTCCGTAATACGCCATCGGCAGCTGATCGTTCGGCGGGTCGAGTTGCGCACCGTGAAGTGTTTGCCCATGAAACAGCGCCTTGCCGCCTTGTGCCAGCTCGTAGATCCGCAAAGCACCGTAAAAATTGCGCCGTGCAGCATATAAATTCGATTCGGGCTGGGCGGTGCGCACCAGCAGCACCAACGATAGGATCGCCAAAATACAAACCAGTGCCTGTACTGGACGAAACCCACGCTTAATTGCCCGAGGATCTCCTTGCAAATATGTGCCAAGCAGGACGACAGCACCAACCAGCACCGCAGAGGGGTAGAAACGAAACTCTTGCAGGACTGCGGGAAGGGGAGCAATCCAGTGTCCAGCAAGGAATACCGACCCAAGCAGTCCGGCGAAGATCGAAGATGTTATCCAAAGGCCAGACCGATATAGCCACGACAGCGGATCCAGGAATAGGCAGCCCAGCAATAGAACAACTGTCGCTCCAACGGAAATCTGAAACTCGGTAAAGAATTTGAACCAGTGCGGGGCGAGCACCGCCACAAAAACTCCCCCCATGGCTCCTCCAACTGAGATAGCCAGATAGAAACTCGTAAGCTGGCTGACACCCGGCTTCAGGCGTACCAGTTCCCCATGGCAAATCATGCTCGCCAGGAAGAGAACAATCGGCAGAAGCACGACTTGTGCGTCCCTCAACGCGAAGATCATCGCGGCACATAACAGAAAAACTCCGACGCCGAATAACGGATGGCAAATCTCGCGTCGATACCAACGTGGATGGTCAAAGCAGAGGATGAAACTCAGCAGATAGAGAGCTAGGGGTATCACCCACAACAAAGGTAATGAAATCACTTCCTGACAAAGAATATTTGTGGTTGCCAGGAGCAGCGCTGAAGCACACGCCGGCAGGAGCACCCAGAGTGCTCGGGTGATAACGCTTGTCGGAGCCGCCGCGGCCTCATCCGGTTCCGGCGAAGGGCTTTCTTGCATCTTCCGCACTGTCCACGCACACCAACCGCACAAGGCGGCGTACCCGCAGAACAGTGCCGACCAAAGAATCCCCTGACCGCGAATGTGCATGAGCGGTTCGAACAAAAAAGGGAAAGTCAGCAGTCCCAGCAAAGAGCCAAAGTTGGAGACGGAATACAACCGGTACGTGCGAGTCTCCCAGCCTTGATAGGCAAACCAACGTTGCAGCAGCGGCGCGGTCGATGCCAAAACGAAAAATGGTAGTCCGACAGACACCAAAATGATGAATGCTACTTTAGCGAGCGGATCACCTCCGACAGATCTCCATTCCACGCTAGGTGTGATTGCCGAAGGCCAACGTATCGAAAGCACCAGGATGGTCAGAACCGCCAACCCGAGAAGAACGCAATGGACGATGCCTTGACCTCGCAGAGTCAGGCGGGAGGAAATCAGATGAGAGTACACGTACCCTGCGAGTAGCAAAACCTGGAACACCAGCATGCTTGTCGTCCACACCGCCGCTGACCCTCCAAACCATGGCAGAGTGTATTTGCTGATGATCAGCTGTACCTGAAACAGCAGGAACGCGCTCAGAAATGATGTCAGCGCATAAATCACAATCTCTCGGTTTTTGGCGCGGGCAGCGACTGCTGGCACGGCAGGCCGTTCAGCGATAGTGGAAGCGGTCATATAACGGCAAGAACTCAGCCAAAAATCTCCATACTTAACCTGCCATTGCAATGGGCCCTTGCCAGTCGTGCGCATCACAGAGGGATGTGATGTTGGTCACTAAGGGCGGAAAGGCTCCCCTTGCTGTTTGGCAGGGAGAGCCGAAGGCCGATGCGGATGAAAAGAGGTTTTAAAGAGTAGTTTTTTATTCGGCAGTTCTTACTGCAAACGGAACGCTTGTTCCCTGTTCATACGAGGCCCGCATCTTTTCTTGCACGTGCTGCTGCACGCGCTCCCACTCCGGACGAAGAATCATCTCTTTGATGGCAAACTTTGCCTCGCGATTAGCGTCGTCCACCCTTACCGCCAGTTCGTTATTTCGGAAGCGATAATCAATGATTTCCGCCAGCGGGATTAACTGGTTCGAGGACTTCCCCACAATCACGAACACCACCTTCTCTGACACGAGCGTGTATTCAGGACAGGACCCCTGCGCAGCCGGCATGGCTGGCCCGCCAAACGAGGCCATAAAACCATGGCGTCCGATCGTGCAATCTCCCATGTGCATGCGCACCACCGTTCCGTGCTGGTAGATTCCGCCTTGCGCCGCCAGGAATGTCGAGAAACCGCAAATCAAGAGAACCAGCGAAAATACGCGTTTCATGGACTCCTTTACTTGTCGAGACTGGCCGGGTTGAAATACCCGCGCCGACAACGAAATTGCAGGTTGAGATTGTGAGTGGGAAGAATTGTCACTGAGTGAAATGGTTGGCTCGACGGCGGAGGGGCGTAGGTGACAACCTCAGCCGAGTGCAAGTCGCCCATAATGTTGCCCAGGATTTTGGCCGGGTCGTCTCGCATGGGAAAGTAACGTCCGCCCGAGGCTTCTGCCAACTGCTGCAGCACGGCCGTTCCCTGGGACGGGCTCTTCGGGTTATTAAGGTCCACAGCATAGACTTGCGCTTCACTCCGCAAGATTGCTGTCATTGCGTCACGGAAGTTTGCGTTGCTGTTGGTGTCATCGCCATCCGAGAAAAGAATAATGACAGGTCGGGAAGATGCGTCTTTCTGGTCAATGAAACTTTTTGCTGTATCTGTGACGGCGTCGAACAGGGGCGTCAGCCCGCCGTTCGCTAAAGCCGCTACTTCGTGAGCGGCGCTGGCCGAGCGGCAATTGTCGGCACAGATAATCTGTTCCTTTGCGCCTGCAATCGCGACGATCGACAGTCTGTCCCCTGGCATCCACTGCGGTCCCGTGATCAGACTCACAACCTCTATGATCTCCTTGCGAAACTGCTTCATCACCGATTCGCTGGAGTCAACCAGCACCACCGTATTCAAGGCCGTTTCGCTCGAGTGATTGAAGCTCCTAAAATCTCGGATCACGACATCGCTATCCACTACCGCAAAGTCGCCCCGCTGGAGATCTTCAACCGCCTGATTGCGGCCGTTGGTCGCAACGAATGTCAGCCTGACCTCGGATACCGTCGCCCGGAAAGTCACAACCGGTGCGTCAGCGGCGTTGCCGATCGACGGCCCGACCAGCATGAACCAGATCACGATGCAGCCTGGCCACCTGCGAATTGTGAGAATCGATGCCATCGCTAACGTCGCTTGGGGAGGAGTGGTGCCGAGGTCGATTCCTTTCTTTCTAAAGATTCGCCTCGTTTTTTCTTGTAACGGATTATCGCTTTCTTAGAATCAGATTGCTATGACAGTCCCGCACATCCTCAAACGTCCGTAATGGATACCCAGCATATCTGCGGAGTTGTATGGCCATAAATATCTCGTCGATGGCTGCGACCGGCCAAACGAAGCAGAATCAAAAAGATAGTTCCGGTAACCAGCTTCCTCGTTACTGTGAAAATCCGCGTTTTCAAGTTAGTTCATTCTGCGCAACCCTCGAAACCAAAGGAAATTTTGCCTTCCCGTCGCGATCGCCTTCCCAAATCGGAAACAGACTTGCCATCAACCAACGGTCCCTCGTCTAACTGACCCAAGACTCTGGCCTCGCTTCCGATGTAGCTATTGGGAGCGCAAGAATGCTGAAGAACGGTAAGAGTCGCATTCGAATTTTGCTGGTTGGTCAGTGCGAGTCTGACTTGTTTCAACTGAGAGATGTTTTCTCCCAGAGCTGCGGAGAGCGCATTCTTGTCGAATGTGCTCTTTCCATCGCCGAGGTCGAAAGCAAATCGTCGCAAGGTACGTACGATTTGATTCTTCACGATGGAAGCTGGAAACATTCAGGCACTCCGTATCGAAATTTGGGTCGAACCGTCCCAATCGCAGGTCTACGGGACCAACCCAGTCCTTCTCCGCTCCACAAGGCCCTCCGGTCTGCGACCTGCAAGAACGTGAAATTCCCTGGGCCTTGTCTGGCGCTCACCCTTCTGGGAGCAATCGACGCCTACCAGAAGGATCGGCAACGCGAAGGGACCGAAGAATTGCTCTGCAAATTGCGCCGGACCGTAGAACAATCACCCGACCTTGTCATGATCACCAACGATGCTGGTGTCCTCGAATACGTCAATCCCGCATTCGAGCAAGTGACTGGATACGCTCAGATCGAAGTCGTCGGCCAGCCTCTGGGAATTCTCAAATCAGAGCAGCAAGCTGGCGAACTCTACGAAGAGATGTGGAACACGGTTCTCTCCGGCAAGATCTTTCATGGCGTGGTGATGAACCGGAAGAAAAATGGCGAGACCTTTATTCTCGAGAAATCCATAACACCGCTGCGCAATCGCCAAGGCGCAATCACCCACTTCATCTCCACTGGGCGCGACATCACCAGTCAGCGGCAACTCGAACAGCAACTCCAGCAGGCACAAAAAATGGACGCGATCGGCAAGCTGGCGGGCGGCGTGGCCCATGACTTCAATAACCTTCTGATGATCATCAGCGCCAATGCCGAGCTGACCCTGGACGCACTTTCGCAGCAAGACTCCAGTCGGGCGCGAATCGTGGAGATCATGAACGCTTCCCGGCGCGCCGCGGACCTGACCCGCCAGTTGCTCGCTTTCAGCCGGCAACAAGTGCAATCTCTCCGGCTGCTCGATTTAAACGCCGTCGTTGCCGAACTCAGCCGCATGCTGCCGCGCTTGATCGGCGAGGATATTCAGTTCGCATTCATTCCCGGCGATGACCTCGGAGTGGTGAAGGCCGATCCGGTTCAGATCGAGCAGATTGTGATGAACCTCGCCACCAATGCCCGAGACGCTATGCCCCAGGGAGGCAGATTCACCATCGAAACTTCGAAGTTCCACGTAGATGACACCAACCTGATGCGCCATTCCATCATGCCGCCCGGAGAGTACGTCTTGATGATCGTCTCCGACTCCGGCGTCGGCATTCCCCGTAAAGAAATGCGCCACATCTTCGAACCATTTTTCACCACAAAAGAAGCTGGCAAGGGCACCGGTCTCGGCCTCGCGACCGTCTATGGCATTGTCAAGCAAAGCCAGGGTTTCATCTGGGTGTACAGTGAGCCTGGCCTGGGAACCACCTTCAAGATCTATTTGCCACGCATCACAAAAGCGGGTCAGTCGGCGGTCGTGAGCCCCACAAAGGAAACGCCGCGCCGCGGATCGGAAACCGTCTTGCTGGTAGAGGACGAAGCTCCATTACGCGAACTGACCCGCGAATTTCTCACCCGCAGCGGCTATACCGTGATCGAAGCCGGCGACGGCGAGGACGGGCTGCGTGCCTCGCGAGACTACCCGGGACGCATCGATCTGATGATTACCGACGTTGTTATGCCCAAAATGAGCGGCCCTGTCTTGGCGGCAAGCCTGGCGGCGGAACGTCCGGCAATGAAAGTACTATTCGTCTCCGGCTATGCGGAAAATACCGTGCTGCGTCACGGCTCCATCGATGTCACCGCACGCTTTCTGGCAAAACCATTCGATCTCACCTCGCTCGCCCGCAAAGTTCGCCAGGTTCTGGAAGAGCCCATGGCTCGCGCCACCAGCGCCTGAAGGCTGCCTCCCGTATAATTGTCCGCGGACCTGCCGATGATTGTTCTGACAATCATTCTGCTCGTGCTTCTCGCTGGCACCCTCGTTTATTCCGTTCTCTCAGTGGTCGCGGCGTTCCGCTATCTTGCCGTCCAGCCGTCCGCACCTGAAACATTTGCTCCCATCAGCATTCTCAAACCGCTGGCCGGGCTGGATCTCGGCCTCGAATCCAATCTGCGGACGTTTTTCGAACAGGACTATCCTGCGTACGAAATATTGTTTGCCGTAAAGTCGCAGCAAGATCCGGCGGTTTCGGTAGTCGAGAAACTTCGTAGCCAGTACCCGCACATTCCTTCCCGTTTGTTGATCACCGGTGAGCCGCCGTATGCCAATGCCAAGGTTTTCAGTTTGGAGCACCTGCTGGCCGCTGCCGCACATGACCTGGTCGCTATGAGCGACAGTGATACCCGCGTAACGCCTGGCCTCCTGCGCACGATAAACGCCGAATTCCGGAATCCGGATGTCGGGCTTGCCACCTGTCCCTATCGCGCGGTCGGAGGTCCAAGTCTCTGGTCACGTCTCGAAGCCACAGGCCTGAACACCGATTTCATGGCCGGCATTCTCGTGGCTCGCATGCTCGAAGGGATGAAGTTCGCCGTCGGCCCAACCATCGTCGCGCGCCGGCAGGTGCTCGAATCGATTGGCGGCTTCGAGGTGCTCAAAGAGTACCTGGCGGAAGACTTCGTAATGGGAAAGTTGGCCGCCGAAGCCGGCCATGGCGTGATCCTCTCCTCGTATGTCATCGAGCATCACATCGGCTCGGCTGGATTGCGCGAAAGCCTGGCTCACCGCCTTCGCTGGGTGCGCAGCACGCGACGATCCCGTCCTGCCGGCTACGTAGGACAGCTGTTCACCATGCCGCTGCCGATCGCCATTTTGCTCACGATTGCGGATCCTCGCTGCTTGCCGCTGTTGGTGCTGACCTTCGCGGTGAGGGTGATCACGGCCTATGTTGTTTCGAATCGAGTATTAAAGGCCCGGATCAATTGGCTGTTACTTCCCTTTGAAGACGTGGTGGGATTTTGCTTATGGCTTGCGGGCTTCTTTGGCAACACGATCACCTGGCGTGGAAGAAAATATTGCTTACAACGTGACGGCAAGTTCGTGTTGGTGAAGGCTGGCTAAGGTTCAGGCTGGATCGAGTTTGCCGTCTTTGAGCCGGAACGATTTTCCTCGCCACTCCACCGTGTGTCCGGCGAAACTCAACACCCAAACGGCTAGCGCAATCACGTCGCGCACGGGCACAAGCAACAGTGCCTTACTAACAAAACGATCCTTCAACACACTTCTACCCACACACATCGCCACCGCGAACCGAGCCACGAGCGTCGCCGCAAGCAATCCCCACGCCCACTCCGCGCCGCGTGCCGCAATCAAAGTCAGCAATGACCAAGGGACGCCGAAAGTCATCCCCAGGCCCACATACCCCCAGAATCGCGAGTCACGAATTGTCCGCGCCCAGCGCAGCTGATGCGAAAAGAACTCAGACATGGAATACCGCGGCAAAAACGTCTCAACCACGACATCCGGTAACTCGACCCTCAAACCTTTGTCCGCAATCTGTCGCCCGATCTGGTAATCGTCTGCCAGGTAATCTGCGAGACTTTCAAATCCACCGATAGCTTGCAAATCGCCACGGCGAAACGCCAACGTCGATCCCAACCCGAAATTCACCCCTTCGAGTTGCCGTGCCACCAGGACTCCCGGGCAGAAATCCGTGCTGATGCCCAGCGACTCCAGCTTCGAGCCGAGAGTCTCATTGGGAATGCCCCGATACAGGCACGTCACCAGGCCAACTTGCGGGTCCGAAAGCGGAGCGATTACCCTCCGCAGATAATGTGGCTCAACCCGGATGTCACTGTCATTGACAATCAAATATTCATGCCGCGCCTCACGCACCATCTGCGCCAGGTTGCTGACCTTGGTGTTCGTGCCCAGGGTTTCCGTGCAGACGATGCTTCGAATCGCCCGCGAGGGAAATTCCGTACAAAGCCTACTGACAAGTTCCAGCGCCGGATCCTGTGAATCACTCACACCAAAAATGATCTCGTACTCCGGATAATCGAGCAGGCAATGGCTGCGAAAACTGTCATACATCTCCGGATCGGTGCCCTTCAGCGGCTTGAGGATAGAGACACCGGGCGTGTGTCCACCAGTTGCGGCCTTCGCGCTACGCCGGAACCCAGCCGCGCTCCACAGGCAGAGAAGATAGTAAGCAACGCTTGAGATCGCAAGTACAGCCGCGATGATCTCGACAATCTCAAGCAATAAGTGACTCATGGCTTATAGAGCAACGGCTCAAACTCTGCGCAACGCCCTGCAAAGTCTAACAAAGCAAAGCTGCAACAACCCGTCGCTTATAATAAGCAGGTTGGCAGCTGGGCCGGACGGTCGCTCCCGTTTCGTCAAGGAATGGGGGAGGAAAGTCCGAACTCCGCAGAGCAGTGTGCCGGATAACGTCCGGGAGGCTGGGCCTAAGCCCAGTCGACGGAAAGTGCCACAGAAAACATACCGCCCCTCGCGGGGTAAGGGTGAAAAGGTGCGGTAAGAGCGCACCGCCGCCGCAGCAATGCGACGGGCAGGGCAAACCCCACACGGAGCAAGACCAAATAGGGAGGGATCGGGTTCGCCCGGACGTGCCGGCTCGGCGCGTCACAACCTCCGGGTAGGTCGCTAGAGCCCGGCAGCAATGCCTGGCCCAGAGGAATGGCCGTCCTGCCGCAAGGCAGACAGAATTCGGCTTACAGGCCCGGCTGCCACAAACCTTTATTTTCAAACACTTCCGAAGAACCAAGTGGTTGTTGTGACGCGGGGGTGACGCGCTCGCTGGGCGGGGAAAAATGCGTTGCCTCAACTGGGAAAGCGCAGGCGCCGAAGCAGGTTCTGGAACCGCGGGTCGGAGCGAATCGGATCCCAGACGCGGAAGGATCTCAGCTGCACCATCTGCCAGTCGTGCTGCAGGTAGGACTTTTCCAACCATTTCATGGCCTGGTCTGCCTCGCCTGCGCTGGCATAAGCCATCGCAATGTCATAGGGGGCGTTGCGCTGTGTGGCCTCCGCGATTTTCCACATCCGGTACCCTTCGGGTCCGGATTGCTCATAGGCCCGTTCAAGGCTGGTGAGTTGGGCGGACGGGGCTCCCCATAGACTCATCGCCTTCTGATATTCCTTAATAGCTTCTGCATACATCCTCTTCTGCTCATAGACGCCGCTTAGGAGTTCATGGCCCCTGGCATCATTGGGGTCGATTTCGATCACTCGCCGCAACTGCGCGATAGCACGGTCGTCCTGATGAGAGAGAGAATAGACGCTGCTCAAAGCAAGGTTGGCAGAAACTGAAAGTGGGTCCCGCTCCACAGCGCGTTGAGCCTCGGCGACTGCTTCCGGAAGCCGTCCCATACAGGAGAGGAACCAAGCGTATTCGAAACGCGCTTCTATCAGGCTAGGATCGAGCGAGAGAGCCCGCCTGAATTCCCGATCCGCCTCGTCCCAGTCCCAGCGATAGTAGTACGCGGCTGCGGCCATGGTGTAGTGGGCCTCGGGAAGCGTGTCATCAATCTCCAGCGCGGTCTTGAGTGCGGCATTGAATCGGGGCAGCGCCTCCTGGGGCGGCAGCGCACCCTCGATCCACAGCCAGCCATAAGAGTTCGCCAGGCTGGCGTAGGGCGGGGCCCAGTGGGGATCGGCGTCGATCGCCTTCTGAAAGAACTCAGTGGCTTTTCGGAAATCATCTGCCTGCCACTTGTAATAGTGATACTGGCCCTTGAGATAAAACTCGTAGGCAACGGGGTCAACGGGGCGGGCGCGGTTTAAGTGAGTGGACTCCTCCGGAGAAATCGCGACTTTGATCTCGCTCGCGACGGCCTGGGCGATCTGGCCCTGCAGAGTGAGCACGTCGCGCGTGTCACGCTCGTAACTCTCCGCCCACAGGTGAGTGTCTGTCGGGGCGCCAATCAACTGCACCGTGATGCGCACGTGTTCACCGGAGCGTTGCACAGAGCCTTCAAGGATACCGTCCACACCTAACGTTCGGGCGATTTCCGGCAGCGGCTTCTTGGTGTCCTTGAACTGCATGACCGACGTGCGCGATATCACCTTCACCGACTGGACTTTCGCCAGATCGGTGATGAGGGCATCGGTCATGCCGTCCGCGAAGTAATCCTGTTGCGGATCGCCGGAGAGATTCGACAGGGGCAAAACTGCCAGGGAGCGAATCGGGAACTGGCTTGCACGACCGAAAAAGCGGGTACGCCAGCGGCCTACATTGAAGGCAAGCAGCGCCGCTACCAATGCCAGCAAGGCGGCACCGACAAAGATTGCAGCCGTACCGGTCCGGCGCTTGGGTGCTGGCTTTAGCGCGGGCGGACTGTCCACGGGCGCGATGAAGCGGTAACCGTATCGGGGCAGCGTCTCAATGAACTGCGGATTCGCGGCCAAGTCACCCAGCGCCTGCCGCAGTTTCTTGACCGTGTGGTTTAAGCTGTCGTCGAACTCCACGAACGTATCCGCCGCCCATAATTTGGCACGTAATTCTTCCCGCGTAACCACTTGGCCGGGACGCTCGACTAAGGCGCGGAGCAAGCCGAACGCTTTTGGAGCGAGCGGGATCTTGTGTCCGTTCTGGTGAAGTTCCCCCGAGGTGGGGTCGAGCTCGAATTTGCCGAAACGGAGTACTCCAGGCGGGGATTGGACCGACACGGCCACGGTGCCGTTCCTCCAACGCGATCCAATCTAGCACAAAGCTATTGAAAAGATTGTGACTTCTAACCCATGGACGAGGTTGTTGCGTTTTTCAGTTTTGTGCTGCTCATCCGCATTTCAGGCAAAGATCAGACGGTGATCATTGAGAAGCCTCTCGGTGCTGTGAGATAGCTGCAACGGAGGGTGAATCATGAAACGTATCAGCATTCTTGCTTGTATTCTAGGTGTGTGTCTCGTTTCGACGGTGTGGGCACAACAGTCTGCGCCCAAGCCATCCTTTGGCAGGCATGGACCGCATCCAATGGCCAACCACACATCAACGGCACCGGGCCCGACAGTAAGCCGGAGCTCTGATGCTCATGCCAATCCGGATCACACGAAAATCTGGGAGTTGGGTACCTACGAAGGTGGAACCTGGTTTGCCTCGTGGCGGCTCAATGATCTTGGCGTGATCGTGGGCCGCGGTGACGTCCCCGATTCCGAGGGCGTTCTCTCCAACCACACGCTGATCGTGCCTCTGTTTGGGCCGCATGCGGGCGAGTGGATCGACCTCAAGCCATTGGATGGGGAACAGCCCACCGGGTGGGAGGAGCCCAACAACGACATCTCGGATACCGGGCTGGTCGTGAGTAGCTCCATCGCACCGGACGGGCATGTGCATGCGGTCGCCTGGACCAATCCGGCTGACCCAGTTGATTTGGGGACTCTTGCGGGCACAGGCGATCCAACCTACACGGACTACAAGGCGAGCAATGCCATTGGCACGAACAAACTCGGAACCCTGATCGTGGGCAATAGCGGAGTGGGCCCAACTGGCCAGCATCCTAGCGTGCCAGTTGTCTGGACGCCGTCGATTACGTGGATCAAGGAAAAACTCGTGACGAAGTGGACAATCCACGTGCTCGACACCGCCGCATTTCCGGGCTTTAGCTGGACGGCTTGGGGCGTGAACGACCTTGGGCAAATCATTGGCGTAGGCGGGAACGATGACGAAACGATTCTCGTGGCTGCGCTCTGGAACCCCCGCGCTGACGGAAAAGGTTGGCAGAAGCTCATGTCACTTTCATCGCCCCCGGGCTACCCATCAACCGACCCCTACGGCATCAACGAAAAAGGGGAAATTGTCGGCGGAGTTACATTGCCTGACCAGAGCATGTGGCTTTCCGTCCTCTGGAGACCACTCAACAGTAAGAGAACGAAGTACTCACAGGCGATTGTGCTTCCCCTGCCCAACGGCGGATTCACAAGCTGCCAGGGAGTGGGCATCAACGATCTAGGCGATATGGTCGGCGATTGCTGGAACGACGACTACTCGCTGGATCTCCCTGTGCGCTGGACCACGAAAGACCCGACCTTTTCTGAAATCATCAGTTTCCCTGGCGATTGGGGGTTTGCCTGGGGAGTAAATAACTTCCGAATTGCCACGGTCACTTATGGTGGCGGCGAGAACTGCTCGCCCGACACGTACCTCTCATGTGGAGGTGCAATCCAACTCCACTGAAGAGCAAGGCAGTTCGCACTGGAAGTTCAGACCCTCGCGTCCTTGAATGACAGCCGCCCGATGTCTGGGCGGCTCCGCTTGAGCATCTCGCCGAAGGGAGTTGTGCGCCAAGTTCTGCCGTCGGGCGACGGCAGCTTACAACCACACTGCCGGATCGTTGTCGGATCAGGGGCAACCCCGAATAAATGAAACCAAGACGATAAAGTCAGCATACCCGTACACCTGTGACGCCGGTGTGACGCAAAACCTGGCAACACTGCCAAAGCTGACTTCATTGACAACTAGCCGCTTCGCCGATTCAATAAGTTGCGTAGCTGCAACGCGACCCGGCGTATTCGGCTTACAGGCCCGGCTGCCACTGTAATTCAGCCCTCTTCGATTCCTTCAAATTAGTCCAGAGAACAGAAATCCTCTGTGTACCCTGTGTCCTCTGTGGTTCAAGCTTTTGACGTTGATTTACTCCACCACATAACATGGATAATCCTTCTGCGTAGCCGCAACTACTTCACGATCGAGTTCCACAACTTGTATCGGATGTTCTGCGTAGGTCACAGAGAGCAGTCGTCCCCCTGGCGCGTACGCATAGCCGCATCCACCATACTGTGTTCCGCCCTTGCTCCGCCCCACACGGTTCGAACTGACAACGTACGCTCCTGAAACCAGCGACGCCATCGCACCAGCAAGTTTCCATGACTCCAAACTCATTCCCGACGCACGGGGAATCACGATGAGCGAAGCCCCTTGCCTTCCGTACCCCCGTGCATACTCATTGAACATCGCATCCGTACACAAAAGCACGCCAACCTTGATTCCCAGCACCTCTCCCGCATCAAAACCTGATCCATCTCCGCCATACCAGTTACTCTCAAACCATCCCGGCTCATTCGGAAAATATTGTTTTCTGTGCAGCGGGC
>Ga0335069_10006743_pt1 | contig 16655 bp, 10 predicted proteins | sample Lox_Sample_11_FD_206714 | JGI IMG/M metagenome (GOLD analysis project Ga0335069, IMG submission 206714) | Soil microbial communities from Loxahatchee National Wildlife Refuge, Florida, United States - Lox_Sample_1.1 | ecosystem: Environmental > Terrestrial > Soil > Wetlands | place: USA...
ACCGTGCTCGGCCTGTCGCTAGTCCGCAATTGAGCCCGGCGGCCGCACAACGACCGCCGGCCCTGGCCACTCAACTGGCCTGAGCGCCTTCCGGGCCATAGAGGTGATAGTCCAACTCCGGCAGGAGCGCGTCCATCTGCTCGAGGGCCGCCAGCTTTCCTTCGTCGACGTTGTGGTGCTCGAGCTCGTTCAACAGATCGTGAAAGCGGGCCAGGTGGTCGAAAAAGCGCCGCTTGGCGTAGGCTTCGGTGGTGCCATTGGTTATGGCAAAGGGCCAATCGGAGCCCTGCAATAGCATCAGCTCGCGCGCGGCCTGCCGCAGGGTTCGGTCTTCCAGCGAGCCAAGCGCCAGAGACGCGACTCCCGTCACCACCTGCGCCATGCGGCTGCTGGCTTCGTGAATGGGCTGCCACAGCGCCACCGTCTTGGGATTGATCCACTGTTCGTTGTACCCGTTGTGGCCCCAACTGCTGGGGGAGGGCATGGCTTTTTGTTGCACGGGATGGAGGGCCAGGTATTCGCTCGGCGTGGCCAACTTCACGTCCTCGTTGTCCGCGCTCAATTCGCGTAGCACGTAATACAGCCACTGGGTACCCTCGAACCACCAATGGCCGAATAGCTCGGCGTCGTAGGGTGAAACCAAGGCTACGGGAAAGGGTTGGCGGTGCGAGGCGTGGCGGGCCTGATCGCGGCAACGGCTGACGAAATCGCGCGCGTGGCGTTGCGCGACCTCACAGCCGCGATCGGGATCGTAAAGCTGCTTGTTCGTGCCCGGGCCGGTGATGCGATAGTACTTGATTCCAGTGGGCGTGCGCACGCCGTCCGCGTATTGGTAGGAAGCCAAGTAGCCCTGATCCAAATCAAATCCGATATCACGATAGTACTCGCGGTATTGCGCATCCGACGGATAGCCGACCATGCTGCTCCACACCAACTTGGACGTGCTGTTGAGCCTGCCGAATACCGCCAGCCCCGAGGGGCAATACAGGGGCGCGTACGGGCCGAACAGCGGTTTGGGCGCCGCATTCTCGACGCCGTGGGTGTCGACAAAGGTATAGCGCAGACCCGCGTCTTTCAGGATCTGGTCGAGCCCGGGGTAAAATCCGCACTCGGGCAGCCACAGCCCCTTGGGCTTGCGCCCGAAAAGGCGGCCATGCTCGGCCACCGCCGAGACCACCTGCGCGCGCACCGAGCCAGGATAGGCGGTGAGCCCGGGCAGGAAGGCATGGGTGCTGGCGCAGGTCATCAACTCGAGCGACCCTTCCTCTTCTAGCTCTTTGAACACCGACAGCAGGCGTGTGCCGGCTCGCCCCACGAAGGTCTCTCGCGCTTCGTCGAACAGAGCGCGGTACATGCGCGCCAGGCGGTTCATTTCGGGCCAGCTCTCGGTTCGGTGGATCTCGGCGTCAGCCAGGCGCAGCGACATCTCCAGGTGTTGAACGCAGCGTTCGCGTAGCGTGGCATCCTCGAGCATGGCGGCCAGTGAGGGCGACACCGAGAGCGTCAGGCGAAACCGGCACTTCTCGCGGCGCAGGCGATCGAAAAACTTGATCAGCGGGACGTAGGTTTCGGTAACCGCCTCGAACAGCCAGCGCTCCTCCAGGAAGCGTTCGTACTCCGGATGGTGCACGTAGGGGAGATGGGCGTGCAGAACCATCATGAGATAGCCTTTCGGCATGGCAGATTTTCCCTTTGCCTTTCCCTACTTATTGAGCGGGGCTGCCGGGCTCGCGCCAGGCGCCGTGCTGGACGAATCCCCGCCGAACTCGCTCACCACCCGGGCATAGCCACGCTGCCCGATGCCGCGCCCAAAATCGGGGTCGTGTAGCACCCGTTCCACGCCCCACACGCAGCTCCCGGGGTTGGGATAGATGAGCACGCTGTCCTGTTCGTGCCGGCACAACTCCTCGGCCACGGCGTAGGTGGCAACCACCGGCCGTTGCGCCGACCAACCCGACAGGATCTGCCAGTCTTCCGTCTTGCTTCGGCTAGGCACCGCCATGATGTCGGCCGCGGCAATCAACTCACGCACCTCCCGGCCTCCCACATGGCCCACGATGCGAACCGCATAGTCGAGCAGCATGTAGCGCGACATCACCCGCAGGGGCCATATCATGGGGCCATCCCCCACGATGACCAGGCGGGTCTGCGGGTGGTTCTTCAAGATGGGCGGCATGGCTCGGATGAGCAGATCGGGCCCGTGTCGCTCATCCAGATCGCCGACGAACACGACCACCGGATCGATCGGGCCGATCTGATAGCGTGCCTTGACCACGGCCGGGTCCAGTTTCGAGACGAACTCCTCGATGGGAAAGCTTCGCTTGGGTGGCTCGCTGGCCGGCGGCTCGAGCGCGATGCCTTGACTCTCTACCGACGTCAAGACCACCGGGGCCACTGGGTGGGCTTCGCCATGCGGATTGGGCTCGGGCAGAGCCGGCCGCGCCTCCGCCTCGGTCGGCGGCTTGGAACGGGCCGCATGGCGCGTGCGCGCCGCTCTGGTCGCTAACGCACTCCGCGCCTCCATTATTGGTCACCTCGCGTCCCGGCCTCGGTCAACTCGGGAAAGCTCTCGGCGCACAGATCGGCGTAGCGGCGCGCCAGCCCGCTCCAACTCGCCCCGGCACCGTGCTGCACACCATTGCGCCCCATCTCCTCGCTGTGGCGTGGGTCATCGAGCAGACGACTCATTCCCCATACCAGCGAGGGCGGGTTGTCGTACGCCACCAGCCCGTCTTGCTCGTGGCGTACCAAATGGGCCGGACCGCCGTGCGTGGTCAGCACCGGTCGACCCGCCCGGCGGGCCAGCCCGAGCACGTCCTCGTCGCGCGCGACGCGATGGCGTGAGGGCAACAGCAGCGCTTCACTGGCCCGCAGCAGCGGCACCAGGCGCGCCATTTCGACATGGCCGAGCAGGCGAACCGCGTGTCCGAAGCCCAACTGGTGCGCGCGGCCCAGCAGGTGGTTGTGCATACCGCCACATCCGACGAAGACCACGCGGGCATTGGGCGCGCGCGACACCACGGTGGGCAGTGCCTCGACGAGCAAGTCCGGCCCGGCTCCGCCCTCGAGGGGTCCCACGAAGAGCAACATGCGGTCAAAAGCATGCAGACCGATCTCAGCCTTGATCCTGCCAGCGTCGAGCGGCACCTCCCATTCATCGAGCGGCCGCCCCTCCATGGGGACAATGTGCAGGCGCGATCGGTCGACGCCCAGCAGGGTGGGAGCGCTCTCGCTCAGCCACGCAGGGACGACCAAACACTCCACGGCGCGGGCCGCCTCACGCTCGAGTCGTTCGATGTGTTGCGACAGCTCGTTGACCGGCGCACCGTTGCGCCGAGTGGTTTCCAGCGAGCTCAGGGCCAACACGGCGGGCCGCGTGCCCAACCAGGGCACCAGCGCCGTCATCCACTCTTGCATGTGAAACAGATTGAAGGATGGCAGGACGGCCAGCTGTCCCTCCAGGGCGCGTGCGAAGCCCAGGGCCTTCTCCACCGGCGTGGCGCTCTCAGCAATCGCCAGCGGGTGGTAGGTGACGCCGGCCCGCTCGAAGTCAGCTTGCACCCCGTCGCGCGCCGGAACGAAAGCATGGATCTGTTGGCCTTGCGCGCACAGCTCGGCGCCCAGCGAGCTGACGAAGGTGGCCAGCGGCCCCTGGTGACCGGCGGCTTCGGCTTCGAAGCTCAGCATCGCGATACGCAGTTGGCTGCGCAGCTTGGGCTTGCGGCGCTCACGCACATAGGCCTCGGCCTCCCAAGGACTGGCCACCGGCTCGGGCGCCAGCCGGTCGTCGACGTACAAAGCGGCGTAGTCGGCTCGCTGGGACACGGTGCCCGAGGGGAACAGCGTGGACATCGATCGCGCCGCCGGAACGAATTCTCTGTTGCGCAGGAGAAATCCGAGCTCGGCGAGTTGCGTGGTCCCGGCCAGAGGAGCGGCCAGCAGCCGGTCGCCGTGCAGGGTCTCGATCGGGATGTCGCGCATCTGACGGGCGTTGAACCCGTTGAAGGCAATGCCGGAAACATCGTAGAGGCGCACGATGAGCCGCGCCCCATCCCACTGCCCAGCCTTGCGACGAGCGGCGCCGTCGACCCACGCGGGTTGCACGCGCCACACGATGAAGGCCTGGCCGGGCGCCACGACCGTCAGGTTCACGTAGCTGTCGGGACACGTGTAGGCCGAGTGGGCCCGCCGCTCGCCAATCTCCCACGCGTACCGGCGAAGCGACTCGGCAGGCAAGCGAGGGGCGGGAAGCGCCCGGGGCGACTGCGCTATCGGTGCTTCCTTCCGGGAGACGGACAGGGATTTTCGCCCGGGCAAGGGTGGCCCATTCTCGCGCCCACCCACCCGTGCCGTCGCCATCCGACCCGATGCGATCTGCGGAGCCAACTCTCCCCCCGTCTCAGCATGGAACATCCACTCTCCTCCTCATCAGGGCGTTAACAAATCTCGCGATAGACCGATTCGGTCTGCTCGGCGATGCAATCCCAGCTGAACACAGCATCAACCGCCGCGCGGCCATTGCGCCCCATCCAACAACCGCGCTGATAGTCCGCCAACAAGGTTCCCAATCCCCAGGCCACCGAATCGGGCGTGTCGTCTATATGCAGGCCGTTCACCCCGTGCCACACGAACTCCGCGGGTCCGCCCCGCTTGGTGCTCACCACCGGACGGCCGGCGCTCCAGGCCTCCAGGATGACGATGCCGAAGGGTTCGTTGCGGCTGGGCACGGCCACCACGTCGGCCGCCTTGAAAATGTCGATCAACTCACCGCCGCCGATTTGCCCGAGCACGCGCAGGGCATGGGCCACGCCGAGTTGGTGCGCCAAGCCGCAGATCTCGCCGCGCATGTGACCGTCGCCGGCGAACACGAACTTGGCATGGGGGTAATAGCGCATCACCGCCGGCATCGCCCGTACCAGGATATCCGGGCCTTTCTGCACCGTCAGGCGGCCGGCGAATAGCACTAAAGGGTCGAGTGGACCTATGGCGTAGCGGCGCTTGACGCTGCCGGGGTCCACATCATAGTCGAAGGCCTGGGCATTCACCCCATTGTAGATGACCTTGGCTTTCGCGTCGGGCACCTGATAGAGCCACTTCAACTCGTTCTTTAGCTGATTGGACACGGCAATCACCCGATCGACACAGTAGGTGCCGTGCCGCTCGTGATCCGAAATCCGCTGCGCCATGCCGCCGAAGAGACGATTGCCGTCTCGTCCGAACTCAGTGGAGTGCATGGTCAACACCGCCCGACGGCCACGCCCCTCCTTGGCCCATACCACGGCGTTCGAGGCCAGCCAATCATGGGCGTGCAGGATATCGAATTTCCCGACCCCGTCTTCGACGGCAAAGCACTCGCGAACGAACGCGCGGCACATGTTGTTGATTTCATCGACGAAGTTGGGACTCAACGGGAATGGGCAACGGTGGTAGTGGACTCCGTCCACGGCGTCATAGCTCGACTGCCCCGTACCCATGCGGGTGAAGACGTGGACCTCGTGGCCCCGGCGTTGCAGCGCCGCCGCCAGCGCGCTCACGTGCACTCCTACCCCGCCCACCCTAATCGAGTGCAACGATTCCCATGCAAACAGCGCGATTCGCATTCCTCCTCCTCGTGGGCTCACCGGATGGACCGGATGTTGCCCAGCTCGCCACCACATTGTCCTTGCTCAAAGTAGGCGTTCGCTCCGGGTTGTAGGGGTTGCTGTGCCAGGTTGCTGAAGTACCTTCTTGGATGTTGGTTGCCGCAAAAGGTGTCGGGGCAAAGCCCCGCGGAGGCGGCCTTGACATCACCGTTTCGCCTCTCCAAGATGCATTTCTTGCGCGAGCTGATGCTGCGCAGAGGGGGATCCATGAAATGTTGGTTCTGCGAGGAAGAAGCCCGCGGCGCATGCGCCGTATGTGGACGAGGACTGTGCCGACAACACGCCCAGCTCCACGACGAGCTCACGCTCGCCAAGTCCGACACTTCGACGGGTTACGCCACCTACTTCAACGCCTTCCGCACGCTCAAGTGCACCGAATGTCGGGTGGAGTGGCGTTCGTATGGCCCGAACGGGCCCATCCTCTAGGCCGCGACTTCAACCAGCGGACCGGTCGCCGGCGATCATCGCCTGCAACCTCTGGTGAGCCACGGCCAGCAGCTCGGGCGGGTCAGGCCACTGTTCCAGAATCAGCGAGCCTCGGTAGCCCCGTGCAAGCAGGCGCCGCACCAATCCCTCGACGCCGGCCGGATTCTCCTGCGCCGGCCCGGTGAACAGCGTCAGGTGGCTGTCGGCGTCCCCGCGGTTCTCATGCGCATGGACGTGCACGAGTGGCACGGCGGCCGCCAGGCGATCGAAGTAGGCCAGGTAGTCGTTGCGCGTGCCTTCGTACAGGTTGGCATGGCCGATATCCAGACAAAGACCCACGTGGCGTGCGACCGTGGGATCGAGGGCTCGCAGTCGGGCAAAGAACCCATTGACCTCCTCGGGCCCACTGGCCGGGGTGTTCTCGATGGCGAGCACCATGTTGGAGCCCGCCAGCCGCGCGGCCAGCGACGAGACGGCAGCGACGAAAGCATCGTTCGGCTGAGGAGTCAGGTGGATATTCAGAACGCGGGCGCGAATGTCGCGAGCCAAGTCCAGGTTGGCCCCAAGCACGTCCCGGCCCGCTTCGCTCAGGAGATCGGCGGACAAGGAAACGTGCACGCTCAGCCGCATGCCGCGGGTTTCGGCCGTGCGGCGAATGAAGGCGCGCGTTTTGTGAAAGAGATCCTCCGCTTCCCAGCCCTGTCGCCCCGGACCACCGTCCGGGAAAAACTCGAAGGCGTCAAAGCCCTGCTCGACGGCAAACTCGAAAGGGAGCAGGAGCGGCGCGAAGAATGCCGTCTGATTGCCTATGTGAATGTGCGGCGGCTCAGGCATGCTCGAGACCCACCTGTGGGCGCGCCTGCACGACAAAGAACTGGCCCCGCGCATAGGCGCCCTCGATGTCCTGCGGACCACCCAGCACCACCTCTATGGTAACCCCAATCTGGCCCACCTCCAGCAGGATCCGGTTGCGCAAAACATCATCCCACAGCAGGGCATCGCTTGCGTAGTCGATGCGACTGGCGCGACTAGGCGGCAGCGTGAAGCTGTCGTACAGCCCCGCGCCGGCGAAACCAGCCAGATCTTCCCCGTTGGAATCCGAACGGAAGATCAAGCCCTGTCCGTACAGGCCCATGCTCTTGCTGGGAAACGAAACGAAACGCGGAACCGTCTCGCCCCGGCGCAAGAGGAACCCCAGGGATCGTCCCGGATGATTGCCCACCAGGGTCGCGCCCAGCCCGGGCACCATCTCGGCGTAGAGCTCGTCGCGATCGCCGGTCATGGGGTTGGCGGTATGGACCACGAACGCGTACTCCGCGGCGACCACCTGTTGGATGAGCACGGCCATGAACAGATCCGCATCGGGGAAGCCATACGCGCGCCGGCTCCAATGGGCACGCTCGGTCCATTTGGAGGCCCAGACCCGGGTTACGCAGCGCCAGGCCTCGGACCACGGTTCGGGCGCGGGCAAGCCGGCTTCCGCCATGGCTGCCCGCAGGTCGCGCTGAAGCTCGGCCGGGGCGGCCAGCTCGCCGATCACCTCGCGCAGTCGCGCCAATAATCCCGGCACGGCATCGCGCTGGGCCCTGGCCAGACTGCCCAGCAGTGCCTGGTGCTGGTTGGCCGGGCCGCGATTGCCCCGATCGTTCAGCACCCGCTCGCATACGCCGAACGGCAGAGCCAGCGAGGCTGGCAAGTGGATCGAGTCGGGCACCCTTCCGGAAAGCCGCTGCAGATTGAGCGCCTTCGCGCCCACATTTTCGGCCCGAAACGCCGCCGGGCTCAACACCCACGCCTCGCTGGTGGGCCGCGATACCGGCGGGCGCTGGCGCGGCCGGGACACGGCCGGCTCTTCCGTGGGCTCGCCCGGCCGCACCGTGATGTCGCCAGTGGCGGCGACTCGCAGGCGCACCCACGCGCCGTGCTGGCTGCGCAACTCGGCCAGCAGCGCCGGCTCCCAACAGGTGGCCAGAAGCACCCCGGCGTTGCGCGCGCGCACGGCAACGTGCGAGACGAGGTCCACGGTGCTCTTGCTGAGCACGGCGGTCACTCCTTCGGGGATGTCCTCGTCTCCGCCGATCTCATCCGTGACCAGCACCGTGCGTGTCTCGAAGCGGCGTCCCTGTACCGCCGCCAACGAGCTCAGTCCTTCCACCACCCCACCGGCCTGGCCGCGGCCCGGGCTCACCACCTGCCAGGATCCCAGCCCCGCGCTTTTCCGCAGGAGCTCGTCCAGCTTGCGCAACAAGGCCGCAACCACGAACTCGAGACGGCCGCGCACGACCTCCTCGCCGAACAGCCGGATCGACCACTCGGCAGCAGCGACCGCGCTTCCCAGATAGTCCGCCACCGGCTGCAGCAAACGCACGTCGCCATCGACCAGGGCGACCAACTCTCGCCGTATCCGTTCCAACGCGGCCTGGGCGTGCAAGGCCCAGTCACGGCCCTCATGTGGCTGTTGTCGCAGCCGCTGCAAGTGACGCAAGCCGAGCGTCAACTCCTCAGTCGGACGTGAGACGCACAGATTGCGCAAAACCAGCTCGGTCCAGCCCATCAGGGCGTCCAGCGACAAAGGCTTCTCAAGGCTGCGTTCAATCACGGCGCGCAGGAAGTCTTCGAGCGCGAGATCGAGATAGAGCAATTCGCGCAGCTTGCCCTTGCCCGGTTTGAGCCCGTCGGCAAGGGCCTCGCGCAGGTTGGTCACGGTCTCCAGGAGCCAGGTCTCTGCCCCAGTCTCGTCACGACGGCGCCAGAGTGCATCGAGCAGATGTCGGTGGTGTTCGTCGAGGGCCGGGCGGCCCGCCGCCATGGCGCTCCCCAGGTCGGTGGCCGCATGGACCGAGCGCAGCACCGCCAGGAACTCGCCGAAGTCCCGCAGGAGCCCATCGCGCAGATTTGCCATGAACTCCGGCGAGCTGCGAATGGGGCGTTCGTAGCCGGCCAGGCGCTCACGGCTCACGCCTCTCGCCTGCAGAGCCGTATAGAAAGTGTTCTGGTCGCCCGAGTGACGCAGGAACTCGAGGTAGGCTTCGCAAATCGCGACGTCGTCGGGTGTGGTGTTGTTGTGCAGTTTCTGGTGCCACTCTTCCAGAAAATGCCCGCCCACTTCCTTTATTTTATGGCGATGCATGATCTCCAGGATGCCGTCGCGCACACGCTGGCCTTCGCCGCCGCCCCGCCCCACCGTGGTCGCTATCAGGCGCAAGATGAAGCGCGCGGCACCGGCCGAAACATAACGATCGGTCAGCTTCTGAGTAAAACGGTCCTGGGCATGGGCCAACTCTCGCGGTTTGGTGTTGTAGCGGCGCTGCCAATCGAGCTGGCGGATGGCCGAAAAACGCAACCACACGAAAATGAGGGCAAGCCCCTGCTGGCTTTCGGAAGGGACGCGATCGAGCATCTCGAAAGCCAAATCGAACCGATGCATGAGCGACCAGGAGTTTTCCCCGGTCTCGCGCTCGATGATCTCCTCGGCCATCTCCAGCAGAGCCGGCTCCTGCAGGGGCCCGGGTACAGGCGTCGCTTGCAGCGGCACGTAGAAATTGCGGCCGTGATTCTTCCACCAACGCCCTTGTTCCTTCTGAAGCAGGACAAAGCACAGCGCGCGCGGCTGCGGCTCGCCGTATAGCGAGAGGCGCAAGAAGCGGAGACCACCTTGATCCAGAAAGGGAGTCTGCACGGCCCGGTCATCCGCTTCCTCCGAGCCCAAGGGGCGCAGCGACGGTGGTGGGAGCTGCCACTCATGTCGGTTGCTCCCTGCAACTCCCCAATGCAAATGCAATGGCCCTTCCAAGTCCGTGACCAGCCCCACATCCGCGCGGCCATCGGACGCGCAGACCAGCACCGCCAGCTCGAAGCCTTCGTCGAGGCCATGCACGGCCTCGTGGCTCAAGCCACCGCACTGTACCAGTCCGCGGGCCAGGGTCAGCGGGGCGGCGGTGGGCTGCGTCCGCCCGCACATGGGAAGGCCGATGCGGTAATTCCGCCCCTGGTTGTTGTCCCAGCGGCCGGTTGCTGGATCCACGAGACAGAACTCGAGGGAAGAAAAGCCCCAGGCCGGATCGAGGCGCAGCGTGATAGCCGAGCGCCCGTCCTTGGCCACAAACGGCGTCTGCAGGGCACCGCCGACCAGCTTGGAACCGTCGGGCCAAGCCTCGCGCGGGGGTACCCGCCATGGCGTGCGCGCCCTCCGCAACAGACCCCAATGCAGCACGCATGCCTGGCCACCTACCTTCTCGAGCACGCACTCGTGGTTCGCGCCGTCAGATTCGGCGCTCACTCGCAACAGCATGCCGCTGGCGGTTTCGATGGTTTCCATTACTACCCAACCTGCGCGCCGGTCTCTCGCCTCCGCCGCACTTGCGATGAGGGTTCTCTATACCATAGGATTGCGTGGCTGCCAGAGACTCGGCGGGCGCGCACAGGCGCGACAGGTTTCACAAACCTGTTTTGCTTGCTTCCGGTGGCGCATCGGACACGATCGCGCCCGCTGCAGCTGGTGGCAGCAGCGGGCCGTGGATCTTGGAATGCTCCCGATGGAGGCAAAGCGACGCTACGAACCGGACGCGCTAGTATCCCCCGTCGCCACCGGAGATCGCGGCTGGCCCGCCAAGCGTGATGGCACCGAAGAGTCCGTGGACCTCACCCTGCGGCCCGGCCGTGAAGTAGAGCGTATTCGCGTTGCCCCCGCTGGCGCCGTTGCCGAAGACCAGTCCCCACAGCCCGTCGATGGCGATGGCTGTCCCGCTCGCGTCTTTGAGCTGGCCGAGCAGGCGACCGCTACTGGGCTCATAGGCACCAATGTGACCGTCGCCGAAGTTGCCGACCAGCAGGACCTGCGCGGAGCCGGCGAAGCCGGCCGGCGCCATGGTCAAGCCCCACGGGGCGTCGAGCGAACCTTGCGATACCAGTCGCCTCGAGAAGGTCCCGTTGGTGGCAAACGCGCTGACATAGCCCCGTCCCGCGCCGGCCGTCCCGACCTTGGAAGGGGCCGTGCGCTGCGCATAAGCCACATACACCGTACTGCCCAGGGACTGGATGCCGAAGGGACTGTAGCCCGCGGGCAGCGTAGGATCGACGAAGGCCCCAGCACCCAGATTCACAGGCGTGTAGGTTCCGTCCAACACATCCACCGTGCCCGCCGCAAAATTCGCCGCGTACAAATAGTTGATTGGACTGTTGCTGCCCACGGCCAGCCCGGAACCATTATTGCCAATGGCGAGCCCGGTGTACGACGCGCCCGATGCCGAGTTGTCCCAGCGAAGGGTGGCACCGGAGCCGCTCGCCCACCCCGAGATGGTCCCGTCGAGCGTGGCGAAGATGAAGTTGTCTCCCATGAAGTCGGTGCTGCCGTTGAAGACCAGGCCAGTGGGGCTGCCCAATCCCGCGCTCAGGGCCTGCGCGGTAGGGTTGGCCACGGTGCCACCACCGGCGGGCGGGATCGTCACGACGAGCGGCGGCGCCGGCATGGGCGCGCCAGTGCCGTCATAGACCGTGGCGGTTCCGCTGCCTTCGTTGGCTACCCAGAAGTAGGTTTGCGGCCCAGAGCTCAGGCCCCAGGCGTTGATCAAGCTCGGATCGACGTGGGCCGCCCCGGCGGATGCTTGATCCGCGGTCAAGTCGGACCGGACATAGGAGCCCGGCAGCTTGGAATTGTTCGAGCTGCCGCAACCGAGCAGCCACCCGGCGGTTAGCAGACCGATCGCTAAGCTACCGGCACGCCCGGCACCAAATAGACGAGATACTGCGAATGCGTTGCCAAAGGTTCTCTTCATAGTCGTCCTCCCCTCCCCTTCCCTTCCCTGCAAAAAGCCAACCCGCCCAGCCTGGACGCCCCAGGCGACGAGTTGCTGAGTGTATGATGCTGCTCGCGCGCCGGAGGCGCGCGCCGATCGCCGGCCCGCGGGGGCAAGGCCGCGCCGTTTTCTCGGACCCGCAAGCCAAGCCGGCGCGTCGCCGCGCCGACGCAGGCCCTGCGTGAGGACGATGAGGGACGACCCGAGCTGGAGAGCGCCACCGGGCCGCAGACGCACAATGCGAAGACGCCGATCCTTGCCAATGACCCGCTCACTCGCATACCATGGAGCCCGAGTTGCCCTGCGCGATCTTTACCACCCGTCGACAGCGCAACAGCTCAGAGAGGATCACAATGAAACCCATGGCGTGCTTGACAACGCCTTCTGCCCTCGCATGTACGGTTTTGCTGCAAGGGCTTGCCGCGTGCGCGAGCAACCCAGGGAATTCCATGGACGGGGCCGGCCCAGCCGGGGCTAGCCCGGCGGACAGCCAGGCGGGTAGTTGGCCGGCCGAGGTCACGTCCAGTACCTGCCAGGATTTCTTGAACGTAACGGTGGGCTGCTACGTGGTGCAGCCGAATTACTGGCACAAGAACGGTTGTCCCGGAACCCAGTGCATGGACATCAACACGGCGACCGGTGCGTTCACCGTGACCCAGGGGCCGCAGGCTTGCGGCAACACGGTGGCCAGCTACCCCAACGTGCTTTACGGCTGCTCGTTCGGGAACTGCAGTCCGGCAAGCCTGCTTCCTCAGCCGGTCAGCGCCTTTTCGACCGTGACCAGCAGTTGGAGCTTCCACGTGGGCGGGAGCGCCGCCGACCGGTACGACGTGGCCTACGATATCTGGTTCTGCCCGGACGACACCTGCGGTCCCAACGGATTCCCCAAGGGGACCGAGATGATGATCTGGCTGGACTACAAGAACCTCGCGGGCTGGCAGGTCGACCTCGGGTCCGTAACCCTGTCTGGGCACACCTGGGAAGTTTGGCAGGCCACCATGGGCTCGGGCAACGGCGGCTGGACCTACTTGGCCTACATGATCCAGCCTCCCATGGTGAGCACGGTGACCGACCTGGATCTCGGCGCCTTCTTCCAAGATGCGGAGGCCAGGGGCCTGGTCCAAAATTCCTGGTACCTGTACGCCATTCAGGCGGGCAACGAGCTGCGCACCGGCGGGATCCCTTACGACAATTACAGCTTCTCGGTAACCATAGATGGCGTGACTCCGTCGACCACGGCGATCGGCGCGCCGTCTGACACAGGAGCGGTGGAGTAGCCGGCGGCCAGGCCGCCGTGGCTACTCCATGGCTGTGCTTGCGCCCGGGAGCATGCCGCCCGTGGCATTCTGCCACGGGAAGCACTGGACAGACGGTGGGACCGCATCGAGGTACGGCACCAGCGTGCCGTCGTCCGTGCTCCCGTCCAGCGCGCAGTATTCGTCGTTGCGCACATGGGTGAGCGCTTCTTTGACCTCATCGGCGCCAAGGGCCGCGATCGACGTGCCGTCCTGGCTCAGGCGCCAGCCGGTCGACGAGCCAGAGAACACGATTGCGAGCCCGATGGCCATGGGCGAGCCGGACTCCGGGCAGGCGATGACCGGCCCCGAGGCCAGCTGGGTCGGGGCGAAGGCCTGCGAGCTCCCGCTGAACGTCGAGATTTGGCAGCGGGCCCCCACGCGGTCGATGCGGGCGTGAAGGTCACCGGTATCGTTGATGCGATAGACGGCGAATGGGGTGGCGAATTCCTCCAACACGTCGAGGGACCAACCGTTCGAGCCCTGGTTGACGGCGTAGATCGAAGAGTCGCCAAAGACCAGAGCGCTTCCGGCGGCCGGCGACGAAGCGATGGACACGGTTCGCACGACGTCCTCGACCAGGTTGAAGGTCATCTCGGAGTCCAGGCCGGTGCCCACCCCCACCGCGGTGATGTTGAGCCGGTGCGCCGCCGGATTGAAGGCAACGTCGGGTGCGTGCAGATAGCCCGAGTAGGGCATGAACAGGCGTTGGCTGCCCCAGTCGAGCCGGATGCGTTGATCGTCCGCTACGCCCAGCCAGGTCTGCACGAAGTCCGCGTTGTATTCGGTACCCAGCAGGACGTTGTCGATCTCACTCGCGTTGTCTTGACTGAAGAGCGTGATCTTCTGCAGATTCCGCTGGACGCCACTGCTGGTGAAATTCACCGTGCCGGGGCCGAGAATGCCGGCGCTGGCCAGGATGAGCTGGGTGCTGGACCCGGGCATGGCGAACTGGTTGATGGATGCCGGGGACGACGGATTGCTCAAGTCCATCATGAGGACATCCGACCAGTTGTAGATTCCCTTCGGTGCCGAGGAGTCGTAGTAGGCGCGCGAGACCATCATGCGGGTGTCGGAGAAGAGAGTCGAATGACCGCCCGAATAGCTGTAGCTTCCGCCCCGGCGGGGGGTGTCCTGCGCGCCCAACTCGGCGATGGAGTTGCCCGCAATGAGCAGCGTGTGCAGTCTCTGCCCTTGGTTGGTGAGCACGTAGAAGTGCCCCTGCTGGAACTGCAAATCGTCCTTGCCGTCGATGGTTCCGCTCACCTCCAGCGGCGTCCCAGTGAAAGTCAAGGTCGGCACGCTGCCGGTGGTGGTCCCCGGGGACGCCATCTGGAATAGCTGCTCATCGAGCTTGACGAAGTCGCCGTCGGTGTAGCGATACACCACGAACTGCGTGGCGCTGTCGGTGCGGTAGGTCGGATACGATATCGTCTGGGTCACGGTGCTATCGCAGATATAGTCGTGATAGGTGTAGGTGTTGCAAGTGTCCCCGACGCGGACATAGATGTACTTGCTCACCTTGGGGGCTGCCTCTTGGATGCAATCGAGCAGCGACTTTCCGTTGCACGGATAGTCGCCGTTGGTCGATTTGGGATCCTGGTAGTCGGGATTCGGGCGCTGCTCGTACTTGGGATAGCAATAGGTCACGCTGTGGTCGGGACCGGGGTGACTGGCGGTGCAGTAGGTATAGGTCTGCGACCGGGTACCGGTGAAGACCGTGCGGCTGACACCGCGGCTGATCACGAAATAGCGATCGCTCGCGCTGATGAACGGCTTGTAGCTTCGGTAGGTGGCCACGACCTGCCCCACGGTAAGCTGCTTCACGGCGTCGACCACGTTCTGCCCAGCCAGAGGATCGGAGCTGACCGGATCATTGAGAAACTCCTCTTGCCAGGCGAGCGTGAGCTGCGTGTCCCATTTCACGGCGACCACTTTCACGCCGATGGCGGCGCTGGTGCTGCTTGGGGCCGGGACCGCCGCGGGGGCGCCGACTCCGCCGGTGCCCGAGCTTGGGGCGGTGGTGGGAGTGGTGGTCGCAGGCGGCGGGCTATACAGGTTGGAGTAGATCACCAAGGTGCTGTCGAACAGGCGCGCGTCTTGGATCTGTTGCCGGTCCAGCATGACCGCGTCCATGAAGTCAAAGCCGGTGGCGGAGATGCCGAAGCGCAAGAGCGCGGCCTCGCTCGCGGACATTCCGTTGACCAGCAAGACCAGCTCCTTGCCGTGATAGAAGAAGTACTTGGGGTTGCCCGGCAGCTTGAGCGCGCAGCTGAGCACGGGCTTGGCCTGGTCGGTCTTCACCGCGAGCAGCCCGTGTCGTTGCGAGAGGAAGATCGCGACGTTCTCTTGATATCCCACCAGGTCAGGCCGCTCGATGGTCGGCGCGGGCGAAGCCGCGGAATTCCCGTCAGCGGTCTCCATTGGATAGTTGCGCGGCGGAGGAAGATGCCCACGGTAGAGCGGCGGCTTGCTCAGGTCTTTCAAAATGTCGACCGGATGGTTCCAACTGATTCCACCCAGCGCGGTGACCGCGGCCTGGAATTCGGCGTCGTGGCTGACCGGGCAGCGCTTTGCCGCGATGGGGTCCAATCGGCTGACCTGCGCGGCGAAGTCATCGTAGCTCAGGATCGCTCCGGACGAGGGGACACGGACTTGGGTGCGGTAGCTGATGGTATAGTCGGCGAGGTTGGATGGCGGAGTGACGTCACCCTGAACGCCGCCGCCATCTGCGGCGGCCAGCGCGTCGGGGACGCCGGCGTCAGCACCTCCAGCTCCGCTGCCTGCGCCACCGCCACTCGCCCCGCCTGGAGCGCCGTTACCTGCGCTGCCTCCACTGCTGTTCGTGCCACGGCCCGCTTCGCTCGCGCCGCAGCCTGAGAGTGCCAGGATAACCGCGCCCCCAAGCAGGGAGGCCCGCAGGCAAGGTCCGACTCGCTTTGTCATGATGGCTCCTTACCGGTTGCGCTGTGCAAGAGCCGGGCCACGCGAATCGCGCCCGACCCGCTCGCCATTCTCGCGCTGGTTCACGGGACGAGTGAGCCTCGGCCCCTCAGAATTCTGAGTGTCCCTGACAGAAATTGCGGCAGCCGATCCGCGCGGAAGCCCGACTATTGGTGATGCAGAATGGTGCCGTCCTTGCCGACCGCCCACACGTCGTTGGGGCCGCTGCCCCATACCCCGTAAAGCGCTGGGGGAAGGGAATCATTGATAGCAGAAACCCAGGTTGAGCCGTTCCAGTGCGAGATCGCGGCAGCCGTGCCGACGACCCACACGTCGTTGGGGCCGCTGCCCCATACGCCCGTCCCCTGCAAGACCGAAGAGCCTGTGCCGGAAACCGCGGTCCATGCCGAGCCATCCCAGTGCGCGACGGCTTCGAATCCGACGGCCCAGACATCGTTGGGTCCGCTGCCCCATACGCCGTTGAAGTGCCCGACCGCCATGCTGACGCCGCTGGGAACGGCGGACCAAGCATGGCCGTCCCAGTGCCAGATCCC